>Ga0157373_10002127_pt1 | contig 15000 bp, 10 predicted proteins | sample C65metaG_FD_113460 | JGI IMG/M metagenome (GOLD analysis project Ga0157373, IMG submission 113460) | Corn rhizosphere microbial communities from Kellogg Biological Station, Michigan, USA - C6-5 metaG | ecosystem: Host-associated > Plants > Roots > Rhizosphere > Soil | place: USA: Michigan... | reverse complement strand
TCTGGGTGCAGCGCGTCAATCGCAATATGCTCGACAAAGTCAGCAAAGCTTTCATTAAGCCACAGATAGTCCCACCACTCCATAGTGACGAGGTTACCAAACCATTGGTGTGCGAGCTCGTGCGCAATCACACTCGCGATCAAATGCTTACCGGCAGGGCCGGTGGTTTTAGGGTCAGCAAGCAAACAAACCTCGCGGTACGTGATAAGCCCCCAGTTTTCCATCGCGCCACTGCTAAAGTCAGGAAGCGCAACATGGTCGCACTTAGCGAGTGGGTAGTCAACACCGAAGTACTCTTCATAAAAATCAATAATTTGCGTAGCGCTTTCGAGCGCAAAATCGAGCGTGTTGGCGTGCTGTGCAGGACTAGCCCAAATATTCACCTCGATTCCACGCTTGGTTTTGCCAGACTTTTTATGAATATTGCCAACCACAAAGGCAACAAGGTAACTGCTCATTTTAGGAGTAATATCAAATGTTGTAAGTGTCGCATGGTCGCGCGCATCAGTCGTGGCTACAGGCATGTTACTAAGCGCTACATGTCTCGTATCGTGCGTAATCGATACCGAGAACGTTGCCTTAGCTTCCGGCTCATCAATGCAAGGGAATGCTTCGCGGGCGTGGTGGCTCTCGAACTGCGTCGCATAGAGCTCCTGTCGAACACCGTCGTGCACAAAGTAGCAAGGGTAAAGCCCGTGCATTGCATCGGTAAGGGCTACATTAAATTCAATAGCAAGCGTAACCTGGCCAGGCGTATGGTGGGGAATAACAAGCTCGTCTGCCTCGGCGTCTAGAGCAAAATCACTCACAGGCACGTTATTCACTGATACGCTTTTCACGGTAAGCTCGTGTGCGTGTAACCGAATGGTATTGGCACTCTTTTGCTCACCGCTAATAGTTACGGTTCCAGATATCGTGCGGTCTTCTTTTGCTTTTGTGAGATCCCAGTGGATATTGTAGTGATGAGGGATAAACTGAGTATAAAGACGGGTAACAGGTTGCATACTATCCAGTATATACTAAAGGTATGCGACGGCGGCGGGTAGTAACGATGATTGTAACGGTATTGGTGGCTGTTTTTTGGATACTCTTACAGCAGTTACAGATACCTGCGACGAAACCAACTCCTGAAGTAAAATCGACGACATCAGAAAATAGTAAAAGCGCTCTCTCGGTACTTGATAGCTTGGCGGTAAAAGGTCGTGCGCCTAAAACAGGGTATGCGCGTACGCAGTTTGGTAATGGCTGGACTACAAGTGGCGGGTGCGATACCCGTGAGCGCATTTTACAGCGAGATATGGTGAACACGGTAATGGGTGAGGGCTGCAAGGTGATGAGTGGGTTGCTGCACGATCCGTACACGGGCAAAGATATTACGTTTACACGCGGTATCGATACAAGCAGCGCTGTGCAGATCGACCACGTGGTGGCGCTTAGTGATGCTTGGCAAACAGGCGCGCAGCAGCTATCGGCCAACCAGCGTGAACAGCTTGCGAACGATCCACTCGAGCTCCTTGCAGTCGACGGTCCGGCCAACCAGCAAAAATCCGATGGTGATGCTGCAACCTGGCTCCCGCCAAATAAGCCCTTCCGTTGCCAATATGTAGCCCGGCAAATCGCTGTGAAGGCAAAGTATATGCTGTGGGTGACGGCTGCCGAAAAAGAAGCGATGCAGCGGGTGTTGGCCTCATGCTCAGGCCAGGCAGCCATAGATTAGCTTGTCTTATTAACTAAAAGTTAAATTGCTTTAGCTTATTCTTGTAGTTGCGCGTGGAGTCATTCATACTCTATCCAAGTGAGAACGAATGTGAAAGTCATTCGTGCTTTGTCGTGTTACGTTAATATTCATTTCTCTTGGATATTAGCTGCATACATCTCGCACCCACGGTGTATCCGCGGGTAGTCTTTATACAGCTAATTGTTCAAGGGGATTCAATGATGAATGATATTAACCGTGCCAGCTTGCCATTAGATACAAATTTACTCGCCGTTGCCGATGCACTTGTTGAGGCGGGGAATCTTGATGCATTGCACGCGCTACGTGGGGCTCTGACAAAGCTAATTCTAGGAGATATAACGAGTGCCAGCCTCGTTGAAATAAACGAGTACGTGACTGAAGCTGTTAACTTGCTCGAAGGCGGCAGGCCTCCCGAAGCAATAAAAGTGGCGACGATTCGTGAGCTTATTGATAAATAAAATGACTTTTGGTCTGGCATATGTTGAGTTACTCTGGCGGGGATATTTACATTGACAAATTTGCTATTGTTTGGCACCATGAAAGAGTAGTAATCCGGCCGGCAGGTCGGCATTTTTCGTATAAGGTAATAGAAAGGATACATACATGGAAGACTTGAACATCAAGCAGCTGACCCTTGCGGTACGCACAATTGCTGACGAAAAGAACCTCCCAGAAGAGACCGTTATGGACGTTATCGAGCAGGCGATTGCTGCTGCATGGCGCCGCGATAACGGTGAGCGCGACCAGAACGTTCGCGCAGAGCTAAATATGGTTGATGGTACCGCTAAGGTATTCGTACAACGTGAAGTTGTTGAGGATGTGGTTAACGACCTTACAGAAATCAGCCTTGAAGATGCGCAAAGGATTAAATCTGATGCGAAGCTCGAAGACATTATCGAAGATGAATTCGACGTAGTAAGCTTCGGCCGTGTTGCCGCACAGACTGCAAAGCAGGTTGTATTGCAGCGCCTCCGCGAAGCAGAGCGCGAAGTTGTCCTCGCTGAGTTTGAAGACAAAATCGGCACTGTTGTAACGGGTATCGTGCAGCGTGTTGAGCCACGTGTTGTACGTGTTGAACTCGGCAAAGCCACAGGTATTCTACCTGGTAGCGAGCAAATCCAGGGTGAATTTTACAGCCCGGGCCAGCGCATCAAAGTATTCATCAAGGATATCGAACGCGACAACCGCGGCCCACAGCTTATCTTGAGCCGTGGTAATGAGCAATTCATTGAATACCTCTTCCGTCAGGAAGTTCCTGAAATGGAAACAGGCGCTGTTGAAATCAAAGGTATCGCACGCGAAGCTGGCCGTCGCACCAAGCTTGCAGTAACGAGCACTGTACCTGGCGTTGACCCAGTTGGTACATTCGTTGGCGGTCACGGCACCCGTGTAAACGCAGTCATGAACGAAATCGGCGATCAAGAAAAGATCGACATCATCACATTTGATGAAAACCTCGACACCTACATCCGCAACGCTCTCAGCCCAGCTGAAGTTGTGAAGGTTGAAATCGATAAAGACGAAAAGCGTGCTAAGGTATTCGTCACTGAAGACCAGCAGAGCATTGCTATCGGCCGTGGCGGCCAGAACGTTCGTCTCGCAAGCCGCCTTACTGGCTACGAGCTCGACATCGAGACTGCTACCGCTAAGCAAGCTGAAAAGAAGCCAAAGAAGAACATCGAAGATGATCTCTTTAGTGCTATTGAAGGTCAGGACGAAGAAGACAAGTAGTCTCTCTGAACACTTACAGATACCCCACCTGAGCAATCGGTGGGGTATTTATTTTCTGTAAAATAAAGTTAGCACTCTGGGTTGACGAGTGCTAATTACGTGCAGTATACTGGATATATAAGGGCTGACTTGCCCTGAATGGAGGGCATCTATGCCAGAAGATTTTGCAGATTTTATTTCACACTTAACTGATAACGCACGAATGAGCGTGCAATATGCCGATGCAATCGCACGCGGTAATGGCAGTGCATATATTGGCACTGAGCATCTCTTGCTCGGCGTACTCGCCCAAGGCTCAAGCACGGGCGCTAAGGTACTTGCCGATGCTGGCGTTACCCTTCAGCAAGCAGAGCTTGCGCTTGATATTAAGCCAGCGAAAGTTGTCGTTAGTACTGGCGCGGTTGGTCTTAGTGAAACGGCGTTGCTAACGCTGCGCATGGCCTGGGAAACGGCGAAAGAGTTCAATCAAGACTATCTTGGTACCGAACATATCCTTTATAGTGTGCTTCGCCAAAGTAATGCCCGCGCAACGACCCTCCTTCGTAATGAAATTGGTGTAAACGTTGAAGAGCTCGTTGAAGAACTTGAGGGGTACTTCGATCGTAACCGTGGCGAGCACGGTGATGTCATGACTGAGCCTAAAACGCATTCGGTGCGCGGTGGTGCGCTAAGTACATATGGTGTTGACCTCACTGCAAAAGCCGCCGCAGGTGATCTTGACCCTATGATTGGTCGCGACAAGGAATGTGAACGGCTTATTACAGTACTCAGTCGTCGCACGAAGAACAACCCGGTACTTATTGGTGAGCCAGGTGTTGGTAAAACAGCGATTGTCGAAGGGCTGGCGCAGCGTATTGTGCGCGAAGATGTGCCAGATCACTTGCTCGACAAACGCGTTATTATGCTTGATATTGCTGCAATGATCGCCGGTACAAAATACCGTGGTGAATTCGAAGACCGCCTTAAAAAGGTCGTAGGTGAGATTACCAAGCAAGGCAACATTATCGCCTTTATCGACGAGCTCCACCAGCTTGTGGGCGCGGGCTCTGCCGAAGGCAGTATGGACGCCGCAAATATCCTAAAGCCAGCGCTTGCCCGGGGTGAACTTCATCTGATTGGTGCAACTACGCTTGATGAGTATCGCAAACATATCGAAAAAGATGCCGCGCTTGAGCGTCGCTTCCAGCCAGTTGTGGTAAAAGAGCCGACCCTCAAAGAGACCATTGCGATCCTTCGTGGACTCAAGACCTACTATGAGAAACACCACAGTGTTGCAATCACGGATGAAGTCATTGAATCATCTGTTTACATGAGCGACCGCTATGTCAGTGACCGATTTATGCCAGATAAGGCAATCGACGTGATTGACGAAGCTGCCGCACGTGTTCGCGTTAAGCAAGGCCACAGGCCAAGCCGGCAGCGTGAGCTCACGAAAGAGCTAAAAAGCCTGAACGAGAAAATGGAAGAAGCAGTGGCACACGAAGATTACGAGCGTGCCGCACTCTATAAGCAGCGTATCAGTCAGATTTCTGACAAGATTGAGGCCGAAAAAGCCGCCCAAGAAGGTAAAAACACCGTCACACTGACCGATGATGACATCGCACACGCAATTGCCGTTATGACCAACATCCCAGTCGAAAAGGTACAGGCAAGCGAAGCAAAGATGCTCCGTCACCTCGAAAAACACCTATCTAAGCAGCTCATTGGCCAGAAGGAGGCAATTGCTAAGGTTGCGCGCGCGATTCGCCGTAGTCGTAGTGGTGTCGCAAGTAGCAAGCGCCCAATCGGTAGCTTCGTATTTATGGGTCCAACGGGCGTTGGCAAAACAGAGCTTGCCAAAGTACTCGCTAAAGAAGTGTTTGGTAGTCAAGACGCGCTCGTGAAAATCGACATGAGTGAGTTTGCTGAAAAACATAACACCTCACGACTCGTCGGGGCGCCTGCTGGATATGTCGGCTACGAAGACGGTGGCAAACTAACAGATAAAATTCGTCGCCAGCCGTACAGCGTGGTGCTATTCGATGAGATCGAAAAAGCGCATCCTGATGTTTTCCAACTTCTTCTTCAGCTACTAGAAGAAGGCACGTTAACTGATGCAAAGGGTCGCGAAGTAAGCTTCCGTAACACCATCATTATCCTCACAAGCAACCTTGGCGCCGACAAGATGATGAAAGAATCGGAACTTGGCTTCCGTTCATCGAAACAGCGCAGCCAAGAGCTCGATACACTTCACAACCGTAACGCAAGTTATGCGATGGAAGCGCTCGAAAAATTCATGCGACCAGAGCTTATCAACCGTTTTGACGGCATTGTGACCTTTAGGGCACTAACCCGTGATGAGGTTGGCAAAATTTTCGACCTTCTAATCGAAGAGCTTCGCCAACGACTTGTGCGCAAGGGGCTTGGTGTTACGGTGTCAGCTGCCGCCAAGCGACAGTTAATTGATAAAGGCTACAGCGCCAAATTCGGCGCGCGACCACTGCGCCGAGTGATTGAAGATGAGGTAGAGCATGCAATCGCCGAGCGCCTTTTGGCTGGCAGCGATGAAAAAGGCGCTATACTAGAGGTAGGTTGGTCTAAGGGGGAAGTACAAATTGAACAACGAACCGAGTCAGTCGCAAGCGTTGCGTCCGAAGCATAAAATACTGCGAGGACTCGCTAGTTTGCTGGTGTTCGTCGCTATTGCGGCGGGTGCTTACTTCTATGGCCCCACTGCGATAGATGCTGTTCGCGCGTCGAGTTTTCACCCAAACGCAGATATTGTTAGCGTGGGCAGTCGAATCGGGCTAACAACGCGTGGCCAACAGATCTTTTATGCAACGGCGCCAGTTATTGAAGACCGTGACGCATTTAATAGCAACTGCGAAAGCATCGAGCGAACGGCAGCAATCCTAGGTTGCTATGTGCGCGATCGAATCTATCTCTATAATATCCAGAGCAGTGAACTCGACGGCGCGCTTGAAGTAACGGCCGCACACGAAATGCTACATGCCGCATACGCTCGGTTAAACATCTTTGAACAAGCCCGCGTAAATAAGATGATTAACGCGGAGTATGCCAAAATTAAAGATAACCCTGATATTAAGCAGGAGATGCAGTATTACGCTCAGGCCGAGCCGGGCGAAGAGGTAAATGAGCTCCACTCAATTATCGGCACAACCATTAAGGATTTGCCGTCAGATCTAGAGCAGTATTATGCGCACTACTTCACAGATAGGGCAGCAATCGTTGCAATGAACACAAAATACACGGCCGTGTTTGATGAGGTCAACCAGCAGGCGTCGGATCTCCAAGATAAAATTACAAGTGAGGCGGCGGCAATTAAGCAAGCAAGCGCACAATACAATGCTGATTTGACGCAGCTCAATTCGGATATCGAAAGCTTTAACGAGCGCGCAACGGGCGGCGGCTTTAGCTCTCAATACGCGTTCACGGTGGCGCATGACGCACTTTCTGCGCGTATTCAACAAATGAAAGATCGCCAAGCTACCCTGAATCAGCAGATTGATACCTACAATGCAGACGTTGCAGAGTACAACAAGCTTGCTGTACGTGCCAAGCAATTAAACCAAAGTATTAACGGTGTCGAAGCGCCAGACAGTATCTAATATGGCTAAAGCAAAATCCCAATTCATTTGCCAACACTGCGGCGCAAGTTATCCGAAATGGACGGGTAAATGTGAAAATTGTGGCGAATGGAACAGTCTTGTCGAGCAAGCCGTGCAGGCGGCGGGCAATTCGGCAGTTGCACGCGGTGCTCATAGTGGTAAGGTACTGTCGCCACAATCCATGCGCTCAATTAGTGCCGAAGAAACGATTCAGCGCATGTCGACGGGCTTTGCTGATCTCGATACGGTCTTGGGCGGTGGCGTACTCCCTGGTGGCGTGCTGCTCCTTGCGGGCCAGCCGGGCATTGGTAAATCGACATTACTTCTGCAGGTAGCTGCAAAAATTGCCGAAAAACAGCCCGTGCTCTACGCAAGTGGCGAGGAGAGCGCGAGCCAGGTAAAGCTTCGCGCCACACGACTCGGCGCGGTTGCGAGCGATGATTTGCAATTTGTATCGAGTACAAGTGCCGATGACATTACGGCTACGATTCGCAGTGGCGCCTATAAGCTCGTAATCATTGACAGTATTCAAACGCTCAGTCTCAACGAAATCACCAGCGCTCCGGGTACGGTGAGCCAAATTACCAATTCGTCGAACGTGATTATTCGTGCCGCCAAAGAATCTGGTGCAGCGGTTATATTGGTCGGCCATGTCACCAAAGAAGGCTCGATTGCCGGGCCAAAAGTACTCGAGCATCTTGTGGATGTAGTACTACAATTCGAGGGCGACCGTTATGGTGGCTTCAAAGTAGTGCGCGCGGTCAAAAACCGCTATGGCTCAACCAGTGAAGCGGCGATATTCGAAATGGATGAAAGCGGTTTGAAGATTGTTTCAAACCCTTCAGCTGCGCTACTCGCCGAGCGACAAAATGCCGACGGCTCAGTGGTGCTTGCTACCTTAGAGGGAAATCGGCCTATTCTAGTAGAAATTCAGGCACTTGTCAATCAGAGCAACTTCGGGTATCCTAAAAGAACGGCAAGCGGATTCGATTTAAATCGACTAAACCTCCTCATTGCGGTGCTAGAGAAGCGCACCAAGCTGAACTTATCTGATAAAGATATCTATATCAATGTTGTGGGAGGTCTCAAACTTGCCGATCCAGCGGCAGATTTAGCAGTAGCAATGGCTATTGCAAGCGCGGCGGCTGGGCGTAAGTTAGACGACAAACTAGTCGTTTATGGCGAAGTAGGCCTTGGCGGCGAGATCCGCTCAGTAGTCCAGGCAGACAAGCGGGTTGCCGAAGCCAAAAAGTTGGGCTTCACACAGGCAATCGCGCCAGCACAGACTGGCAAAAAGAATTCATTTATCAATGGCGTGCGCGATATTCGCGCCGCACTCATCGACTATCTTGCATAGTCAGTAAGGAATAACATGGAAACACGAGATATAGTGTTGCTCGCAGTAACGCTTATTATTCTTGGCGAAGTATCATATTTACTCGCCAAGCTTCCAAAAACATCTATTAAAGCTAAAGACCGTGCTATCTTGGTCGACACCTCGGTATTGATGGACGGTCGCATCACAAACATCGCTGCAACTGGTTTTATTGGCGGTACACTTGTGGTACCACGTAGTGTAATTGGCGAGTTGCAGTTACTTGCCGATCAGGCAGATGCAGACAAGCGTGCACGCGCTCGTCACGGCCTTGACGTAGTATCGACACTCCAAGGTATGGAAGGTGTCGAGGTAGAGATCCTCCAGGATGGCAGTAAAGCTGCCGAAGGAGTAGACGAACGGCTCCTAAGCCTCGCCAAGCAACATTCAGCGGTAATCTGTACGCTCGACTTCAACCTCAATAAAGTTGCCGTTGTCGAGGGTATCAAAGTATTGAATATTAACGAGCTTGCACAGAGTCTCCGCATGCAACACCTCCCGGGTGAGCATATGATGATCGAGCTCACGCAGAAGGGTCAAGATAGCCACCAAGGTGTCGGCTATCTATCAGACGGCACGATGGTAGTTGTTGAACAGTCTAATAAATACATCGGCCAAACCGTACAAGTTGAAGTGGTACGCAGCCTACAGACTGCCGCAGGCAAAATGATGTTTGCACGTCGTGTCGAACGCCAGGCACCAAAGAAGGCAGAGACCCCTGCAATGGTTGCGGCGAAGACAAAATCATCAGGCCGCAGTCGCCGAAATGAAAATAGTGAAAATACCAAGCCAAAGCGTGCGGAATCTCAGTCACAGCAGCAACCAAAACAGCAGAGGCCTCAGCAGCAGGCACAGAAACAGCAACAACCGCAGAATCAGCCTGCGCAAAAGCCTGTAAATCAGCAAAAGCCACGTGCTGTGTACCACGCATCCCGTAAGCGTGTAAACCACGAAGACTCGCTCCTGCAACTTGTTGATAGTCAAAAAGACGAATAGAAGTCTCGCCTTATAGGCAATAAAATACCGCCCCCGTAAGGAGCGGTATTTGTTTTAGCGGTGATGTCTTCCGCCGCCGTTGTTACCACTTCAGCTAGAGCTGTAGGTGGCTGTTGAACTATCGGTATAGTAGCCCTCGTCAGTGACAGTTGCAGTGACAGTTCCGTTGCTGAGGCCGGCTAGCTCGGTTGCTGATAGTGTCCATACGCCAGCACCGCTATGGGTGGCGACTGTATTACCATTCTGCGCCAGAGTAATACTCTGAATCACGAACTTACCTTGATGAGTGGTAACGGTGACTGACCCACTGTCAGCAGATACATTAATCGTTGGTTGCGCATCGCTACATGAGTGTGCATCATCATCTGCGTTCGGATCATAGCCATCTGGCGCAGTAATCAATACTTGCTTCGTGATTGGATCAGTTGTCTTACTCACGCCAATATCAATCTTTGCACCTGCTGGTGTACAGTCAGTCGCTTTCTTCTTTGACACCTTATCAAAGCTCATTGTTGCGTTCGTAACGCCGGTAGACTTGTTGTAGTACGAAGGATACAATTCACCCTTGATGTTTTGAATGCCAGTCGGTGCAGTGTACCAGTCGCTGTACTTTGCCTTGCCCTGGTTTACATATGTTGTCGTTGCAGACGCCATCGTGCGGTCAAAGAACATTGCAGGAATCAGCGAGTTACCTTGCTTCAATGGAGTTGTGTCAGGATTACCGAGCCACACAGCCATGGTAAGGTTTGGTGTGTAACCGACAGTCCAGATATCCTTAGGAACAATCTTCTTGCCGATCTGAGCGTTTGATGTACCTGTCTTAGCGGCGGTGTGTACGCCAAGCTTATCGAGATATGGCAGGTAGTCTTGGTTCCAGCCAAGGCCTGCGCGCGCCTTAGAGTCTCCCATCATGTCGGACACAATGTAAGCCGACTGCGGGTCGATAACTTGCTTCGATGAGGCTTTGTACTCTTTAAGGGTCTGACCGGTGCTGTTGGTCACCTTCAAAATCAATGACTGTGGAGTATAAACGCCTTGGCGGCCAAGGCTCGCAATCGCATTCACGTGATCAACAAGTCGGGTACCGCATCCGCCAATCGCACTTGAAAGACCAGCTTGCGCATCAGCTCCCTGCGTACAGTAGTAGGTGTCACCCATAGCGCGAATCGTTGACCATGTACTCCCAGCATTGTTAGCTTCATTGATTGCCATAGCCTTAATAGCAGGGATGTTTCGCGAGCGGTCAAGAGCTTGGCGTAGGTTAATGTTACCCTGGAACTTGCCATCAGCATCTTGTGGTTTGTAGCCGCCCGCGAAAGTCGTTGCAGTATCGGCTAAGATAGAGCCACTTCCATAGTTGGCCTTTCCCTGGCCCTGGTTCTGGAAGAGCTGAGCATATACGAGCGGCTTGATTGATGAGCCAGGCTGAATGAACCCGGTTGCCGCGTTATCCTGGCCGAAGCCTGGGTAGTCAAAGCCGCGGCTACCCACAAGCGCGAGTAGCTGGCCAGACTTCGTATCTTCGATTGCTGCAGCGCCGTTGCTGAAGCCTGCGTAGGTAGAACAGTTTGTATAGCCACAGTCTCGGTCGGTCATTTTGCCGCTAAAGATGTCGGCCATGTTCTGCTCTAGCGTGTTCTGCAAATCAAGATCAAGCGTAGTCTTAACCGTAAGGCCACCTTCGCCGACAACTGTCTTGCCGAGCTCTTGTTCAAGCTGACTGCGCACCATTAGCACAAAGTGGGGCGCTTTAATACCATCAAGCTGATCAGTAAGTGGCTTTAATGTGTCGAGAATCGGCACCGCCTTTGCGGCAGTGGCCTCAGCTTTGGTGATGTAGCCAAGGTCGGCCATATTATCAAGTACCTTGTGCTCGCGCTCAATAAGCGCATCGTGGCCGGCAACATTGTATGGGTTGTAAACTGTCGGGTTGTTTGGGATGGCAGCAAGAAGTGCACATTGCGACAAATTAAGCTTTGAAGATGAAGTACCAAAGTAGGTTTGTGCTGCTGATTCAACACCGTTCCTTCGTCCACCATATGGCGATTCGTTAAGGTACATACCCAAAATCTGGCTCTTTGTGTACATACGTTCTACTTCAACAGAGAGAATCATCTCTTTAATCTTACGCGGGATACCAGCAAGACCTCGCTGCGTCGCCTGATCACTAAAGAACACCTGCTTCACAAGCTGTTGGGTTAGGGTAGATCCACCCTGGGTCGCATTACCACCCGCATTACTGAGTGCGGCACGGATTGTGCCTGTGACACTTACGCCGCCGTGCTTATAAAAGTCCTTGTCTTCAATAGCAACCGTTGCTTGACCCATACAAGGGGCGATGTTCTTTGGATCAACAACAAGCGTATAGTTGCCCGAGCCTTTATCCTCCCAAAGCAACTTGCCGTTACGGTCATAGTACTTAGTAACAGTCGACTTCACGCGCTGCGCGAGTGTGCTTGGGCTAATCTGGTCGAGATCCTTACGGTAGTACGCAAAGAGCGAAAGCCCGAAGAGCACCAATACGACCGTTAAAACGCCAGCACCCTTAAGAAGGGTAAATGCGCCTTGCTTAGAAAACCAATATTTAGCCATCCGCTTCGGATGGAGCCTGTAGAAAAACCGTTTCACCGGGTGCTTCGGCAGTGTCGCTAGATATTCAGCTTTGCGACGAGCTTTCGCATCCTTTTTGGTGCGGCGTTTGCTAACAAGATTTGAATACACGCGTACACCGCGGGCTTGCCTCTTACTTTTTACCACGTTACCACTTTCCCATAAGCAATATTATGTCAATTGTATCACTCTTTTTTTGCTCGCGCCAGGTCATTTATGCTACGATAACACTAGTTTACTTAAAGAAAGGAGAGTTTCATGGCGACACTATCAGAAGAACTGACGTGGCGTGGCATGGTCAATCAAATGACCTTTGCTAATATTACTGACTTAGACAAAGAGACTCGTACTTTCTATTGGGGTGTTGACCCAAGCGCCGATAGTATGACAATTGGTAATCTAGCTGCAGCGATGATGGTGCGTCAGTTCATGGAGCACGGCTACAAAGCAATTCTGCTTGTCGGTGGCGCCACTGGTCTTATTGGCGACCCTGATGGTAAAAAGCAAGAACGAGATCTCAAAACTCGTGAGATAGTTGCCGCGAATGTCGCAGGGATAACTGCTCAGTATAAGCATTTATTTGCCGGGATGAACTTTGAAGTCGTTGATAACTACGATTGGTTTAAAGACATCCATTATTTAGACTTCCTAAGGGATGTAGGCAAGTATGTCAGCTTGACCCAGATGCTCGATCGCGACTTTGTCAAAGATCGCATTGGTGAAGGTGGCTCAGGTATCAGCTATGCTGAGTTTAGTTACTCACTCATTCAGGGCTACGATTACCTCCACCTCTTCCGTGAGAAGCATGCCACTATGCAGATGGGTGGCAGTGATCAATGGGGTAATATGATTGCTGGCACCCAGCTTATTCGCCGCATCGAAGGCGCTGAAGCTCATGTGTTCTCAACACCGCTAGTTATCAATAAACAGACAGGTGTAAAATTTGGCAAGAGCGAAGGCGGCGCCGTATGGCTTGACCCTACGAAGACAAGCCCGTACAAGTTCTACCAGTTCTGGCTAAATGTTGATGACGAAACAGCCGAAGACCTTGTAAAGATTTACACGTTGCTCGATAAGCAGACGATTGATAATTTGATTGCGAGCCACCGTGAGAACAGGAGCGCCCGCGCATTGCAGCGTGAACTCGCGTACCGCGTGACAGAACTCGTACATGGCCAAGATGTAGCGGATCAAGTTCGCCGCGTTACAAAAGTACTATTCAACGAAGATGGCGTCGAGATCTCAAGCCTAACTAGTGAGGAAATCGATATGCTTGCAGCAGAGCTCCCAACCGCGGAGCGCGGCACTATTGTCGATGTGCTTATTGCTGCCGACACCGTAAAATCAAAAGGCGAAGCAAAGCGTTTATTGGCTGGTGGGGGCGTAACTGTGAATGGTCAAAAAGTAGGCGACTCTTACGAAATTAAAGATACAAGCTTAGTCAAAAAAGGTAAAAACAGCTTCGTGCTCGTTCGTTAGAGCATAAAAATGATGGTATACTAGAGCCTCGACATATACGTAATTCGGAGAAAGTCATGAAAAAGCTTGTAGCATTTGATCTTGATAACACATTGGCAGAGTCGAAATCTCAGATTCCCGATGAGATGGCTTATATTTTAGGCCAACTACTTGAAAAGTATGAGGTATGTATTATCTCGGGCGGTAAATTTGGACAATTTGAAAAACAGGTGATTAATCGTCTAAGCGTCTCCGATGAACAGCTGGGTCGCCTGCACATCATGCCGACATGCGGCACGCGCTACCACCGCTACGACTCAGTTGATAAAGAATGGAAGCTTATCTACCATAATGATCTCACCGATGATCAGAAGAAGCGCATTCGCGCAGCTTTTGAAAAGGGCGCAAAGCAACTAGGCATGTGGGAAGAGAAACCATACGGTGAAATTATTGAGGACCGCGGTTCTCAAATGACGTACTCAGCGCTTGGGCAGGAGATCGGTGAAATGCTTGGCGAAGAAGGTATTAAACGCAAATACGCATGGGATCCAGACATGAAAAAGCGTAATGCGCTTCGCGACCTTATCGCTCCTGAGCTCGATGACGTAGAAGTTCGTGTAGGTGGGATCACCAGTATTGATGTGACCCTACCTGGCGTTGACAAGGCATATGGCATGAATAAGTTAATGGACGAGCTGAGCATGTCAAAGGAAGAAATCCTCTTCATTGGCGATATGCTACAAGAAGGCGGTAATGACTACCCTGTGAAGTTAATGGGTATCGACACTGTAGAGGTGCGTAACTACGAAGATACGCCGTTTGTAGTGCGTGGCATCTTAGCCGTTGCCGACTAGTCGGTGCTAAACTAGTTAGTAGATGAATCTCGCGACCGCGCTAGACCAGATTAAGGGGGTTGGGCCAAAAACGGCAGACCAGTTGCGTGCAGCTGGTCTTGCTACGGTTGGTGATCTTCTCACATTCCTTCCGCGTAAGCACGAAGATTTCACGAATGTCACAAGCATCGCTGATCTTAAACCGGGTACGGTTACAATTCGTGCGCGCTGCGAAAAAATCAGTACCCGGCCTGTACGGCGAGGTTTACGGCTTACGACGGCAGTGCTTGCAGATGACACGGGCAAGCTAAATGCAATCTGGTTTAATCAGCCATACCGCGTGCAACAGCTAAGCGGCACCGACGACGAATTCTATTTTAGTGGCGTATTTGAATATAACTACGGTAAATACCAGCTCACGGCACCGAGTGCTGAAATTGCAAAAGAGATGCCCGTCCAGGCGGAGCGGCTCTTGCCGGTCTACCATGCGATTCATGGCTTAAAATCACTAACAGTACGCAAAGTACTCGAGCAACTTAGGCCACTTATGAGCGTACTACCCGAGACCCTGCCTGAGAGTATCGTAAAGCGCGAACATTTTATGTCACGTGCGGCAGCAATCAGTACGATGCATTTCCCGAAAGAGCTCAG
>Ga0157373_10002126_pt1 | contig 15002 bp, 11 predicted proteins | sample C65metaG_FD_113460 | JGI IMG/M metagenome (GOLD analysis project Ga0157373, IMG submission 113460) | Corn rhizosphere microbial communities from Kellogg Biological Station, Michigan, USA - C6-5 metaG | ecosystem: Host-associated > Plants > Roots > Rhizosphere > Soil | place: USA: Michigan... | reverse complement strand
CGGCATCCTTCTCGATCATGCCACCTCCTTCGTGGTCGGGGAAACGGCCATCATCGAGGACGATGTATCCATCCTGCATGAGGTCACGCTGGGCGGCACGGGAAAAGACAGCGGCGCACGCCACCCCATCATCCGCTCTGGCGTCCTCCTCGGCGCGGGGGCGAAAATCCTCGGCCGTGTGGAAATCGGCACCGGCGCAAAAGTCGGTGCTGGCAGCGTGGTGCTCCATCCGGTACCACCACACACCACGGTGGCAGGCGTTCCTGCCGTCATCGTAGGTGAGGCCAAGGAGCAAAACCCCGCCATCGAAATGAACCAGGACTTCGAGTGCCGCAATTACTTCATCCACGGACAAGGGATCTGACCGCCATGAAAGCCCATCTCCTCCCCATCGCCCTGCTTTGCCTGACAGCCACAGCCTGCGACAAGGTAAAGGAACTCGCAGGTCAGGCGAGAGCCACCACCGAAGAAAAAGTCCAGCAGGTAAGCGCCCAGGCAACCGGAAAACCTGCCCCCCAGACCACGCCCCCCGTGGACCCGAAACTCCAGGCACTTGTTGATCAAACACCAGAGGGAGTCGTTTTCCGCAAGGATTTGCCGTTCCCTTCCCATCTGGAAATCACCAACATTGAAAAAATCACCTATCGGAATGCCCTCACCTTCCGCTCTTCCGAACTAGGCCGGGAATCCCAGCGCATGGAAGGCACTCTCAGCTCCGAATCCACAATCAAACGCAATGGCGGAGAGGCAATCATCACCCTTGGAAAAAAAATCCTCACCAAGCCCAACCCGGAAAAGCCTGAGGAACCTTTCACCGAGGTTATTCAGGACGGAAAGGCCGGGAAAAGCCTGCGGCTCACCCTCCACGCCACCACCTGGCTGCCGGATGCCGGCGCGGATTTCCATGGCCGCGTCTGGGCAGAGGAAGTGAAAGGTCATACAAGCGAGATTCTCATCGATTCCGGGGCCATCCCGCGCACTCTCTGGTTCAGCAAAAAGCGCCTGAAAATCGGCGATGCCGTTCCCCTCTCCGCCAGCCATCTGCCGGTGCTCTTCGATTCTCAGGGAAAAGGTAATGTCACCCTCACCCTTCAATCCATCGAGGCTGTCAACGGCCACCCCTGCGGCGTCTTCAGCGTCACCGGAGACTATTCCTGCAAAAACTCCCAGCACGTGGATGGCAGCCGCTCGGACACGGAAATGACCATCCAGTCCGGCAAGGTATGGCTCTCTGTCCTCCACCCATTGATCCTCAAAAAAGAACTGGAAGTCATCATCACCCTCACGCAATCCAGCAATGGCGGCTTGTCTTCCCGCACCCAGGGAGGCATGGCCCTCAGCCTGGAGCGCATTTGGAAGGCGGAATAATTTTTTCTGTCTGAATCTTGAGATAGTGTTGCGTGGTAATTGTTACCACTATAAATAAAAAATCCATTCCCGCATATCGGGGATAGACTTATTTTTTCCAGCTATTATAACGGATGCGACAATGCCGCCCGGCTCTCTATCCTCTCTATCTTATCTTTACTCCCCCATAGATTGAAGGCCAAGAATTCAGGAAAGAGCGACGACATGTTTCCTCCCCGTATATGAATTATCTCCACCTAGTAGCTGGCATGGATCCTTGTATGGGTGGCACTAGTCAGGCTATACGCACATGCATTAAAGGGCTATCCGCATTAGGAGATAAAAATGAAGTCGTTACCCTTGATCCCCCGGATGCTGCATTTCTGGGCTGTGATCCCTTTCCCATCTACGCTTTGGGTGCCTTTAAGAATCCATGGTCCTTTAGTCCGACGCTGATTCCCTGGCTGGTAGATAATCTGCCACGTTTCGATGCCGTCATCATCCATGGCTTGTGGCTGTTCCATGGCTTTGCGCTTCTGCGTGCGATGCAGCAGGTGGCTGCAAATGGGAGTGGGGTTGGAAATTCCTCCAATCCTCTGGTTTATGTGATGCCGCACGGTATGCTGGATCCCTATTTCCAAAAGGATAGCTCTCGCAAGCTGAAGGCCATCCGTAACAATTTCTATTGGAAATGGATAGAATCCCATGTGATCGGCAAAGCGGATGGACTGCTTTTCACCTGCGAGGATGAGCGCGTCCTGGCCCAGAAAACTTTCACTCCCTATCAGCCGAAAAAGGAACTGGTGGTCGGCCTGGGAGTCGACGAGCCACCTGCGTTCACTCCGAAAATGAAAGAGGCCTTTCTTCTCACATGTCCTCTCCCTGCTGATAGTTCCTACCTTCTCTTCCTCAGCCGCCTGCATCCTAAAAAAGGTCTGGAAGAACTCATCCGTGCATACGCTGCATCCAGCCACCTGGCCCTTCCTCCCCTTGTCATCGCAGGGCCGCATGACTCTCCGTATGCGGAGGAAATGGTGGAGTTGGCCCGCCGGCTGTGTCCACCCAACTCCGTGTTTTTCCCCGGTATGCTCACTGGCGATGCCAAGTGGGGTGCCTTCTATGGAAGTGAAATATTCATCCTCCCCAGCCACCAGGAAAACTTCGGCATCGCCATTGTCGAGGCCATGGCTTGTGGCAAACCGGTGATGATCACCCGGAAAGTCAATATCTGGCAAGAAATCGCCGTCGAAAATGGAGGACTGATCTTTTCAGATACCCACGAGCAAATCTGCGACATGTTGGAGCAATGGCAGCAAATCCCCGCTCACAAACGCGCTGAAATGGAGCAAGGTGCAAGGCTGGCCTACCAAAAAAACTTTACCATCGACGCCTCTGCCCGCCGCCTTCAGCAGGCACTTGCCAAAAAACAAGCAACCGCCTGCGATTCCAAACTTCCCGCCTTCTCCTCCTGCCATTAAAAGGAGTGAGACAGGCATTCCTGCCTGTCGTTTGGAAAATAAAAAGGAAGGCAGAAATGCCTGCCTTCCTTTGGATGGGACCAGGGACCCCAGATTATCTCACAACTCTCCGGCGAGAACGTCGTCCAAGGTCTGGCGCTTGCGGATGACGGTGGCAGTATTGCCTTCCACCAGCACCTCGGCAGGGAGCGGACGGGTGTTGTAGTTCGATGCCATGGCGAAGCCGTAGGCCCCGGCGGACATGAGGGCGATGTGCTCGCCGGGTTGGAAATCCGGCAGGAGGCGGTCCTGGCAGAAAAAATCCCCGCTCTCGCAGATAGGGCCCACTACGTCGAACTTGAAAAGCTCACTGCTGGGGGCTTCCGCCAGTGGCACGATTTCGTGGTGGCCTTCATACAGAGCCGGACGAATCAGGTCATTCATGCCAGCATCCACGATCTTGAAGGTCTTTGCCGCGCCACGTTTTTCATAGAGGCACTTGGTGATAAGCACACCGGCATTGCCCACGATGTAACGGCCGGGCTCCAGCAGGATCTTGAGGCCGATATCCTTGAGACGGGGCACCAGTTCCTTGCCATACAGCTCGATGGTGAGCGGACGATCCTCGATCGGTTGCTCCTGCCACCAATCGACGGAGCCGGAGGCCAGGGAATCCTGATAGATAATACCAATGCCGCCACCAATGGACCAGAACTCGATGCCGTGCTTCTCCTTGAGCAGCTTTGCCAGCGGAGCCACTTTTTCCACCGCCTCAATGAACGGGGAAATGGAGGTGAGTTGGGAGCCGATGTGCATTTGCAGGCCGCGCAGGCGGATGTGCGGCAGTTCCTCTGCAGCACGCTCGTAGAGTCCCTCGATGGCCTCGAAATCCACGCCGAATTTGTTCTCGGACTTGCCGGTGGAAATATACTTGTGCGTCTTCGCGTCCACATTCGGGTTCACGCGCACGGCTGCGGGGGCGGTCACACCCAGTTCGCCAGCCACCTCATTGAGATAGCGGAGTTCCGCTTCACTCTCCACATTGAAGGAATAAATCCCCTGCTCCAGCGCATAAACAATCTCCTCCCGGGTTTTGCCCACACCGGCGAAGGTGCAGTGGGCAGGATCCCCACCGGCCTTGATCACGCGGTAGAGCTCGCCGCCGGATACGATGTCGAATCCAGCACCCTGGTGGGCCAGCAGGCGCAGGACAGAGAGGTTGGAATTTGCCTTCACGGCATAGGCCACCTCGTGATCGATGCCCTCCAGCGCTTGATCCAGACGGGTGTAGTGATCCAGAATCGTGCCTGCGGAATAAACGTAAAGCGGGGTGCCGTGTTCTGCGGCGAGGTTGGAAAGCTCCACATCTTCACAATAAAGGGAGCCGTTTTTGTAGGAGAAACCGTGCATGGCGGGAGCGAATTAGCCATGAAACGGCTCCGGGTGAAGAAGAAACTGGAGCGGGACCGCATCCGCTGCCAGTTTGGTGTGAAAAATGATGCCCTCCATCCGCCACACCACCGTCACTCGCTGCGGGCCGGAGAACTGCCAACCCGGCACCGATGAACTGGCCGTGGAGGAGCCACTGGAAATCCGTCTGGATGGCCACCCGGTGGCTGTGGTGATGCGTACCCCTTGCCACGATGAGGAGCTGGTGGCCGGCTTTTTGGTGACGGAAGGCATCGTCTCAGCAGTCAGTCATATCCGGAAAATCGAGGCCCGGCCGGAGGAAAACCGCGTGCTCGTTTTCCTCCACGATCACGTCCGGACAGATCTGGGCAGGCTGACGCGCCACATCTTCAGCGCCTCCTCCTGCGGGCTTTGTGGGAAAACAACGCTGGATGCCGTTTTCACCCATGCCACGCCCCTTGCCAGCCGCCCCACCATCCCGGATGCGGCCCTGTTGGCTGCGCCGGGTCAATTGCGTGCCGCCCAGACGGTTTTCGAATCCACCGGCGGGCTCCACGCGGCAGGCATCTTTTCTCTCTCTGGCCAACTCCTCATCAGCCGTGAGGATGTGGGGCGCCACAATGCCGTCGATAAAGTGATCGGCCACGCCCTGCTTCAGGACATCGATCTCTCCTCCACCTTTCTCCTCGTCTCCGGAAGATTGTCCTTCGAAATCCTCCAAAAATCCCTCGTCGCGCGCATCCCTGCTGTGGCAGGCATTTCCGCCCCCAGTTCGCTGGCCGTGGATTTCGCCAGAGAGTCCGGCCAGGAACTCATCGGCTTCCTCCGGCCGCCCACCTTCAACCGCTATTCCTGAGCGGCCGCCTGGAGACTGATCTCCACCGCCTTACTCGTCGGAGTGCCGCTACCCTCCGCCTGGCTGCCAGCCGGAACCAGCACATTTGCCTCCGGAAAATAGGCAGCCGCGCAGCCCCGGGGAATCTCATAGGGAATGGCCAGGAAGCCTCTTGCCTCACGTGTTTCACCCTGCCAGTGGCTGGTGATGTCCAGCGGCTGGCCCGGGCGGAAGTGCAGTGCTTCCATATCCTGCGGATTGAGAAAAATGATCCGCCGCGCATGGCTGATACCCCGGTAGCGGTCATTCATTCCATAAATGGTGGTATTGAATTGATCGTGGCTGCGCAGCGTCTGCAGCACCAGCCTGCCCGGCCCGGCAGTAAAGACATCCATGACAGCGGTGCTGAAAACCGCCTTTCTTTCCGGCGTCTCCCATATCCGATCCTTCGCCGCATTGGGCAGATAGAAGCCGCCCTCTGTCATCAACCGCTCATTGAAATTTTCAAATCCCGGCACCACCCGCTCGATCAGATCGCGGATGCGATCATAGTCCTCTGCCAGCCAGCGCCATGGCACTGGCCCATTCCCTCCCAGCGTAGCCTCCGCCAGCCGGGCGATGATTTCCACCTCACTGAGCAGGTGCGGGGAAACCGGAGGCAGCGTGCCGCAGGAAGGCTGCACCACGCCCATGGAGTTTTCACAGGTCACCATTTCGGAATCCCCATCCACCTCGCTCCGCCCCAGGCACGGCAGGATCAAGGCCGTGCACCCCGTCACCAGATGGCTGCGGTTCAGCTTCGTGGAGACATGACATGTGAGTTCACACTTCCTCAGCGCCTTCGCCGTGAAATCCGTGTCCGGCGTGGCCTGGAGAAAATTCCCACCCAGAGCGAAAAACACCTTCGCCTCGTCTCTATGCATCGCCAGTATGGATGCCACGGTATCATGCCCATGCCGCCGTGGAGAATGGATGCCGCACTCCCGGTCCAGCGCCGCCAGAAACCACTCCGGCATCTGCTCGTAGATTCCCATCGTCCGGTCTCCCTGCACATTGCTGTGGCCACGCACCGGGCACAGCCCAGAACCGATTTTCCCGATCGCGCCCAGCAGAAGATGCACATTCACCACCTCGCGGATGGTGGCCACCGCATTCCGGTGCTGTGTGAGGCCCATCGCCCAGCAGGTGATCACCCTGCGCGAGCCATCCGCCAGCAGAGCCGCCAGTTCACGGATTTCCTCTTCCCCCACCCCGCTCATGTGCGTGATATCCTCCCAAAGCGTGGCATCCACCAGATTTTGATAGATCTGAAAATCCACCGTGTGTTCCCGGATGAATGCCCAGTCCACCGCCGGGCCGCCATCCTCCAGCAGCACCTTCGCCAGCCCCCGGAACAATGCCAGATCCCCATTCACCCGCACCCGCAGAAACATTTTGGCCAGCCTCGTCCTGATTCCCATCAGCCCCGTGACATGTTGCGGGTGGGCGAAGCCCATCAGCCCCGCCTCCCGCAGTGGATTGATGGAAACGATCTTTGCCCCCTGCTTCACCGCAGCCTCCAGCGTGCTGAGCATGCGCGGATGATTCGTCCCCGGGTTCTGCCCCACACAGAGGATCACGTCCGCTTTCAGAAAATCATCCATCGTCACCGTTCCCTTCCCCACTCCGATGGATTGCTTCATCGCCAGCCCGCTGGACTCATGGCACATGTTCGAGCAATCCGGCAGATTGTTCGTGCCGAAGGCGCGGGCGAACAACTGATAGAGAAATGCCGCCTCATTGCTCGCCCTGCCGGAAGTGTAGAAAATCGCCTCATCCGCAGACTCCAGTCTCCGCAGGTGGGTGGCGATGAGGGCGAATGCTTCATCCCACGCGATTGGCTCATAGTGGGTAGCCCCTGGGTGCAGGACCATTGGCTGCCCGATGCGCCCCTGCTGCTCATGCCAGTGATCGCTCTGTGCTGCCAGATCCTCAACAGAGTGTGCTGAGAAAAACTCCACATCCGCCAGCTTTCGCGTCGCCTCGGAGGCGAGCGCCTTCGCGCCATTTTCACAAAATTCCGCCACCGCGCGGTGCCCATCCGGGTCCGGCCACGCACAACTGGGGCAATCGAAACCGCCCTTCTGGTTCATCTCCAGCAGCCCCTGCACGCCCCGCACCGGTCCTGCCTCCCGCAGAATGTTCCGCATGGAAGACACAACTGCCGGCAGCCCAGCCGCCCATTTTTTAGGATCACCCTGCTTCAGCTTTTCGTGATCACTCATTCTCACCATCCAAATGCCAAACACATCTCTTTTCAAACGGAAAAGAATCGGCCACCGGCAGGGGCGAAAATCCTCTTGGACTCCGGTATGGAATCCGCTCTGGATGGCCCGCCTTGAAATTCCATCGCTTCTTTCCCCTCTGCTTCCTGTTTCTGGCCTCCTGCGTTCTCCAGCAGAAATCACCTCCCCGCGCGGAGACCCTTCTTTACGAATGGCATGATGATCATGGCCCAGGAGAAGTAAGCGTTCAGATCGACCTGACCAACCAGATCGCCCGCTACAAGCGTGGAGCACGCCCCATCGGCTGGTCCTATGTCTCCACCGGTAAGGAAGGTCACGCCACTCCGCCGGGCGACTACACCGTGCTGGAAAAAATGGAGCTCAAGGAATCCAACCGCTACGGCTGGATCTCGGATGTCACCGGCCATGTGACCAATGGCGATGCCACACCCTCCACCCCAGTGCCGGAGGGCCAATTCTACCACCCCGCGCCCATGCACTATTGGATGCGCATCACCACCTATGGCATCGGCATGCACGCCGGAGAAATCCCCCGCCCCGGTGAGGCAGCCTCCCACGGCTGCATCCGTCTGCCCCGCAACTTTGTGCCAAAGCTCTACGATGTGGTGAAGGAAGGAACCCACGTAAAGATCATCCGCGGCAAAAAACAATCGATTCCACCCTTGCAGCAAAGTTAGGATCAAACCCTCCGCGTTACGATCCACCCTCACCGGTGAATCCGGATTTGTTATAATTCCATGCTGGAAATCCTTCCACACTCCCCTGCATGGTCCGCGCATGACTCCAGCCGCCGCCGGATTTTCCATGCCTGCCGAATGGTCCCCGCAAGAAGCGGTGTGGCTCTCCTGGCCCGTCGATGATCCGCGCCACTGGGGCGGGGCCAAGCGCGATCTCATGTGGGCGAAGTTTGCGGAGATTGCCGCAAGCATTTCCCGCTTCCAGCCCGTCCGCATCAATGCCCCCCTGGCCGATCACCCTGCCATCGCAGCGGCCTGCAATCGCGCCAAGGCGGTGCCGGAGCGCGTGGAGCTTTTTGCCCATCCCCACAATGATGTCTGGTGCCGAGATCATGGCCCCATCTTCGTGAAACATGGAGAAACCGGGGAGACCGCCATCACCGACTGGGGATTCAATGCCTGGGGTGGAAAATTTCCACCATGGGATCTGGATGATGCTATCCCCGGCAAAATCGCCGCCTCCCTCGGCAAGCGCCTTTTCAAGGGTGGCATGATTCTGGAGGGCGGGGCCATCGAGATCAATGGCACTGGCCAACTGCTCACCACCGAGGCCGTACTGCTCAATCCCAACCGGAATCCCCACCTGAGCCGCGCCCAGATGGAACAACTCCTGCGCGATGGCCTGGGAGTTTCCGATATTCTCTGGCTCAAGCAAGGCATCGAGGGTGATGATACCGATGGGCACATCGACGACCTCGCCCGCTTTATCGACGCCACCACCATCCTCGCCTGCCGGGAAAGCGATCCCCTTTCCTCGAACCGTGCCATCCTGGAAGACAATCTTGCCCGGTTGAAATCCTTCACCGGTGCAAATGGAAAACCCTTCGAGGTGGTGGACATCCCCCTGCCGGAAGCCTGCGAGGTACCGGGGTGGAGACTGCCTGTGCTGCCAGCCTCCTATGTGAATTTCCTCATCGTGAATGGCGGCGTACTTGTTCCCACCTTCCGTCAGGAGAAAAACGATGACCGCGCCCTGGGCATGATCCGCGAGCTTTTCCACGGCCGCGAGGTGGTGGGAATCGATTGCCTGGATCTCGTAGAGGAAGGCGGCACCCTCCACTGCATCTCCCAGCAGCAGCCTGCATGACCCGCGCCGGTAGAGCTTGGCCCACCCTGCAAACCCCACCTACGCAATCGCGTGTGGCAAACATACCCTTAATTTTAAAAAAATTGTTACTTTTCAGATAGATCATCCATCTTTTTCTTGCTTCACCTCTCATAGCAAGAGTACATGGCGAAATGAAGCACGCTGAATCCCAAGAAGTGATCGGATCGCATATGTAGCAATGGATCTCCTGACTTGACAGGTAATCCCGATTCCGGCCAGATGCCTGCACACGCCCGCCCGATCTATCGGATAAATCCAAAGTGTGGGGAACTCTTGGATTTCAAACATAAAATTTTTACAAAGAGCTCTGCAATCGGTGCAAGAGACCTGCAAAAATTTCAAAAACCTTTACCATCAAGGGGATATGTGGCAGTAGCAGCGCAGTGTTATCCCCACACATGAAAGCCAAAAACCTTACAACCATCTTCGGCTTGGCGATGATTGGAGCCATGGTCTCGTGCTCCAGTCAACTGTCCCAGCCCACCACCGTCATGCCGGTATCGGCATCCTACCGGAATGGAGAATCCAATCTTTCCGCCCAGGTCTTCAATGAAGTGAACAACTACCGCCGCGCTCATGGTGCCCCGAATCTGGTCCGCCATGCAGGTCTGGATCGCCTAGCCCAGCAGCACTGCGAGTATCTGCTCAAGCACCGCGGTGAATACAGCCTGTATGGCAAAACCGTGAGTCACATGGGCTTCGAGGGCCGCGCCGTCATCGCCCGGGAAAAGCTCAACATGCCCTACCTGGGTGAAAACGTAGTGGCCGCTTCCGGAGGCGGTTCCAATCCCGCCCCAACGCTGGTGAACCTTTGGGCCGCCTCGAAAAACCATAATCACAACATGACCAGCAAGTGGAGCTACACCGGCATCGGCTCTGTTATCGCGGATGATGGCACCGTCATCTCCACGCAACTTTTTGGCACGACCGTAAATTCGCAGATGCAAATGGTCGATCGTTTCCGCAGGTTCTGACCTGCATGCCTGACCTGACATACGAAACTGCCCTCCGCTCACGTGGCCTCTCATGGATCGCTGGAGTGGATGAGGCGGGTCGGGGCCCTCTTGCAGGGCCCGTAGCAGCCGCAGCGGTAATCCTACCCTGCGGTTTTTCGTGTCCCGGGCTGGATGATTCCAAAAAACTGCCTGCCGCGCGGAGGAATGCTGTTTACCAGGCACTCACCGGAGATGAACGCGTCGTCTGGGCCATGGCCTTCGCAACGATCGAGGAAATCGATAGGCTGAATATCCTGCGTGCCACCCACCTGGCCATGCGACGGGCTGTGGAGGCCCTGCGCCAGCGGCCCGATCACTGCCTCATTGATGGGCTGCCCGTAAGGGACTTCCCCCTCCCGCACGATGCCATCGTAAAGGGAGACGGCCTTTCCCTTTCCATCTCTGCCGCCAGCATCATTGCGAAGGTGAGCCGGGATCGGCTGATGCATGAGTTGCATGAGGAATTCCCGCAATACGGCTTTCATCAGCACCAGGGATATGGCACGAAGGCCCACCTTGAAGCGCTTCGGATACACGGCCCTTGCCGCCATCATCGTCGGTCGTTTCAGCCGGTGGCTCAACTGCAGTTCCCGCTTGACCGGACCTGATGGCCAGCCACGCGACCGCCAGTGGCTGGGAGATTACGGAGAGAAGGTGGCGGCGGATTTCCTCCGGAGTGAGGGCTGCCGCATTTTGGCGCGGAATTACCGCAGCCCGCGCAAGGGTGAGGTGGATATCGTCGCCCGCCACGGTCGCGTCCTGCTTTTCGTGGAAGTGAAAACCCGCGCCCGTGGAGGAAAAATCCGCGGCCTGGATGCCGTTACGCGGGACAAGCAGGCACTCATCGAGCGGGGAGCGAATTCCTGGCTCATGCGGCTGGGCACGCGCGATCTGCCATGGCGTTTCGACGTGATCGAGGTCACCGTGGCAGATGGCGAAAAGCCTGAGATCAACCACATCCGGGATGCCTTCTAGAGCATGTAGGGTAAAAGCCATCGCTGGGTGAATTCTTGTTATCCTTCTGTCTTGCGCCTCGAATTCTTATGCCTTGCGAGGAACGAGCGGTGCGCACACCTTTCGCGGAAACTCATGGAGCAAACTTCGGAATCGATGGCCTGGCTGGGCAGGGAGGATGGCAGTGTGGTGGTGGGATATGGGCCATTCCAGGAGCACAGCCGCCCGCCCGAGGACGGCCACGCCTTTTATGTGCAGGACTTTGCACTCACCTCCCCCACGCCATGGAAGATCCCGGCCCATGTGGAGCAGATGGAGATGGCCGTCTTTCACGCACGGCATGCCTGCGCGTCCTCAGCCCCCTTCGAGTGGCAGCCCTTGGATGCGGCGCCGTTTTCCGTCGTGTTTCAGGAAATCATGACAGCCATCCGCAGTGGAATTTTTGAAAAAACCGTACCGGTGGTGGTGGAGAATGGCACAGCACCCGCAGCGCAGGAGACCATCCTCTCCGCAATGACACGGCAGCAGGCCCCCCTGCACTCCTACGGATGGGTGAATGGCGGGGCGGGCTTCGCCGGAGCCACGCCGGAGTTGCTGTTTTCCCTTGAAGGCCGCAGCCTGCGCACAATGGCACTGGCGGGTACCGCCCGTGCTGAAGATCGGGATGTCTTTGAGGTGGATGAAAAGGAAATCCGTGAACATGAGTACGTAGCACAGACACTGGTTTCCAAGCTTCTGGACTTCGGCTTGCTGACGCGGCGCTCCAGAGAAATTCTGGATCTGGGTTCCATCGTGCATTTTCTCACGCTCATCCAAGTGGATCTGGCATCCGATCACAGTCCAGAGGATCTGATCAAACGACTGCACCCCACACCTGCACTGGGTCCACTGCCGAGGACGGATGGTACGCTGGCCATGCTCCTGCAATGGCGCCAACGGCTGAAATGCCCGGCAGAATTCGGCGCCCCCTTCGGTCTCTGGGATCAGGGCAGCTTTGAAGCGATCGTAGCCATCCGCGGGATGTGGTGGGACGAAGCAAGAGTCCAGCTTCCCGCAGGATGCGGCATCATCGAGGCCAGCCGCCTCGTGAATGAATGGCGGGAATTGCGGCTGAAACGTGAGGCGGTGAAGCGTTTTACAACATCCCGCTGAGAGCCACGCAGCGACTGTTTTTTCACAATTCATTAACGGTTAGTTAAAGGGTGTGCCAGGTCTGTTCTCATGAGCGGGGTTTATTTAAAAAAGATTGATTATTTTTAAAAATTTGACACTATTGCTCTAGTTTTTCCCCAAACCCTATGCCGCTGTGCCTTCCCTCATTCCCTAGCCATCCTATAAGATGGGCCTGTGGCATGTTGCTATGTGCGGCCTCGGCGGGAGCCCATTTGACGGCTGCCCACCCCATCAGCAGGGTGGCCCGGATTTTCGACAAACATCTGGTTTCCCTGGAAGACCGCATCACTTGGCTGAATGGACAGCTAGCCACATTGGCCACTCTCCAGCAGCCGGAACTCCGCAATTCCTTTGGCGTGCGCTGCGGCAGAATCCGCCAAGGAGATCCTGATCCATCTCTAACCCTGGATCTGGGGAAAACTCATTCGCTGGATACGCTTTATCTGGTGCCCGCCCAACAGTCCTCCAGCAGTGACGAAGGCATTTTCCCTCAGCGATTCACCATTGAAGTCTCCGACAGCGCGGATTTTAAAAATCCCGTGGAGATTTACACCAGCGGAGAGGCTGCCTACCCTGCTCCCGGGATTCATCCCGTGCGCTTCACTCTCGCAGGGAAGCAGGCCCGCTACATCCGGCTGACGGTGCATGCCGGGCATCTGGCAGATTGTGCAGATGTCTTTGGTCTCTCGGAAATCGTAGCCATTTCCGACCATCAGCCCGTATCCTTCGGCGCGAAGGTTACTGCCGTGGGCTCCATCACCACTCCGGGCCAATGGTTCCCGGAGGCTGTCACGGATGGCAGCATGCCCCTGGGGATCTGGCAGAACATCCAGCCCAGCCCTACAGCGGGCGATCATGTGGACGTAAGTGAAAATGATGGCGAGGTTTCATGGAGCCTGTCACTGGCTGGCATGGATGGGGTGGAAAGCGTGGTGCTTTACCCCTATCAGCTCAATGACTCTCCGGAATCGGCCATTTTCCCGGAAGCCATCACCCTCACCGCCCGCAGCGCAGACGGGGAACGCAGAACCATCCATCAATGGAACAATCCCCTGCCCGGCAGCCACCGCACCAGCCCGCTGGTGATTCCTACCGTCGGAGTGCCACTGCAGGAACTGACGATCACCGCCACCCGGCCTTGGCAGACAGGTAGCGTGGGCGTGCAGGCCTTGTCGGAAATCGAGGTTTGGTCCCGCAGCGAAAATCTAGCCCGCCATCTGCCCATCACCCGCAGCCATGGAGGGAAGACCACTACTCTCACGGCACTTACGGACGGCTACAGCAGCCGCCACATGATCCTTCCCGTAGCCACTTGGCTGGAGCAGCTCTGCCGCCGCTCCCACCTACAGGGCGAACGGGATTCTCTTCTCCCGCTCGCCCACGGACTGGCCTCCCGCAGTGAACTGCATACCACATGGGGTTCCGCCGTCATGCTCGGCCTCGGTTTTTTTGTGCCGGTAGCGATCGTGGAACGACGCCGTTTTCTCTCGCGCACGGGGATGGAAAAACTCCGCAAACGCATCGCGGAAGATCTGCACAATGACATCGGCAGCCACTTGGGCAGCATTTCCCTCATCGCCCGCACCGCCCGCAAGGATTTGGCTAAAATCAATGGCCCCCGCGAACTCGTTCAAGATCTGGGGGAAATGGAATCCATGGCATTGGAAAGCTCCCTCGCCATGCGCGATATCATGTGGCTTCTGGAACAGGACCAGCCCACGCTGGGCGATCTGGTGCAGCGCATCTGTGATACCACAGCCCGCCTGCTCTGTGGCGTGGAACACAGAATTGATGCGGAAATTGAAAAGCCTGGCGTCAAATTGTCTCTCGACTCCAAGCGGCATCTCTTCCTATTCTGCAAGGAGGCAGTGCAGAACATTCTCAAGACTCCCCAGGTAAACCATGTATCCCTCAACATCCGGGATACAGCAGATCACCTTGCCCTTGAGTTTTCTGGCGTCGGCGTTGGACTCCCCCTCAGCCCGGATCACCGTCAGTCATCGCTTCAAAAACTGGAAGACCGTGCACGCCTCCTGGAAGGCTCCCTGCATGTGGAATCCAGCACGGAGCAAGGCTCCCGCATCCTGCTCCTTGTCAAACGTTCGCACCTCAACCTTCACTCCTCGCTGCCATGAGCACCAAAGCCGCCGTTACTGATATCTGGATTCTCGAAGATCATGAGATTTTCGCCAAACAGATCAGCCGCTTGCTCAAAGGAGAGAGTGATCTCGCCTGCACGCAACATTTCAATCACCCGGATGAACTTTTCGAAAAACTGAAGTTCACCAAGGACCGCCCTGGTATTCTGCTGCTGGATCTCGGGCTGCCTCGCCGCGATGGTCTGGATGTCCTTTCGGATCTCCGCCAATTGCTACCGGATCTCAAAATCATTATTCTCTCTTCCTACGATGACAAGGAGCGCGTTTACCGCGCCATCTGCAACGGAGCTTCAGGCTATCTGTTGAAGACCGCCTCTCCAGACGAGATCCTCGCCGGTATCCGCGGCGTCATCACCGGCACTGCCGCCCTCAGCGGAGAGATCGCAAATATGATTCTCCAAGGCTTCGCCCGCTACGGCCCGGTCGAGCAGATCGAGCCCCTCACCCACCGGGAGGAGGACGTTCTACGCCTCCTTGTGCGCGGCCAAATCAAAAAAGAAATCGCAGACCATCTGGATATTTCCCAACACACCGTGGACATG
>Ga0157373_10002125_pt1 | contig 15004 bp, 17 predicted proteins | sample C65metaG_FD_113460 | JGI IMG/M metagenome (GOLD analysis project Ga0157373, IMG submission 113460) | Corn rhizosphere microbial communities from Kellogg Biological Station, Michigan, USA - C6-5 metaG | ecosystem: Host-associated > Plants > Roots > Rhizosphere > Soil | place: USA: Michigan... | reverse complement strand
GTTGATGCAGCGCAAGTCGCCCAGGAAGAGCGCGACCTACGCACCTTCGAAAGGGTGCGACCTCATATCGAGTCGGCGGCCTTCTGCATGTGCCCTGCCTGCCTTGATCGGTTTGGCACCCGGAACGACTGTCCGACCTGCGCCGGAAAAGGTTTTGTGACGAAGCCCGCGCCAGCGGGTCTACGCTGAAGAAACCATGCGAGGAACCGGCAATGTGCGGACGACTCTCACAATACAGCGGCATCCATGATTTCACTACAGCGCTGAAGTTTGGGTATACTTACTTTTTTTACAGACGACCCAAGTGATGCTCAATTCAATACAAACACTAAGAGCTTTGGCTGCATGGCTTGTTGTATTTCACCACTACATGCAAGTCGCACATAAATTTAAGCTTACCGATCCTATTTCAGTCGCACTATTTAAATATGGTGCTATTGGCGTTGACCTATTTTTCGTGATAAGTGGATTTGTCATATACTTGTCTGCGTCTGGAAAAAACCAATCCCCCAAGATCTTCGCAATGCATAGAATCGCGAGAATCGCTCCTGCCTACTGGCTTTTCACTCTGATTACTGCCGCAGTCTTAATTTATGCACCTGGGATCATGACTCTAACGTTGTACGAACCTATGTTTCTGATAAAAAGCCTGCTATTCATACCCGCACAAAACCCCTCAGGCATCGGATTTTTCCCTATTATTACTGTTGGCTGGACTTTAAATTATGAGATGGCGTTTTATGCTATCTTCTTTCTCAGCCTTTACCTTCCTAAAAACCTTAGAATTCTGACCATCGCGGCAGGCGTTCTTTTGCTTTGCACAACGCTTCCCAAACTAGGCGGCGATCTGGTATTTTTTAACAACAAAATAGTCTATGAGTTCCTACTCGGTATATTTATTGCCTACGCATACCAAAAAGGCCAGATTCAAAAAATACCCACAACAATCGCGGCATTAATGACGGCAGTCGCAATATGGCAAATAATTAGGCTTGGAGCAGTCACCCATGACCCTTTTGAGTCAGGCGTACCGTGCGCGGCTATTCTGATTGCTGCCGTATCACAAGAACGCTATTTTTCGCGTATCGGATTAATGCGGAGATTGGGGGACTGGTCCTACTCAACCTACCTCTGCCACATACTTGTCATGTGCGTCATGCTCAAAATTCAGCAAACTTTCAATCTTGATGATTGGACTACGTTGACTCTGATTGTAATTGCAATCGGCATAATTTCTTGCGCAAGTTTTACCCTTATCGAGAAACCTCTCTCAAGCCTCGCTAGGAAAAAAGTGAAAATTAGTACGCCGGTTACCCCTACTGCCTGAACTTAGAAAGTTCGGACACATAAAATTGACATGCCGCAAGCGCAATCAATCCCTGATCGCCGTCGTCGGTGATGTCGATAACTCTTTGAGCATGCGCTGGGTCAAGTTGGGCGCGCGTTCCTCCATGAACCACGCCGCCGGTGCCGGTGGTGGCAGGCACTGAACAGCCACCGGCTGAACGCGCGTCGAGGAGGACTGACAGCCGCAGATCAGAAGTGGCAAGGCGATCGCGCAGCAGAGCCTGGTCTTTTTGAGTATTGGTCATTTTCTCGAAATGGGTTTTGTCACTGGCCGCCAGCCGCTGCTCGAGCGCCAGCCGCTTGTCCTGCTCGGCTTGCTGCGCGGTGGCGGCCGCCATAGTCAGCTGGTTCAGGGTTTCGGTGTGCAGTCGGGCTTGATATGCCAACTGCTTGCCGTAGCGCCAGTCCTGGAACTGCCACGTGCTACCGGCGCCGATCAGCACCAGCGCCACCGCACGGACGGCCTTCCACGGCACGATCATCACGGCACATCCCGGAAGAATACGTGTCCTCCAAGCTTCAGGGTCTGCTTGGCGTGAAGTGCGAGGCGCCGCAGTAACGCCCAGCCCCGCGCCCCATCCTTGTCAGCGCGCCACATCTCGCCGGACACGCCGCCAACCAATGACAGGGCAATCACCAACCAGATCGGCCTCTCTGCCAGTGCCTGTTGCTCGTTCGTCATTGCCCTGCCCCTTAAACAAAAAGACCCGGCGCTATGGCCGGGTCGGGTGGTGGGTGGCCTGCCGCGCTTTGCGGTCGCCCCCATCGAAGACGGCCCTTTTTACAGCTCGATTCTGTTGGCAGCAAGACCGGTTTAATGCCATCCGGTGAATGTGTGGCTTACGTCTGGTGAACGGCTGGCGAATGTCGGCGAATATCTCAACCCGGCTGGCTTTTGCTTCTGTTGTTTTAGCGGCGTCCCATACGTCCCACTTCTCTAAAACAAGGTGGGACGTCTGAAAGCCCCGCAGATTCACCGCCGACACCTTCAATTTCATCGACCCTCGCACCGGTTTCTTCACCAACGCCTATTCCACCAGCCTAATGCTGACGGCTCGATTGACGTGCACTTCGGCCCAGACTCACCGGGCGCCGGCAAAAACTGGATCAAAACCTTTCCTGACAAAGGCTTCTTCGTCATTCTGCGTCTGTACGGCCCTTCCAAGGCTTTCTTCGACAAAACCTGGAAGTCCGGGGATTTGCAAAAGCAGTAAAGGCTATATCGAACGGCGATCTGAATGCTCAGTCCACGTTTACATCGCCGTTCGTAACGTTCTTTAGGATGATGAATTCCGGCTAACCTCTGGTCTGTTTCTGCCAATGGCCACCGGCAGTTTTGGGTCGACCGGTTGAATCCACAGCCGATAGCCCCCGTCCAAACACGCCGAATCCGACGACGGCAATTTGGGTCGTTATCCCTCTACCCCAACCTGCACTTCGATTTCAGTGATTCCAACCAGGCTGGCCTGTTCCAGAATCTCGTCAGCAGTCGAGTCCGCTGTCGGCATGATCAAGCTGTTCTCACCATCTCCGAAATGGAGCTGCAGCAGATGCATGGCGGCATCGTGAACGGCAAGCTCAGACTGCTTCAGTTCAAGATGGTGAGTGCGGGGCTCGCCGTTGAACAGGTATTGGATCGTGTAGTTGCGCATGGATTACCCTCGAAGAATAGTGACCTACAACTCTCCTGACTTATCAGTCAATTTTTAGTTCAAATAGACGGCTGACAAGATCAGCCGCTCGATCAATGCCGCACAGCTGAAGTTATAGCGGGTCACGGCAACGCAGATTAATGATGCCGGCTTTCCGAGGCGACTTGAGTCCATAGCGCGCAGCCCCTCATTGCCCTGAATCTTGAATGAAGGGAATAGGCAGGGAGAGCTCTGCGGTGTGGGTTGAACAAATCGACCGAGTAGAAAAAATGAATTAGCGGCTTGCCCGCTCGGTCAAGAATTATGAACGCAGAAAATCTGACGAGGTGACAGCAATGACTATCCAAGCAGAGACACTCGTACAACTGACCGAAGCGCTCCAAGAGCGAGGCATGAACCTGGTTTCAGATGTTCACTTCACTCGCGCGCCATATCGGCAAAACCACCGCTGGATTTGCATCGTAGAGTAACCATGCTCATTGCCGGCGGCTCGGACTAAAACTCCACCGCCGGCCCCCTTCCCCGCTACGCCCTTTCCATACCTGAAGAAAATTTGAAAGCGCAGCAGTGATATCTCAGCAGAAATTCACGGCTTAAACACCTCCATACGCAAACAGCCTCGTCAGTAATAATTGATGGTAAAAGTGGCGGTCGCATTGGCTGGACCGGCGGTGAGGCTGTCTTCGGTCTGGATGTAGCGGGCCTTCAGCGGGATGGTGTAACTGGCGCCCTCCACGGCTCGCGGTGCTATGCCACTGGCGCGCAAAGTGGCCAGCGGTAATGGCGTGCCATGACTGTCGGCCACTTGCAGGCCGACGCCGGTAGCCGCCGGATCTTCGCCGGGGGCGCTGGGGTTGAGGCTCATGATCCCGAGGTTGGGTGTGATTGCCGCACGGGTCGGATCCAGGCGAACCTGCAGCACGTTATTCTTGCGCGAGTCGAGGTTGTTGCTGCTGCCGTCGCTTAACCAGCGCGGACCGGTGCCTTGGTAATAGCCGTGGAACGCCGGGCAATTGTTCAAGGCAATCGAGAAATCCTTCCACGGCGTGAACGAGTTCTTGCCGGAAAATTCGTTGAGCCTGTACGTGCCCATCGGCACCGACACGTCGGGTGTCGAACAGGTGCGCGAGACGATGTTGATGCTGCCGGAGAAGTTGACGCGCTGAACTTCAACGCTATTGCTGCTGATACGCGACTGAGCCATTGCCGGTAACGACGCGCCCTGAATGGTGCCCGGTGAGACGTCACCAATCTTGATCAACGACAAGTCGAATGCCAGCGGGGCTTGAATCGACACGATGCAATTGGCCGTCCCGTTACCGCAGTTCGTGGAGTTGAGCGATGAAGGAAAAGGAGTACCGCTGAACCACAATGCAACCCCAATACCCGGAACACCGGTTTGGTACACATGCCCGCCCCAAGGTGAACCAGCCCAATTGGACAATGGCAGCGGTGTGGTCGGAAGCCAGCGCCGGGTTTCTATATTGTAAATACCTGCATTACAGAGGATGCGCACGACCGTTGTCGCATTGAACGTCTGACGATAGATTTCCGCGCCCAGCGGAACATCCCGTCCAACGGTCAGATTGCCACCTAACAAAGGCTGCGTGCGGATCATGTTGGTGGTGCCGTCGGTGTAGTCACACTGAGCCATTGCCGCGCTCGCCATCAATGAAAGTACCGCCACCGCCAAACCGGACTTGATCAAACGCATTGTCTTCATAACTTGTACTCCTGGGCGCTGTTCACAGAAGCAACGCGATTATCTGTTTGAGCGACAGCGCACACTGCATCCACTTGCTGCAGTTGCTTGCCCGCGCTTTTCACCGACGGCAACGGCAATGCGCATTGCTGACCGGCCTGAGTGCCCCAACTGATCAACAGTCGGCGCGCGTTGTCCTTGACCCGGGCGTAGAGCTGCCCGCCCTGCCCGACCACCCCGACCGATACGCCACGGTCATCGACCACGCTGGCGCCGAATGGCAGGCTGCTGCCGTCGGCCAACGTGACGTTGAGCAGCAGCGCTTGACCGTTTTGCGTACCGTATTTGAGCGCCACCACTGCGCCGGCACGCGGCGCGACTTGCTGACTGGTTTCGCTCAACTCGACATTCATGTCGGTGCCCAACGGATCGATCGCCACTTCGTTCAGCTCGTAAGGGCGCAAGTACGGCACCACCGCGTTGCCACGCTTATCGAGACGCAGGCCCGGGAAGCCCACCACCTTCGCACCCTCGGCGCCTTCGGCGGTGATGACCGCCATGGTTTCGCCGCGATACGGGGTCAGCGTCACGCCGTTCGGGTGCGCGACCACGCTGCCGCTGGCGTTCAGCGATAGGCTGTCGTAGCCCTCACCACGGCTGACGGTGGCGCCGACGATGGCTTTGGGGCCGATGTACTGACCATTGACCGAGGTGCTGTTGGTGCGAGTTGCGCCCTCATGGCCGGCCGTCACGCCATAGTTGTACTGACGGTCTTCACCGGCGGTGCCGCTGAGCGTCGCTTGCTCGCTGTAAGTACCATGGGTGTCACGCATGACCCGCGCCGACAATTGCGGGCGATTGAGCGTGGAGCCGAACTCCAGCGGCATGCTCACGGTAAACAGCAAGCTGGTGTCCATCTCGCCCATGCCCATGCGCGCCCGGTTGGCGCTGACGCCATAACTGACCGAACCGTGCTGCTTGTTGTAACTGAACTGGTACTGCACATCGCGCCCCGGCAGGTTCCAGTAGTTTTGGGTGAAACCGTTGAAGGCCACCTGGCCCCAGTCGCCCATGCTTTGGTTGGCGGTCAGCGACAGACGACTGCGCGGGCGGCCGTAAAGGCTGGTGTCGAGGCCATTGCGCTCGGCATCGAGCAACTGCACGGCGTTGCTGAAATCCAGGTAGTTTTCCGTGGAAAAACGGGTGGCTGCCACGGCGAAGTTACTGCCGGTGCTGAGGATGTTTTTGCTGTAACTCAACCGCGCACTCTGGCCACTGGCGGTGCCGCTCTTGAGGTCGGTCTGCGCATGAGTGACGTCCACCGCCATCGCCCCGACCGGCGTGCTGAAGGCCAGGCCACCGAGCGCTGCACGGTAGTCGTCGCTCAGTTGCGATCCACCGTAACCGGTAAAGATATTGTTCAGGCCGCGCTGATAGGTGCCCTGAAAAAGCTTCGCCTGGCTGTCGATATAGTTGTTGCGGGTTTCCCCGGCAGTCACGCTGAAACGCGAGGTCCCCGGACGCAGCAATTGCGCAGTCGAGGCAAACGGCACGATGAACGATTGCTCGCTGCCGTCGGCTTCGTAGACGGTCACATCGAGGTCGCCGCCATAACCGGTCGAGTACAGGTCATCGATCACGAAGGCGCCCGGCGCCACCGTGGTTTCATACAGCAGATTGCCGGCCTGTCGCACGGCAACTCGCGCACTTGTCCGGGCGATGCCACGGATTACCGGCGCATAGCCGCGCTGGGATTCGGGCAGCATGCGATCGTCGGTGCCCAGTTGCACACCGCGATAGGCCAAGGTGTCGAAAATCTCGCCACTGGTGTTGGCTTCGCCCACCGTCAACTGACTCTTGAGCGAGGTGACATCGCGCTGGGCGTAGGTGTTGAGCACCTGATAATTCTGACCGTTGGACTTGTCCCAACTCGCCGAACCGTTGTGGCGCAGACGCCAGTCACCGATGTTCAGCCCGGCATTCAGCCCCAAATAGGCCGAGTCGTAATTGCCGCTGTCGGTCTTGTTGTGGTTGGCGTTGAAGTTGTAGCTCAGCGTCCCCGCGGTCACGCCGCGATCCCATAACTCCGGGCTGACATAACCACGCGCGTCGCGGCGCAACGCAACCTGCGGAATGCTGATGTCGAGTTGCTGATTGGAGGGCGAAAACGTCGCGCTCGCGCCTTCGATCAACTGCACGATATCCAGGCATGAGACGCCGCTTTCAACGCTCGCCATGGCTTCAGCGGACAGGCGCCGAAAATCCACGCCGATCAATTCCAGTAAGCCGCGACTGAAGCACACCGTCGGGTAGCTGCCATCGGCTTGGGCATTGATGCGGATGTCCTGACGCGTCATCAGCTTACCGTTGACCGCGATGTCGGCACGGTATTCGCCGGGCAACACCGGGTTGCCCTGCTGATAAGCCGCCAGATCGAGGCTGCGCGAATCCTCGGGCAGAAACGCGTCGTTGAACTGCACGTCTTCAGCCCATGCCTGGGTGGCGAACGCACCTGATACGCCGGCCAGCGTCTGGAGAACCAGAGCAGTCAGCCGATTCAGGGCAAAGCGAGGTCGAGCCTGCGGGCATGCGCCCAGGCATGGAAGAGTCTTCATAGGTTACTCGTGCGGTGCGCTAAAAACGTTCGCGGGAAAGTCAGGGCTTGAGCGGTTGCTTTAATGGCACCAGAGCGCCGTAGTCATTGATGGCGTTGAACTCGACCTGCGCCGCAGCACCGGGCATCGACTTGAGTGTGGGCAAGGCAAAGGTCTTGGTTTCACCCGGACCGACCATGCCGTTCTCGCTCTCGAAACGTTGCGTACCCACTGTCAGGGCCAGTTCGACCTGGGACAGGTGGAACGCGCTCGGGTTGAATGCCTGCAAGGCAAATCCCTTGTCCGCCGGCACGACTTTCCATTGCACCTGCTGCATCGCCTCGTTGGGATTACCCGGCAGACCGTCGGGGCGATAGAAAATCTTGATCCGTGAACGGAAAGCCATTTGCAGCATGTTCAGATCCGTCGGGCCTTCGGCCTTCGGCGGGATTTCCAGCACGTTGAGCCAGAACACCGACTCCTTGTTGGTGGGTAACGCTGCGCCGGTGAACATCAGGCGCAGGCTTTGGCCCTTGCTCGGGTCGATACGCGACACCGGCGGCGACAGCACAAACGGCGACTTGGAGCTGGTAGGACTCGACTGGATATCACCGCTGTCGACCCACGATTGCACCAGCACGGGACGCGCGCCGTTGTTGTTCAATTTGACGGTGACTTCTTTCTGACTCGCCGGGTACACCAGACGCGTCCCGGTGATCACCACACCGGCCTTGGCTTGCGCATGCATCAGCATGCACAGCAGCAATACTGCACTGACTCGAAACAGACTTGCGTAACGCATGACGCACCTCTTTTGCCGCACTCGGACGCGCCCTTCCCCCTGGTTCAGGGCACGTCAGAGGGCTATCGGCTTACTGGTAGTCGACGTTGTAGGTCACGGAGCTGACCACGGTGCCCGGCGTGGTTGCGCCAGTGGCGATGTATTGCACGGCATACGGCATGTTGGCCGCGCCAGTACCATCGATGGTGTTGCGCGTGGTTTTGGTGATCTGGTTGGTGTTACCCGCCTGAATCACTGCGCCGCCCTGCTGGTCAACCAGTTGCAGTTGCACGTTGTTTGCGGTGCCGGTCATGTTGTTCAGGTTGCCGCTGACCGGATCAACGGTCGAACCGGCGTTGAAGAACGCCGCCGCGGTCGTCGCGGTACCGACGCAGCTGCTCAACTGGATGTTGAAACCGGTCTGGCCTTCAACTTGCCCAGCGGTCGTCAGCAGACCCGTGGAGATGGTTGGCAGGGTCACGGTTGCGACAGCCGGTGAAACCACGCCGTCAACGGAGATGGTGCAGGTCTGGTTAACCAGCTCGCCATTGAAATTGATGGTGCCGTCAGCGGCGTTGGCGAACTGAGCGCCAGAGGCGGCAACCAGCACAGCGATAGCGAGAGCTTTGCGATTCATGGGACAACTCCAAAAGTAAGATACGAACCCGTCGCGTAAGTCTGGATGGTTGTCCGGCGCGGAATGCGTCGTGATTTACAAGCCATCTGCCTGGGCGACGAGACAATCCTGGTCGTTTGGAGAGAGGATTCCCGTAGGCGCTTTCCCACCGATTTGTAGGAAATTTCACACCACGGGAGGCGCAGAAGGATCGAGGGCTATAGAAAAATTGCCTGACAGCACAGCCAGTCAATCAACCGTGTGATCAAAGATATGGCGCAGCAATTGGCTCTTCGAGCGTCTCGCCAATGATCCTTCACTATGCAAGCCATCAGGAAACGCTCAAGTGAACGAATCCGTTTTGTTTAGAATCAAAGCGACAGTTTCCAGCGCGTTCCGCAGTCGCCTACTCGATCATTCATTACCGGAGAACAATGCATGCCTCTCAGTGACACCATTCACAGAGCGTTGCTAAGCGCGGAGGAACGTTCCTCTATCGCTGAAATAGAAGCCACTACCAATATTCTCCAGCTCGTCACACGCATGACCGGGACACGCTTCGCGGCGATCGCAAAATTCACCGACACGGAATGGATCGTCTGTTCCGCGTACGATCCGATCGAACTGGGGATCAACACCGGCGACACACTGGAACTCGAGACCACGCTTTGCAGCGAGTTTCGAAGAGATCCCCAAGTGCTTTTCGTGCCACAAATCAGTCGCGACGGCAGGTTCTCGACGCGTCCGGTGGTGAAACAATATTTGATTGAAAGCTACGCCGGCGCGCCCATCTTCCTTCCCGATGGACAACTGTGGGGCGCGCTGTGTGCTTTGGACTCCAGGGCCGTCATATTCGACGACCCGGATCTGGCGGACACTTTAGGCCTGTTCGCCAGACTGATCGGCTGCATCTTCTACTCGAATTTGACAGAGCCCGGCAGCGGCTACAGCAAGAACGGTTCACGGGTTACAGAATAACCAAGACAAGGCCCTGAATAGTCGGGGCCTTGTCGTTTGTGTGTACTCAGAACCCGCTCAGAAGCAACAACGGCGACCACGCCTTTACAGACTCTCTCTCCTGAGGCCTGGATCACTCCACGCACTGTTTCGGCGTGATGCGGATCTGTTGAGTCAGCTTTGCGGCTGTTCAACTCGACTTTTGACCCAAGACTGACGGTCGGCTTGGTGCAGATTCAGATTGAGCAAGCGGGTCGCTCGCCCAGTCGCTCTACCAACCTGACGAGATAACCATCGTCATCCTGGACGATGAATTCACGCTGGCCAACTTCTACGTCCTCAGCCCTGTACCAGGTGTCTTTGCATTCTCGATAGAGAGAATATCCAGCCTGATCAAGTTTTTGCACGATGGGTGCAACTGCCTCAACGTCTATCTGTAGGTTGATGCCTCTGCCATACGGCTTAGACAAAGGCGCGGTCAGCCATTGACCCGCGTCCGAATCAACCTGCTCAAGCATGACTTGAGCACCATTTAAATCAAGGTACGCAAATCCGTCTTCAGGGCGTTGATAAGCCACTCTGAACCCCAGGCAAGAGACCCAAAAAGCCAAGCTGCTCTCCAGGCTGGTTACCATCAACTCCGGAACCAGTTTATTACGTTCGAACATGAGATGAATTCCATTTCACAAGGCTCATTTTGCAGGCGGGCAGGCTTTGCGCTTTTGACTTCAATGCCACGCCTGGTTTGTAGCGAGCAGAATCATGCACTGTCAGAAGCGAATTATCGAGTCATGTTGAGTGGTGGCTTCTGGCCGATTACTGGCGCTTACGAGCGACCCCATGCGGTCAAGAGCAGCAACTGAGCGCCCTCCGTTCGTGAGTCTCTACGTCCCCCCCAAAAGCCCCTCTGTTGTCTGAGCGAAATTCGTGCCGGCCTTTCGTACGAGTTGACGCCATTCAGTCGCATTGATCAGCCCTTCCAGTTCCATCGAGTCGGCCATTTTCAGCAACTCGTCGTACTGATCCTCGGCGTCCATGCGGATCTCTGGCGTTTCGAGTAATTTTTGCCAGGCGGCCAGCGCCTGCTCTTTCCGACCGTCGCTCATGGTTTATCACCCTGGTGAGTTGTGAGTCGGTAGAGGGCTGCGCGTCTGCAGTGTTCAGTGAAGGCGACTGACGGTGCAACAGAGGGCATGGCCTGGTCAGGCTGTGGCGTTCGATTCGCCAAGATGAGCTTCAGTGGCATGGCGCCCCGCCAGCCAGGCCAACACAGACGCCAGCACCAATACCGCCGCACTCAGTTCGAAGGTGGCTTTGTAACCGCTCAGGTCAAATGCCAGGCCACCGACGATAGCCCCTGCGGCGATCGCCAGTTGCACAATGGCCACCAGCAACCCGCCTCCGGCTTCGGCGTCGTCCGGCAGGGTCTGCGCCAGCCATGTCCACCAGCCCACGGGCGCCGCGGTGGCGACCAGCCCCCACAGTCCGAGCAGCACAGCCGTGAGCAGTGGCGAGGCACCGAAGTTCACCAGCGCCAGCGCGATAATCGCCATGATCAGCGGGATCAACGTCAGCGTGCGGTAGAGACCGTTGCCGATGAATCGCTCGATCAGGAAGGTGCCGATAAAACCGGCAAGGCCCAGCCCCAGAAGCATGAGCGACAACGTCGTAACGCTGACCCCGGTGACGCCTTCAAGAAACGGGCGCAGGTAAGTGAACAGCATGAACTGGCCCATGAAAAATACGCTGACGGCGATCATGCCCAAGGCAACAGGCCAGCGTGTCATCAACCGCAAGGCGTTGCCACTGTTGCCCCGGCCTTCGGCCTTGAATGACGGCAGGCTGATCAGCAGCCATACGGCGGCCAGTGCGGCGACGGGCACCACGCAAAAGAATGCACCGCGCCAGCCGATCAGCGAGCCGAGAAAGCTGCCCGCCGGCGCGGCGATGACTGTGGCCAGCGCGTTCCCGCCATTGACGATGGCCAGCGCCCGGGACACTTGTTCGGGTGGTACCAGACGCATGGCGGTCGCCGCCGACAATGACCAGAAACCGCCGATGGCGATGCCGATCAAGGCACGCCCAAACATGAATGACGGGTAGCCCGGGGCGAACGCGACCACCGTGCCCGAGACGATCATCAGCAAAGTCAGGCACAGCAGCAGCTTCTTGCGCTCGACGCGCGCGGCAACCGCGGCAATCACCAGGCTGGTGAGCAAGGCGAAGGCACCGGACACGGAAATCCCCTGCCCGGCCTGACCTTCAGTGATGTGCAGTTCTGCGGCGATGGGCGTCAGCAGGCTGACGGGCATGAACTCTGAAGCGACCAGGGCAAATGCGGCCAACGACATGGCCAGCACGGCGCTCCAGCCGCGTTTTTCTGTAGAAAGAGAAGTCATTGCAAATACCTGGAGTACGAGAGGCGTCCGGGCAACGGCTCGGACGCGCGGTTTTTCACTGTGCTTGCGTCGCGTCGTCGATCACCAAAAGGACGTTATTGTCACGCTTGAGTCTGCATAGGGGCTTTCTTTGTAAGAGCTCTCCTTGCAAGGGCTCTCCTGCAACAGTTCGACACATTCTCCCGGTCGATCCGCCTCTGCCCTAGTGCATTCCTCTTGAATGCTTGCCTGATCCTCTGAGGATGCAGGGTGATGGATAGGAAACATCTCGCGCGCGGACTAGAGTTCGTTCAACAGGAGTGACCCGACATGATCGATACCCCTCTGCGCCCTGAATCATCCTTGGCGTTGAACATAGACCCGCGCGTGAGCGTGCCGGGTGATTTCCCCACGGCCATACCCGGGCTGTCGCTGTTTCGTCGCGACCAGCCGGCGCCCCCGGTGGTGTGCATGATCGAGCCGAGCCTGATTCTGGTGGGCCGTGGCGAAAAGCGTTTGTGGGTCGGTGGCGAGGGTTACTGCTACGACCCGGCGCGGTTTCTGGTTACGTCGCTGGACCTGCCCGCCAACTCCGAAGTGCTGCGTGCCAGCCCCGAACAGCCCTGCGTCGGGCTGGTGCTGAAGCTGGATGTCGGCATGCTCGCCGAGGTCCTCAGCAAGGGTGGTCTGCCGGCGAAACGGCAGCCGTCGATGAACACCGGCGCAGGCATTGGCAGCCTGTCATCCGCCCTCGAGGACGCCCTTGAGCGCCTGCTGGCATTGCTCGATGAACCCGAGGCGATCCCGGTGCTGGCGCCGCTGATCCTGCGGGAAATCCACTATCGGCTGCTCAACACCGATCAGGGCGCCAGGCTGCGGCAGATCATTGCCGTGGACGGTCAGGGTTATCGCATCGCCAAGGCCATCGACTGGCTCAAGGTCAATTACACCGACGCGCTGCGTATCGATGAACTGGCGGCGCGGGTGCAGATGAGCGCGCCGACCTTTCACCATCATTTCCGTCAGCTCACCGGCATGAGCCCTTTGCAGTACCAGAAATGGCTGCGGCTGAACGAGGCCCGGCGGCTGATGCTGAGCGAACGCCTGGACGTCTCGCGGGCGGCGTTTGCGGTCGGCTACGAAAGTCCTTCGCAGTTCAGTCGGGAATATGCCCGCCTGTTCGGCACTGCACCAAGTCGTGACATTGCCCTGATGCGCGGGCAGCCACTCGAGGCAGACGCGCCCGGCGCAGTCGCGAACTAACGAAAAACCGTGATGCGCCTCGCCGCGTGTCACCGCTTATAACAATGCACGTCAACCGATGATCAGCGGGTGAACCATGGAACTACGAATCAACCAGAAGACCTATCAGGTCGATGCCGACGCCGATACGCCCTTGCTGTGGGTGATCCGCGATGACTTGGGCATGACCGGCACCAAATACGGCTGCGGCCTGGCGCAATGCGGCGCCTGTTCGGTGCTGGTGGACGGCAACGTGGTGCGCTCGTGCGTCACGCCGGTGGCCGGTGTGATTGGCCGCGAGGTCACCACGATTGAGGCGATCGAGACCGATGACGTGGGCAAACGGGTCGTCGCGACCTGGGTCGATCTGCAAGTCGCGCAGTGCGGCTATTGCCAGTCCGGGCAGGTGATGGCCGCCACCGCGTTGCTCAAACAGAACCCCAAGCCAAGTGATGCGCAGATCGAAGCGGCGATGGTCAATCTGTGCCGCTGCGGCACTTACAACGCCATTCATGCCGCCGTGCATGAGCTGGCCGGCAAGGGAGAGGCCTGATGAACGTTCGAATCGATCCTGCGCAGGAAGCCTCGGCTATGGCTCTGCATGACCCGGTCAACCTGTCGCGTCGGCGTTTCCTGACCGGCACCGCCGTCGGTGCGCTGGTGCTCGGCTTCGGCCTGCCGCTGGGGGTGACACGTGTGCAAGCGGCAGCAGCAACGGCTAGCGCCGAGCGCGGCACGCAGGTCCCGGCGTTTCTCGAGATCCGCCCGGATAACCGCGTGCGCCTGCTCTGCCCGTTCATGGAAGGCGGACAAGGCACGTTCACCGCAATGGCGCAGATTGTCGGCGAAGAACTGGACGCCGACCCGGCGACCTTTCTGGTTGAAGCCGCCCCGCCCGGCGAAGCCTATGTGGTGATGGAAAACGGCTTGCGCATTACCGGCGGCAGCATGTCGGTGCGCATGAGTTACCCGGTCATGCGCCGCCTCGGCGCCCTCGCCCGCGCCATGCTGCTGCAGGCCGGTGCGCAAAAACTGGGGGTGCCGGTGAGCGAGTTGAGCACCGAACCTGGCAAAGTCGTGCACGCCAAATCGGGCCGTTCGCTGGCCTACGGTGAACTGGCCGAGCACGCGCTGGATCTGCCGGTTCCCGATCCGGCCTCTGTGCAGCTGCGTGATCCAACCCAGTTCCGCTGGATCGGCAAACCGGTGAAGCGCGTCGATGCCTATGACAAGTCCACCGGCAAGGCGCTGTACAGCATCGACCTGAAGGTCGACGACATGCTGCACGCCGCCGTTCAACATGCTCCGCGCCTGGGGATGACCGTGGGCAACCTGCGCAACGAAGACCAGGTCAAGGCGATGAAAGGCGTGCATTCCGTGCATCGCCTGCCGGGCGCCGTGGCGGTGGTTGCTGAACGCTGGTGGCATGCAAAGCGTGCGGTGGAAGCGATTCAGGTCGACTGGCAAGAACCCACCGCAGACAGCCAGGTGCGGCCGATGCCCGCGGACTTTTCCAGCGATGCCTGGCTCAAGCGACTCGCAGAGGACAAAGGCCCGGCCAAGGATGATGAAAATGAAGGGGACGTGGCTGCGATTCTGGCGAGCGCCAAGACCCGGATCGACGCGACTTACCACAACCAATACCTGAACCACGGCCAACTGGAGCCACCCTCTGCGCTGGCCCGGTTCAATCCGGACGGTTCGCTGGAAGTCTGGTTGCCGAATCAGGCGCCGG
>Ga0157373_10002123_pt1 | contig 15009 bp, 13 predicted proteins | sample C65metaG_FD_113460 | JGI IMG/M metagenome (GOLD analysis project Ga0157373, IMG submission 113460) | Corn rhizosphere microbial communities from Kellogg Biological Station, Michigan, USA - C6-5 metaG | ecosystem: Host-associated > Plants > Roots > Rhizosphere > Soil | place: USA: Michigan... | reverse complement strand
TGCCGTGTTGGGTCCTAAGTTCGGTATGGCTACTTGCATCGGTTTGGCCGTGGTGCCGATGGTGGGCAGGGTGGCTTCCGAGCGATCCACCACCTTCACGGCCTGAAGATCAAAAAGTCCTTTCATCAATGATTTGATGGCCTCCGGGGAGGTGGCGATGTCCAGAGGCTTGACGATGCGCCATGCGGCCTGGGGTGTTTCATGACCCAGAGTCATTTCTCCCTGCTCACTGCGAATGCGGATTTTCTGAAGGGCCAGGGGATTGAAATAGAGCGGGTGGTGATCCCGCAGGAATTTGAATCCATCCTTGAACAGGACGTTGATGTCCCCGGTGCAGGCATACACATAGTCCTGATGATTTTCATCCCGCGGGCGGATGAATACCGTGGGGACGGGCTCCTCACCCGGCTTGAACTGTGCCTGCCAGGGGGTGCGCATTCCCAAAGAATACTTGGCCAGCGGCTGCCCCCGGCCATCCTCCAGCAGGATCTGGGTGGAGCCATCCCGCAGCGCCACATTCTTGAGCTTGATCTCATCGGTGGGGGCTACGTCCTCCACTCTCAGGCCCAGGGTAAAGTTGATGATTTCCTGGGCAGCGCGGTGATCCACCCGGTCCCTCCATGGCTCGGTAGCCACCCACCCGGTCTCGGTTTTGTAGAAATTCACCTTCACACCATTGGCAGCCACGCGGATGTGATTCACCTGATCCGGGTGAAAGCCAGCGTAGATGCGCTGCCCCACAGGTGTGGGCGGTGTGCCGAGGAAGCGATCCAGATTCCCCTTGCGGAGTGCCCATCCGGCCAGGCCACATGCCACCACGGTGAGAGTGGCCAGAAAGACGGTGAAAAGGGTGGAACGCATGGGATCAGGCGCGGCGCGAGGACCAGACAAATGCTCCGATGAGCAGGAGGGCGGCAGGCAGGAAGAACAGGTTTACCCGATTGATGAAGGAAACCTGCACCTCCAGCAGCGGCAGCTTGTAGGTGCCCAGCGAGCGGGGGCCGATGCCAGCCAGGGAATTCCGCCCCACCAGCCAATTCACGCCGGAGGCGAGGAAATCGATGTTTTCCGCCCGTTGGCGGTTAGGATCCAGGAAATCGGTATTGGAAATCACCAGCATGCGGGAGACATCCGCCGCATAGCGGTCATCCGTGGCCGCGCCGCGCGTCACGCCGGCCGCCAGGAAGAGAGGGGAGGCGCTGTCTTCCTTCTCGTCGTAAGTTTCCTTGCCATCGCCGAATTTCGTTTCACCCCAGAAGCCATCCGCCACCTGCACCAGCCCCATGGCCATCACCTTCCGGTTCAGCAGATCCTCTGCTCCTTCCCGCACTTCCAATGAAGAGCTGGCTCCTTCAAAGACAGTGGCCTGGCCTGCCAGATCCTTGGTGAAATCCACACCATAGGTGAAAAGGCCCCGCGTTTGCGAGGAGAGGGTGCGGCCTTCCCGTTTTTCCACGATACGATCGCGGCGAGGAGTCACGCCGTAGCCACGCAGAAATGCGCGCAGTTTTTGCGGCACATCGCCCGGCTTCAGGATCACGAGCATCGCCGCCTTCGGGCTGTTCCAATATTTTTCCAGCACCGCCAGTTCTGCATCCGTGAGGTCATACTTCGGCGCGATGAGTGCCACTCCCTCCGCATCCTTCGGGATCTCACTCAGGCCGGAGAGGCTGATGGCGGAAAGCTCAATGTTTTGGAAACGCAGCGTCTGTTCCAGGGATTTCCATGGGGAGTTTTCCCCCTCGCCATCGATGCGGCTCTTGTCTGCCAGGAAAACCATCTTGCGCGGCTTGCCTTCCAGTGCCTGCACCAGGCGTGCGGTCATCATGTCCTCGCCCTGGAATCCGGTGGGGCGGCGCTGGCCCTTGTCATCCTTGGTGTAAACGATCATGTCATCCGCCAGCACCAGCGTCACGTGGGGATTCAGTGTCTTGGTGCCGGTGGCATCCTCCTTTACCGGAGGGCTGTCATCCGTGCGGGCATCGATGATGAGCATATCCGCCCGCATGAGGAGACCGTAGGATTTCATCACCTCCTGCGCGCGGTCAGGATTGCGCATGGAGTCCAGCACCTCCAGCACGATTTTTCTGCCGGATTTCCGCTCGTATTCCTCAGCCAGAGCGCGCACCCGTTCGTAGAAAGGAGCGCTGCGGCGGTAGGCCATGATCCATTTTACCGGTTTCTGGCGCTCGCTCAGCGCCTTGTCCTGCAGGTAGCCGGTGGTGGCGGGCGAAAGCGTGTAGGCTCCCTCACGGCTGAGATCCACCCGGCGGTAGTGGCGGTCGGAAAGGTAATTCAGGGCAATCAGGCACAGGGCCAGCATCGCCACCTGGAGGAGGGAGATGGTTCCCAATCCCCAGCGGTTCAGCGGGCGGGAGGGCTTGGGCGCGGGAGTCTCGGCAGGAGAATCGGACATGCGGAAGAAATCGGGAAATTCAAAAAATCACGGTCGGCTCTGCTGTTTCAGCTTTTCCAGCGGCGGTGATCCACCACCTGGTAGGTTAGGAACAGGACGAACAGCACCACACTCAGGTAATACACCACCGTCCGGCTGTCGAAGAGGCCGCTGGCGAAGTAATGCAGGTGTTGCTGGGAGGAAATGTAGTGGAAAAATGGAGCCCCGGTGAAGGCCTCACCCCAGATCACCGTCACGTAGCCCAGGAAATACTGGATCACCAGCAAGCCGACCGTCAGCAGACCCGCGATGATCTGGCTGGATGTGAGGGCGGAGGCCAGGCAGCCCACTGCCGTAAAGGCCGCACCCATCAGCAGCAGGATGGTAAAGGCCCCACCCAGCGCACCCGGGCTGTAGGCCGGTGGCAGCTTCGTGGCCCACTCGAACAGCTTGAACTGCACCAGCGCGGGAATCCACAGCACCGTGTAGAAAATCATCGCTGCCGTGTACTTGGAAAGCACCACCTGCCATGTCCGCACCGGGGCTGTGAGCAGCGTTTCCAGCGTGCCGGACCGCTCCTCTTCCGCGAAGAGACGCATCGTGATGAGCGGGAAAATGAACAGGAAATAGAACCAGAACAGCGGTGTGTGAAACGTCACGTAAACCAGGCTGTCCTTCACCGGCGTATCCCGGAAACCCTTCATCGCCGTGGAGAGGGAAATCCCCTGCATGATCGTGACGAAAGCCAGCACCACCCAGCCGAAAGGGGTCAGGAAATACCCCTTCAATTCTTTGAAAGTAAGGATGCGGAATAATCTCATGCGTGCTGTGGGCGCTCTAAGTAGGCCATCCCTGCCGCAGCGAAAAGGGAAAAGAATGGGCATCAGATCCAGCGCGGGCAGGGATTTCTTTCCGAGGCGTTTTCTGGAGACATGCGAAAGGCCCTCGAAGCGCGAATGTAGCAGTTCCAAAGGATAGACGGATCGGAGTCCGTCTATCCCTGTCATTTCCTGACTAGTTTACCTTATAGCCCGTTAGATCCGGCTGGAAGAAGCTGTCTGGGAGCTTGGTATTGAACTTCGGATTGATGAAAACGGTGCGGACGCGGGATTTGTCCTGGAGTTCCATTTCCATGGCGCGGAGTTCGTTCTTTGCGGGATCGATATCGAGAAAGATCCAAGGCACCTGGCCGCGCATGCGGCGGTCCTTTGGCTTGAGCGTGTATTGGTGGATGCCATCGGTCACGCGGGTCTCGATGATCTCGAAGGCCTGGGTGAATGCTTCCGTGGATTCGAAGGCCTTTCCGGTGAGCATGGAAAAGCGGGCGGCCTGTGGGGCATCTGCTGCGATCTGGCGGGCTTCCTTTTTTGCGACTTCCAGCAGTGAAAGGGTTTTGCCATCGGAGACGGCGAGTGTTTGGACAGGCTCACCGAGTTGCCAGCGGAGCTTGTCCGGCTTCTGGAAGGTGACACGGCCGGTGGTGATGGTGGGCTGCTTCAGCGCCGGGAGTTTCCGCTCCTGGGTGAAGGTGGCATCCAGTGAAGTGATCTGGCCCTGGCGCTTGAGCCAGGCATCCAGCGTGGCGTCCTGGGCGTGAAGCACAGCGGAGAGGGCGATGAAAAGAGCGAGGATGCGCATGGGATGGGAAGGTAGACGAGAGGAACGGCTAAGCAAATAAAGAGGGAAGGGCACCGCGAATCTTACGAATCTAGCGAATAAGATTTCAAACCACGGATTTACGGATTAAAGAGGTTAAGAATCCATTCTTTAATCCATAAATCCGTGGTTAATTTCTCTTCTCTTATTCGCTAGGTTCGCTTGATTTGCGGTGCCCTGAAAAGGCATTTAGTCGCGTTTCACCGCCTGAGCCTTGCGGCTATTCAGCTTGGCGCGGGCGATCTCAATGATCATCGGTAGGATGGAGACGAAGATGATGCCGAGGACGATTACCTCAAAGTGCTCTTTTACAACAAAGAGATAGTCGGTAAACGGAATAATGAATGAAACCTTCGCAAGCACGTAGCCAGCCGGAAGAAGAAGCCCGACCCAGAGAATAGCACCAATAACATTGAAGGACATAAAGCGCTTGTAGTCCATCTGGCCGGAACCTGCCACGAAAGGAGCGAAGGTTCGGACGACAGGTACAAAACGAGCAATGATGATTGTTTTTCCTCCATAACGGACGAAAAACTCATTCGTTTTCTCGATGTGGCTGGGTTTTACTATCTTTGGGAATTTGTTTTGTACCCAAGCACCAAACTTTCGACCAATCCAATAATTCACCGTATCGCCTAAAATAGCTGCAAGCAGGAGCACAAGCGCAGCGATCCAGATATTCAAGCCAGATGCCGGATTTGCAGCTACTGCTCCAATTGCGAAGAGGAGGGAATCTCCAGGTAAGAATGGTGTTACTACCAGCCCTGTCTCACAGAAGATAATCAGAAACAAGATAGCATAAACAAGCGTGCCATAGTTTTGGGAGAATGCATTGATGTGGTCGGGCATATCTCCCAAGTATCTTTTAAATTCTATCAGTTGATCTAGTATTTCTTTCATGGGTGACGGGTGGAATGGGGAAAAACCGAAAAATTCTATCAAAAAATCATTCCGCCTCTGGGCGTGGGTCGCGGCTGAGCAGTTCCTGCATGGCGAGGGGGGCTGGCTTTTCCTGATAGAGGATGCTGTAAACGGCATCAATGATGGGGGTGCGGACACCCAGGCGGCGGGCGGTTTCGTAGATGGAGAGGGTGTTGGGCACACCTTCCGCCACCATCCCTAGCGAGGTGACGGCTTCTTGCAGCGTTTTGCCCTGGCCGATGGCGAGGCCCACACGATGATTGCGGGAATGGACGGAGAAGCAGGTGACGATGAGATCCCCCACACCTGATAGACCGGCGAAGGTTTCCATACGGCCACCCAGCACGGTGCCGAGGCGGGTCATTTCCGCGAGGGCGCGTGTGACGAGGGCGGCCACGGCATTGTCACCCAGGCCCAGGCCATGGGCGATGCCGGCGGCGATGGCGTAAACGTTTTTCACGGCGCCTCCCAGTTCCATGCCCGCCAGATCATCACTGGTGTAGGAGCGGAAGTGGGGCAGGGTGAAGAGCTCCTGGAGTTTGACGGAAAGTGCGGGATCCATACTGCCGATGACGGCGCAGGTGGCCAGACCGGTGGCCATTTCCTCCGCATGATTCGGGCCGGATAGGGCGGCGATAGGATTGGCGGGAAAAACCTCGCGCAGGATCTCGCTCATGCGGCCGCCAGTGGATTTTTCGATGCCCTTCGCGCAGGAGAGCAGCACCGTCTCCTTGGGCAGACCTGCCTTGGAAAGCTTGAGCGCGGTTTCGCGGGTGGCGGATGTGGGCACGGCGAAGATGAGCAAGGGATGGGCCAGTGCGTCTTCTAACTGAATGGAGGCGTGGACGTTTTCTCCCAGCGCGATGTCCTTGAGGTAATGCGGGTTTTTGTGCTCGCGATTGATCGCCGCCGCCGTTTCCGGGTCCCGGCCGATGAGAACGATGGAGTCCAGCCGGGGAGAGAGCAGTTTGGCAATGGAGGTGCCGAAGGAGCCGGAGCCAAGAATGGCGGCGGTGGAAAAGGGCGCGTCAGACATTGGCTGGCTTTTTCTTGCGTTCGAAGCGGTGCTCGGTGCCTTCACGGAGGCGCTGGAGATTGGTGCGGTGCTTCCAGATGGCGAGGATGGAGATCACAACGGAGAAGACGAAGAGCGGCTTGTTCCATACCCCGGCTTCCCAAAGAGTGGGCAGGTTTTTATCGTTGTGGACGTGGTGAACGCGCGCGCCGATGTGGGTGATGATCGGCAGGGCAAAAGCCGCTCCCACACTGGCCAGCGAAACATAGCGGGTCGTGAGGAAAAGGACGACCCACACAATCACCAACAAACCCACACCCGCAGGCATGAGGCCTATCAGCACTCCTGCGGAGGTGGCAATGCCCTTGCCGCCCTTGAAGCCGACCCATGGTGAGTAATTGTGGCCCAGAATGGCCGCAAGTGCTGTGAGGACATGGATTAGCTGGCCCTTGAATTGCTCAGCCATCGGCAGATGGAGGGCGAATTGATCCAGAAAATGTGAGGAAAGCTGCGGTGACTTGCCTTCGATCTGGATGAGATTGATGGCGATCACCACGGGGATGAAGCCTTTGAGTGCATCCAGAACCAGGCAGGTGATGCCGTATTTTTTCCCCACCACGCGCAAGACATTGGTGGCACCGATATTGCCGGAGCCGTGCTCCCGGATATTGATGCCCTTGAGCTTGGCAATGATCAGCCCGAAGGGGATGGAGCCGAGGAGGAAGGCGATGAGCGGGCAGAGCCAGAGTTGCATGCGGGGAAGGGGAAAAAAGGAGAGTGGAGGGCGGGGTGGGCCGCATCCCGGCTATTCGATCACGGTGGCGGACTCGATGACCACCTTCTGGACGGGAACGTTCTGGGAGGGCATCTCGATTTTCTGGCCACTCATGGGATGAATCATCACGAGAGGGGAGGTGGTGGTGCCCACCGCCTTGATTTTATCCACCACTTCCTTGCCGGAAATGACCTTGCCGAAGACAGCGTAGCCGCCGTTGTTCGGGTAGTTGAGCATTTCATTGTCGGCCACGTTGATGAAAAACTGGGAGGTGGCGCTGTTCGGATCCTGGGTACGGGCCATGGCGATGGTGTAGGCGTCGTTTTTGAGACCGTTGCTGGACTCGTTCCTGATGCCTTTGCCGGTGGCTTTTTCCACCGCCTTATCTCCCTCACGGGCGAATCCGCCGCCCTGGATCATGAAGCCATCGATCACGCGGTGGAAGACAGTGCCGTTGTAGTGCTTCTTCACCACATAGCCGAGGAAGTTTTCCACGGTCACAGGAGCCTTTTCCGGGTTCAACTCCAGCACGATCTCTCCGAGATTGGTCTTCAGCTTGACCTTGGGAGCCTTGGCTGCGGTTTCCGCAAACACGAGGGTGGGCAGGAGACAGAGAGCAAGAAGAGCTAAGCGGCGTTTCATCGCCACATCCCTAGGTGAGGCCACCGTTGAGTGCAAGACTCCCCGTGTGGGAAAAAAGTCTCATTCCGCAGTGGCATCCCGATAGAGCCGCTGGGGGATGATCCACTCCGCCACGGAGGGTGCAAGCCACTCATGGGAAGTTACTCCGCGGAGCAAGCTTTCCCGGATGGCGGTGGAGGAGGCGGGGTGATCCCCCTGCACCAGATGCATGCGGTAGCCCTCACGCGGCTGCGGATGGTCCCCGCGTGCAATGACGATGAATTCCACACAAGCAGCCAGCCTTTCCGGCTCCCGCCACCGGGGCAGGGCCTCCCACTGATCCCCGCCCATGATCCAGAAAAGCCGATCCTGCGGATAGCGGGCGGCCATTTCCTCCGCCGTCTGATAGGAAAACGAAGGCCCCTCGCTGGTGAGTTCGTAATCATCCACCACCGCCCACGGCAGAAAGGCCACCGCGCGGCGCAGCATTTCCAGCCGATCCTCCGCCGGAGCCGGACTTCGCCCAAGCTTGTGCGGGGAAATCCGGCACGGCAAAAACCGCACCTGATCCAGTCCCAGCGCCTCCTTGGCCAACTGTGCCATGTGGATGTGGCCCAGGTGGACGGGATCAAACGTTCCGCCGAACAGCGCGATTTTCAAGGGAGGTGAGGCGGACATTTCTGTCTGCCCTTTTTCTTCCAGATATTGCTGCGGGTGCTCCGACACAGACAGGAATGTCTGTGTCACTGCCGGATTCTTCAATCCCCATTCTTCGGCAGGGTGATGAGAAACTTCGTCTCCCTGCCCGGCACGGAGGTGACGGCGATGGTGCCGCGGTGGGCCTCGATGGCGCGCTTGACGATGGAAAGTCCGAGTCCGGTGCCTTTGATTTCCTGCTGGGAGTGGTGTTTTTCCACTCGATAGAAACGGCGGAAGATGTGCGGCAGATCGGCACTGGGGATGCCCACTCCATTGTCCGCCACCCAGATGCGGAGGCTTTTTTCCCCGGCAGGCTCGCAGCCGATTTCCACCTTCAGGCCCTTGTAGGGATTTTGCTTCAGCGCATTTTCCACCAGATTGAAAAGCACCTGGGTCCAGTAGAAACGATCACCATGGAGGATGGCCTGCGGATCCGGCATGGTGACGCTCACGGTGGCCTGCTGATTCTCAATCATGGACTCCAGCCGCTCCATCACATCCTTGATGCAGGAGCGGACCTTGAAGGGCTCCATTTTGAGGGCGCTGGCTTCACCGGATTCCAGGCGGGAAATGACCAGCATGTCCTCCACGATGCGGGAAATGCGCTCCGTGTGCTTGCGCATGATGCCAAGAAAGCGCCGTGCCATCTCAGGTTCCTCGATGATTTCGTCATCAAGAAGGTTTTCCAAATAGCCATTGATGATGGCCAGCGGGGTGCGCAGCTCATGGGAGGCATTTGCCACGAAGTCCTTGCGGATCTGCTCGATCTGGTGCTCGGCAGTGACATCCCGGATGACCACGCGGGTGACCGTCTCGCTGTCCGGTGTATTGGAAAGCTGTGCGGCATCAATGACCCAGGCATTCACGCCCCGGTTTTCCTGATCGCCCAGCGGAGAGGTCTGCTGGCTGAGGACGATGCGGGAGCTGACGGGCTCCCCGGTGGCAAGACAGCGCAGCAGAGCATCTGCCAGCCGGGGATCGAGAAACGCCTCCCTCACCGTGCGGCCTATCAGTTCGCGCCCGCTGAAAAGAGACTTGGCCGCTTCATTGGCGAAGAGGATGCGTGCCTGATGATCGACCAGAAGAAAGGCATCTCCCAGCGCATCCAGCAGGCGGTTCCTCTCCTCACGGGCGTGCTGGAGATCCAGATCGAGCCGGAGTTTCCAGGCCTTCACCTCTTCCTTGAAATTCGCCCGCGCTCTCCGCAGGCGATAGAGTGAAACCATCAGCGTCACGAAGACGGCCGCCAGGGCGATGCTGGTGTAGTGAATGGCTGTCATGCGCTGGCGAGGCTGACGCAATATCCCACGCCCCGGATGGTTTCCACACGGCCGCCATGGGTTCCCAGTTTCTGGCGCAGGCGCTTCATGTGCGTATCCAGCGTGCGGCTGTGTACTTCATCACTGTAGCCCCAGACGGTGCGCAGGAGATCATTGCGATCCTGCGGCTTGCCGGAGCGCTCGCATAGATAGAGCAGCAGTTTGAATTCTGTGGCCGTTAGATCCGTAGGCTCGCCATCCAGATAGAATTTCAGTGCATTCTTATCGAAACGGAAAGGGCCGTAGCTGAATTCCACATTGCCGGGAGGGGCATCCGCGCGCTTGAGGATGGCCTGCACGCGCAGCAGCAGTTCCTTCGGGCTGAAAGGTTTTGTTAGATAGTCGTCTGCCCCTGCCTCCAGACCATGGATGCGGTCTTCCGTTTGGGCGCGGGCAGTGAGCATGATCACCGGGATGTTCACACTGCGGACATCGCGGCGCAGTTCACGGAAAACTGCGTAGCCATCCCGGCCGGGAAGCATGAGATCCAGAATGATCAAATCCGGCCGCTCCCGCAGCGCGACCTCCGTGGCCGTAATGCCATCGTGCGCTTTCAATACCTCAAAGCCTGCGCGCTGAAGATTGAAGCCAATGAGATCGGCGATATCGCGTTCGTCCTCTACAATCAGGATTTTTTGCATCTGCGTGAGGGTGTAATCGTCCATCACATGCTGCGTGAACGAATCACGTGTGACGTTTTAGACACATTGATCAAAGATTCAAGCCGGGAAGACTCAAGACACAAGAGAAGAGATACAGCTCTGGATCTTCTCTTGTGTCATCAAGTCTTGGGTCTTGTGTCTCAAAGTGCGTGCTTCTTATGCCATACGGCATATACCAGCGGAGAAATTTCCGATGGTTTGATTTCGGAGCGGCCGCCCCAGAAGACGTTTGTGTAGGAAACCGGGATGCCGATGGACTCGAGATGGCGGTCGATGGCGGCCTTGTGTTCTAACACGCGACCTTTCTCGGTGCCGTGGACGACGCCCATGATGTTCACATCGCCGAACTGCGGACCACCTTCGCGCCAGTAGCAGTGGGTCATGCAGTAGTGGCGGCCCACCTCACTGCCGCCTTCGATTTCACGGCCCTTTGGCACCGCCCAGTGGAAGAGTCCGTTGAAGCGGGTGACACGCTCGCCGGTGGCGGATGGCTTCACGTGCTCCAGGAAGGTGGAAAAACGGCCGATGACTTTCTTGGCATTCAGGATTTCGGCCACTTCGCAGAAGCGCTCGAGGGAAACGCCTGCAAGTGCGGCGCGGCTTTCCCATGGATTTGCCACGATTTCCTCCGGCTTCAGTTCCTCCTTCAGGGCGAGCAGGACATCCCACTCCTCCTGGGTGAGGTGGACGGTGGCGGTGGTCATCATCACGGCCGGCTCTTCAGCTTTTTCACCCGGCTCCAGTGCGCGGCGGCGGATGTGGCCCACGCCGAGGGCGAAGACGCCATTGGCAGGCATGAGCAGATATTCCGTGGCACCGGTGAGGCGCATCAGCACCTTGGCGTGCTCGTCCAGAGATTCCCCCACGGGCACCTTAAGGGTGGTCCAGAGACGATAGCCGGAGCCGGAAACCTCCGTATCCGTGGAACGGATGACGACGTGGCCGGAAAATGGATCTTCCTGCGCCATGAAATCAAAGGCGGCGTTCAGCTTTTCTTCCGGCACCTTCCAGGCGACGAGTGCTCCGTGGGCCAACTTGGTGGAAAGCAGCGTCTGGCGGACGCGGCGAATCACACCTGCCTCCAGCATCGCCTTGATCCGCTCCAGAACGGTGGGGAGGGGAATGCCGGATTTTTCCGCAATCACATGGAAGGGATGGCGGTGGAAGCCCGCGATGAGATCTTCGGAAATCGCGAGAATGGCGGCATTGGTCGCCTCGGTGTGTTCGACGGGGATGGTGTGGCTCATGGTGGCAGAAAACAGAGGGATTCAGGCGGAAATTTCCGCCGCCAGGGCCTTGAGGTAGGCCAAAGCAGGTTCGCGATCAAGGATTCGTCCTTCGAGTTGCTCCGTTTGCACGGCTTCCAGCAGCCGCCGGAAGTCGGGACCCGGCTGGAAGCCGAGGCCGATGAGATCCCGGCCACTCACCAGCGGCGCAGGGATCAGCGGTTGGGCGGCGAATTCCAGCTCCTTCTGCTGGAGGAATTCGTAGTTGTCGGTAAAGCCATTCGAGGACGCGCAGTCCACACGGTGCAGTTCCATTTCCTCGTCGAATCGCGGTTCCGCCATGAAGCGCTTCAGCTTGGCCGTGCGCATTTTTTGGACGTTCATGAACTGCATGTGGCGGGAAACCATGTGCACCACAGCGTGGATCGTCTCATTCGGGTAGCGCAGGCGGCGCAGGATTTCGTCGGCCATCACGGCTCCCACGGCATCGTGACCATTGAAGCGGATGCGGCCCGCCTCTTCATCGAAGGTCTGGGTGGGTGGCTTGGCGATGTCATGGAGCAGCACGGCCAGGGAAAGCTCCAGTGAGGCATCCGGCGGCAGCATCTCCAGCATGATGCAGGTGTGGATGTAGACATCCCCCTCCGGGTGCCATTCCGGCGGCTGCTCACAGCCGATCAATGCCAGCACCTCCGGCACGATGTGCTCGATCAGGCCCAGATCCACCAGCATCTCAAGTCCGGCCCGGCGGCTGGGGGAGGTGATGATCTGGGAAAATTCATCGCGGATGCGCTCCGGGGAGATCTTCTGCAGGAGCGGAGCACACTCGCGGATGGCGGCGGCGGTTTTTTCCTCCAGCTTAAAGCCCAACCGATTGCTGAAACGCACGGCACGCAGCAGGCGGAGGCCGTCTTCGGAGAAACGCTGCATCGGATTGCCGATCGCGCGCAGGACGTGGGCCTTCAGATCGGCCACACCGCCCACGTGGTCGATGATTTCTCCGGTTTCGGGGTGTTCGAAAAGGCCGTTGATGGTAAAATCCCGCCGCTGGGCATCCTCATCTGCGGTGGAAAAGGTCACCACCTCCGGGCGACGGCCATCCTTGTAACTGCCATCCGTGCGGAAGGTGGCCACCTCCACCGCATGCCCCGGCTGGTGAACGATCACCACGCCGAAGTGGGCACCCACTTCATTCGAGCCGGGAAAAATCTTCAACACCTGCTGCGGCGTGGCGGAGGTGGCTATGTCATAGTCTTTCGGCTCCTTGCCCAGCAGCTTGTCACGTACGCACCCGCCGGCAAACAACGCCTCATGCCCGGCCTCGATCAGACGGCGGGCAATGGAGAGTGCATAGGCGCGGGAAGTCATGGGCGGAGACTATCGGTGCATACCGGAAGTTCAGCAAGACCATAGCCGGATCCTCCGCCGGAAACCACCGCCGTCTTGTCATTCACTCCGCATATCCTGTGGCGTTAAGTGGCACGGACGGCCTCGTCCGTGTTTTCGCTTCGCAGGAAAGGCAGGGACCTCTTTGCCTTCGGATTTGGATCAGCGTGGAAGTCTATCCTTCGCTTCGCTCGTATTCCAAGAGGTCCGGGGGTGACGAGCCGGGAAATCACCAGACTCAGCGGACCATTCACCCTGCAACGCAACGATAGTGATCCGTCACGCAGGGGCATCACGAAAATCGCCCCCGCCGGACGCCTTGGAAAGGCGTCCCTGCCTTCGAAGCATGATGAAACATGCGGACGTGTCGTCCGTGTTTTCGCTTTGCCGGGGTTGATAAAACAATGGGACGAGGCCGTCCCATCCCCCTAGGCAGGCACGTCTTGAAAGTTAAGGGGCACTGACGGCCTCGTCCTGGGGTTTCGCTTCGCCGGAAATGCATGAACCCCAAGGCCTCTCAAGGCTTCACTTCCCACACCAGATCATCCTGCGGGTCTTTCCGATCCATCCCTGTGGACCACACACGCAGGGTGCCGTCCGGCTTTACCTCATATTGAAATGGGTCCAGATGGTAGGGATCGGCGAGCGCTTCCGGCAGATACTCCGGGGTGAGGGCGACCAGTTTTTCCGGGTAAGCTCCGTGTTCGAGACGGTGGAGTTCCAAGGCCAGCCCGATCCGCGCAAGGGCAAGGCGGGTTTCGATTTCGAGGTTGTATGTAATTTTACTAGCAGCTTGGTGCCATTGTTCTGCACTAAGCTCCATGAGTACAGTGACACCCGTTTCATGGCTGAATTTGCCTTCTATGAGAACCCAAGGGGCTTGTTCAGACAGCTTTTCCAACTCGATTGCGTCCTCTGCTGTGAGGTGGCGGTCAGGTCGGCCCGAGGCATCCATCAGTTTTGAAATAATCAGATCATTGGCGCTCACAATTTCTGATGCATTCACGCCAGCCGGACGATGAGCCTGAATGACTCCCCGGGTCCTCATTTTAATGACTTCCCAATCCCATTCCCAGCCTTCGCGGATATCGGTTTTCAGTGCGTAGTGAGAGATCTGATTGGCATTCCCACTATCCGCCATGTCTCCGAGGATCAGGTTTTTGAAACGGGAATCCGTTTCGATTGCAGCCAGCGAAGACAAAAGGGATTTCAGATCATCCGTTTCCAGCAAGCGCCTACGTATCAACTCCCGCAGGCTATCCGTAAATGAACTGGTAATGAATCTGCTGGAAAGGTACGAAACTGATCGACGCTGGGAATGCATGACTCTCAGCACATTAAGAATCGTTTTTTGGGAAGCCAGCATCTCCTGGCGATCACCGGCGATGCCATGCAGCTGCATCAAAAAACATTCTTCGTAAGCCTGTTTGAATAAAAAATTGTATGAAACAAATGGATATTCCACTCCGCCCAGCGAACCCCAAGTTACTGGGAATTTAATCTCAGGCCGCTCAAATGCAGGCTGGAGATTTTTTAGCGCTACTCGCTCCGCACTCAAATCCTGCAGTAGCTTCCGGGCGATTTCCGGCTCTGGTAGATTGTTTCCCCACCCGGTTAGATCGGTGGATGTGTTGAAGGATCCAAGGGAAAAAGATTTGAAAAGATCCGTGCCCATAAGGCTTGTCTTTTTATCTGAAAAAAGATCGGCGGCTCTTTCAGAAGAAGGCTTCGCCATTTCTGCCGCCATCGCCGGGTGTTGCAGAATATCGCGTTCGGGTGGGATGGGCGGATTATAAATCGCACGGAGATCCGTGGAAAAACCAAGCTCCCGCAATTGCGCGAAGTGGCGGTCCAGATCCTTCTGGCCTTTCCAATTCAGATAGACCCACGAGCCAATGATCAGCAACAAGACGCAAAGCGAAACAGCGGCGATGATCCAGCGCAGCGGGCGGTGGGGGAGATGAGCTTCAGACATCGTCCCTTCACCTAGCAAGTTGCGCGGGTAAGGCAAGGATCTCCTGTCCGGAGATCGCCCCTCCTTGTTTTCTGTCATGCCGCGTCGCGTCCCTTGCGGGATAAGGATTTTGCGAGAGATCGCTTCAATAAAGCCGGGAATTCATCGAAAATTCCGACTGAAGCCGGGACGACGTACACTCGTGGGCGGGCACCCTTTCACCTCATACAAAAAAGGCCGCCTCTCGTGAAAGAGGCGGCCTGAAGAATGCGGATCACTCAGTGGATCTCACACGGCAGCTCAAGGAGCTGGGACGATGGAGATGGTCTTGAGGATACGGGAAGCGATTTGGTATGGATCGCCTTGGGAGTTTGGACGGC
>Ga0157373_10002121_pt1 | contig 15014 bp, 16 predicted proteins | sample C65metaG_FD_113460 | JGI IMG/M metagenome (GOLD analysis project Ga0157373, IMG submission 113460) | Corn rhizosphere microbial communities from Kellogg Biological Station, Michigan, USA - C6-5 metaG | ecosystem: Host-associated > Plants > Roots > Rhizosphere > Soil | place: USA: Michigan... | reverse complement strand
GTTGGCGGGCAGAAGGCGGAAGATGATTTTGGTCCGTCCCATCGTGATCGTGGCGCCGTCGGTGAGTTCCGAACTGCCCACAACTTTGTGGCCGTTCACGTAGCTGCCGTTCGTTGACCCCAGGTCGATTGCCTGTGCGGTGCCTTGGCCGGTGCGGATTTCCAGGTGACGGCGGGATACCCCTGTGTCATCGATCAGGATGTCCGCTTCGGAGGAGCGGCCCAGGACCACCGAGGATGCGTTCAGCGAATAGCGCTGGCCGTCAATGTCCAGTACCGGCTGGAGGTGGCCGGGCTGGCGGGTCGGGGCTGCCGGCATGCCACTCTGGGCCCCGGGCTGCGCCGGTGCATTGCCAGCCTTCTCAGTCCGGGACTTGATCTCAAAATCGCCGGCGCGGCGTTCTTCGTCGCGGCGGAAACTGATGCGCACCGGACCCTGCAGGGTGTACCCCTGGCTGCGGACGTGGTTGATGACGACGTCGCACAGCTCTTCGGCGAGCGGGGTGCCCCATTCCTGGGCGCGCTGGAAATCGTCCCCGCTGAGGAGGACATCGAAGACGTTGGGAGCCAGGGTGCGGCCCGCCGCGATGGTGAGGGCCTTGTTGTCCACTTCGCGGCGGAGATGGCTGGCGATCTCGACCGGCTCAACCTGGGCGCGAGAACCGGTGGAGAAGACTCCGCGGACGGCCTTTTCGATGCCGCGCTCGACTTTGTCCAGCAAGCCCATGGTCCTTCTCCTTTCCTGACGGCTGCGGTGCAGCGTTTGTTCCGGAACTCGGTTTCCAACATTCGCGGGAGTCCACCGCAATCGGGCACTCCTACATCAGATACTACTGGGCAAGGCTGGGAATGGCCTTAATGAGGCCCGCCGCCCCGGCGCGGAAATTTGCCCCGGTCCCGCGCTGACGTGCGCGGATGTCCGGGACGCGTCGTCGGCGGCGGCGGTGCGGCCGCCCGGCGTGCTGGCCGCTCCGGTACGCGGATCAGACGCCGATTTCCGGCCCCCTTGGCGCCTCGAATACCCCGATTGGTGTTTTCCCGCAGTTGTCCGTTATGCTTGATCTCGCTGCTTTTACGAGGTTGATGGTCCGGATTACGGGCTCCAGCTTGGGTGAAAGAAGTTGCGCGCGAGTGGCGGAACGGCAGACGCGCTGGCTTCAGGTGCCAGTGTCCGAAAGGGCGTGGGGGTTCAAATCCCCCCTCGCGCACGCAAATGAAAGAACCCCGGTCTATCGGACCGGGGTTCTTTTTTGTCTCCAGCCAGGCGGGGTGGGCCGGGCCACCCCGCGGCCTCAGCCCGCAACGATGGACATCGGCAGGCCAAAGTTCTTCCCAACAGGGGTGATGCTCTCGAGCTGCCAGCCTTCCGCGGACGCCCTGAACGTTGCGATCTGCGGCAAGGAGTAGCCCTCCGGGACATTGCTCGGGCCATTTGCCGCCGAAGCAAGGTGTTGTTCCGTCAATTCCTTGAAATGGACGGACGCTTCGGCGCCCTTTATCTCCGTCGACTCAAAGGTCAGCGTGGTCGAAAAGGACGTGTACCAGAATCCGAATGACTTAAAGCGCGCCTTCGACTGCGCGACCACCGGCAGGTCCCGGTCGCGTTTGGCCCGGTAGTCCGCCGTCGTCTTTCCGTCCGGTAACCGCGGGGCCGGCGGGGTGTCGAGGACAGCTCCGTTGCGGTCCTCGACCGCGGTCTGGATGATGCCCGCAAACTCAGCTGACGCAGGGGTGGCCGCCGCGCCAGCCGCTGCGATGGACGGCGTTGCATTGGCCGGCACTGCATTGGACGGCGCTGCAGGGAGCGGGCCTGCGTTGGGCGGGCCTGGATTCGGCTGGCAGCCGGCCAAAGCGACCCCGAGCAGTGCCGCCGCAACCGCTTTTCTGCTCATCATCGAGCGCGAAAACCTCATGGGTCCCCAATCCATGAGTTGATTATTGCCGCCACCCTAGCCCGGCTTGCCGCGTCAAGCCAGCACGTGGGGCTCTTCGGACGGGGATCCTGTCGCCAAGCCCACGCGGGTCTGTCCGGACGCCGCGGACGGATCTACACTGAAGCATTCCGCGACGCCGGCGGGCCGGTCGACGCTGAGCGGGCAACCGAAACGATCAAGTTCATACCGGGAAGGGCTGGCCATGGGCAACGCGTCGCAGAAGGCTAATCGGGCGGTATCGGAAGCGGCGTCGGCGAGCCGAAGCCCTGCCTTGCAAATGCTGGCACGCGCCGGATATGTCTTTATCGGGCTGGTCCATATCCTCGTCGGCTTCATCGCCCTGCAGATCGACAGGGGGCAGGGCGGCCAGGCCGACCAGTCGGGCGCGATCGGCTCACTGGCCTCGAAACCAGGCGGTCCATTCCTGCTCTGGGCGGGGTTCGCCGCGTGCGCCGCCCTCGCCCTCTGGATGGTCAGCGAGGCCGTCTTCGCAGCCCGATCCGAAACCGAGTCGAAGAAGACACTGCAGAAGGCGGGGTCCGCCGCGGGGAAAGCCGTGGTGTTCGGTGTCCTGGCCTTCACCTTCGCGGTCTTCGCCTCCGGCGGCAGCAAGAGCTCCAGCCAGTCGGCCAGCGACTTCACCGCCAAACTTATGGCGGCCCCTGCCGGTGTGGTGCTGCTGACCGCCATTGGGCTCGCGATCATCGGAGCCGGTGTGTTCTACGCCTACCGAGGGGTCACGCGGAAGTTCATGAAGGATTTGCAGGATCCGGGCAACGCCCGCACGGCGGTCGAGTGGATCGGGACCATCGGCTATGCCGCCAAAGGCGTGGTGCTCGCCCTCGTCGGCATCCTCATCATCGTCGCCGCGGCCACCGCGGATCCGTCGAAATCAACTGGCCTGGACGGCGGCCTGAAAACCCTCGGCTCCCAGCCGTTCGGCGTGTTCCTGCTCGCCGCGGTCGCGGCGGGGCTGGTCGCCTACGGCCTGTACTCGATGGCCCGCGCCCGCTACGGGAAGTTCTAGTCGGGGTCCTGCGTGCGCAGTGCCCCGAAGCCGGCGACCAGCGCCTCCAGCCCCAGGCTGAAGGCCACATCCGCCTGGTTCGCGTAGCCCTGTTCGCCGAGGCTGCCCACCGCGGCGGAGAAGTTCGGCGTCGCAGCCGCGAGGCTGCCGGAATCGAAGATGTCCGCCGGAGCCGTCACATCGTAGGCAGAGCCGAAGATGAAGGATTCCAGGGCCACGATCGCTGGAATGATGCGCTCCTGCGGGAAGCCTGCCCGGCTGAACCCCGCACTGACGGCCTCGTACATGGCGAGGGTCTTGGGAGCATCGGCCACCGGAAGCACCGCAATCACCGGGATCAGCGGCGTGTGCCGGGAGAAGACGTCCCGGTAGGACCAGGCCCAGTCGCGCACGGCCTGCTCCCAGGGCTCGGTCTCGAAGGCGGACACATCCACGAACGACGTCAGGTGGTCCTGGATCAGGACCAGCACCTCCCGTTTGGAGGACACGTGGTTGTACAGGGCTGACGGTGCCACGTTCAGCGAACGGGCCAGGGCGGCCATGGTGAATCCGTCATAGCCGCTCTTGCGGACCAGCTGCAGCGCGGCGGCCGTGATGCCGTCCAGGTCGAGGACGGCCGAGGGGGGCCGGCCCACGCGGCGGCGCTGCTTGGCGTCGGGGCGGTGCGGTTCCGCTGTGGCGCTGGTGGCTGCCGGCATACCGGGCCTTTCTACTGGGCTGTCCTCTGGATTATTCCACCGGAGGCGACTTTGCGCCGGGGTCTTCCCTCTTTCCTACGGTAGCGCTATAGTCGTCCTAAATGAATGGCATTCATTTAGTGGTTCGCATCACGCCGCGGCCACAGAGAGGACATCATGCTGGAACTTGACCGCGACGTCGTCATCGTCGGAGCCGGCCCCGCCGGCCTGACCGCTGCCCGGGAGCTGCGGAAGGCGGGCCTGAGCGTCGCTGTGCTGGAAGCGCGCGACCGCGTGGGCGGCCGGACCTGGACGGACACCGTTGACGGCGCCATGCTGGAGATCGGCGGCCAGTGGGTCTCACCGGACCAGACGGCGCTCCTTGAGCTCCTCGATGAGCTTGGCCTGAAGACCTACGACCGCTACCGCGAGGGACAATCCGTCTACATCGGCGCCGGCGGTAAGCGCACGCTGTACACCGGGGAGACCTTCCCGGTCAGCGACACCACGGCGGCCGAGATGGAGAAGCTGACCGTCCTGCTGGACTCGCTCGCCGCGGAAATCGGCGCCACCGAGCCGTGGGCACACCCCAGGGCCCGCGAGCTGGATACCATCTCCTTCCACCACTGGCTGCGCGCGAACTCCTCGGACGAGGAAGCCTGTAACAACATCGGCCTGTTCATCGCCGGCGGCATGCTGACCAAGCCCGCACACGCGTTCTCCGCCCTGCAGGCGGTGCTGATGGCGGCGTCGGCCGGTTCCTTCACCAACCTCACCGATGAGGACTTCATCCTGGACAAGCGCGTCGTCGGGGGCATGCAGCAGGTCTCGCTGCTGCAGGCAGCGGAACTGGGCGACGACGTCGTCCTCTCCAGCCCGGTGCGCACGATCAACTGGGAGGCCGGCGCAGCCGGAAACACAGCCGGCCACCGGGTGACCGTGGTCTCGGACCGCGCCACCGTGAACGCCCGCTTCGTGATCATGGCCGTCCCCCCGAACCTCTATTCCCGGGTTTCCTACAACCCGCCGCTGCCGCGCCGCCAGCACCAGATGCACCAGCACCAGTCGCTGGGCCTGGTGATCAAGGTGCACGCCGTCTACAGCACCCCGTTCTGGCGCGAAGACGGGCTCTCCGGAACCTGCTTCGGGGCCGACGCCCTGGTCCAGGAGGTCTACGACAACACCAACCACGAGGATCCCCGCGGCACCCTGGTGGGCTTCGTCTCGGATGAAAAAGCGGACGCCATGTTCGAGCTCAGCGCCGCGGAGCGCCGCCGCGCCATCCTCGAATCAATCGCCGGCTTCCTGGGCGAGAAAGCCCTCGAACCGGAGGTCTACTACGAGTCCGACTGGGGTTCCGAGGAATGGACCCGCGGCGCGTACGCCGCCAGCTACGACCTCGGCGGCCTGCACCGCTACGGCAAGGACCAGCACGCCCCGGTGGGACCGATCTACTGGGCCTGCTCCGACCTCGCGGCCGAGGGCTACCAGCACGTGGACGGCGCCGTGCGGATGGGGCGCACGACGGCAGCCCGGATCGTCGCCGCGGCCGACCGCACCCCGGTCGGCCGCTAATCCCCATATCCACAAACCCCTTCCCAAAAAACCAGAGAGGTCGGCCAGATGCGTTACGTAGTGGGGTACTCAGCCAATGCCAGAGGCCGTGATGCCGTTAACCTGGCCGTCTCCCTGGCCCGCGGCCGCGGAGCGGCCCTGGACCTTGTGGTGGCCATCCCGAACGCCGGGGTGTTCAACGCGGCCCACGCGCCCGCCGCAGGTTATGACAGCTACCTGCACCAGCAGGCCAGCGAATGGCTCGATGAGGCGCTGGCCATGGTGCCGGAGGACGTCCCGGCCAAAGCGCACATCCGCAGCGGTGAATCCGATGCGCAGACCCTGATCGAGGCCTGCGAGGAGTTCCAGGCGGACATGCTCATCATCGGCGCCACCAGCAACGGGCTGTTCAAGCGCTTCACCGTCGGCTCCGTGGCCAGCGCCCTGCTGCACGCGGCCACCGTGCCGGTGGCGCTGGCCCCGCACGGCTACCACCGCCGCGAGGCCCTGACCCGCGTCAGCTGCGGTCTCGGGGACCGTCCCGGCGCGGAAAGGTTGCTGGACTTTGCCGTCTCCATGGCGGTGAACCGGGAAGTGCCATTGCGCGTCGTCTCGCTGCTGACCCTCGACGACGGGGACTCGGCGGACGCCGCCGATGCCGCCCGCGACTACGCCAGCAAGCACCTCGCCGCGGCCCTTCCGGGCGGCGCGTCGGGCGGCGCACCCGCCGGCATGGCCGACGTCGTGGTGGCCCAGGGCCGCAGCGTCGAAGAGGCGGTGGACCGGCTCGAGTGGGAGGCCGGCGAGGTCCTGCTGATCGGCTCCAGCCGCCTCGCCCGGAACCGCTCCATCTTCCTGGGCAGCACCGCGAACCGCATCCTGCGCGCGCTGCCGGTGCCGATGATCGTGGTCCCCAGCGACTACGAACTCAAAAACCTGTCCCATTCAACGTCGAATGACACCTCCCGAGAGGCACGAGCATGAGCACCGAACACGCGACCTCCAAGGCCGCACACACCGAGCAGCGCCACGGCCTGAGCGAAAAAGGACTGAAAGCCGGATCGGTGGGGCTGATCGGCGCCGTCGTCATCGGTGTCTCCTGCATCGCGCCGGCCTACACCCTGACCGCCGCCCTGGGCCCGACGGTCTCCGAGGTCGGCGTCCATCTGCCGGCGATCTTCCTCGTGGGCTTCCTCCCCATGCTGCTGGTGGCCTTCGGCTACCGCGAGCTGAACAATGCCATGCCCGACGCCGGCACCTCGTTCACCTGGGCGTCGCGGGCGTTCGGCCCGTGGATCGGCTGGATGGGCGGCTGGGGTCTGATCGCGGCGACCATCATCGTGCTGTCCAACCTGGCGGCCGTCGCCGTCGACTTCTTCTACCTCATGCTGGCGCAGCTCTTCGGCAACCCCGAACTGGCGGACCTGACCACCAACCTCCCGCTGAACATCGCGACGACGCTGGTCTTCATCGCCCTGGCGTGCTGGATCTCGTACCGCGGCATGGAGACCACCAAGACCGTCCAGTACGTCCTGGTCGCTTTCCAGCTGCTGGTCCTGGGCTGGTTCGCCGTCGCCGCCTTCAGCCACGTGGCGAACGGAACGGCCTTTGACGCCACCGCCATCGCGCCGGACTGGTTCAACCCCTTCGCCGTCGAGTCCTTCTCCGCCTTCGCGGCCGGCGTTTCGCTCTCCATCTTCATCTACTGGGGCTGGGACGTGACGCTGACGATGAACGAGGAGACCCGGAACCCGGAGAAGACCCCGGGCCGCGCCGCCACCGTTACCGTCCTGGTCATTGTGATCATCTACATGACCGTCGCGCTGTCCACCCTGGCCTTCGCCGGCATCGGGGAAGAGGGCCTCGGTGCCGGAAACCCGGAAAACCAAGGCAGCATCTTCGCCGTCCTCGCCGGTCCCGTGATGGGTCCGTTCGCGATCCTGATGTCGCTGGCCATCCTGAGCAGCTCGGCCGCATCGCTGCAGTCCACCTTCGTATCCCCGGCGCGCACCCTGCTGTCCATGGGCCACTACAAGGCGCTGCCGCACAAGTTCGGCAAGATCAGCCCGAGCTACAAGTCGCCGAGCTACGCGACCATTGCCTCGGCCGTGGCCGCCGCCGTGTTCTACGTCGTCACCCGGACCCTGTCTGAAAACGCTCTGTGGGACACCATCACGGCGCTGGGCATGATGATCTGCTTCTACTACGGCATCACCGCCCTGGCCTGTGTCTGGTTCTTCCGCGCCCAGGCCTTCAGCGGCGCGCACTCCTTCTTCTTCAAGTTCCTCGCACCGCTGCTGGGCAGCGTCATCCTGCTGGTGATGTTCTTCAAGACCGCCTACGACTCGATGGACCCGGCCTACGGCTCCGGTTCCTCCATCGGCGGGCTCGGCCTGGTCTTTATCCTCGGGATGGGCGTGATCGTGCTGGGCGCTGTGCTCATGCTGGTCATGTCCAGGCTGCGCCCCGAATTCTTCAAAGGCCAGGTGCTGTCCCGCGGCAACTGAGCCCGGCCCCTTGCATCGGGGAACCAACGATCGAAGGTCCTCCTCCCGGCGGCCGGCGGCGTGCATCTTGAAAAGTAAGCACGCTTATCAATAGGCTGGCGGGAGGGGACCTTCCCCGTTGGATCAAGGACGAGGTGAGCGCATGTCGGACGCACAGGACATCAGCAAGGTGACGGAGATCATTAACGATTCGCGGATCGGGATGTTCACCACCGTCAATGAGAAGGGCGCCCTGGTCAGCCGGCCGCTGGCCGTCCAGAACGTCGAGGACGACGGCGACATGTGGTTCTTTACCTCGGCCGACACCTCGCAGGTAGCCCACATCACGACGAATCCCGCGGTCAACGTGTCCTTCGGGAAGCGGACGGAGTGGGTTTCCGTGGCCGGCACGGCAGAAGTCGTCACGGACCGGCAGGAGATCCGCGACCGGTGGAACCAGGCGGTCGAGGCGTGGTTCCCGGACGGCCCGGACACCCCGGAGGTGGTCCTGCTGCACGTGGATTCGGACTCGGCCGAGTACTGGACCAGCCCGGGCGGCACGGCCGCGACCGTCCTGCAGTGGGTGAAGTCGAAGGTGACCAACAGCCGCATGAGCGTCGGCGAAAGCGGCACGGTCGAGCTCTAGGCCCGTCGGGGGCCCAGCCTGACGGGTCAGTCGATGATCTTGAGCGCCGTGCCCCAGTTGAAGGACTCGTAGGCCGGGTTCAGCTGCAGCCCGACCACCAGCAGCTGCATCCCCTCCAGCTCGCGGGCGTGGCGCAACGCCCCGACCTGGAGGGGCCGGAGCCCTGCCGCGGTAACGAAGGACGCCACCTCGTTCCGGGCCGCCTCAGAGTCGGAGGCGATGAAGACATCCAGCGGCATGCCGTTGGCGGAGCCCTCCGCCAGGGTGCCCGCGAACGTGGTGTTGAACGCCTTCACCACCCGGGCGCCGGGGAGGAGCTTGGCCACTTCCTCCGCCGCGGACGTGCCGGGTTCGACCACCAGTGAATCGCCGGTCTCCATGTTGACCGGGTTGCTGATCTCGATCACCGTCTTGCCGCTGAGCGTGTCGCCGTAGTGCGTGGCGACCTCTTTGGCCGGTTCGAAGTAGAGGGCCAGGACCACAATGTCGCCCTCGGGAACGTCGCCGAGGCCCCCGGACGCCGTCGTGGGTCCCAGTTCCGCCGCGAGTTTGGCGGCGTTGTCCGGGCTCCGGTCCAGGATCTGGACGGTCCGTCCCGCCGCCACCGCCCGGAGGCCGATCGCCCGCGCCATGTTGCCGCTGCCGATAATCGTGATGTCAGTCATCATGCCCCCTCAGAGGAAATGTGCTGGGCGGAAATGTGTTGCGCGCCCGCGGCGCGTTCCGCCTCCGCCAGGGCCTGTTCCAGTCGGTCGACGGCGGTGCTGTAGCCGCCGGACGCCGGGCCGTGGGAGCCGGCTCCGTGCCGCAGCCGCTCGGCCGCCTTCATTGCCTTGAGCATGGCGGAGGTCTCCGTCCGGCGCGGATCGCTCATCGCCGGGAAATCGATGCTGAAGGCCGGGTCCAGTTCGTAGCGCTGCCACCGGGCGAGGGCCTCGCGGTGCCGGTCGGCGGCGGCGGCATCCGCGGCGGCGGCGTCCCGTGCGGCGCGCCGGGCCTCCTGCCAGCGGAACACCGCCGGCGTCCAGCGGTGGCTGGCGGCCGCCGTCGTGACGGCAACGGCGCTGAGCAACAGCCCGGCCCAGGGGGAAGCCAGGGACGGAAGAAAGACCGCGGGGGCGACAATGGCGACTCCCGCGAAGACGTCCCAGAACACCGCATCCGGCAGGCCGCCGTCGGACGCCTGGTGCTTTCGCGCGAGGTAGACCGAGCCGGCCGCGGCGACCATAACGAGAAGGGCGGGGAACAGGAGCTGCAGGGCCCACAGCGGACCGGATCCCAATAGTGACGGCATCGCGCACCTCCTGCGGAACCCGTCCCGGGCGGGTGCTGTTCCGCTGATTCCATTGGAATCCATCCCGGACGGGCCGTCAATGGCCGATTCCCGCCCGGGCCGCCCTGGCGTAGCCTAGGGCCCATGCGACTAAAAATGTGCAGCATCCACGTCAAGGATCCGGCGTCCGCCCACGAGTTCTACACCGGCATTTTGGGCTTCGAAACACTTATGGCGCTGCCGGAACACAACCTCTACATCGTCAAGGATCCGGACGGGGCCGGGGGCGGCTCGGTGGGGCTGCTGCTCGAGCCCAGCGACAATCCGATCGGCGCCGCCTACATGAACGCCTGCCACGACGCCGGGCTGCCGGCGATCGTGTTCGGCGTCCCCGACGTGCGGGCCGAGTACGAGAGGCTGGCGGCGAAGGGCGTGATCTTCCAGGGCGAACCCTCGGAGGGCCCCGGTGGAACCACGGTGGTGCTCGACGACGGCTGCGGCAACTACGTCCAGCTGCACCAGGACTAAGCGCCGGGCTAACGCGCCAGTTGCTACTCGGCCTTGGCGCGGGCCTTCTTGGCGTCCTTCTTTGCTGCGTCGTCCTTGACGCGCTGGGCTTCGGCGCGGACGGCCGCGTGGGTGGCGCGCTCGGCGACCAGCCAGGCCGGGGGAGCCTGCAGCAGAGCGGTGATTTCCGCCGTCGTCAGTGCCTCCTCAACGCCGCCGCGGGCCAGGCCGCTGATGGAGACGTTGAGCTTTTGCGCGACGACCGGGCGCGGGTGCGGGCCGGTGCGGCGCAGCTCGGCGAGCCACTCCGGCGGATTGGCCTGGAGCTCGGCGAAATCAGCGCGGGTGATAACCGAATCCTGGAACTCCTGGGGTGTTGCGGGCAGGTAGATGCCAAGCTTCTTGGCAACGGTGGCCGGCTTCATGGACTGGGAGTTTGCAGAGGTCATGCTTCAAGGGTATCCGGCGGCCAGCCCGCGGGGCACCACCCGGCGGCAGTGACGGTACTGTGAACATGTGTCCGCAGAAGAAGAAACCGCCCAGCCCCACGACGATGCGGTACCCGAGACGCGCGAGCTACGCTTCGCGTACGTGGCCGGGGTGACGCCCGGCAAGTGGATCCGCCGCTGGGAAGAGCGGATGCCCGACGTTCCGTTGCGCTCCTTTATGTCCGACGACGGCGCCCAGCTGACAGTGCTGCACGACGGCTCGGCGGACCTGAGCTTTGTCCGGCTGCCGGTAGAGCGCGAGGGCCTCAGCGTCATCCCGCTCTATGAGGAACAGCCCGTGGTGGTGGCGCCGAAGGGCCACGAAATCTCCGTGTTCGAGGAGGTCGCGCTGGCGGACCTGGCCACCGAGACTTTCCTGGACGTTGCCGGCCTGGGCGGACCCGAACAGGCCCTGCAGGTGGTCGCCAGCGGCGCCGGCCTGGTGGTCCTGCCGATGTCCGTGGCGCGCCACTTCAACGTCAAGGACACCGTGGCCCGCAAACTCACCGGTGCGCCGACCACCGAGATCGCCCTGGCCTGGCCGAGCGATTCCTCCGATGAGGTGATCGAGGAGTTTATCGGAATCGTCCGCGGCCGCACCGCGGCCAGCTCACGGCAGCCGTCCGCGCAGCAGGAGAAGCCCAAGCGCGAGCCGAAGCCCGACCGGCGCGGCCCCGCCGTCAAGAAGCCGAAGGTGGCGCAGCGCTACGCGCCGAACCCGGACAAGGGCCGCGGCAAGGGATCCCGGAAAAAGGGCAAGCGCTAGCCGGCCGCCCGGCTGCCGGCTACTTGGCGCAGGCGTCCTGGAGTGCCTTGACGGAATCGGCCGGCACCTGGTCGCCCGAGTCCGCGATCTGCTTGAGCGGGGTAGTGATCTCCGCGGGCATCCCCGCGGCCTGGGCGCCTGAGACGAGCCCGCCGAGCGCCTGCTTGTCCTGCACACTGACCAGGCCGTCCGCCACGAGGGAACATGCCTGCTTCTTGACCTCGTTGCCGGCGGCGGTGGCGACCTGCGAGGCGCCGTCGCTGACAGCCTTTTCGGTGGCCTGTTGCACCTGGCCGCAGCCCGACAGGGCAATCGCGAGGACGGCAAGGGACGCGGCGACGAGGGTGCGTTTCATGGTTCCACCCTAGCAAGGGCCCCGGTGCGGGCGGCCCGGATCACGCCCCGTGGACGGCGCTCTGCTTCTCTTCCGAGCGGTCGAGGTAGGCCAGGAGGAGCTCCGCGGCGCGTTCCCGCTCGCCCGCTTCGAGCGCGGCGCAAATCTGCTCGTTGTCGGCCAGGTAGCTGCGGTAGAAGTGCGCATCCACCGTGGCCTTGTGGAAGAACAGCCGCATCTCGGCAAGGACCTGCGACATGATGGTGTCCAGCCGGCGGCTCCCGGCCAGCGCCACGATCGCGCGGTGGAAGTGCTGGTTAGCGGTGCCCAGGGCCTCCTCGTCGTCGGCGGCCGCGGCCGCCTTGCCTTCCTCGACCGCGGCGCGGACCGCTGCCACCCGCTCCGGGCTTCCCCCTCCCCGGAGGGCCGCGACCTCGACGGCGCGCCGCACGGTGTACACATCGTGGATGTCACCGGGCGCCAGGCTGGCCACAAAGACCCCACGGTTGGGGTGCCGGACCACCAGCCGTTCCGCTGCGAGTTCGGCAAAGGCCTCGCGGACGGTGTTGCGGGAGACACCGAGGTCTTCGGCAATCGTCGACTCGGTCAGCCGGGTGCCCGGCAGCAGCACGCCGTCGGCCAGCTGCTGGCGCAGTTCGGCCGCGACCCGGTCCGCCACCGACGGCACGGCGATGCGCAGTCGTGCCGCGGCCGCCAGGGCGCGGGGACCGGCGTCGGAAGTCGTCATAGTGCCGAATCTACACGATTGTTCCAAGAAAGAATCGTCGGATTGTTGAACAATCCGACGGGATGGTGCATCCTAGTAGGGGGCCAAGCACTGAGACGAGGATCACACATGGCAAGCAGCGGGCTGACCACCATCGACCTGAACAGCGACGTCGGGGAGTCTTATGGACGCTGGAGCCTCGGCGACGACACCGCGATGTTCCGCTCCGTTTCGAGCGCCAACGTTGCCTGCGGTTTCCACGCCGGGGATCCTTCCGTCATCCGAAAGACCTGCCGCGAGGCGGTCGCCGCCGGCGTTATGATCGGCGCCCACGTCGGCTACCGCGACCTGGCCGGCTTCGGCCGGCGCTTCCTCGACATCGATCCGGGCGAACTGGCCGACGACGTCGTCTACCAGATCGGCGCGCTGCAGGCCCTGGCCGCCGCGGAAGGCGGCCGGGTCAGCTACGTCAAGCCGCACGGCGGCCTCTACAACGCGATCGTCGCGCACACCGCGCAGGCGAGGGCCGTCGTCGACGCCGTGAAGTCCGTCGATCCGAACCTCGCCATCCTGGGCCTTCCGGGCTCGGAAGTGCTCCGCCTGGCCGAGGCGGCCGGGCTGCGTGCGGTCACCGAGGCCTTCGCGGACCGCGCCTACAACCCGGACGGGACCCTGGTATCCCGCACCCTCCCCGGAGCCGTGCTGCACGACCACGCCGTGGTCACCGAGCATGTGCTCCTGATGGCCGCCGACTCCGCGGTCCGCACCATCGACGGCTCCATCCTGAAGATCCGCGCCGAAAGCATCTGCGTGCACGGCGACTCCCCGGGAGCCGTGGCCATGGCCGCCGCCGTCCGCGAAGCGCTCAACGCCGCCGGCATCGCGACCGCCCCCTTCATCTAGGCACACCAACCCAGCACAGGCAGTACCCGCAACTGGAGGAAAATCATGACCGCACCGAACCAGGCCACCCCGGCCGCCAGCAAGAAGGCCGGCAAAAGGGCCGGCAGAAGGAACCTGCCGCCCGGCGCCCTCAAGGCCTACATCGCAAGCCTCACCGGGACCTCGCTGGAGTACTACGACTTCGCGATCTACTCCGTGGCCTCGGCGCTGATCTTCCCCAAGATCTTCTTCCCGGTGGGGGATGAGCTGGTGGGCCTGCTGCTGTCCTTCTCCACCTTTGCCGTCGGTTACCTCGCGCGCCCCATCGGCGGCGTCATCTTCGGCCGGCTCGGCGACAAGATCGGCCGCAAACACGTCCTCGTGGTCACCCTGATGCTGATCGGTGTCGCCACCGTGCTCATCGGCGTGCTGCCCGACTACTCCGCGATCGGCGTCGCCGCACCGGCGATCCTGGTGCTGCTGCGCCTCGCGCAAGGCATCGGCGTCGGCGGCGAATGGGGTGGAGCCGTCCTGCTCTCCAGCGAATTCGGCGACGCCCGCAAGCGCGGATTCTGGTCCTCGGCCGCTCAGATCGGCCCGCCGGCCGGCAACCTGATGGCCAACGGCGTCCTGGCCCTGCTCGCCGCGACCCTCAGCAACGAGGCGTTCCTCTCCTGGGGCTGGCGCGTGGCGTTCCTGGCCTCCGCCCTGCTGGTGGTCTTCGGTCTCCTGATCCGGCTCAAGCTCGAGGAAACCCCCGTCTTCAAGGCCATCCAGGCCCACGGCGAGGCGCCCAAGGCCCCCATCAAGGAGGTCTTCACGAAGGAACCCCGCGCCCTCGTGGCAGCCGCCCTGTCGCGCATCTGCCCGGACGTGCTCTACTCCCTCTTCACCGTCTTTGTGGCCCTGTACGCCACCAAACAGCTGGGCATGACCACCGGCAACGTCCTCGGCGCCATCCTGATCGGCTCGGCCTTCCAGCTCGCCCTGATCCCGGCCGCCGGCGCACTCACGGACCGCTTTAACCGCCGCGTCGTCTACGGCATCGCCGCCGTCGGCACGGCCATCTACATCCCGCTGTTCTTCCTGATGATCCAGGGCAAGTCCGTGCTCATGCTGACCATCGGTGTCGTGATCGGCCTGGCCTTCCACGCCTTCATGTACGGGCCGCAGGCCGCCTACATCACCGAGCAGTTCCCCGCCCGGCTGCGTTACGCCGGCAGCTCGCTGGCCTACACCCTGGCCGGGGTAATCGGCGGCGCCGTCGCCCCTCTGATCTTCACGGCGCTCTACGCCGCCACCGGCAACTGGTTCCTGATCGCCGGCTACCTTGCGGTGTCCGCCGTGGTGACCGTGGTGGGCCTGGCAATCGGCCGGAACCCGCAGACCAGCGAGGAAGAGCGCCTGCTGCAGGAAGCCCGCGCCTAGGCGGCGCGGACCCTGGAGACGGCGGAACACATGGAGGCAGCAATGGATACGGTGGCAGCGCGGCAGGCGTCCGTCCACAAGGTGAACGCGGTGCGGGCCGTGGGCACCCGGGCGGTGCTCGCCGAACTCACCGGCACGCCAGGCGTGCTCGCGCTGCAGGCACTGCTCCTGGAGCACCCGCTGCCCGGCCAGCTGGACGTCCTGGCCGCCGCCGAGACCGTGCTGGTCACGGCCGACTCGCCGCTCGCCGCCCGTCGGATCGCGGCGCAGCTGCTGCAGCTCGACT
>Ga0157373_10002120_pt1 | contig 15020 bp, 9 predicted proteins | sample C65metaG_FD_113460 | JGI IMG/M metagenome (GOLD analysis project Ga0157373, IMG submission 113460) | Corn rhizosphere microbial communities from Kellogg Biological Station, Michigan, USA - C6-5 metaG | ecosystem: Host-associated > Plants > Roots > Rhizosphere > Soil | place: USA: Michigan... | reverse complement strand
AATTACCACAACTTCTTCCGCATTATCGGAAGGAATTTTCTGGGATTTTAAAAGAGATCAGATTTCAGAGGATGTAATGAACGCTTTTGGTTTTGATGATTCGCTGATTCCAAAATTGCAGCAATTGTTTTCATCGCATGGAAAAGTTTCCGCTGAAGCATCACAGCAATTGGACATTCCTCAAAACATTCCTGTTACTTATAAAGCCGGCGATCAGCCCAATAATGCCTTATCATTAAATGTGCTTGAACCAGGTGAAGTGGCTGCGAATGCCGGAACCTCAGGCGTTATTTATGCGGTTACGGATCAATTATTTTCTGATAAACTTTCGAGAGTAAACAGTTTCGTTCATGTAAACCATTCGCCTGATGAAAAGCGCGTTGGTGTTTTACTTTGCATCAATGGGGCGGCAATTATGTATAGCTGGGCAAAAAAAGTTTGTGGTGAAAATTTATCTTATAAAGAAATGGATCAATTGGCTTCAACGATAAAACCCGGAAGCGACGGGTTATATGTGTTGCCATTCGGAAACGGCACAGAACGGATGTTACAGAATAAAATGATTGGTGCTAAGATTGAAAAAATTGATTTAAACAAACATACCAAAGCGCACATTTTCCGTGCAGTGCAGGAAGGAATTGCGTTTGCCTTCCGTTACGGTTTAGACATTATGCGCGAAAATGATTTGCATCCAACCATCATTCGTGCGGGTAAAGCAAATTTGTTTTTGAGTGATGTTTTTATTCAGTCATTTGTGAATGCAACGGGCGTGGCGGTTGAGTTGTATGAAAATGATGGAAGTGTAGGTGCTGCACTGGGAGCGGGAATTGGCGCGGGAATTTATGAATCTAACGCTCAGGCTTATGCGAATTTCGAACCAATTCAAAAATTTGAACCTACAAATGTCGCATTGTATAATGAGTGGTATAATGAATGGAAAAAGTTATTGGAAGTGCATTTGAAATCTTAGCAATTAGGGATTCAAAATTAAAATTTGAAAAATGCAAATCAAAATAGAAAACGATTTATTTCTCTGTTTACTGGCTAATTGATATTTCTTAAGCTTAATAAAGAAACCTTTTTTGTTGATTACTTCGGTTTTCGTAACTTACAAAGCATGCGGCCAAAGCTTAAAAATATATTGACAACAAAACGTTCTTTTATTTTTTTAGTAATAATATTTCTGCTTCCTTCTTTCTCATTTTCTCAGAAGATAATTTCTATAAATGTTAATGATGGCATCAATCCTTCCACGGCTGAATATATTCAGCAGGGAATTGAAAAAGCTGAAAAAGAAAGTGCACAATGCCTGCTGATTAATTTAAATACTCCCGGTGGTTTGCTCGCTTCAACAAGAGAAATTGTTACCAATATCATGCAATCAAAAGTGCCGGTGATTGTTTATGTTTCTCCAACCGGTGCTCACGCAGGTTCTGCCGGAACCTTTATTACTTTGGCCGCTAACATCGCTGCTATGGCGCCGGGAACCAATATCGGCGCGGCACATCCTGTAGATATGCAAGGGAAATCGGACGCTGTCATGAATGAAAAAATCATTAATGATGCATCCGCTTTTATCAGAACGATCGCCGAGAAAAGAGGACGAAATATTCAATGGGCAGATGATGCGGTTAGAAACAGCGTGTCGATAACAGAAGAAGAAGCGCTTGAAAAGAATGTGATCAATGTGATTGCAAATGATCAAAAAGATTTGTTGAATAAAGTAGATGGAAAACAAATTGAATTAAATAACGGTTCTAAGATCTTACATACAAAAAATGCCACTGTTGAAACTTTTGAAATGGGTTTCTTTCAAAAAGTTTTGAGCCGCCTGGCTGATCCGAATATTTCTTACATCATTATGATGCTTGGATTTTATGGATTGCTTTTTGAATTGTTCAGTCCCGGCGCCATTTTCCCCGGAATCATTGGTGTCATCTGTTTGATTCTCGCATTTTATTCCATGAGTTCGATGCCCGTAAATTATGCCGGTTTGGCGCTGATAGTTTTCGGAATAATTCTTTATTTACTCGAAATAAAAATCATCAGTCATGGCATGCTGGCTATTGGTGGAACCATATCTGTTTTGCTCGGATCGATGATCTTGTTCAGAAGCAGTCCTACAGAAAATTTTGTTTCTTTATCGTGGAGTGTTATCATTTCTGTCACTGCTTTTTCAGCTTTCTTTTTTCTTTTTTTAATTACGATGGGATTGAAAGCGCAAAAAACAAAACCGGTTTCAGGCGCCAAAGCTTTAATTGGCAAAGCTGCTGAAACGCTTGACACGCTGGATGTTTCAGGGCAAGTACGCCTGATGGGCGAAACATGGAATGCGGTTTCTCTTTCCGGGAAAATTAATAAAAATGAAAAAGTAATTGTAAAAGAAATAAAAGGGCTTACTTTATACGTCTCAAAAAATGAATCTGCTTAAAAATTATCTAAAAATAAAAAATAAAACATGCAACAAATTCCAATCGGCCTTCCACTTATTATAATCGTCATAATCATCCTTTACATTCTCGCAAGCTCAATCCGCATTTTGCGGGAATACGAACGCGGAGTCATCTTTCGTTTGGGAAGAGTTTTAGATGGCGGTGTAAAAGGGCCGGGATTGATTCTCCTGATTCCGATCATTGATAAAATGGTGAAAGTGAGTTTGCGAACCGTTGTGATGGATGTGCCTCCGCAAGACGTGATCACCCAGGACAATGTTTCTATAAAAGTCAATGCTGTCATATACTTCAGGGTTATTGATCCGCAAAAAGCAATCATTGAAATTGAAAATTACCTGGTAGGAACTTCGCAACTTTCTCAAACGACTTTAAGAAGTGTTTTAGGACAATCGGAATTAGATGAACTTCTTTCACAAAGAGAAAAAATCAATGTAAGGCTTCAGCAGATCATCGATTTGCAAACAGAACCGTGGGGGGTAAAAGTAACTCATGTCGAAGTGAAACAAATAGATCTTCCACAGGAAATGCAACGCGCTATGGCAAGACAAGCAGAAGCAGAAAGAGAAAGAAGAGCAAAAGTGATTGCTGCAGAAGGTGAGTTCCAGGCTTCACAAAAACTGAGTGATGCTGCGCAAATATTAAGTGAACAACCAAGCGCTTTGACTTTACGCTACCTCCAAACTTTGCGTGAAATTGCTACTGAAAATAATTCAACAACGATCTTCCCGATTCCAATTGATTTTTTAAAACCGTTTATGAAAACACTTGCGGAAACTCAAAAGAATAAAGATGGTTCTCCGGCGATCATTCAAAATCCGGAAGATCAGTAAATTATTTTGGCATTAATTATGGATAAAGCCTCACAAAAATCTGTGAGGGTTTTTTCAAAATAGTACATATGAAGCAAATTGAAATAGGCAGTTTAAAATATGAAGATTACAAGCAACTTTTAGAAGCGATGAAAGCGGCTTATCCGCGATGGAGCGGAAATTATTGGAGCGCGGAAACGATAAAAAAATTGATCGATAAATTTCCGGAAGGGCAAATTGTAATTAAAGTAGATGGAGTAGTTGTAGGTTGTGCGCTTTCCATTATTGTGAATTATAGTCGCTTTGGTGATTCACATACGTATAAACAAATAACCGGCAATTATACTTTCAATACGCATGATCGCGAGAATGGTGATGTGCTTTATGGAATTGAAATTTTTATTCACCCGGATTATCGCGGATTAAGGCTGGGCCGCCGTTTGTATGATGCAAGAAAAGAATTGTGCGAACATTTGAATTTGCGTGCCATCATTTTTGGAGGAAGAATTCCAGAATATTATAAATATGCTGACGAACTTTCGCCAAAAGAATATATTCAAAAAGTAAAGCGAAAAGAAATTTATGATCCCGTGCTTTCTTTTCAGCTTGCCAATGATTTTCATGTAAAAAAAGTGCTGAAAAATTATATGCCTGAGGATGTGCAAAGCAAGGAATTTGCAACATTGCTTCAATGGCATAATGTATATTATACCAGTGAAGAAAAAAGTTTATTCAATGCAAAAACTTATGTAAGATTAGGATTGATTCAATGGCAAATGCGGCCTTATAAAAATATGGATGAAATGTTTGCGCAGGTAGAATTTTTTATAGATTCTATTTCGGCTTACAAAAGTGATTTTGCGTTATTACCCGAACTTTTCAACGGTCCATTGCTTGCTGAATTCAATGAAATGTCTGAAGCAGAAGCGATGCGTTCGCTGGCAAAATATACACCTGATTTCAGAAAACGTTTTCGTGAACTGGCGATAAAATACAATGTAAATATTATCACGGGAAGTGTGCCAAGTATTGAAGGAGATAGTTTAAGAAATATTGGTTTCTTATGCCATAGAAATGGCAATATTGATCAGTATGAAAAGATCCATATAACACCGGATGAATCTAAATTTTGGGGAATTACCGGCGGCAATTCACTCAATATTTTTGATAGCGATGCAGGCAAGATCGGAATCCTTGTTTGCTATGATGTTGAATTTCCGGAACTGGCAAGATTACTCGCTGATCAGGGAATGCAAATTTTATTTGTTCCATTTTTGACCGATACGCAAAACGCGTATAACCGCGTTCGTTATTGCGCGCAGGCCCGGGCCATAGAAAATGAATGTTTTGTTGCCATCACCGGTTGTATTGGCAATCTTCCCAAAGTTGAAAATATGGATATTCAATATTCGCAATCGGCAGTTTTTACCCCATGTGATTTTTCTTTTCCATCAAACGGAATTAAAAGTGAAGCAACGGCAAATACAGAAATGATTTTGATTGCCGATGTAGATCTTTCGCTACTTCATGATTTGCATGAACATGGCAGTGTAAGAAATTTGAAAGACAGAAGAACAGATTTTTATGAACTGATTTTGAAAAATCATGCGTCTTTATAGAAACACGAATAAAAAACTAAATAATTAACCTCACTCCGCCTAAATCTGAAAGCCTGTGTGGAAAACGATCGCTCGGTGATCCAATGAACATGAAGTTGTGAGGAATGTTCCATTCTTTACTTAGCTTATCAATTATTTCCGGGCCAAAAACTCCCGGAATCTGGATGTATTCAATTTTGATATCAGGATAAGCACGATCCAAAGCCTGGAAATCACGTTCAAATGTTTTATTTAATTTTTGTTCTTTTTGTAACACCGTTACAATCTTTAATTTTTGCGTGATCTCATTTTCCTGAACATATTGAATTACTTTATTCAGAATGGCAATGTTGTCGCCTTTTGTAAAATAAACAAAGGGTTGCCTGTTTAATTTTCTCATTTCTTTGGTAAGATGAAACCTGCTGAAAACAGAAGCACGTTGAATTTTGTCAAAAACAGAATTCGCATAAAGAAGTAAATAATGAATGACCACTTTTCTTTTCAAAAACAAATAAATGATCAGTATTGCAGGAATAAAATATTGTAGAAAAACAACAAGATAAGCAGGGTGTAATTTCACGTTTCCGTACAAGGCAATTAGGATTCCAAGAATGCCGAGAAAAACAATGATTGGCGATGCATATTCGGGTCGCGGTAGTCTTGCTCTTTTGATTTTTAAAAGCAAATTTCCAAAACCAAAAAATGCCATCACTGATAAAAAAGAGATAGTGTAGACTCCGGCAAGCGGCGCCAGTTCTCCTTCAGTAATAAACAAAATGGAGAAACATAAAATATAAAACACAATCAAAATCCTCGGAGAACTTCCTTTTGCGTTTTCTTTCAATAGAGCCTGTGGAAAAATGCGATCAAGTGTCATACGTTTCATCAATCCATTTACACCAATGAAAGCTGTCAAAACCGCACCACTCAACACAAGAGCGGCATCCAATGAAACTACTAATGCAAGCCAATTTCCAGCAGTTTGTTTTCCCATAAAAGAAAGAAATGCGGCCTGATGAAGAGGAACCACATCAAGTGGCATAATAGAAACAGCCAGCAATGCAATCATTGGATTAATGATCAAAACCAACACCCACATGTTGCGTAGCGTTTTTGGAAAAACTCCCGGTTTTTGTTCTTCAATAAAATTGGCTGATGTTTCAAAACCGGTGATGCCAAGCATAGCAGTACTGAAACCCAGGAATATTGCATTCGACACACTTCCCTTTAAAGGAGAATGAAAATTAATTTGAGCAAGATCAATTCCATTAACGATAACAAAATAAATGGCACTGCAAATCAGAAGCAACAACACAGCGAGATGAATAATAAAAATAACAACCGAAACCGTTGCTGATTCCCGAATGCCACTAATGGTAAGCAATAAAAAAATGGTCAGCAAAACCATCGTAGCGATGATCACGGAGAAAACAGGGAAAACGCTGTACAAATAATGCATTGCTTCCGATGCAGAAAGTACAGCTGTAGCCATGTAAGAAAGAATCGTGAGGCATGCAGCCAGGGATGCATTTCCTTTGCTGGTTGTATTCAGAAGAATGTTGTAAGCGCCCCCGTTAAGAGGTAAAGCGCCAACAGCTTCGCCATAAATTTTTCTGAAAAAAAACAAAACCAAACCAACGATCAGCAAAGCGATAAATGCATATTGACCGGCATAAACAATACAAAGAGCAGAAACATAAAGACATGATGAAGTAATATCATTTCCGCAAATAGCAGTGGCGGCCAATTGCGAAAGTTTTTTGGGATGCGTAATTTTGATGTCGTCCATGTTATTTGCATAAATCCTTAAAATAAAAAGCGAAAATATTTCTTCGTTTACTATTGCTTTTTAAAGATTTATTGTCTGTTGCAATATAAAAAAATATTTTTGGCAAGATTTAAAAACGAATCGGCTTTTAACATGGCGTGCTGCAATTTATATGCCTATTAAAAAAAATTTTAAAACTTCAACTCAATACTTCCTTTAATCCCAAATTTGGAAATACCTCGGTTTTCGAGATAATTCAATCGCCAAACGGCATCAATCCTTAACAAGTGAAAAATATTATCTATTCCGAAACCGGTTTCGATGTAAGGCTTTTTATCCGGAACAGTAAAATGATAATTAGCTGAAGTGTCGTAATAGGCATTAGCGATTTTATTGGCTTCAGACATGCCGCCAAGCACGCTTTTGAAAGTAACAAGCGATCTCCATTTTAATTTTTTTATCAGAGGAATATATTTGAACGGAAAGCTTCCAAAACTTTGCTCCACCGAAAGGCTTACATATTTATCAGTTGCAAATTCATAACGATTCATATTATTGAAAGCATACGGATTGTAATAATAAGTGTCGTTCCCTTTTTGCACATCAAGTAAAACAATTGGTAAAATACCATTCACCAATCCTGCATCAACGGTATAAGATAATTGCCCGATTCTTCCATCCGTAAAATCATGTTGAATATTCAATTCCCATTTGTTGTAATCAAAATCACTTTTTAAAATTCCATTGTTTACTTTAATTCCTTTGGTAAAACTTAAAGTAACAATCGGATAATTACTTCCCAATGTTTCACGATGAAAATGCTCTGTAATAAATTTTTCCTTATAGGAATAACGCAAAGAAACTGACGCTTCGTTTACTGTATAATCATTGTTCACACCCGGCTTCGCTTGAATGTAAGGTTGAAAATCTTTGTAAGTATAATAGACATTAAAGAAGGGAGTAAGCGAACTGTGTTTTAAAGAAGTTCCGATTCCAATTCCATTATCAAAGAATTTTTTAAAAGTAATTCCTGCATCTTCTCTGTTTAGCAACCTCAACTGCGTATAATTTACTCTTCTTAAAAAAGATGCGAATATTGAGTTTTGATCGAGTTCATCTGCATGTTCATAGGAAGAAGAAATATCACTTGAAAAAAGAAATTCGAGTGTAGTCCATTGCTGCCGTTTCAAAATAAATTTGGATGCGAGTAAATATTTTAGCTGTTCATCTTTTGTGGCAAATCCTGCATAACCTCGCAACTGAAGATTTTTATTAAATGATGAATTGGTTTGCAGACCAACATCAAAGCGGTTTCCTTCAATATAATTGTTGGTAAATGTAGAATACAAATTTCCAATATCAACGGGACCAACAGTATAATAGCCAGTACCTGCCGCAGAAATTAATTTTTTATAAGTATTTACAACAGGCATTTTATTTAAAGTATCGATTAAATCGTAAATCGATTTTTCTGATTTTGTTAATGGCTCAAATCTTTTTGCAGCCCAGTTTGCAGTGTCGGAAGATAGTAATGAAACATCTTCCCTTTTTTTATGAAATGCTGTGTCGATTGAATTGTTGTTTACGATGGCATCTTCAAACAATGTTGTTTTTTTGATTATTGCTCCTGTCTTTTTTAATTCAGGAACGTAAACATCTGCATATAAAACATTTTTTTCAGGAAAGAATTTGTTGTGATCATTAGCTTCAAAAGTTTGCGAGATCTCAAACTTGTTCATGAAATTGATGTTCGCATTTTTATCAATGTGCATCACGACAGATTTGATCGCATAAGAAGTATCAGCGATCCACATAAAACCTCTGAAAGTGTTGCTGCCAAATTGTTTCGGCTCAAACTGAACCTGTATACAACGATGGTTTTGAAAATACAATGTATCCAGAATCTGGTAGTTGTAAAAGTTTAAAGCGTTATCAGAAACCGGGCTTATAAAATTGATGTTCGCGATGCGAAGATTGTTGTCGTAAACATTTAATTTTTTGTAAAGCTGATCCAGGTAAGCTAAAATGGTTTTGTTATTGATGCCGGAACTTTTTATCGCGGTGTAATCATACCTTTCTTTCTCAGGATTTTTTTTGTAATAAAAATTGGCGTTGCTTTCTGATAAATATACCGGAAGAATTTTTTGATTATCAGCAGTGGTGTCCTGGTTTTTTAAAGCGAACATCAAAGGTTTTAAAAACACATTCTTTTCTAATTTTTCAGGAATATTTTTTAAATCAACTTCTATTTTATCATACACTTTGCTTTGATAAGAATTATTATTAAAAACATTGTTGTCGTCTTTATTCTTAATTACTTTTTTTACCAGTTTTTGTGCTGCTGAATACTTGGATTTTAATTGAATCACCACCGCTTCCATCGAAGTGATGACTGGTCTTGTTTCAAAATCGATTTCTTGAAAACTTGCTTTTGAAACTGCTTTGGAAATAGGTTGATATCCAACCATTGAAATACCAATCGAATCGGTTTTTCTGCCGATGGTAATTCTGTATTTCCCATTCTCATCGGTTATAACGCCGCCTCCTGAATTCAAAGAATAAACAGTACAGGAAACCAAAGGAAGCTTTGTTTGCGAGTCGATCACTTTTCCTGTAATCACCCTTTCCTGAGCATGAGTTTCTAATGAAAAGATCAGTAGAAAAAAAAGTAAAAACTGGTATGGAAAAAGCGTTTTGATAGTTTTCTGGCTGGGATTTATGAATGCAAATGTAAAATAGAAATTAAGTTTGAAACGGTAACTTATTTTTTGAAAATGCTAACAAACAGTAAACGAACTTATGTTGCTATTTCTTATTTTTTGGCAAAAACCTCCTCTGCATTTTTCGTTGTTTGAAGAGCTACTTCTTCTGGTGAAACATTTTTTATTTCTGCCAGTTTTCGAGCGATATATTTTAAATAACTGCTTTCATTTCTTTTTCCTCTGAATGGTACAGGCGCCAAATAGGGCGAATCCGTTTCCAAAACCAAATGCTTTAAAGCAATTTCTTTAATCACATCAGCAAGACCTGAATTTTTAAAAGTAAGAACGCCGCCAATTCCTAAGAGAAATCCTGCATCAATAATATCTTTTGCATCTTGCAGATTGCCACTAAAGCAATGAAAAATTCCGTACAAATTTTTCCCTTTGTATTCTTTCACGAGATCTATTGTTTCCTGCATCGAATTTCTTGTATGGATTACCAAAGGTCTTTTATATCGGATCGCCCAATCGGCATGTATGTGCAAACTTTCAAACTGTTCTTTTTTAAAAGTAGTGTCCCAATAAAAATCCAAGCCAGTTTCTCCGATGGCAGCAAATTCTCTTTCGGATAATTGTTGCTCAATTTTCGCAAGTTCTTCTTTATAATTTTCTTTTACAGAACATGGATGCAATCCTGCCATTGCAAACATTTTTCCGGGAAATGTTTTTTCTAATTCCAGTAACGCTTCTGTTTCTGAACTATCAATTGCAGGTAAATAAAATTTTTCTACTCCTTCTGCTGATGCTCTCTCTATTACTGCATCTATGTCTTCTGTGAATTCTCCAACATATAAATGGGTATGTGTGTCAATCAACTTCATAAGGCAAAGGAAAATAATTTTGAAAAAGAACGATAAAATCAAAAGCAGGCAATAGTGGCAATTTTAAACTAAAAAATTTTTTTTCTCTATTAAAAAAAATGTTGATGATTTGTTAAAAACTTATTAACTTCACGGCAGTTTTCATAGGGTACGGATTAAAAACGGGCTTGAGTATCTACTCAGGCCCAATTTTTTTATAGGAATAATGCGACGGTAAAACTTTGAAACTATACTCTTTTTCTGAATAATATTTTAAGATCAAAGGAAGCGCGTATTGCAATGCTGACAGGCATTTGGCGCTGTCGTGAAAAACAATGATGGACCCCGGACGCGCATTATTAATCACATTCAGATAACAATTTTCTCCGGTAACTTCCGGATCGAAATCGCCACTCAGCACATCCCACATTATTGTCTTCAAACCGAGCCTTTCTCCGCTGATCGCTTTGACCTGGAATTTGGTAATTCTTCCATAAGGCGGTCTGAAAAGATTACTATCAATCACTTTTGCAGCTTCGGCAATATCTTCTATGTATTTTTTATCGTCGGTTTTCCATCCGTTCAGATGATGAAAAGTATGATTGCCGGTTTTGTGTCCTTCATTGATTATTCTCTTATAAACCGGAAAATTTTCTTTTACATTTTTACCGATGCAGAAAAAGGTAGCTTTTGCATTGAATTTCTTTAATTCATTCAGCACAAATAAAGTAGCTTCCGGATGAGGCCCGTCATCAAAAGTGAAGTATAGAACTTTTTCATCAGTTTTTATTTTCCAAACTCTTTCAGGAAATAATTTTTTAAAGATCCAGGGAGTTTTTTTGAGATAAAGCATAAGGATAAAATTAAAGATTTAAATTCCTTTTGATTTTTTTGGATGTAAGAACAAATTCCTTAACAAAAAAAACATTATAAATTCAAATTATTGGCAGTACCTTTGCAGCCTTTAAAAATCATGCCGTAACATGATAAATGGCCAGAAACATAACTGGCATATATCTCTGGAAATCAGTAAATGGCATGTCAATTAACTTTAAAAACAATAATTGTACATGAAATTAAGTCAATTTAAATTTGACCTCCCTCTTAATCTTATCGCGCAAAATCCTACCAAACGAAGAGAAGACAGCAGAATGATGGTGATCGAAAGAGCCACCGGAAAGATCGAAAACAAACATTTTAAAGACATCCTCGATTATTTTGATGATAAAGATGTTTTTGTGGTAAACAACACCAAAGTGTTTCCTGCAAGAATGTATGGCCGCAAAGAAAAAACCGGCGCCCGTATCGAAGTGTTTCTGTTAAGAGAATTGCATCGGCAAAACCGCCTTTGGGACGTGATTGTTGATCCTGCCAGGAAAATAAGAGTAGGCAATAAATTATATTTTGGAGAAAATGACGAGCTGGTAGCAGAAGTGATCGACAATACTACCAGCCGCGGCAGAACCATTCGTTTTCTCTGGGATGGGAACGAAGAAGATTTCAGAAAGATGTTGTATTTTATGGGAGAAACTCCTTTGCCAAAATACATCAAACGCAAGCCTGACGAAGAAGATCGCGAAAGATACCAAACCGTTTACGCAAAACACGAAGGCGCCGTGGCTGCTCCGACTGCAGGTTTGCATTTCAGTCCTGAACTGATCAAACGTTTGGAAATCAAAGGAATTAAGTTTGCGGAAGTGACTTTACACACCGGCCTTGGCACTTTCCGTCCGATAGAAGTAGAAGACCTGAGCAAGCACAAAATGGACGCCGAATATTATCGGATTGATGAAGAAGCATGCAGGATTGTAAATAAGGCAAAAGAAACCGGCCACAGAATTTGCTCTGTCGGAACGACAACCATGCGTGCAATGGAAACTTCCTACACTGCTACCAAATTATTAAAACCGTCGGAAGGCTGGACCAATCATTTTATCCATCCGCCTTATACTTTTAATATCGCTGATTCATTGATCACTAATTTTCATTTGCCAAAAACAAGCCTTTTGATCATGGCTTGCGCATTTGCAGGATATGATTTAATGATGGATGCCTATAAAAAAGCGATCAAAGACAAATATCGTTTCTTCAGCTATGGAGACGCGATGCTGATCATTTAATTTTTAGTTTTGGCGTAAATATTTCCCGGCTGATGATGTTCATCAGCCGGATTTTTTTTGCAGTAAACGAAGAAATAAAGCCGGATTTTATTTTTTTTAAAAGCATTGAATCTCTACGTGAATTGAAGACGCATTCTTCAAAAAATGCACAGGTATGACATTTATTTTCTAATTGTTGTTCAGATTTTAATCATCTTTTATTTACCTTCATTTACTTTCTTTTTATTGGTCATACAATTAAGATCATTTATATATGAAAAATAAAGTTTTGGCCCTTTTATTTTTTTTATCGGCCCCTTTGTTTTTGCTAGCCCAAAGTGATACCATACCAACAGTTGACCGCCTTCTCCAACTTTCTTTAGAACAACTGATGAATATAAAAGTAGTAACTGCCTCCGGCTATCTTCAAACGACGGCTGAAGCACCATCCACGATAACTGTTATTACTGCTCAACAAATTAAAGATCGAGGATACGAACAGCTCGAAGATGCTTTGCGCGATGTTCCCGGAATTGATCTGATACATGTAAATGGTTATGCGCCTACTCTTATTTATTTCCGTGGAATGTATGGTGCTGAAAATCTTCGTGCTATATTAATGATTGACGGAATTGTGGAAAATAATATTCTTGGTACAAATGATTTAGCAGGACCCGCTTATAGCCTTCATAATGTAGAACGGATTGAAATTATCTGGGGCCCCGCCTCTGCTTTGTATGGAGCCAATGCTTTTGGTGGCGTGATTAATATCATCACTAAAAAAGGCGGCGACATCAATGGTGTGGAAGCTGAAGCAGGATACGGAAGTTTTAATACGCGTTTTCAAAAATTAAGCATGGGATTGAGAAAAGCAAATCTCGAATTTGCGGTTGCGGGAACACTTTACAATACCGACGGTCCGAAATTCAGCGGAAGAGATCCGAACTATTCCAATTCTTATGTTGATAATGCAAAGTCATTGAACACGACGGTAAGTTATTATGCGAAAAATTCTAAAACTACTTTTGGATTCAGGTATTATGATACGCCAATGGGATATGGAACTTTTTTTAATAGCCCGACAGTTCCTCTCGGCCTTCCCACACCGGAAAATCACAACCGTGGGTTGATCGGTATTATCTCAAGCAATTTTAATGGAGAAAAAGGTGGTTTGGCAAGTTATTATTTAAAAACATGGTACCTGCAAAACGATTGGAAACCGACAGAAAAATTTAACCTTCAAACTTCTGTGATTTATCGCGAAACCGGCACTGACGACGATTCTTATGCTTATCTGAGTTTGAATGGGAAAGATTTTATCCGTGCTATTTTCACCAGTTATTCAAACAGGATTTCGGGCGAAGCCAGAGCTAATTATTCTCCGACTCAAAATGAAAGTTTTTCAGCTGGCGTCCAATATTATAGGGATAATGTAGAAAACGGTCAACGAAGAGAAACACTTGATCTTACTAAAAAATACATCATCAATGGAAGAGATACGGTTTATAATCTGAATGCAAGTTTTCTTCCCAGGCTTTATGATACAAGAGATAATTTCGGCGCTTATCTTCAGTATGTTTTGAAAACAAATATTTTGGGAAAAACAAATTTCACCCTAGGCAGCCGGTATGATTATAATAGTTATTTCGGTGGTTCTTTTAATCCAAGAGCTGTTATCGTAAATCAACCGGGTGAAAACCTGACTTTTAAACTTCAGTTTGGAACTGCTTTTCGTGCGCCGACTGAAAATGAGATCAACCAGATACCTGATACTTTTGATCTAAAAACAGAAAAAATAAAAACTTACGAATTCAATGCTATTTATTCTTTTTCAAAAAAATTGCGCGCCCAAATCAATCTTTTCAGAAATGAATTAAGCGATGTGATCGTAATCAATGAACTTGCCGGATTAAATGCCAATAAAAATCCCGGCAATCAAACTGTTAATGGGATTGAAGCAAGCCTCGATTTAATTCTGGGAAGAAACATCTCCGGATTTGGCAACTTTACGTTCCAGGATGCACAAGGTGAAATTGCTACCACCCACACTTCAGGACAACTTCCTGACGTTCCAAAATTTAAAGGAAATGCAGGACTTACGTTTGGCGTAGAAAATTTATTTACCGTAAATGTGATTGAAAACTGGGTAGGAAAAAGAAGGGTGCCAAAAACAGATCCTTACGGACCGGTTCCCGGTTATTTTCTCACCAATCTTGTCATTAGTACCAAAGAATTATTTAATAAAGGAATAACTGCAAGTCTTAATATCAGAAACGTGTTTGACGTTAAATGGCTTGACCCTGGATTCAGGACAGCTGATGGGCTTTTATTTTCAACTGTATTGGAACAACCTGGTGTAAACGGATTGTTTAAAATTGGAATCAAATTATAAAGCTTGTTTTTTGTTTGAAGAAACCCTTTAAAAATAGCCGCGCCATAACAAGAAAAATTATGATGAAACGATTTCTCTTTCTGCTATTGATCAGCCCCTTTTGGGGAGCTGTGATTGCGCAGACATCTGACCAGGAATCGAATCTGAAAGCCGCATTTATTTATAACTTTACCAAATACATTGATTGGGGCAAATACAACGATAAAAAGGAATTTGTTATTGGGGTATTAGGCGATTCTCCCATTGCGAATTCTCTGGAACAAATAGCAAAAGACAACACCGTAAACGATAAACCTATCGTAGTACATACTTTTGACAGGCCTTCGCAGGCAGCAGATT
>Ga0157373_10002117_pt1 | contig 15029 bp, 14 predicted proteins | sample C65metaG_FD_113460 | JGI IMG/M metagenome (GOLD analysis project Ga0157373, IMG submission 113460) | Corn rhizosphere microbial communities from Kellogg Biological Station, Michigan, USA - C6-5 metaG | ecosystem: Host-associated > Plants > Roots > Rhizosphere > Soil | place: USA: Michigan... | reverse complement strand
GCCGAAGCTCGCGCTGCATTTGATGTTGGATGGGGCTTGCTTCACGAACTCGATCACGTTGTTACCAACTCTGAGGACGCAACGAATCCAAAAGAAATCGGCCGGTGTGAAGAGCATATCAATGCGATGCGACTCGAAGTTGGTCTGCCAGTCCGCGTTGACTATTTCTTCAACCGGGCAAAATTCAAGACCGACGCGAATTTCAGCGCTCGACATGTTCGACTTTCCTTTGAACGGTGGGATGGATCCTCACTAAAGCCCAAACGCTACTGGCTTGCGTGGGATGCAATGACTGTTGGGGGTCTACTCGCGGACGGCCAGCGAGCACTGGTCCGCTAATCAAACAATTTTATGTGTGTCGGTCAGGCGCGGCTTTGGTTTTAAGCCGTTTCCTGAAACGGTCTGCACGTGTGTCTTCCGACATCTTCTGAAGTGCGGAATGAACCTGAAGGATAATGTCTTTCAATTTTTTCAGCTCTTGCGGCGACTTCTTTTCTGTCAGGATGGCGGCAGCAACATCGCTACTGAGTTCGTTGGAAATGGCCATTTGTTTCGATGGAATCTCTAAAAGAGAACCTGTTCGCAGTCGATTTTTTGAAGAGACGTTATCGTAAGTTCCCGGTGTTACGCCGATGTTAACTCCATGTTAATAAAACTCTCGCTGCTCCTCTCGCACGCACCCGCTCTTAGATCCACTTAACAAACATTTAAGGCGCAATTCACAGACACTTAACCGGGCATGGGTAAGGTCTGCTTTTACCACGCAGCCACCAAACACAATTGAAATTTAACTCCACAGGAGAATCGTATGTATTCGAAGAATGTTTCTCTACGCATCCGCAACCTGTTGCTGATGGCCCTGCTTCTCGCAACTGTCTCCCTGCTTCAGTTATCAGTCCAGGCCCAAACGGACCAGGGACGCATTGCAGGAGTTGTCACCGATGCGAACGGCGCCATCGTCCCTGGAGCCACAATCTCAATCAAGAACGAGCGCACCGGTGAAGAGCGCACCGCGACTACGAACGACTCCGGTTACTACATCGTTTCCCCGCTCAGACCCTCGTTCTACACAGTCACCGCCTCGGCCCAGAATCTCACCGTGCGTTTGACCAACGTTCAGTTGCTGGTGGGCCAGGAACTGAATCTCGGATTGACACTGCAAGCAACAGGAGTTGATGAAAAGGTCGACATCGTCGCCGCTGCCGATACCGGCATTGATACAGGTTCTGCGGCGATGGGCGTGAACGTTAATCCACGGGAAGTCGAAGCTTTGCCTCTGAATGGCCGCCAGCTCTCGCAGCTCTATTTGCAAGCGCCGGGATCAGTGAACAGCGGATCGGGCACGTTTGGCGACATTCGTTTCAGCGGGCGCGCAGTGCAGCAGAACGTTATTCGCTACGACGGGATCGAGGGTTCAGCAATCATCGACGCATCCCCCGGCAACCTCAATGGCGAAGTGCCATCTCCGTTCCGGCTGCAATCCAGCCTCGAGAATGTTCAGGAGTTTCGAGTTGACTCGAACAACTTCCCGGCTGAGTTTGGAACCGGTACCGGCGGCCAGGTAAGTGTCGTTACTAAATCCGGCAGCAATGCATTTCACGGTTCGCTGTTCGAGTACATACGTAACGACACACTGGATGCCGCCAACTTCTTCGACAACATCATCGGCCAAAAAGCTCCGCTGCGGCTGAACCAGTTCGGCGGCTCGATCGGAGGGCCGATTGTTAAAGACAAGGTCTTCTTCTTTTTCAGTTACGAGGGGTACCGGTTGCGAGCGGGTGTCAACTCGATTGAGGCCGTGCCCGGATCGGCAAGTCGCCTCTGTGCTGCACCTTTCGGCACTGGCTCAATCAACTGCAATGCGACAAGCGTTTCTTTGTTACCGGCATTTCGTTCTCCGGATGCCGCGATAATCGCGACTGGGTCGGGAACCAACCTGTTTGATGTGGCCCAGTTGCAAGCGAACTCCTCAGTCAACGAGAACTCGGCAGCCCTTCGTCTCGATTACAAATTGAACAACAAGCACTCCGCGTACTTCCGATTCTTCCGCGATCAGGGAAGCAACGACCAGCCGGAGGGAGTTACGGGTCGACGCGTTGCAATCAAGGCGGTTCCACAGAATGGAGTCGCCGCGGTGCAGTCGTTGCTCACCCCAACGCTGCTCAACGAATTCAAGTTTGGCTACAACAGCGCATACACTCGAATCAACGGACAGGCACCCACGATCGCAGGCTTCGATCTCTCCTCGGCAGTGATCAATATCTCAGGCAACACTGCAAACTTCGCGCTTCCAGGCCAGGGAAGTTCAGCGGGCACGGCCGTTCCGGGCGGCCTCGTTCGAGCGAATAGTGCGACCAACGGACGTGGCCAGCCCTACACGCCATACTCATTGTCGCTTGTCGACAGCGTTAATTGGACCAAAGGAAATCACAACGCAAAGTTTGGCGGTGAGATTCGCATGATTCGTTTGTACACGGATCGTCTTGGTGGCACAACCTACACATACTCGAACCTGAACAGCTTTTTGACGAACACACCGCAGTCGATTCAATTCCTCGGCGACGTAAGTGCTCCGAGTCCCTTCAACAATGGAGCGACCGGGCAGAGATTCGCGAAACAGGAGTACTACATCACCTACGCCGAGGACGAGTGGAAGATCAAACCGAACCTGACACTCAACTACGGACTGCGCTACGAGTACTACACCCCACTGCGAGAAGATCGAAATCTCCAGGTTTTGTTTGACATCCGAAACGGAACACTTCGTCCTCCTACGGAAGATGCGTTTCAAGCCTCAAAGACAAACTTTGGTCCACGAATCTCGATGACGTGGTCGCCCGGTTCAAATGGCGGCGGATTCTTTGGAGGCGGCCGGACGGTGCTTCGCGGCGGTTTCGGAATCTTCTATGGACCAGGTCAAACGGAGGATCAAATACAGCCGATCGAGAGCGATCGAATCAGCTCCACATTCACCAGTAATCCAATCTTTGCCGGCGGACCTCCTCTCGCGTTTCCGCTCGATTCGTCGGCTGCTGTCGCCTTCTTCAACAACCCGGCAAACGTCAACATTCGCTCGTACCAGCCGCGCGCTTATGCTCCGGAGTACAAGATTCCCGAGAAGGTTTATCAATACACGTTCTCGCTTCAACAGGAATTGTTTTCGGGAACGGTATTGACAGTCGGATATGTTGGCAGCCAGGGCAGAAACCTCTTCCTGCGAAGCATTGCCAACAAAATTCTTCCGGGACAAACAACAGTCGCAAGCAACATCGCTGCACTTCCGGCGGGAGTCGGAGTCGTAAATCTGGCTGACCCGGCCACCGGCAGGATTACCGCGGTGCGAACTGTCAGGGAGTTCTCGATCATCTCCGGAAACAACGTGCAAAATCCGTTCGCCGAAGTTGACTACAAAACCGCCGGCGGGGACGACAGCTATAACGCGCTGCAAATGACTCTGGCGCGCCGGATCTCCACCGGATTGACACTCAACTCGCAGTACACCTTCTCGCGAAGTTTCGGAAACACGGCCGGCTCGAATGAAGCGCGGACCTCGGCAATTCCCGATGACTTCGAAGTCGATCGCGGTTACAACAACTTCGACGTGCGCCACACCTTCAACTTCAGCGCTCTCTACTCGCTGCCGTTCGGAAAAGGAGCCAGTCATGACCTCGGAAGTTTCGGGAACGCGTTGTTGGGGAACTGGGAAATCGGCGGAATCATCAACGCACGCAGCGGTCTTCCACTCGAAATTGGCATAACCCGGCCAGACGTCGTGATCCAGTGTGCTGCCGCCACGTGTCCCGTCACGATCAATGGAGTGACCACAACTGTTCCGACTGGTTTCGTGGCCCAACTGCCAGGAACGATCAATGCTGCCAATCCTCTTCCGGTTGGTTTCATCGGCGTAGTCAACACTCCGGGTGGCGGCGCCTCACGAAATGTTCGCCGTCCGAACATCGTTCCCGGCGTTAATCCATACCTTAACAACGATCGCAGCCTGGTTAATCCCGCAGCGTTTTCGATTCCACTTCCCGGTGCGTTCGGCGATTTGTCGAGAAACGCCCTGCGTGGTCCAAACTTCAAACAGTTCGATCTGGTGCTCAACAAGCGATTCCAGTTGACTGAATCAACGAACATCGAGTTTCGAACCGAGATCTTCAATATCTTCAACTTCGCAAACTTCGCCGTTCCTTCGACCACCTTGAACAATGCGCTGCCGACGATCACTACCGCCGGAGTTCTCTCAACCGGAAGTCTTCAGCCGGGCAGTGGCTTCAGTCAATCACAAGCCGGCGGTACGTTCGGACTTCTGCGTCAAACAGTCGAACGCACGGTGGGCTTAGGGACGAGCCGGCAGATCCAGTTTGCGCTGCGGCTCAATTTTTAAACATAAGCGAAAGGAGATCACTTGAAGAGTTTCAAAGTGATCTCCTTTTGCGGCGTTTGAGAGGGAACTCTTTACCACGAGGTTCATCATGTCAGCACAAGAAATAATGCGAACTGAGCTAGAAAATTTGATTCCCACGGCCGATGAAATTTACGACGACGGCTTCTTGCGCGTGGAGCACCGAAACTATTACGTCGCCTGCGGCGGTGTTGCGCTGAAGTTACCGCGAACTGAGTTTCTGATCTTCTCGCGCCTCGTGCGAACGCCAGACCGCATCGTCACGTCCGACGACCTCTGGACGTCCGTTTGGGCCACCAACAAGCCACTGAATTCTGAGAGCCTTCACGTCTACATCTATCGCCTCCGTGCAAAGCTCGCCGAGTTTGGACTGCAAATCGAAACGATGGTCAACGTCGGCTACCGCGTGATCGTTTCGAAAAAAGCCTAACAATGGCCAGCCGCGCGATTCTGTTAACTCAGAGTTCAGGGGGAGTTCAGTTAGTTGTAACACCGGCTGTTTAGATTTGGTTCGCTAAATTCGCTCTGAAATCTATCCCCACAGCATTGGAGACCCAAATGTCTGTCTCGAAGAGAAGCTTTACGCTGATCGCCTGTCTAAGTATTTTCGCGCTTTTACTTTTTTCAGCCTGCAATTCCAAGGGGGACGGAGCCGTGGCCATGCATGGCGCCGGCGCGACTTTCCCAAATCCGCTTTATCAGAAGTGGGTTAGCGAATACGAAAAACTCCACCCTAACGTAAGGATCGACTACCAGTCGATTGGCTCGGGCGGAGGAATCAAGCAGATCAAGGAACAGACCGTTGACTTTGGTGCATCTGACTCTCCGATGAGTGATCAAGACCTGAAGTCAGCGTCAGGTGAGATCGTTCATATTCCCACAGTGCTGGGCGCCGTAGTTCTTACATATAACCTCGCAAACATAAGCCAGCCACTGCGCTTTTCTCCTGAGGTTGTCGCCGATATCTTTCTCGGCAAGATTAAGAAATGGAACGATGCGAAAATCACTGCCGACAATCCGGGGGTCACGCTGCCTGCGAGCGATATCACCGTGGTCCATCGTTCTGACGGCAGCGGCACCTCCGCAGTCTTCACCGATTACCTCTCAAAAGTGAGTCCGGAGTGGAAAGAGAAAGTCGGGTCGGGAGTGTCGCCGAGTTGGCCTGTGGGTCTGGGCGGAAAAGGCAATGAAGGTGTAACGGGCCAGGTGAAGCAAACACCCAATACCATTGGCTACGTCGAACTAATTTATGCCGTGCAAAACAAACTTCCGGTAGCGCTGATCAAAAACGCCAGCGGAAATTTTGTCGAGCCTAGCATCGATGCAGTTACAACCGCTGCGGCCGCGTCGGTAGCAAACACTCCTGAAGATCTGAGAGTTTCGATCACAAACGCGCTTGGAGCACAGGCGTATCCGATTTCAAGTTACACGTACATTCTGGTCTACAAAGAGCAGAAAGATGCTGCAAAAGGAAAGGCGCTAGTGGATTTCCTCTGGTGGGGAATTCACGATGGTGAGGCTCACGCCAAGGAGCTCAAGTACGCCCCCTTGCCCACTGACATAGTCAAACGCGCCGAAGTGAAGATCAAGTCCATCACGGCAGCAGGGACTCCTCTTAGAAACTGACTGATGCGCGCGGTCACACCAGACGTAAGCTTTGTTCGCTCAGATTGGCGACGTGTGCTTGCGCCGACCGGAAACACGGCCGATGCAGTGTTTCGAATCTTGATGTTGGTCGTCGCGCTTTTGATGGTTGGGATCGTCGTCGCAATGGTCGTTGCATTAGCGATCGATTCCATGCTGTCGATTCGTCAGTTTGGTTTTGGTTTCCTGACGGGCCAGCGATGGGATCCAATCAAAGGTGAGTTCGGTGCGCTGCCGTTTGTATACGGAACAGTGGCGTCCTCGGCCATTGCTCTTTTGATTAGCGTTCCTTTTTCCCTGGGCATTGCAATCTTTTTGGTTGAGCAGGCGCCGCATTACCTATCGCGGCCAATTGGCTTCCTGATCGAGTTACTGGCTGCGATTCCATCAGTCGTGTATGGCCTGTGGGGCATCTTCGTGCTGGCGCCATTTTTGCGCCAGTATGTTGAGCCACCCTTAGCGAAATGGTTTGGTTGGTTGCCATTTTTCCGCGGAACAATCACAGGAATTGGATTACTCACCGGCGGAATCATCCTGGCGATCATGGTGACGCCAATCATCTCCGCAGTGGTTCGTGACGTGCTCACTGCTGTACCCGGTTCTCAGCGAGAAGCAGCGCTCGCTCTTGGCGCGACCAAGTGGGAAATGATTCGAGTCGTGCTTGTGAACGGCGCGCCGGGCATTGCGGGCGCAATCATTTTGGGGCTCGGTCGCGCGTTGGGTGAGACGATGGCGGTAACAATGGTGATAGGTAATCGACCTGAGATAAGCCTCTCGCTGTTTGATCCTTCATACACGATAGCGTCGGCAATTGCGAATGAGTTCACTGAGGCGACAGGCGATCTTTATTTAAGCGCCCTCGTCGAGCTCGGGCTAATCCTGTTTCTAGTGACGTTCATAGTGAACGGGATCGCGCGCGTTCTTGTTTGGAACGTAACGAGAAAAACCGGCGGAGTCGGTAGGGCTGCGTAATGGCTGATCTAAGCAATGCAGATCGAATGCGTCGCGCAACCAGCGCGGTGATGACGACACTGACGGCGTTGTGCACCTTGCTCGCGGTCGGCGCACTGCTGATCATCCTCTTTTACATCGCGTGGCAGGGAATCGACTCACTGAATATTCAATTCCTGACGGACACTCCTCGCCCGGTCGGTGAAGGTGGTGGAATCGGAAACGCAATCCTCGGATCCTTGTTACTACTTCTGATTTCGTCGGCCATCGGTTTGCCGTTGGGAATCTGCGTTGGAATTTACTTGTCGGAGATTGGCAGCGGGCGATTTGCAGGCGCAGTGCGTTTCATCGTCGACACCCTTACGGGTATTCCGTCGATCGTCACTGGAGTCTTTGTTTACGCGATCATCGTGTTGCCGATGAAGAACTTTTCCGCGATCGCGGGCGGCGTCGCGCTGGCGCTGATCATGATTCCGATCGTCGCGCGTACGACTGAAGAGATGCTGAAGCTCGTGCCGCACAGTATGCGTGAAGGCGCGCTCGCGCTTGGCGCTCCACAGTGGCGCGTGACGCTGGGTGTGGTCATTCCCGCAGCGGCGTCAGGGATCGCGACGGGAGCGATGCTGGCGATCGCGCGCGTCTCAGGCGAAACAGCGCCGTTGTTGTTTACGGCGTTTGGCAGCAGGTTTTATCCGAATTCCTTGGATGAGCCGATCGCGTCGTTGACCGTGCAGATTTACAACTACGCCATTTCGCCGTACGACGAATGGCACGCGCAGGCGTGGGCCGCGACGTTGGTGTTGATGACGTTGGTGTTGGGTATCAACATCATCGTTCGCATTCTGACGAGGAAGAGGTTTTAGACAGGATTACAGGATTTAACTGGATTAACAAGATGCCTGTGCAGGTGGCTCCCAAAATAGAAGTGCGAGCGTCGACGCCTCAGATTCCGACTGGCCAGTCGAAAGTGGTCGTCCGCGATCTGAACTTTCACTATGGACGCGTTCAGGCGCTGCACAACATTTCGCTCGACATCCCGGAACGCATCGTCATGGCGTTCATTGGACCATCCGGCTGCGGCAAGTCGACGCTGCTGCGCACGCTGAACCGCATGAACGACGTTATTCCCGGCACTCGCGTCGACGGCCAGGTTCTAATCGACAACCACAACATTTACGAACCAGGAACAGACGTCGTCGAGTTGCGCCGGAAAGTCGGAATGGTGTTTCAGAAGTCAAACCCGTTTCCGAAGTCGATCTTCGACAATGTCGCGTACGGTTTGCGAATCAATCGCATGACGCAGCGTTATTCCGAACTAGAAGAGCGAGTCGAACAGGCTTTGAAGGATGCGGCGCTGTGGAATGAAGTCAAAGATCGTCTGAAGACGTCTGCACTGAGTCTGTCCGGCGGACAACAGCAGCGTCTATGCATCGCACGGGCACTCGCGATTCGTCCTGAGGTACTATTGATGGACGAACCGGCTTCCGCGCTCGATCCAATCGCGACTTCGAAGATTGAAGAGTTGATTTTTGATTTGAAAGCGCAATACACGATCATCATCGTCACGCATAACATGCAGCAGGCCGCGCGCGTGTCTGACACGACGGCTTTCTTCCTACTCGGAAAGTTGATCGAAGTAAATTCAACTGAGAAGATGTTCACCGCCCCCACTGAAAAATTAACTGAGGATTACATTACGGGAAGGTTTGGATAAACCTGGTTTTGGGCTTTTGGTTTTAGGCCTTAGCAAAGACCAAAGTACAAAGACCAAAGACCAGAAGTTGACAATTCTATGGATCTACACCGTCATCTCGACGACGAATTGAGCTCACTTCGCGATCGCGTGCTCCTGTTGGGCGGAGAGGCCGAACAAGCGCTCGATCGTGCGATGTATGCGCTCGGCGAGCGCGACAGCGAGGTCGCAAGGCAGGTTCTCGAACACGACGATCAAATCGATCACCTCGAAGTGGAGATTGATCGACAGTGCATCGACATCATCGCGCTGCGACAGCCTGCTGCTCGCGATCTGCGTTTCGTCATCTCCGTCGCGAAGATGGCGCCGGTGCTCGAGCGCATCGCCGATCATGCCTGCAACATCGCGCGCGCCGCGATCGATTTGAACAATGAACCGGAGCTCAAGTCGGTGCTCGATTTGAGCCGCATGGCGGAACATGCGCTGAAGATGTTGCGCGCGTCGCTGGACGCATTCACCTCCGGCGATGCAATCGTGGCAAGAGAGATCATCAAGAGTGATAGCGAGATCAACGATCTCTACAATCACACTTTTCATCGCTTGATTGAGTTGATGGTTACTGAACCCGCAACCGCGACTCGCGATGCCCGGCTTTTGTTTGTCGCAAAGCATCTCGAGCGCATCGGCGATTACGTCACCGACATCTGCGAACTAACGGTTTACATGGCTGAAGCCGCATTCATCAAACATACGTAATTTATGACTCGCCCAATCCTGATCATCGAGGATGACGCCGACATCTCCGAGAGTTTGAAATACAACTTTGAGCGCGAAGGTTTGGCAGCCGTCACCGCCCCCACGGGAGAAGCGGGTTTGACGGCGGCGCTGAACGAACGCGAGCCGCCGCGACTCATCATCCTTGATTTAATGTTGCCGGGAATGAGCGGAATCGAGTTGTGCAGGCGACTGCGTCGCGAGCCGGCGACGAGACGCACGCCAATCATCATGCTTACCGCAAAAGCGTCCGAGACAGACCGCGTCACCGGCCTGGACCTCGGAGCCGACGACTACATCACCAAACCATTTTCCGTACGAGAACTCTTGGCGCGTGTGCGTGCGGTGATGCGTCGTGCCGACGAAACGATGGGCAAGACGTATGAAGACGATCACCTGCTGATTGATTTTGACGACATTCGAGTTGCTTGTGACGGCGCGAAGATAAAACTCACGAACAAGGAATTCACGTTGTTGTCAGTATTGGCAAGAAGCGCCGATCGAGTTGTGACGCGCCAGCAGTTGCTGGATAGTGTGTGGGGTTACAGTTACTATGGCGACGCGCGCACGCTTGATGTCCACATCCGTCGTTTGCGGCAGAAACTCGATAAATGCGGCGATTGCATCGAGACGGTAGTCGGTGTTGGATATCGTTTTGTGGGTTGCACAAGCCACGCGCCAGCGAGCAGTAATAGTAATTGAGGTTTAATTACTCGTGCCCAAGCGACAGTCTCTCCTGATAGCGGCGTGCATCGTTCTCACCGCGCTTGCATTGATCGTCCCCTCGTCCAGAGCACGTTTGATTTTGAGCGGCATGATGCTGCTGGTGGCCACGGTTTGGGCCATCACCACGTTCGCGCCTCGCGGATCTCAAAACAGCTCAGGCGTCGATCAGCACGAGCAGACGCAATCACCCGAAAAGCTGGAAGTCAGTTCGCTGTTGGAAGCGACATTGAGTGGCATGCGCGAAGGTTTGTTGGTCGTCAACAAGGACATGCGCGTCGTTGCTTCTAATTCCGCGGCGCATAAATTATTCAGTCCTTCTGTGCCTGCGCTGAAGTCGCAACGCCTCACGGAGTTGACTCGCAATCCGGCGATTTACAGCGCGTTCCTCGACGGCTTGAAAGGCATTGAGCGGAGCGGAGTCAAAGTTGAAACACATGGGCCGGAGCGACAGGTGTTCGATCTTCGTGTCGTTCCGATTGGCACTACAAATGGAAACGGAGCCGAGGGAGCGCTTGGCGTCTTCTTCGACATCACTCGAACAGAACGGCTCGAGATTGTGAGACAGGAATTTCTTTCCAATGTTTCACACGAGTTGAGAACACCGCTGACAGCCATCATCGCGTTTGTAGAGACTCTGGAAAACGGCGCGATCGAAGATCGTGAGAGCTGCCAGCGTTTTCTTTCAATCATTCGCAAGAACGCGTCGCGGATGCACGGTCTGATCGACGACATTCTCGAACTCACGTCGATCGAGGGTGGCAACGTGCAACTGAGAGCAGCGCCAGTCGAACTGCATCCGTTGGTCCAGGATGTTTGCGCATCGTTGACGGCGAAGGCTTCGGCGCAGAACGTTACGCTGAAGAACAATGTTTCGCCTGAGGCGATGGTCCATGCAGACGCGCGCCGGCTGGAACAGATGTTGACGAACTTGATCGACAACGGGATCAAGTTCAGTCGCGAGCATGGGACGGTCACGATCTCACACGAACCCGGACCGCGCGACAAGATTCTCGTGCAGGACAACGGAGACGGAATACCCACGCAGCATCTCGAGCGACTGTTCGAACGTTTCTATCGCGTCGACCGCGCCCGCTCGCGCGACATGGGTGGGACCGGTCTCGGGCTCGCGATCGTGAAGCACCTGGCGCTCCTCCACGGCGGAGAGGTGACCGTCACTTCTGAGCTGGGAAAGGGCAGCACGTTTACTATCCACTTACCAGCCACGGATTTACGCAGGGATTAGTTCACAAAAAGGCACAAAATTCACAAAGCGCAACTCGCTCTGCGTAAAACACTGTTGTCATTCGAGTCCAGCTCTGGGATAATGCCGTCCTGAGGTTCAACCCTCCGATCTCGTCCCCGACAGCCCCACGAAAGTCCTCAAAAACGCTAAGGGTTAAAGAACAGACTGGCGTCTGGGGAGATCAATATGCGAAGGATTCGAAGAGTTTTTCGCTCCTTTTCGATGTTTCTGGGTCATTTGTTTGGTGCTCTTTTGAAGGCTGTCGTCACGAGCATGGTCGTCGGGATATTTGTCATCTCGGTCATGCATTACATGGGCGTACCAATTCCGAGCGCCATCGATTTGCTCAGAGGCGTTGGGAGATTAGCGAAAGTACTTTCATAGAGGAAAAATTTGAGCGCAGACCTGGGCAAGGCCTACGAAGTGCTGGGCGTGAAACCCGGCGTTTCGATGAGGGAACTCAAAGCAGCACACCGGGACCTTGCGAAAGTCTGGCACCCCGACAGGTTTCTGCACGACCCGCGCCTTCAGGAGAAAGCGCAGGAGAAACTGAAAGAGATCAACGAAGCTTACGAGCTAATCCGCTCGGGCAAGGTTCTGAGATCTACTCCACAGGCAGCGCCTGAGCAGAACGTTCACTATCGAGCTCGGCGACAACAACGCCGCGGCGTGAATTGGCAGTTGGTTGCTGTTGCGCTGTTTGTGTTTGCGGCAGTCTTCGCGGTAACGATTCGCACGCAATTGCAACCGCGCACGCAGCCCGTCGTGGAAGAGGCAGCGCAAGCAAACGAGCCTGCGAACCCGGATCAGCCACAATCCACGCGACCTGATGCAAACACGCGTGCGGAAATAAGAAGCGCATCCGCGAAATCCGACAACACTGCGGCTGAAGTCGCTGCACCCGCGAGCGTTCCCACCGAACCCACACCAGCAGTCGCGACTGTTACCGTCACGATCGATCCGGAAACTGGTCTACTCGCGAAACCGGAGTGTCCGTTGAAAAGCCGAATGACGTATCCAAGCGGCAACCAGCCGAGTGGCTACTGCAATCTCTCGCACGCGCCGCCTCCGAAAGAGTCACGCGTCAAGTCGATCGCGAAAACTGTGAAGCGAACACTCGATTAATCTCAGAATCTCAGTGCAACCTCTGTGTCTCTGTGGTTGTTTTTTCGAAAAACACGCAAAGCCCTCAGAACGTAAACACCAACTGCGGCTGAACGCGATACGTGACCGGCGCGAAGTCGCTTACGGGCACGAAGAAGTTTGGATACTGTCCGCTCCGGCGCAGCGAATTCTGCACGTACAGCAACGCCTGGAACTGCACCTTGCGCGTGATCCCGTAGTCGAAACGGAAGTGATGTGTTCTGATGTTCACGCCTGTTCCCGTGCCGAGATCGTCGTCAGTCACTTGCGAGATCATCGCGTTCGCTCCCTTGATTGCAAACACGTAATGAAAAGCGGTGTCAGCGTGTTTGGTGACTCTGCCGATTTGAAGCGCCGTCAACATTGCGTCGCGCTCATTCAATCCAGTGGCGACGTTGCGCGCGAATTGCAGGTTGAACGTGATCGGGAAAGCGTGATCGCCGCGCGTGAAGCCTGCGTAGTTCAGGCGGTAGGTGAGTCTGACAATCTGAAATCCCGGCGCCGTGTACATCGCGCCACCAGGAGCTGTCGTAGCGTTGCCGGTTCCCGCGAGCGGTCCGGAAAGCGCGATGCCCAGGCCAGGTTGCACGAGCAGGACTAGTCCTTCAGGTGTGGAGCCGAGTTGAATGTGATTTGGGTGGTTGTAGATTTGGACGTCGCCGCCCACCTGGCTGTTCCAACGCTCATTGAATGTTTGATTTGCCAACAGCCCCTGGTGGAAGAGAGTTGCTGAACGGCCGGTTGTGCCCACGATATCGCCCGCGCGCGCCAACGGACTATTCGGTCCAATCACAGCAACGTTCGGATTCGTAAGAATGTACTGACCCGCGCGAAACTCGAGGCTCGAAAGGTGAGCGCCATTGGGCTTGAAGTTTGCGACATATCGTTCGTTGAAGCCATTGAAACGAATGTCGTCGTCAAACAGGAATCTGGAGTTGTCCGCAAAGACATTTAGGACGCGGCCGCCCTGAAGCTGAATCGATTTCGCCGGGCGATATTCCACCCAAACTTCACTGAGCGAGAACGGCGGACGCGCAGTGAGCGAGGTGAAGTCCTGGTTCGTCGAAAGCGGATTGTTTGGTGGACCGGTTGCGAGTTGCGCGTGAAAGCTCAGATTCGGATGGATGTCGGTATCGAAGTTTAGCCGGAAGCGATATCGGCCTCGCGAGTTTTGCACGTGTTCGAGCGGAGGATCGGGTGACTCTGTTGCACTTCGGAAGGTGCCGTCCCAGCGCAGGCGAAAGTCACCGCTGACTCGCAGCGGACCGATTCTCAACGCCTGACCTTCTACTTTCGCGAGTCGCTGTTCGACGGTCGGCGTTTGCGATTGCGGTTCAGCGGGTGCGGTCGAGTTTGCGACCGGGGTTGTCGTCTCAGTTGCTTTTGCGGACGCCACCGTCGGATTCGTTTGCGTCGACAGTTTTTCCAGCAGCGCCTTGATTGTCAGTTGCTGCTCTTCCAGCGTCTTTTGCAACTGATCCAACTTGGTGTTTTGACGTTCCAGCTCGCTTTCGAGGAGACGGACGCGTTCCGCGACGTTCGGCTCCGGCTTGATCATTTCCTGTGCGCGCACGGGTATAAAGCTAAGGCAAATAACTGCCAGAAATAGGAGTAGGCGATTCATGGTTAGTCCTCGCGGATGCGGATGTTAGTAGAGACATGAGAGCATATGTTCGCAGTCTTACATCGAGCTTACTGTGAAGTTACAACGATGTGAACAGGTACACAAAAAGCACAAGCGTTGACAATGATCTTGAGCGCCGCTTACTATTTCGCTAATGCTTCTTCAGGCAGCAACTACCACAACCGAAACCATCGGCAGCCCTATTACAGCTTACTGGCCGGTAATGATCTTTTTCGGCGTGGCAGTGATATTCCCAGTGCTGCCGATCATTCTTGGCCGGTTTCTGCGGCCTATCAAGTACGAAAAAAGCAAGATGCGGCCGTACGAGTGCGGCATCGATCCAACGACTGAAGCGCACGAACGTTTCACGGTGCGTTATTACATCGTCGCGATGCTGTTTCTGATTTTTGACGTGGAGACAATCTTTCTGCTGCCGTGGGCCATCATCTTCATGGGTGACGATTTTTCGTTCACGAAGTTTGCGCTGCTCGAGATGTTTGTGTTCATTGGAATCCTGGTGGTGGGTTACTATTACGCGTGGCGCAAAGGCGCCCTCGAGTGGGCGTGAAGAAGAAAACCTGCAGGACCTATCGGTCCTACAGGTCGTATAAAACCTATGGCTGAACACGAAGAAGGATTTGTTCTAACTACGGTCGATTCGATCATGAACTCGATTCGACGAACCGTGGGCGCTAAAACCGTCGACATCGCGGCGCCCGTCGTCAACTGGGCGCGCAAGTCGGCGCTTTGGCCCATGACGTTTGGTCTCGCGTGTTGCGCCATCGAGATGATTGCCACCGGCGCGGGCAGGTTCGATATCGATCGT
>Ga0157373_10002115_pt1 | contig 15035 bp, 10 predicted proteins | sample C65metaG_FD_113460 | JGI IMG/M metagenome (GOLD analysis project Ga0157373, IMG submission 113460) | Corn rhizosphere microbial communities from Kellogg Biological Station, Michigan, USA - C6-5 metaG | ecosystem: Host-associated > Plants > Roots > Rhizosphere > Soil | place: USA: Michigan... | reverse complement strand
TTTTTTCTTCTCTTTGGACTGGTATCGATCATCCTCTACAACATATGGAAGATCTACAGGTATCAGAAAAACCTGGTCTACCATAGTGCTTATGCAGAGCACAATGCTGCTTCAAAAACCTCATTTCTGGCCGGCATGAGTCATGAAATCAGGACTCCGTTAAACTCCGTCATCGGATTTTCGGAACAACTCGGCCAGAGTGAGCTGAATGAAACACAACGCGAACAATTGAACGCAATTACCAATTCTTCAAAGATATTATTAGACATTGTAAACCAGGTGCTGGATTTCTCCAAATTTGAAACTGGAAAAATGGTTTTTGAGCGTGCTCCGTTTGTACCAAACGACATTCTTGAGGAGGTATTCAGTACCCTCAGTATACAGGCCGTAAATAAAGGCATCAGCATTGCTAAATCTTTTGACATCAGTCCAGAACTTTCTGTTAAAGGGGATGCACTACGCTTAAAACAGGTATTGATCAACTTGCTGGGGAATGCCATCAAGTTTACTAAAGAAGGGGAAGTTTCTATAAAAGCAACGGTATCAACAGATAAAAAGGATCAGATCAGATTGATTGTATGGGTTAAAGATACCGGCGTAGGCATTTCCAAAGAAAATGTCAATATGATTTTCGGCGAATTCAGTCAGGTTGCCTCCGCACAGAAGGAAGCCTCCCAAAAAGGAACAGGTCTTGGCCTGGCGATCTCCAAGAAAATCATCGAGCAACAAGGAGGTTATATCCGGGTAACGAGTGAAGAAGGAAAAGGTTCAGTATTCAAGTTTAGCCTACCTATGGAGATTAATCATGTGATGGAGCTTTCAAAACCCTCCGGTAGCAGGCTTCAGAATCCAGTACGAATTGAAGACAAACGTCTGCTGATCGCAGAAGACAATAAGCTGAACATCTTATTATTGAGCACCATCTTAAAAAAATGGAACCTGAATTTCGATACCGCAGAAAATGGCGTAGAGGCTTTGGAGCTATTTAACCAGACAGACTACGACGTGGTCTTAACGGACATTGAAATGCCTGAAATGGGTGGATTGGAACTTACTGACCTCATCCGTTCTTCTGACGACGCCCTAAAAGCGGCCATCCCCATTATTGCGCTTACGGCCAATGTTTTCAAGGAAGACCACGAACGTTATCTGGCGGCGGGGTTAGATGGTGTGATACTTAAACCGTTCTCAGAGCAAAGCCTTTTGAAAGGAATTAACGATGTCCTGGAATAGTGACTCCCGTACAAGTCCTAAAGGTTCTTTCTATAGCGGCATTCCGAATTTAAGATTTACCGATGTTATATACTTATGATGAATAACACTTGTCAATTAACTTCCGTACTTCTATTTCCTATAAGTATTTTGATAGTCCAACGTAATTACATCCCCATTCTTTTTTTTACAGTTTAACAAACGAACCTTGCATTTTTGGCAATGAATCACCCACTTCAATGTAAGGCTCCCACAGCCTGAAAATCTCGCATTTATAACCACTAGTGAGTTCAGCTATTTTTAATGTTGTGATTCTACATCTTAAAATGTAAGGTATCCACTTTAGCCACAAAAGCTTTATTTAGGTCACGATTCACAGCTAAATCATAACCACTTTCCCCAAAAATTGCTGTCTAAAAAGCAGAAAAGTAGGGCCGATAAATATTTTGTCCCTCCTATACGCGGGTTAAGACTTCCACCTGCCCCTACCCCAAAGTCAACCAACTGGCTGGCAATCGAAACATTATAAGAGCCACCTTTCCCCTAATTTTTTTTAAATAAATTGATTTGGTCCTGATGGGGTAGCGATTCCAACATCCAACCCAATACATTCTCAAATGCCAGTACTTCCATTAAATGTAAAATACGCAGAGCTCTTTCCAACAGCATCGGTTACCATTCCACCACCAAAGCCAAAACCACCTAAAAGTGCCGCTTTTTTTCAGATGGTCGACAAAGTCCAGTATTTCGGTATAGGTAACCTGTTCAAAGGCCAGGCTGGTTTCCACTGTCCAGGCTAGAACTTAACTGACATATTTACAGTACTGATAAACCGCATGCGGCTAAAGCCCGTTTCCCTTAAGTAGTCCTAAAACCTGTTCATGTTTTAATGAATATAGATCTGTATACTTTCCAGTCTGTTATGCTCTAAAAACCGCCGGATCTGTTCTAATTTCATTTTTGAATGCAGTAAATGGCTGGCAATGCTGTGTCGGAGGGTATGTAGTCCGACTGCTTTCTTTAACAGGGCTTGGATCTTAGCTTTTGCAGACGTTCATAGGCCGTTCCACCGCTCAGTCTTTATGAACGCGGGGAGATTACCCCATCTATTGATGTGCCGCCGAGATCGCAGATGCCTTGATGTTACCATCGATTACCTGATCGGTAGTTTTGATATCATCTTGGGTAAAGGTTTGGTCCGCAGAATGGAAGATATCGAAGCCTTGCCGAGCGAAGAAAAGGATAAGGTATATTACCTGATCATATAGCACTGGCCTATAAAAAAACAAAAAAGCCTTTGCCCTTTAAACACCCTGCCACTGCAGTAATCCCTAAGTACGAAGGGTTTTCTTCCCTCGCCCCCAAGCAAAGGAAAGCAGGTTTTTGGGTTATTAAAAACACAACATATAGATCACGGAACAACAATAGATTGCATAAATGTTTATGCAGTCTATTGGCTAAATCAGCAAAGTATGGGCCGTTATCCAAGCTTTGTATTATAAAAATTCAATATAACTACTGTGAGTTATATATTTTACATATTGCCTGTCTTCTAGATTATTCGGCTGAAAAAAATGCAGTTCGATTGCATCGGAATTTATATTATTTTCTTTAACAGTAACATCAATAACTAGTACTCCCATCTTGAAATCCCCATTCTGAACCCCTTCTTTAAGTCTTTTCTCTAACATAGAAATTAACTCTAAGGAAGATGGAAAATCATCATTTAGATATGCAGACACAGGCTTAATCTTATCATTCCTATCAATACAAGTACCAAAAGGATAGAAGTCACCTGCATCTAATAAAAAGGTCTGAACTTGTTCTTTTATTGCTTTTATTAATTCTTCAATATCTTTTTTCATCACTTCAAATTATATCATATAATATCTAGGATCAAGCAACGTTGGCTTTTTATAAGGGGTTACAGGAGGTATAAGGGGAGTTACGACCTTAGTATTATTATACTTTAAAGTTAGAGTAACTTGATAGGTTTTGATATCAAATGATGAATTCTTTAAAGGTTCCAGATTCTTCTATTTTCCCGAAGAATTCTATCACCAAATTTAATATATAATTGCGACAATGCCAATCCCCAGTTGTGGATTGGCATTGTCCATTTTTTACTGATATTTCTAATGACCAAATACATGAGTTTCAGTAATGCCTGTTCTGATGAGAATGCACCTCTGGTTTTAGTGATCTTACGAATTTAGCGGTGTACACCTTCGATCGGAGTGGTAGTATAAATAATCTCTCGGATCACCTGATCGTATTCAAAAAACGCAGATAGGTTTGTCCAGTTGTCTAGCCATGATTTACAACTCAGCGGATATTTTTACCCCACTTTTCTTCAAACTCCAGGAGTCTTTCATACCCCAGTTGTTCGTTGCCTGCCTGGTAAATCGGCTTCATATCAGCCATCACCGTCTTTTTATTTTTCTCTGGAATATAACACATAGACGAGCGGATCTGATGAACGATGCAGAATTGAACCCTGGTCTCTGGAAAGATCGCCTCTACCGCATCAGGGAAACCTTTAAGTCCATCAATACAGGCAATCAAGATATCTTCCCACACCACGGCTTTTCAGATCGGTCAGTACTGAAAGCCAGAATTTAGCACCCTCGCTTTCAGAAGTATATAGGCCTAAGACATCCTTTTTGCCTTCGATATCCACTCCCAGGATATTGTAGATTGCACGGGTTTCTACCGTTCCGTTTACCCTCACTTTGAAAAACATACAATCCAGGAATACTAATGGATAAACCGCTTCAAGCGGAGGGTTCCGCCATTCCCGTACCGCTGGCAGCACACTGTCTTTAATCCGCGAGATCTCAGCAGCAGAAATATCCATAGCATACATTTCCTGTATGTAATCCCGCATGGCCTGGGTACTCATACCCATGGCGTACATCGAGAGAATATTACCTTCCAGTTCTTCGGTGATGATCAACTGTCGTTTAGGGACGGCCTTGGGTTCAAAGGTGCCCAAACGGTCACGGCCGGTATCAAGCTCAAATTCCCCAGCACTTAGGCTACGTACGGTCTTTTTACTCTTGCCATTCTCACGGTTAGGCTGATCAGACAGCTTACTTTCGGAAATATGATGCTCCAGCTCACCGGTCATCATTGATTCCATAAAATGCTTCATCATTGGTGCCAGCACGCCCTCGCTGCCAGTCATCTTTTTACCGGAATATAATCCCGCTATAGCTTCCTTTTTGAAGCTCTCAAAATCAAAATCTTCTTGTGTTGCCATATTTATGTCGATAGTTTAAAGTTACACTATTGACACAGTTGGTGAAAGAACCTTGCCTCGTAATCAAGCTATCCAAGCTCATTCTGCAACCCCAAGCCTTTTGTAAGAATAGTTATTAGCCGCCCAATTACACTCTCTGTTTACCGAATGGATAGTAATCGTTGATATGCAAGGGTTCTCTTCATAGATTTCTAAATGCACTCAATACCAATTATTTAAAATAGGAAATATATAAATTGACGCCCAAAATAGTCATTATTGAAGTCTTAAGTAATTAACAAATTAGTTAAATAAAGATTAGCCTATCCTCTTCAATGTCATCTTCATTTAAACAATAATAATATTCACCAATTGACACTTGAGAAGAAGAAGTCAATTGAAACTTTACCTCTACAGTGAACTTTTCTAGTTGATTTTTATTAAATTGAATACGTAAAAACTCCTCCACCAATATGATTTCGTCCAGCCCAATTTCAATCTCATCTTGAAGAAAGGCATTTTCTTCATCCAAAATGCACTTTTGAAAAGCTTGTTTCGCTCTATTATAGTGAAAAATTAAAAATTCAGAATTTGTTATCATTATACAAATAATTTACTTAGTGCCCCATGATTTGTAATCTTCCCTAAAACCAGCTACATAAGTAAATGTAGTTTTTAATAAATTAGGGTAATGAAAAAAGTAATTTTAGTGAGCCACAAATCATCAAAATCTTGGCTTCACAAGAATCTGGAAAGTCAGTTTCGGATATTTGCAGTAAGCATGGCATAAGTCAGGGTACGTTTTAATATTTCTATACTTAACATAAGTTGCGACTATATTAATTACACACTACAACCCACTGTTAATCAATAATTTTCACAACATATTATAATCAGCAAATGGCCGGAATTGTATTATTTTACGGTCGAAGGATCAAAAAACATAGCTTTCTATCATTAAAATGCGCTGTAAATTTTCAATATGACCTCAAATGATTTCATTTCTAAAATAATGTTTAAGTTTACATGGATATTTAAAGGATTTGTATTGATCGATAAAATCACCTCTTTTCTTAAAAACAACTACCGGACAGTCATCACACTGTGCGTTCTGGCATTTATATTTTCAATTAGTGTCAGGACGAGTTACATGCTGTTTCATACTGTTATTGAATTGAGCTGTATCGTAGTTGCATTTGCGGTATTCATTGTGACCTGGAATTCCAGAAAGATGATTGACAACAATTACCTTTCCCTGGCGGGCATCGCCTACCTCTTCATCGGCATCCTGGACTTGCTGCACAGCATCACCTTTAAAGGGATGAGCTTTATACCTGGCGAGGGGCATTATGCCAATCAGTTCTGGATCGCAACCAGGTTTATGGAAGCATTTACAATGATCCTCGGATTTTGGTTCCTGAGAAAAAAAACAAAGCTCAATTTTGACGCGTCTATTTTGATCTATGGCTTTTTCACGACGATGGTCGTTCTTTCCATATTATATTGGCAGGTCTTTCCAAGGTGCTACATTGACGGCGTCGGACAAACGCAGTTTAAAATCTATACCGAATACCTGATCATTGCTATGTTCGCTTTTTCCATCTATAACCTGTACAGGGTTAGGGCTAAGTTCAACAAGACCATATTTCAACTCCTTACGGTATCCCTGATACTGTCCATCTGCAGTGAGTTTTGCTTCACTCTATATGTGAGCAACTATAGCACCAGCAACGAAATCGGCCATTATTTTAAGCTGGCATCTTATTTTATGCTATATAAGGCAGTTGTAGAAACTGGGTTTTCCAATCCCGCAGGCATTTTGTTCAAAAACCTCAAGGATGATGAAGAACGATATCGTCTGCAGGATGCTTCGAAAGACAAGTTTTTTGCCATCATCGCCCACGATCTAAAAAACCCTTTCACAGCGCTGATGACCTTTAGTGAGCTGATTTATAAAAATGCGGATAAACTGGGTACTGCTAAGATTGAAAATCTCGCATTACGGATGAACCAGGCATCTAAACAATCTTTCAACCTATTGGAAAGTTTGCTCGGCTGGGCACGTCTGCAGTCGGGCGTACTCAAGCCAAATCCTACCGCCATCCCTGCCCCGGTACTCATCAATGAGACAGTGCAGTTGCTAAATGCATTGGCAGAAGCTAAAGACATCACCATTGAGCTTGAAGCGGATGAAAATCACATCATCTACTCTGACAGAGAAATGAGTCAAACAGTAATCAGAAACCTGCTGACCAACGCCATTAAGTTTAGTCATCCTTCCAGCAAGATTACCGTGAGCACAAAGAAGACCAACGAACTGATTCAATTTGAAATTATCGATGCTGGTATCGGGATAGAAAAAGAAAACATTCCCCGCTTGTTGAGTCTGGAGGATAAGTTTACTGTTCTCGGAACCAGGGATGAAAAGGGCTCCGGACTGGGCCTGATCCTTTGCAAGGAATTTATTGAAATCAATGGAGGAGAAATTTGGCTGGAAAGTGAGTATGGCCAGGGAACGACCTTCTACTTCACGCTGCCTATCAGCAAAAATTAACCTGTCCAACGACAACTACCCTCACTCAGACTAAGATCAACCGAGTATTACGATTACATAAATAAATTGTAAAAACTGAGCACGAACACTTCCCAAGCCGCATTAACTGTTAACATAAAGTTAGTTTTCAGGCATTCCTGACGTAACATGGCAGCTATACTTTTGCGCCAAATTCAGGAATATATGAAAATCAAAACAACTACAAGACTCATTAAACACTTAATGCTCGTAGCGTTTTTATTCCTTTTTGTCGGCGCGAAGGCACAGTCGCAGACCATAAAAGGAACAGTAAACGATAACGAGAATCAACCATTACCTGGTGTGAACGTGGTGCTTAAAGGCACTAAAGTTCATGCCGTTACTGATGTAAACGGAAAGTTTACGCTAGAGGGTGCCGACGAAAAATCTTCCCTCGTGTTTTCCTACATGGGGTTCATCACCCAGGAGATCGCTCCTGGCAATAAAACTACAATAACAGTAAAAATGCAGGCAGATGCCACTACGCTGAATGAAACGGTAGTAGTGGGGTATGGTGTGCAGAAAAAAGCCAACCTTACCGGTGCGGTGGATCAGATCAGAAGCGAGGCACTGCAAAACAGGCCGATTCCCAACCTGACCCAGGGACTTCAAGGTGCATTACCCAACCTGAACATCAAGATGATGGACGGAAAGCCGACGCAGTCGCCCAAGTTCAACATCAGGGGTACTACTTCGATTGGCCAGGGTGGAAATGCCTTAGTCCTGATCGACGGTTTTGAAGGCGACCCAAGTCTACTGAACCCTAATGATGTGGAATCCGTTTCGATTCTTAAAGATGCCGCATCAGCGGCCATCTATGGTGCGCGTGGTGTTTTTGGTGTGGTACTGATCACCACCAAAAAAGGAGAAAAAGGAAGAACTAACGTCACTTTCTCTACCAATTACTCCATCAAAAATCCATTGCAGACTCCTGATTATGTAACTGATGGTTACACCTGGGCAAAGATGTTTTCCGAAGCCTTTGTAAACGGTGACGGAGCCTTTCCTCAGAATGCAAATAAAACACAAAAGTTCTCCCAGGCTTACCTGGATGAGTTTAAGAGAAGAGTGGAGTCCGGACAACCGTATAATGAGGTTGAGATCAATCCTACTACTGGTGAGTACACGTATTACGGAAGCACCGACTGGTATGACCTGCTGTATAAAGACCATACTGTAGCAGCAGAGAATAACCTTTCTGTTAGCGGAAGCACAGATAAAGCGACCTTCCTTGTTTCTGCACGTACGTTAAGCCAGGACGGTATGTTCAGGTATAACTCTGATGACTACGGCATGAAAAACCTTCGTGCCAGAGGATCCATTCAGGTTACCCCATGGTTGAGCATTGATAACAATGCTGATTTCTCTGTAATGAAATACCACAATCCAATTAACGTTGGTGAAGGCGGTGGTATTTGGAGAAACATTGCTGATGAGGGCAAGCCAACAGTTCCGATGCTGAATCCAGACGGGTCACTTACCTTCACCGGCGCCTATACGGTTGGAGATTTTTACTATGGCAAAAATGGTATCGATACGAAAAGAGAAGTTTTCAGGAACATTACCAGCTTAAGGTCTAATTTCTTTGATAATAAGTTCCGCGTAAATGCTGACTTCACCTTCAGGAATACCAATAACGACATCGAGCAGAAACGTGTCCAGGTGCCTTACAGCACTGGCGTAGGTCAGAAGGCATACGTTGGTACAAGTACAAACGACCTGAGCTTTGATCAGCAGAAAACGCAATACATCGCTACAAATATCTATGCAGAGTTCGAGAACACCTTCAACGAGAAACATTACCTGAAATTCATGGCTGGTTACAACTATGAGCAATCTACCTACAACAGGGTGGCAGTACAACGTAATGGCCTCATCTTTGAAGATGCTACGGACCTTAACCTGGCATTGGGACAAGCCATCACTACTGGCGGTGGGTATGACCAATGGGCTATCCTTGGTGGATTCTCCCGTTTAAACTACTCGTTTGCAGACAGGTACCTGTTAGAAGTTAACGCACGTTATGACGGATCTTCCAAATTCCCTTCTGATCAGCGTTATGGTTTCTTTCCTTCTGTTTCTGCGGGATGGAGGATCAATCAGGAGCCTTTCTGGAAAGTATCACCAAACCTGATCTCGGACCTGAAATTGAGGGCCTCGTATGGTTCCTTAGGAAATGGAAACATCGACTCCTATGCTTATCAGGAACTCTTTAAAATTCAGCAGTCAAATTTGATCCTGAACGGATCAAGACCGCAAACGACCTCACAGCCGGACGTGCTTCCTAATGGAATTACCTGGGAGACCTCTACCACTACCAATATTGGTTTAGACATGGGTATGCTGGCCAACAGGCTGACATTTACTGCAGATGCCTACATCCGTGACACCAAGGACATGTTTACCGTGGGACTTACCGCACCGGCGACCTTCGGAAATACAGTACCTAAAGGTAACTATGCCGATTTACGTACCAAAGGATGGGAAGTTACAGTAGCATGGAATGACCTGATCGGCAGCTCCAGCAAACCATTCAAATATAACGTCCGCCTTTCATTAGCAGACAATACCTCAAAGATTACCAGGTACAACAATCCGGATAAACTGCTGAGCGACTATTATGTAGGACAAAAGATCGGCGAGATCTGGGGTTATGAGACAGAAGGATTCTTCATTGACCAGGCAGACATCGATTCACACGCAAAACAAAGTCCGCAGATGAGGGCTTCTCCTACCAACATCTGGTATCCTGGTGACATCAAACTGAAGGACCGTAATGGTGACGGCTTTATCAATGTTGGCGACAACTCAGTGAACAATCCTGGAGACAGAAGGATCATTGGTAACTCCGCTGCAAGGTACCTTTACAGCATCAACCTCGGCGCCGATTGGAACAACTTTTTCTTCTCGACCTTCTTCCAGGGTGTAGGCAAGCAGCAATGGTATCCAAGCACAGAAACAGAGATGTTCTGGGGTCAATACAACAGACCTTACAACAACATCCCTACCTTCCATGTCGGAAACATGTGGACACCAGACAATACAGATGCTTATTTCCCAAGAACGATGTCGCGTGCGGCATCCAGCAATACCAATAGAGAGCTGGGGGTAGCGCAAACCAGGTACCTGCAGAATGTTGCTTATTTAAGAATGAAAAACCTGCAGGTAGGATATAACATCCCTGCCAGGTTGCTTTCTAAAATCGGTGCCCGCAGCGCCAAAGTATTCTTCTCGGGAGAAAACCTGTTTACTTATTCTCCACTGTACAAAGTGGTAAAGACAATAGATGTGGAAAATGCGGTACCATCGGATCAGGATCTCAATAAAGATTCGAAAAATGGAGACGGGTACAACTACCCAATGCTTAAAAGTTACTCTTTGGGTCTGACTATCGGATTTTAACCTATTCATTTATTACATATATCAACAATCATGAAAAAACAACATTTGTGGATCTTATTAGGCTGTTTAGGTTTCGTTGCCTGCAAAAAGCTGGATCAGGAACCGGTGTCTACCGCAACTGGAAATGCAGTCTTTGGTACTGAAAGTGGCTTAAAACTATATACCAACTCTTTCTATGGCATGGACTTTATGCCGAAACACTCCACTACTAAGGATGCGTTTTCCGACTACCTGGCGGTAAGAAGCGTAGATGACTTCCTCAGACCGGGAGCCTATACCCCAACAGCAGATCAGGGACCTGTAAACGGGTGGGTATGGAAAGATTTGAGAAACATCAACTACTTCATCGCCAACTGTAATGACCCAAGGGTTCCTGCAGAGGTAAGAAACAACTATTTGGGTATCGCAAGATATTTCAGGGCATATTTCTATATGGAAAAGGTGAAAAGGTTTGGTAGAGTGCCATGGATCGGCAAACCGCTGGATGTAGACGATCCTGCATTATATGGCGCCCGTGACACACGTACACTGGTGATGGATTCGGTACTTGCAGACATTAACTTTGCCTGTGCCAACATCAGCGCTACCAATGATCCTAGTCGCACGCTGGTGACCAAGTATGTGGCCTATGCATTTAAATCAAGAATATGTCTTTTTGAAGGTACTTTCAGAAAATACCATACGGAACTCAACCTGCAGTCGACCGCCAATACCTGGCTGAATGATGCCATCTCTGCATCAAAAGAAATCATGGACAAAGGGGGGTACTCCATCAGCACTAACGGGGGTGCAGGAAATTCTTACCGTCAGTTGTTCACCAGCACGGCGCCTGTCGCTACCGAGGTTCTGCAGCTCACTGCGGCCGACTTAACCCTGAATGTGTTACATGATGCCAACTGGTGGTGGACCAGCGGAACTTACGGACAAAAGGCAAGTTTCACAAGGACCTTCATCAACACTTATCTGAACCTGGATGGAACGCCATTTACCAATAACCCTGGCTACAGAACCATCTTATTCAAGGATGAAGTTAAAAACAGGGACCTGCGTTTAAAGCAAACCATCCGTTCGGGTGACTACAAGAGAACAAGTGCTGGTGCACAGGTTCCGGCCCCTCCATTGTTCTCTTATACCTTTACTGGCTATCAGCCCATCAAATGGACGCTGGACGACATGTATTATGATGCGGGTTCATTAAATAACAACTCGATTCCATTATACCGCTACGCTGAGGTATTGTTAAACTATGCGGAAGCCAGAGCAGAGCTGGGACTTCTGACGGATGCAGACTGGGCATCAACTGTAGGTACGCTGAGGGCCAGAGCAGGCATCACGGGTGGGTTAACGTCAAAACCGACAGTCGCAGATCCTTATCTGGTGACCAATTATTTCCCTGGCATCTCAGATCCATCCATCCTGGAGATCAGAAGAGAACGTGGTATTGAGCTGAGCTTAGAAGGCTTGCGCTTCAGCGATCTCCTGAGATGGAAAAGAGGTGAACTCATGAACCTGGAGTGGAACGGTTTTTACGTATCGCAGCTGAATACGCCAATGGACCTTAATGAAGACGGCATTCTTGATGTGGCCTTTTACCAAGGCACAAAACCGACTCCAGAGGTCGCGGGTGTAACTTATGTGAATGTGTCGGCTACGGTTAGTAATGCGGTGAATTCGCAATTGCTGAAAAATGGCACTTCCGGTGAACTGACCTGGATGAAAGAAATCGCAAGAACCTGGAGCGACAAAATGTATTACTACCCAATTCCGCAGCCCGACCTGATCAGGAACCCTGCTCTAAAGCAAAACCCGGGATGGGGTGGCGATGAAATACCAGTGAACAACTAAGAACTAGCTATGAAATTGAAACTACTGCTGTTTTCAGCATTCACATTAATGACTTGCCTGGGATTACAGGCACAGTCGCTCACCATAGGCACTTTTAACCTGCGCTATGACACGAAAAGTGATACCGGCAATCTCTGGGTAGATCGCGCCCCTATTGCAGCAAACCTGATCCGTTTTCACGGTTTTGATGTGCTGGGCGTTCAGGAAGGGTTGATTAATCAGATCAATGATCTGAGCAAAGCTCTGCCTGAATATGAAAGAGCTGGTGTAGGTCGCGATGATGGCAAGGAAGCAGGGGAACACTCTGCCATTTACTACCGCAGCGATCGTTTTAAGCTGCTGAAAAAGGGAGATTTCTGGTTATCTGAAACTCCTGACAAACCGGGTAAAGGCTGGGATGTGACCTGCTGCAACCGAATTTGCAGCTGGGTGTACCTGCAGGATATGTCTACCAAAAAATCATTTTATGTGTTTAACGCTCATTTTGATCACCAAGCGGTTATTGCACGTCAGGAAAGCGCAAAGCTGATCCTGAGAAAGATCAATGAGATTGCAGGGAACAGCCCCGCATTGTTTATGGGCGACCTGAACGGCTCGAGGACCAGTGAATGGTACCTTGCACTTGCCAATTCCGGATTAATCAAGGATGTGCATTCTGCAGTGAAGTATCCTTATGAGAACAATGGATCGTCGAATGGTTTTAAAACACCTAAAGGAATGGGTGTGATTGATCATATCTTTATGTCGAAACAGTTTACTGCACAGAAATGGGGTATTTTAACTGATACGTATTTTGGAAAATATCCTTCTGATCACTTTCCAGTGCTGGCAGTGGTGGCTTTATAATTAGCAATTCTGTTGAAAATCCTGCAACCTGATCCGGTTGCAGGATTTTGCTATTACAGCTTATTTGATAAATTCCGTTTACAGTTGTTTGAAAACGACAATCTTTTCCGAGTACAGGTCACTGACAATCAAATCACCATTTTTCCCTATTGCCAAACCAGGGGTAGGTCCACCAAAAACCCCTTGACCAATCAGCTCTCTAACCTCACCATTTTCATCGGTTTTCAATACGAAGCCAGCACCTGAAATGAATATAGAATTTCCGTAAGATTTGATTGCGCCGTTATTAAATCCGGTGTCCCATGATTTTAGAAACTTGCCATTTTTATCGAATATCCTGACAATGCTATTTCTACCCGAGGTAACAAAGATCTTTTCATTGAAGTAACAGATACCATACGCTGATGCAGCATCGTGTTGCATTTCAGTCCTTATCCCTCCCGAAAACTGTACCAACAGTTTTCCTGTCTGATCAAATTTTTTCACAAGATTGCTGATGCCGTCTACGATATAGATGTTTTGATCATCATCAACTGCAATCTCCTCAATATTCTGAAATTGATTTATCCCTGTACCGTAAGTACCCCACTCCTTTACTACCTTTTTTTGAGCATCCCTCACCAATACATATGAACTACTCTGTGTGCGGGTAACGATAGATCCTCCATTACGAAGGAATGCAATACCCCTGGCTCCGCTACCGCTGAAGAAAATCTCCAAAAATTTCCCTGTACTGTCAAATTTCTGAACACGGCCAACTTCTTCATCACTAACATATATGTTACCTACCGCATCTGTTTCTATATGCATGGCATATTTGAATTGTCCCACCCCTGTTCCCTCAGAACCAAAGGAAAAGGCTTTACTATAGCTCTGACCTGTAGTATATCCATAGGCTACATCACTGAATTTACTATATTCAGTTTTACTGTTATAAACCATCAGTTTATAGAATACTTTTTTCAGCGCAGATTTAGCAGTAATGTCTGTGAAGGTAGTATCTGCAGTTTCTACTAGCTTTGCGTATTCCTGGGTCTCTTCATCAAATCGGTACAGGTGATACATTTTAGCCTTCGGCAGAGCGACCCACGAAACAACGATGCGGCTTCCGAATGAGCCTTTACTCGCAGTTAGTCCAATAGGACGGTCAAAGTCCACAATTGAACAGGAATGGAGTCTGGTATGATTTCAGGCAGGGTGTCAATATTTTCTTTGCACCTGCTAAAGCAGGAAATGATCAGGATCGCAGCTAATACTGAGAGGTTAAGTTTCATGCAGTCAAATATACATACCTTAGTGAATATTCAAAACTGAAATACAATCCTTCGTTTTATCCATCACTGAAAATTTCCGACTTTGAAAATTCCACCCTGATCCAATTTAGCCTCAATATTAACTTTAAACGAGGATCTCTTCTATACATTCTTCAGATTAATGCTCGGCCAAATGATGATGGTAAAGAAAGATCATCAAAACAGTCATTTCTCTAAAAAAACTGTTACAATCTTAGAATGTTTCTAAATAACTTGTAAAAAGAAACGGTATTCTGCACTTTTGCGCAGGGATTAGAATCATTCTAAATTGAGAGAGCTATATTTATTATTATTGCTTGCGATCGCAGGCAACGCGTGGGGACAACAAAACATCAAGTTAACAGGTAAGGTTTTCGATGAGCAACAGCAGGCAGTAGAGTTTGCCAATGTGAGGATAATTGAAACCAATCAATCTGCAGTGACCACACGTGACGGACAATTTTTGATGAACATTGGCGCGACACAATCCCGGGAAGTTACATTTGAATTTTCTTATATCGGCTATCAGAAGCAAATCCTTAAAACAAAGATCGGGGCGGGTCATAGAGACCTTGGCATCATCACGATGAAAACCCTGGATCTCAGCCTTAAGCAAATCGATATA
>Ga0157373_10002113_pt1 | contig 15040 bp, 13 predicted proteins | sample C65metaG_FD_113460 | JGI IMG/M metagenome (GOLD analysis project Ga0157373, IMG submission 113460) | Corn rhizosphere microbial communities from Kellogg Biological Station, Michigan, USA - C6-5 metaG | ecosystem: Host-associated > Plants > Roots > Rhizosphere > Soil | place: USA: Michigan... | reverse complement strand
CGGTGTAGAAAATGTGTCCCTTGCCCTGTTGGCGGACCCATGTCCATGGTTCCTTGTCACGCTTCTCAAGGATTTCCTGATCCTTGTTGAGCTGATCATGCTCATAGGTTTCATCCCATGCTTCAAAGCCCTCATAGGACTGCATGATCGGGTGGTTCTTGTTGACGTTCGTCACTTTGAAAACACCTGTTCCGTGCTTTGTGAAACGGCCACCTACCAGTGAGACGAATTCCTCGGAATCACCGTAGCAGGCGGAAGCGCAGTGGATGGGAAGGAAGCCGCCGCCGTTCTCCACGAAAGTGGTGAGAGCCTTGAGCTGATCCTCAGGCATTTTTCCCTTTTGCAGCCAGTTGCCATACATCAGCACGGCATCGAACTTGGCGAGAGTGGCCGGATTCATCGCTTCCGCCGGATCTTCCGAGTAGGTGAAATTAATCCCTTCTATGCCCAGCGTTCTCTTGATCGTCCGGTAGCGGGCGATGGGATCGTGTGAAGAATTCTTGGGCGCGCCGAAAAACAGCACTTCCAGACGACGTGCCGCCGGGGTGGGGCTGACCACCGGCTGCCCATACACAGGCTCCAGCAGGAGAACGGGGGATAGACAAGCAAACAGGACGAGCTTGTATGATAGGAAACGACGGATTGTCATGATGGGTTATACGGCCTCCGGATTGGATTTTTTCACAAATATGGAAATTTGTCTAAAGAGCAGGATGGCGGCATCATATATCTAGCAGATGATGCCGCCATGATGGATGAGGCACTGTGTCAGCCCCGGTGAGTCCACTCAGGCAGGCGGATGATGGCTCCACCCTGAAGGGCGGATTCATGGGCCAGAATGCCGGTGCAGGTGATATTCGCGCTTTCCACTGCATTCGGATAGGAGTCCTCGCCTGTTTGAAGCATCTTCACAAACTGATGGACGAGGTGCGGGTGGGAGCCGCCATGGCCTGCACCCTGGGTGAAGGAAAGGTGTTCCTCACCGGTATCACCACCATAGACACCACCGCGGGTGAAGAGCTGGATTTCCTCTGGCAGATACTTGGCGAAATCCGGGGACTCTACTTCGGAAGGAATTTCCGGCTCCGGCAGCTTTGCGGTGTGAACCACCAGCGGGCGATGCTCGATGAGCGGCCATTCCACGGATTTCTTGTCTCCATAGACTTCGATGGATTCGCGGTACTGGCGCGCCACGTCGAAGAGGGAGCGGTAAATGTGGGCGGAAACATCGCTGTCCTTGAATTTCACGTGGGTGGTCTCCACGGCGAAGGGGGAGCCATAGCAGGAGTGCATTTCCTCACGGATGGTGCCGGAGCCGAAGCAGGACACGTATTCCGCCTCAGAGCGCATGAGGCCCAGGGCAGGGCCTACGCAATGGGTGGCGTAGTGCATCGGTGGGAGGCCCGGCCAGTAGCCCGGCCAGCCATCCATGTCCTGCTGGTGGGAGGCCTTGATGAACTGGATCTTGCCGAGCTCACCATTGTCGTAGAGCTCCTTCATGTAGAGGAACTCACGGGCGTAGAGCACCGTTTCCATCATCATGTACTTCAGGCCGGTTTCCTTCACCAGATCCACGATGGTTTTGCAGTCTTCCACGCTCGTCGCCATGGGCACGGTGCAGGCCACGTGCTTGCCGGCGCGGAGAGCCTTGATGGATTGCTCCGCGTGATCCGGGATGGGGGAGTTGATGTGAACGGCGGTGATGTTCGGATCCTTCAGCAGCTCATCATAGGAGGTGTAGCGCTTCTCGATATTGAATTTATCACCCACCTCATCCAGCTTGGACTGGGTGCGCTGGCAGATGGCGTAAACGTTCACGCCCTTGAGGCGCTGATAGATGGGAATGAACTCGGCGCCGAAGCCAAGACCTACGATGGCGATGTTAATGTCAGACATGATGGCTAAGTATGGATTTCAGGAAAAAAGTTGTTTGAGAAAAGAGAGACCACGGGAGGCGAATTCATCCTGCGTGGGGGTGAAGCGCTTCCAGATGCACACGGCACCCGCCAGGTCCCGGTTGTCCGGCGTGAAGGACTCGATCACGATGGAGCCGCTGTAACCGACTTCCACGAGGGCATCCCGGAATGATGTCCATGGCGTGAGGCCGGTGCCGGTGACGCCACGGTGGTTTTCACTCACCTGCACGTGGATGAGGTCTTTTCCTGCGGCGCGGATGGCGGCCCCCAGGTCTGCTTCCTCGATGGTCATGTGGAAGGTATCGATCATCACCTTGGCCGCCGGGTGGTCGATTTCCCGGATCATGCGCAGGGAGTCTGCCGTGGTGTTGACGAGATCCGTCTCGAAACGGTTGATCGGTTCCAGGGCGAGGGAGAGGCCACGGTCTGCGGCAGAGGCGGAGACCTGCTTCAGCTCGGCCACGGCCAGGTCCCACTCGCGCTTGCGTTCATCGGGCGGCAGTTGGCGGGCTTTCCCGACCTGGGAATACATCGGCCCTGCGAAGTTCCGGGCATTCAGCGTGGCGGCGATGTCCAGGCAGGCATCGATGTACTGGCGGGTATTCGCGCGGACGGTGGCGTCCGGATTCGTAAGATCACGCCCGGGGCCGAAGGCGCCGCAGACGTGTGCCTGCAGGCCCAGGTCTTCCAATACTGGCTTGAGCGCGGCGGCATCTACCAGCGCGGGATCTTCAATCGGTAATTCCACCGCCTGGAAGCCCAGCGCGGCGATTGATTTCAGCAACTCCACATCAGTGGAACGGAATGGAGAGGTCCAAAGCCAAGTACTGGCTCCAAAGGCAAGACTCATGAAAAATAACGGTGGGGTTTTGAATCGGAAGATCGGTGGCGGGTTTCGTCCCGCTTCCCATGACTATGCGGAAATCATGCAGATCGCTTGTAGATTCACGCCGCACTTGTGTATGATTGCGACGCGGGAGCCACCGTGGGCATTCCTTTTCACTCCGTAGGAGGCACGGCCTGCTCCCTCCGCTGTTCCTTGCGGTACTGGCTGGCGGTCTGCCCCATGTGCCGGCGGAACTGGCGTGCGAAGTCGCTGTGATCATAAAATCCCGCTTCCAGCGCCACCGTGGTGACGGGATCATTCGTTCGGGAGAGCAGGGCACAGGCCTCCATCACCCGCATCCGGATCATGTATTCCTGCGGGGTCATCTGGAAGGTGGTGCGGAATTTTCTCTCAAACTGGCGCACGGACATGCACGCCATTTTTGCCAACTGCCCTACATCCAGCTTCTCGCGGAAATGGATTTTCAGATGGTCCGCCACGGGAGCCAGTTCCAGGTATGGCTGCATGGCCGCCCGCTGGGCCTCGTAGCTCCGCACCGTGCCACACAGGCCGCAGAGCTGGCCACGGGTATCAAAAAGCGGCAGCTTGTCGGTCACGAACCACTGGGCATGCCCACCGCTGCCGGGAAACAACTCGATGATGCCCAGCAGGGGCTGGCCGGTGGAGAGGACCAGATCATCATCCCTTTGGTATTTTTCCGCCAGCCGTGGGGAAAAGATCGCATCGTCCCTGAGTCCGATGAGTTCCTCTTCAGTCTTGAAGCCACAATGCTTCAGAAACGCCGGATTCCCCGCCATCAGCCGCTTTTCCCAGTCCTTGGCAAAAAACAACGTGCCTGCCAGGTGATCGAACAAATGCCTGAACTGCCCGGGCGCCAGCCGTTCCGTCCATTTCCTGCGCGGGTCTTCTGAAGTCATGCTGCGGAATCATACACATGGAAACCGCAGGGAGATAAAAATCTTCATGAAGCGATGCCGGAGGCATCCCAGCAGGTAGCCGGGCGTAAGCTCATGAAATGAGCGCCACCCCCGGTTGGGTGCAAAAATGGAACGCACCCGGAGGGTGTGGCAGAAGGCGTGTGATGATTACGCTCGCTGATGTGGCATACCTCCGGCATGCGAAGATTCATGGGGTGCGCCTGTTCCGGTGGTGTCGCTCATTTCATTCGCTCAACGCACCGGCTACCCGCTGTCATCCCTCCGGGATGGCGCTAGGCGAAGGGGCGTCCCATTGGGCCCGGTGGCGCGGGTGCTCGTCTGCAGGCCACCCGGCTCTTGGAACAGCCCAGGTTGGCCCGCTCGGTCTGTGCCTTTATCGGCGATGCCCACCCACATGGGCCAGAAGGTTGTTAAGAATGGATAAATTGAAATTATTTAGCTGCATCAATCATTGCTTTGTCTGGGATGAAAAAGGAAGCCATAAATTTAGTAGCTATGGGGTCTAGATCTTGATTGGGCTGTACTCCATCGACTGTAAGTTTAAAAATTTTTCCGTTTTTAATAAAGCTATATCCTTTTTTATATGAGCGTAGGCCTTCTTGGATGAATCCAATCTGCTCACATGAAAATTCAATCATTGGCCAATCTGAGGCTGGCATCCATTTCCATTTTACATTAAGTCCTTCTGATTCCTTTATGTAACCCTCAAAATGCGACAGGTTTAATTTTTTAAGTTTTTCCTGCGAAGGAGATTCCAAATCATTTAGAAATTTCGCTTTTTGTGCTTGGACTTGATATATAATGATCTTTTGCTCATCAACACCTACGTAAGATATTATAGGTCCGAGTGGATGGTCTATCCTCATGGATTCTGTAGCTACTGGGAAATTAATAGCAAATTCGAAGTCTTTTGAAATAATTGGATCTGCTGCTGAAAATTTAATAAGTGAAATAAAGGCTGAAGTTATGATGAGTAATTGTTTCATGTTTAAAAGCGTGATTTGAATGAGATGAGTGAAATTGCTTCATTCATTGTTGCCAAGAGGGATATCCTTGGTGCGGAATTTGATAATGAGATAGGCGGCTCGAATGCAGAGGACCATCAAAAAAGATGGCTTATAACTGGTGGTCTGGGGTGCCATGGCCACAACAAGCATGAACCAAAAGAAAAACATGGGTAGAATCGTGACGAAGGAGACAATCGCGGAAAGGGGCTTTTTAAAGATATAAAATCGCAAGAGCAGCGCGATGCCCAAATAATAAATGACAGCGCCGAATGAGCCTATGATGAATGATCCGTTGCGGGGGAGGCCGGACTGGGCATACATGACCTCGGCAAAGAGGCTGAGCAGCGTCAATATTCCAATAATTGCAAACAGCCAGGGATGGGCATACAGCACCTGAACGATGGTGTGGGAGGAAGTATTGGCTGATGAATCAGCAGGCTCATCTACCTCGAAGATTGCCTTCTGGCGGGGAGGTGTTGGAGAAATCGGCGGGGGGAGAGGAGGGGGTAAAACGGGAGTAGAGATCGATGTGTTAGAGGATGGGGCGGTGGGAGTCCGGGCAGGGAGATATTCCTCAGCGATCCAAAATTTGAGGCTGATTTCCTCGCCACTGGTGAATCGGATATCGATCTGGCCTTTGCCATTCCGGCGGGCGTAGGGAAAGTAGCGTCCACCTGCGCCATCAATGGCGGCGGGGCCTGCAGCATCCAGCTCCGCAGCGGTCTTGGGCGAAAGTGTCATGCTTCTCCTGGTGACGACCTGAATACCGGATAAAATAGGATCGCCATTTTCCTGTGCCATCGCGATGGCGATGCGTCTGACGATGGGTTGGCGGGCGGCCTGTTCTTCAAAGGTGAGCCATTCCATAGAGCTGAGAGTCGTTGATGGTTAAAAGGGTATGGCGTGGAAGGTATTGGTTAGACGAGCCACCAGGTAAAGGCCATGAGGAGTATCAGCCAGACGCCGAGGCCGATGCGCCAGATCAGAAGGTGGCGCTGATAACGAGCGGTGCGGTATACCTCCAGTGTGGAGAGACATTCTTTCAGCGCTGTGCTGGAGTCATTCATTGAGATGGCCTGCTGCCATGTGTGACGTGCCGCTTCCAATCGGCCACGGCGGACTTGAATGCGTGCCAGTAGATCCAGATCCGCCACATCCAGTGGATGCTGATGGAACAAACTTTCCGCCTCCATGAAGCGCCCAGCCAGTGCCAGTTCCGTGGCGCGGGCGCGTCTTAATTTGTCTTCGTATTCCCTTGCTCTTGCAAGGGTGGTAGAAGGGAAATTGTGGGTTTGGGGGGATGTTGTCATTTGTTAGATGATGGTGGAACCCACACCGCGTTGTTGCTCCTCGGCCGCAGCTGGCGGTAGGAGCGTCCAGAGTTTTCTCACGACATCGGTCAGCCCTTCCGCATTGTTCTGGCGCAGGTAGCCCCGGCCACGCTCAAGCAGACGCTCAGCTTCCGCCGCATCTTGAAAGTGTGGTTTATCGCTCTCCATCTGTTGGAAACAACGAACCCAGAAGGAAGGAAAGGTGGTGATTATGCGCCAGTGGATGGCCCATCCATCTTTGACCTTTTTGGCCAGACGTTCTGTTTGTTTCTTTTCGATCACCAGATCTGCGGATTCAGCCCATTCTTCCGCACTGAATTTAAGATTTGGAGATGAGCATCTATCCAGCAGATTTCTCAGTTCTTTTTGGATATTGCGCGTTTCCGCCACCAGTTTCGGCCAAGAGAGTTTTTCCTCTGCCTTATCGATTTCATTCTGAAATTCCACGAGTCGGGCGCGTGCCTTTTCAGCAGCACCGGGGTCTCCAGCGGCAGCCCTCACAGTCTGCTCCCGATCCTGATCTTCCGAGAGCCTTTCAAGTTCTGTGAGGACGTTATGGTTCTCGGTGTTGAGGGCCTGTCGTTTTAGTTTTTCGAGCCTGATCTTTTCCTTTTCAAATTGGGTAACGATGTCTTTCACCTCGGTCGGTTGGATTTCCAGCTTGAGCTGTTCGGAAAACTCCTCGTCCAGGAGGGGGAAGTAGGCATCCAGGATGATGGTTCTGGATTCACTGATCTTCAGGGTAAGTTCCACTTCGGAACCCATCGGGAGGTCGCGGCGCAGGCGGCTGGGGTCCAGTGTCAAATAACCGACAACACGGTTTCTATCAGCATGCTCCATTTCTCCCTCCACCACGGAGAAACGGTTTCCATCGCCCTGCTGCCCGGCCTTCAGGGAAACAGTGGTGCGGTATATGGGAGCGCGCTTTTTCTGTGGTAGGCCTGTTCCGGCCTTGAAAAGCCAGTCCACGGTATTGTCCGCCTTGGCGATGCCGATGGATTTCAGAAGTGGCTGCTCCTCGATGACGGCACCGATGGTGTAGACGACATGATCCGGCACGGTTTTCTGGAGATTTCCCTGCGGGTCTGAAAGCTCGATGTGAAAGGTATTCCGCGAGCCTTTTTCCGCCAGTAGATTGGCCATGAAAATGCCTTCCGCGCCGAGTGGGATCTGGCCGCTGCGCCACTTGGTATCCCTGTTTACAAACTCAATCTTATATCCTGCGGATGGCGCGCCATCCGCGCTGGTCACGGTGCCACCGATGAGTGGGTCCAGCTCATGACCGACATGTTTGTATTTATCCGAAATGTGAATCTGGTGCTCGCCGACCGTCGCTTTTTTCCGCAAACCGGCCTCCAGCTTCTGTGTGCTGGCGAAGACGGCTGCGCCGCGCGAGACGACGGTGAGGGGGTCTTGGCTGAAATCGATGGGTATGCCCAAGCCGTTTGATAGGATATCCCGGAAATAGGGAGCCTTTGTGGGGCCGCCGACAACGATGACGCGCTGGATGGCCTGAAGTCCCAGATTTTTCTCTCGCAGCACTCGCTGGCTGATCTCGATGGAGCGATTGATGAGTGGCTCGGCCACGCTGATGAGGTCATTCCGTGTAAGGGAAATCTCATCGCACTCGATGGTTTCTCCAGACTCATCCTCGAAGGCGATGCCGCCGCCGAGGGTGGTGATTTCCTTGGTGGAAAGTTCCAGCTTGGCTGCCTCCACGGCGTGCTTGATGCGCATGATCTGGAGCTTCCAGCGGTCCGAGCCGCGGGCGAAGCCGGGTAGGTCGTAGTTTGTGATCAGACGTGGGATGATGATTTTTTCAATCACTGCCCAATCGATATCGGAGCCGCCCAGGAAATTGTCTCCGCCGTGGTGAACCACATTGATCATGCCATCCTCGGCCTTGATCAGTGCGGAATCGAAAGTGCCACCGCCGAAGTCATAGACCATCCAGTAAGCCTTTTCGCTATCCATCTGAAAGCCGTAGGCCAAGGCGGCGGCTACGGGCTCCTGGAGGAGGGGGCTGGATTTGAAACCCGCCAGCTCGGCCGCACGGCGTGTGGCATCACACTGGTGTAGCTCGAAGGCGGCAGGCACGGTGATGACGGCGGACTGGATGATCTCTCCGGTGCGGGATTGCACGGAGGCGCGTAGTTCTCTGAGCACCTCAGCAGAAAGCTCCTCCGGCTTTTTCCGCTGGCTGCTGGATAGGAATTCATACTCATGGGGAGTGCCCATCATACGCTTGAACTCGGTATAGGCATCACGGTGGCTGCGTTCTCCGAGGGAGGCATTTCTGGCACCTGTGCCCACGCGGATGACTCCCTGCTTGTTGATGGAGACTGCAGAGGGTGTGATGTCCTGATCGTCTGTGTTTTTGATGATCTGTGGAATCACACCATCCAGCACGGCGATGGCGCTGTTCGTGGTTCCAAGGTCGATTCCGAAATCGATGGTGCTTCTGCTCATGAATTTCTTTTGTGAAAATGTTAGTCGTTCTTTGGATTCGCCGGAATGGCGATGTCGATCTCGCCGCGTTGGACCATCGTCTGCTGCCACATGATGGTGGGGCGGATGGTGCGGATGATTTGCTCCCGGCTGATGCCTTCACGCACTTCCTCCGTGACGACCTGATCCGGGAATCCTTCATTGAAAGTTTCTCCCACGCGGTCAATGACACGCAGCCCCAAGTCCTCCATGGTACTGAGGATCTTCTCCAGAGAGTTCGTGATTTTCTTGATCTCTTGGGAAGTTAGGGATTCCTGCGGCTCCTTGCTTTCCGCCTGGATGGCTGTGGAGGCGATGCGCCAAGCCTGATTGGCAATGGCGATGAGAGCCTGGAATAGGGCATCCGGGTCCATCTGCACCTGGTGATTTCTGGCTGCTGAGGCATCACCGCGATCCGAGGATGTGGATTGGGAGATGAGGAAATTCAGCAGCTCATTGGCATCCGGGAATTCGGGTGAGCCGATTTGAAGGTTCGGGGGTATTTTCATTTTGAAATGTTAGTTAAGGATGTTGCTGGGTTTTACTCCTTGCTTCCACCCGGCCTTGGTCATGCTGATGGCCATGGGAGTCTGTAATGCGAAAGCCTTCGGTGTCTGTTTGTAAATCAGCTTTTTAGCAAATAGCCAAGTGATCGCACCGCATGGAATGGCTCCTCCTACCATGTTGACGAAAACGATTTTCGTAACCTCGCTGCCCGCTAGCCCAATGCAAACAGTCGCCGCCATCAATCCCATAAGAGCACCGCAAGTGACTGACCGAGGGCTGTCATCGTTTAAGGTGCTAAGGAAAATCAATATTAGAATGGCAGAAACAGCTAATCCTGCAGTGGCGCTCCATGGCGCAGCGAAGCCGCCTAACAAAAAACCCAAGGCCGAGCCGACCCACATCATATGCCAATGTTTCTGATGATCAGCAAAGCAAGACGAGCAGCGGGGAATGATAATCTCTCTGGTGTTGAAGCGCAGACCTTGTGCTGTTCTATCAATCATCTGATACATCGGGATGATCATCTTTCTTTTCGCCTCTCCCTTGCAGTTCCCGCAGTAGCCACAGGTGGCGATCCCGGCACCTTCCTCTATCATCAACAGGTTATGCTTGAATTTGATGCGGGATTCGGGGTCTGATACGAAGCGGTAAGCCAGATGGATGGCCTTCAAGGCAGTGGTGTAGTTCTTTGACGTGATGGCGATTTCCCGGAAGGCGGTTGCGATGGTATCCAGTAATGTTTTGAAACCCGGAGTGGATGTTTCGTGCTGCGGCGTCTGGGCGAGAGGTTCCAGGATTTCCTTGGTGATCCTCTTGATTTTTTCCGCCGAGTCGGCTTTCGATGCGAAGATGGCCTCCAGCAGATGATAAACGCCGGACCATCTGGCTCTACTGAGATTGTTCTCCGCGATCGCGATATTGCTGCGCAGACGCTCAATGATGACGGAGCCCTTGGCGAAATCCATGGCTTCTTCCAGAACTTCGCGGAGGTTTGCATGATCCTGCGTTTTCTGGTGATAGGCAACCATGATCTGATTGACCGCGCTGGCCACGGAGTCGAAGAGATCCACACGATGATGGCTTTCACTGCCCAGCAGGAGATCGTAAAGCTCCATCTGCGGTTGGCAGCGTGAGAGTAGCTCAAGGGAAATTCTCACTCCGGCAGTCGTGTGATCGGGCGATTTCATCACCTCTGCCAGATCCTGCTCGATACGCTTTCGGGTAGGGTCGAGCAAGCGTGCGAAGATGGCTTCCACTTCGTCACTCTTCACCTGGCTCTGCCCCATCAGGTTTTTGTGGAAGGTGGTCCACGGCTCGTCTCCCCGGCTGGCGGATCGAAATGCGGCCTCTGCGTGAAGGCCGGCCAGTGCCACAGGCAGGGAATAGCGGAAACGGCGAACGACCGAGTAGGTGATAGCCTCATCCTCCAGTGCGATGATCCGCTGTTTGAGAATGGCCCACACTTCATCGTGATCCTCCAGCATCTGCCAGCGGGAGGCTGCTTCCTGCCAATGGAATTTCAGCGTGTTATCATCTGCGGGAGATGGAGTAGCGGAAAGGTTCCGGGTGCTTCCATCAATTGCTGCTAGATGATGCATCACCGCGAGGTTATGCCGTGCCGGAATGGAGCGGTAGGTCTCTCTTTCTTTCCAGAGCTGGATGGCCGTTTCCCTATCTCCTTTCTGGATGGCCAGAAGCGCAGGGTCTGCCAGGGCTTCTCCTGCTGTCTCCGGCCAGAACCAGAAAAATTCATCGATCAGGCGCAGCTCAGGCTCTTTGGCACGGGCGAGTGCTTCCCGGATTTGATCCGCGGAAACAGGAGTTGATAGAGAGAATGCATTCGGCAGCGGCGCTGAGGAGGCTCCCATTTCCGCCATCATCTGGAGCTTCTGCGCCTGACGGGAGATCTCACGCTGGGTGGCCTCTACGGGCAGCCCTGTCACGCGAAAGATATTCCGCTGATAGAGCTCGAAATCGCAAGCAGCCAGCAGGGGAGGGAAATCCGGAGAATAAGAGGGGGTATTCAAAATCGTGGTCTGGAAAGGATTACATGGCGATGCCGCAACGCCATAGGCGCACTTTCGAGTCGTATTTCTCCCGGAGATGGGGCCATTTCAGAAAGGCGTCCTCCATCGTCTGGGCGGCGGCAGTTAGCTGGCCCTGTTTTTTTAGTTCCATCGCGTGATGGATGGTTTCGTGTTCCGTGTTTTGTGGCTGTTGCGGGATCTCCACAGGGGAGGGGGATGAGTCGGCAAGCTGGAGAATGCCAGGTTCTCCCGGTATCCATTTGTCCAGAGAGGCCAGCATTTCCGTGGCGTTCTGATAGCGATCTTCCGGCTTAAGGCGCAGAGCCTTGCGCAGGATACGGTCCAACCGTTCATCCACATCCGCATTGTATTGGGAGGGCGGGATGATCGTATCAAGAAATACATATCTGTTACCCCATTCCAGGATGTCCGGAGGAGGATGCGGCAGGCGATCGGTAAGTAGTTGATAGAAAGTAACGCCAATGGCCCACACGTCCGATGCGCAGGAGTCGCTACGATTTTCCATGAATGCCTCTGGCGGCTTGAAAGCCAGCGTGCCAGCGGCAGTGGCCAGCAGCGTGAGCGCATTCACTTCCTTGGCCAGGCCGAAGTCACTCACCCTCACACGCAGGCCTCCGTTTTCATAGCCTATCAGGATATTCTGCGGCTTGATATCCCGGTGAATGATGGGCGGGCTTTCTCCATGCGCCACCGAAATTCCACGGCAAATCTGCCGGATGATATCCACTGCGGTGGCTACGGGCATGCGATCCTCTCCATGGGATGCCCAGAATTTTTCCAGACTTCCGCCAGGAACATTTTCCATGGTGAAGTAGCCGTAAGTCCCTTTTGGTGTCTCCAGAAGATTCGCATCGAAAACCCGGACAATATTCGGGTGGCCGATGCGGGAAAGCATGATGGCCTCTCCCATGGCTTGCTCTATGTCAGCCAAAGTCATGCCGGATGCCTTGAAGACTTTCATGGCCTGCTTGCCCAGAAAGCGGTGGCGCACCCGATAGACTTCCGCAAAGGCTCCTTCGCCCAGAAAGCGCTCGACCTCATAGGTGTCCCTGAACGTTTCGTTTTCTGAAAGAATGGCCATGCTGTGTTACTCGATCGGTGTTCCCACGCGGACAAGCTTTGCGTTATAGGCATCCACGTCCTCATTGAAGCTGTCTCGCAGCAGTTCGAGTTCCGCCTGCATGGCATTCAACTCGGCGACTTTTTTGTTATACGCCGTTACCTCACGTTTGTCGGTTCGGTCCACCTGCCTTTTAGCTCTCGTCAATTTCTTGTCTTCCGCAGCTAGCTCTGCTCTGCCTGCTTCCACTTTTTCTTTTTTCTTTTCGACGGCACTCCTCATCAAACGCAGTTCAATATAGTCAGCATCGGAAACACGATAGCTCCGGCCATCCGCACCTGCCACTGAGCGTTGCTCCGGCGCGTTTTCATAGGATGACTCTAAAGGCGAAGTGGAACTGGTATCGCCATATGGATCGTATGAGGAGGACTCTTTAGGTCGATAGGTGGTGGTGGGTGGTCTGAATCCTCCATCCAGGGGCACATTTATAGAGTTCTTGTATGGGCTGGAGGGTGCAGGTGGGGGCACGTAGTCCGGAGTTTTTTTGTCGGTGTAGCTGGGAGTGCCGTAAGATGAGTAACTGGTGGAGGAGTCACTGGAAGCATACGACGGCGACGTGGCGGGCGAACGGTCATCCCTTGTCTGCTCCAGCGGCTTGCTGGAGGATGGGGTAGCCTGTTGTGCTGCATGGGCGGTAATGTTTTTTGCCGGTGGATTCTGTGCCGCGATCCATGTGGAAAGCAAAAACACTGCGATGAAAACGCCTGCCAATGCCTTGTGATTGATTACGGAAGCAGAGGGGATCTCTGATTCCTGGGAGGAGTTCTGCAACGTGCGGGCTGCCGTGTCACTTCCCGGGAGATCGAGCTTTAGGGAAGCGAAGGGGACCCACGAAGTTTCGCCCTCTCTTTGAACGGAAATCGTTGGCGAATAGACATCCGCCTCGATCATTCCCGCGATGAAATGAGCAGGGAAAGGGCCTTGAACCTTGCCGGCATGTTTTACCAGATAGAGTACTTCCAGCAAGACATCCGAATCCCATGAGGGCAAGGGCGGTGGCGTCGAATGGATAGGTGCGATTGTCATTTTATATCCGGGAAAGATCGTCCGGGAGGGGGAAATTGATAAGGGCGAGGGGGCGATGAGGCTGAAATCCCTTATGCCGACTGTAGTATTTTAAAGGGATTCAGCGCATTTGAAGCAAGCGGGTAATTAGAATCGATAGGTTCGCTTCTGATGCGGACTTCACAAATATCTAATAGTCAGGGAATCACAGGCTGGCATGCGGCAGCCATGACCACGCGCACCATGCAACCAAGCCTAGAGCTGCCATCGGCCACCTGGCGGCAGAGCCTTGTCCATAAGCAATGCATAACAGGATGCCGATGATCGCCAGGAGACTGGGAAACAGGCCCTCCAGCAACATGAGAAAAAGATTCTCGATTGAGAAATGAGGCTTGGGTCGGAGCTGGCCAAAGCCCCCGTGAGCCTCCTTGAGCTTGATCAGCATGCGGCCTAGGAGTGAAAAATGCACGGTATAAAGACCGATCACCGGGTAGAGCCATTTGGATTGCGGCTTGGCCTTGTGTTCGTCTGGTAAGAGGTAGCTGGGCATCGGTGTGGGAAATCCGCTTTATCAATGAAGGAAAAAAACCTTATTCTATTCTAACTGAACCTGCGATTTGCTTGAACAGAGCTTCGTTTTTCTGGATCCGCTTTTCCGCTAGATCGGAATCGATGGGGCCCAGGGTATTGATCTGAAAGCTGATGGAGCAGCCTTTGTGAAAAACGCGGATGACTTCCGCAGCGCGGAGGGTTTTCCTGCCCAGTTGTTCATGGATCTGTTCACGGGTGAACATCAGGGCGGGCATTCCATTGAGCTTTGTTTTTGTAAAGGATTTCAGGGTGATGCCTAGTGTCTTGTAATCCTCTGCCAGCCCTTCCCGGGTGTAGGCTGCATACCGCTCCTCTGCGGTGAGCGGTGTGCCATCTTCTGCCTGCACGGGGGTTATCAACACCGTGCACCACACATTTCCGTGGCCGTAGCAGTTGATCAGCCCCAATAACTGCTCGTTCTCCTGTTTGCTGACCTTCCAACTCATGGGCCGTTGGAAGGTGACTTTCACCTTGCTGGTCTGCGGATGGGTGGTGGAAGTAGTGTAGCCCTGGGTGAATTCCAACTCCGGCTTTTCCTGATAGGGTGGATACTGCCACAGCAGATTGCCGCGCACCATCTCCACCTCGATCTCGCCCTTGGACCTGCGGCCCACGAGGGTGAGAAAATCCAGCGCTTCTTCCTGGGTCTGAATCTGGATATACTGCTGGACCTGATCCCAGAGCTGGCCATCGATTTTCTCCAGCATGGCATTGCCCTCGCCTTTCGTTTGCTTTCGGATATCTGCCTCGATGTTTCTAGCACCCTGGGCAAAAGGAGAGGTCTTCCACGCAGCATCCGCCGCCAGGACCTGAATGGCTAGATCCGGATAGGTCTTGCGGATATTTTCGATCTGCATTTCCATCGTCCTGCAATATGCACGGCTTTGCAGCAGCTCCACATGCAGATCCGGATTCGGGTTTCCCGGCACTTCGATCTGCGCCACACTACTGACGGTCAAGAGGTGACCGATAAAAAACAGGAGGAGGGGAAGTGGAAATTTCCAGAACACGAAGTGTGTTCTAATGAACTGCTTTCAGAAATCAAGCGGATAATCGATATCTGATGGAAATGAAGGCGGCGAGCTTTTTCTGAAAATGGAATGAAATCATCTCATCTGCGGGTGCGGAGTGCCTATGGAGTCCTGCCAGACTTCCTACGATAAAGCTCCATGGGACTATGAATCCACCTATGACGAACCTGACCAGCGCTCCTATCCATATGAGGGCAAATGGTTTCTGATGG
>Ga0157373_10002112_pt1 | contig 15041 bp, 8 predicted proteins | sample C65metaG_FD_113460 | JGI IMG/M metagenome (GOLD analysis project Ga0157373, IMG submission 113460) | Corn rhizosphere microbial communities from Kellogg Biological Station, Michigan, USA - C6-5 metaG | ecosystem: Host-associated > Plants > Roots > Rhizosphere > Soil | place: USA: Michigan... | reverse complement strand
TACCTCGCGGCCAAAACCACCACGATTCACCTGGGCGCCGGCACCATCATCGCGCCGTTCTGGCACCCGCTGCGGGTCGCCGGTGAATGCGCCCTGCTCGACGTGATCAGCAATGGCCGGATGGAAGTGGGCCTGGCGCGTGGCGCCTATCAGGTGGAATTCGACCGCATGGCCGGCGGCATGCCCGCCTCCAGCGGCGGTCAGGCGCTACGGGAAATGGTCCCGGTGGTCCGCGCCCTGTGGCAAGGCGACTACGCCCACAACGGCGAGATCTGGAAATTCCCTACCTCCACCAGCGTGCCGAAACCGATTCAGAAGCCGAACCCACCAATGTGGATCGCCGCCCGCGACCCGGACTCGCACAACTTCGCCGTGGCCAACGGCTGCAACGTGATGGTCACGCCGTTGATGAAAGGCGACGAAGAAGTCCTCGACCTGAAGAACAAATTCCAGACCGCGCTGGACAACAACCCCGATGTGCCGCGTCCACAATTGATGGTGCTGCGTCATACCCACGTGCACTCGGCGGATGACCCGGAAGGCTGGAAGGTGGGCGCGAAAGCCATCTCACGTTTCTATCGCACGTTCGACGCCTGGTTCGGCAACAAGGAAGTGCCGGTGAACGGCTTCCTCGCACCGAGCCCGGAAGAGAAGTTTGCCGGGCGTCCGGCGTTTGCACTGGAGAGCCTGCACAAGACGGCCATGATCGGCACACCGGAAGAGATCATTCCGCGGATCAAGTACTACCAGGAACTGGGGGTGGATGAGTTCAGTTTCTGGTGCGACAACAGCTTGCCGCATGCGGAGAAGAAGAAGTCGCTGGAGCTGTTTATCAAGCATGTGGTGCCGGCGTTCAGATAGACCTGCTACCCGGCATACGAAAACGCCCCGAGATGTTCGGGGCGTTTTCGTATGCGGTTCAGCTCAGGGATGGAGGCAACGATGACTCTGCCGGATCAGTCGCTAATACTGGTAATCCAGAAAGAAAAATACGGCGTATAGAAAGAAGGCAAAGGCCGCCAAAGCCGCACGCCACTCGGGATCTGCATCTCTTCCCAATCCACCTGGGGCAATTGAAATACTTGCACCGCAGAAGTAGCAATAGACACCCTGTGCAAACCACAGTTGAACCGCGAGCACAGTGAAAAAACGTCCCCAGCTGCCATTGAACTGAAAATAACCATTTATGAGTGCCGCCGCCAACAAGGCAACACCTACACCGTGGCGATATTTGGAAAGCGCTGCAACTACGGAATTTGGGGGTTTACACATCAACCGCTCCATTAGCAGGATCGTGCCTGGGGTCTCGTTCCCAATAATGATGAAGAAAAGAACCGCCCCTTTTCATCTTTCCTTTCAAACCCTATAACCCGCGGACCTCATCAGAGCAAGCACGGTCACATCAAATTGTTCGTCAGACATTCCTCTAATTGATCTGACGCTTTTCCAATGCCATATCGCAGGCAGAACCTTACTGTCCAAGCGATCAAATCTCGTCAGGAAAACATTAGCTAATTCATACTTATCCATACCGGGATCAGCCTCTAGCACCCTATTTAATACCGTGCTTGGCAGTTTTCCCTCCAAAATTTCCATTAAAAATTTTGCAGTTTCCGAGGGTGACATATGCATTCCCATCAAATGCTAAAAGCATGAAACAAAAGGTTTTCAAAACAAGGGGAGCATATTTATTAAATAGAATCCCCCCTCCCAAGCTAGACCGCCATCAGCTTTGACTCAGGGGGGGGGGGCTAAAATCATCAATAGACATATTTTTACTTTTCAATAAAGACACGACAAACTCCGAATCGAAAGTCATAAAAAACTCCAGAGCATCATAAATTTTCCAACGATGCACCTCTGGATGATCAATTATCGACAAAAGATACTGCTTTAGTGGCGCCAAGTATTCTATATAGTTTTCACGCCTAACAAAGCGAAGCATTTCGGAAATCTCGAAAGGCCTCACTCCGGCCAACGCAACAATCTTCAAAAGAAGATCGCAAACCTGTACCCTTGCGACTTCTTTCCCTTCTTTATCAGCGACATTTGCAAAGTACATTGTCACCGCCATTAATATATGGCGATAGGTATCATCATAACCATGTAACCGGTGAACATATAGCCGTTCAAAAACTTCAGGTTTACTCATAAATTCTTCTAAGGCAACCAGGCCTTCACGAGCGCCCCAGCTCGTTAACAGCTTTGCAGCATAAAATCGTACTAATTCATCATTCGATTCACGAAGTAGCTCTTTCACAGAGTCGAGTCTATCCTGTGGAATATCCTCAACATCCAGATCTCCTGCTTCTGCGGCATAGTCTGCATTTTCTGGAATACCATTGAGCAATTCATAGATTCTCGGATCCATTATTAAACCTTCTGCTTTACAATTGCAGATGCATTCCGTAATGCATAAAAGCATTGATCAGTGTATTCCTTGCCCCCCTTTAACTTAGACCGCGTCGACTGCCGATCTTCATTCAACGTGCCACTGACGGTCTGAAATCTTCAACCGTCTTATTTTTTTCTTTCAGGAGAGACATAACAAACTTCGAATCCAGCTTCAACAAGCACTCAATAGCATCATAGATTTTCCAGCGATGAATATCTGGATGATCGATTATCAAGGAAAGGTGATTCCTTATATAATGCAAATATTCAAGATATTTTTCATTAACGACAAAATCAAAAATTTTCCCTATCTCAAAGGGTTTGCTATTCGACAATTCAATAATTTTCGTCAAGGGAGAAAAAACCTGCGCTCGCGCCAAGTCTGTATCTCCCCTATCAGCCACATTGGCAAAATATCTAGTCACAGCCATTAGTATCTGGCAATACGTATCGTCATATCCACGCAGCCGATGACTGTATGTACCTTCCAAACTCTCCGGGCTCTCCATACTTCTTTCAAGAGCAACCAGACCTTCATGAATTCCCCAACTGGTCAGTAGTTTCGCTGCAAAAAATCGCTCGTCATCACCGACTGTATCTAGAAGCAATTCCTTCACAGCTTCAATTCGGTTTAGTGGTATGTCTTCTGGATCAAGATCCCCTGCACTCACCGCATAATCTGCCTCCTCCGGAATACCGTTAAGCAACTCGTATACTTTTGGGTCCATCCCAATCACCTATTTATCGACGGGTTTAACATTACAAAAAGGGGATGAATTTATTAAATCAAATAAATCTGTCCCTTTTTACTTCTTTTTACTTCTCCAAAATTCCCATTAAAAATTTTGCAGTTTCCGAGAGTGACATATGCATTCCCATCAAATGCTAAAAGCATGAAACCGCAAAAAAGTGGACAGATTTATTAATCGAATAAACCTGTCCACTTTTCCTTTGGCTAATGACTAGTCTTCTTGCTTTTCCCGTTTGAGCTCAATATCCAACGGTAAAACCATGCTAAGAGCATGCATCGAGGATTGAAAAATACAATGCCTCACTTGATCTGGAAGATCCGACAACTTTAAAGGAGCGACCGGCTTAGCGATCAGCTTATATCCTCCATCATTAAAAACATCATAGCTAAAGACCCCTCTACCGGCCATTTCAGAAAAAGACTTCAAATAACGTTGGCGCTCTATATCGCTATTAAACCCTGGTAGATTTTTCTCAACAATTTCAACACCACAACCAGCAGATATTGAAAAAATATAATCATATATTTCTTCGTAGGCTGAAATTGATTGCCTTACAAAATCCGGAACAAAACCGCGCCCACCTGTCGCGAAATGCAATACCGTTCCGTCCAGGCTCGACGCAAACCAGTCCAGATCATGGAGCTCCAAAAATTCCTGATCCATCTCCATCATTCTTCTCCGAACATGTTGATGCAGTTTTGACAACGAGGAATTACCTCACCGGTTCTAGGCCTGATTGCGGATGTAAACTTTATATCCTTAAGCTTTAGATGCGGATTATTCAGAAGCAACTCGTTTGCTGCTCTGAACTCTGCGCAACGTCCCAACGTATTTCCGCAAGCTGTTTTCACACCCAAACCACCCAAACGCTCTGCATATGCCTTGAGTTCTGGTGCGATTATATCCGGTACCGGACCATTCGAAGAAGCCACAACTTTCCCTGTCCAAGGATCTACAGCCCCAATGGCTGTCGCGGGCTTAAACTTACCAGTGAATGACCCAATAAAAATATCCAGCTGACTTCGAGCGTCATCGAGAAGCTTTGTTATCGGGGCAAAGAACTGATTGCCTGAGTCTGCGGCATCACTTTGGAACGTTGTATTCGGTCGCCCTATAGTGCCAGTACCTGCTGCTCCTCCTGACGATGTCACCCCAGGCGTGGCAACAGTTTTTGTATCGGCAACTACACCTGGCAGGTGAGTCTCAGTCCGGCCTATAACGCCAGTACCTGCAGTCTCACCTACCAAGGTGGTCTCGGTCCGACTAACAACACTGGTTCCCGCAGCCTCACCTACTAAGGCTGTCTCGGTCCGACCAACGGCATTTGCTGCAGTACCCAAACCTGCTGTGAGCACCGTCCCAGCAATTTCCGCATGATCACCCAACATCGTTTTGTGGGCAGAATTCAGTTCGTCTGTGTGGTTTGAATCCTGGAAATCCTGGACGATCCCACGCTCTTCGGCATTTAAAGCTCCGTTAGCGTCATAGTCCTCCAGCGCCAGCGTCCCACCTTCAGCAGCGGTCGTTTGGCCATTGCACTCGGCGAATCCCTCGCACTTGAACAATTCATTACCGCTGGTTTTTGCGCTTAATTTGGCATATTCATCTTTCACCTTTTGTCGGCAGGCAGCTGGATCTTGAGCGGTCCTACACCCCTTGAGGTCCTTGACGAGGTCGTCGACCTGCTGGTGATTCAGGAAGTTGTACTGAGTCGCGTTGTTCGTAATCCAAGACGCGACCTCCAATGACTCTTGGTCCGTATTGCCCAGCGCAGTAGCCGACAACACCCCAACAATCTGCGACCCCATCAGCAATAATTCAGGATTACCCTTGAACCACTTGTTCATCTCAACAACAAGCGCTTCGTTCGCACCAGCCGCCAATGCGCCTGTCGCGAAATCCCCGCCAGTCATTTCGGACAATAACCCGCCCACTGCCGCGTGAATGATGACTTTGCTGGCGGAACCATCACCAACAACGCCTTGGGTAAGATCCCCTACCAGGTTGAAACTGAACGCCGCTACCGTATTGAAAAGGGCGGTTTTCAACACGTCAGCGACGCTTGCATCGCCTCCCACTGCCTTGGTGATCAGCGCGGAGGTACCGCCTTGAATTATCTGGCTTCCCGCGAATCTGCCGACGCCTTCCCATGTCGCCAATGACGGCCCAAGCAACTTTCCGGTGTTAGGTTCGTATTTCAAACCCGTCAACTTAGTCAGGTACTCAGACATCAATCCGGCTGTCACGCCGGAAATGACGTAGCCCTTCAATGCATCGGGTGAAGTGACGTCCGCAAAAACAGCCCCGAGATTTCCGCCATTGTTGATGAAGCTGGTTGTTGCATTCGTAGCTGCTCCCGCCGCGACTGCGGCAAGGCCAGCAGCCCAGGCTGTCCCCATACTCGCACTCAGTGCGGTAAACGCAGCGGGGCCGACAAAGGCTGCCATGATGATTGCAATGATCATCTGCGAGGCCGGACCAAGACCCGAGTTGCTGTATTTGAACGACTCGTGAATCTCCTTCACTCGCCGCCAATCAACATCCCCCCGCGCTTCAGCATCCTTCAGCCACGCCAACTGCGGATCGGCCTTGACCATGGTGTCGATGGTCTGGCTGACCGACTCCTGGTTCACATCCTTGATATCAATCTTCAGCCCATCAACCGCCTTCAGCACGATGTTGCCCTTGGCAATCATCTGGGTCTGGCGCAGGGTTTCGTCGGTATTGCCGCGGCCTTTGGCGGATACCCACGCGGCGTTGTTGTTGGTTTTGGTGTGGCTCTCGTCATGCAGATCCTTCACCCCTTCAAAGGTGATGGAGCCGCCACTGTCGAGGATGATGTCCTTGCCGCTGTCGAGCTTCGCCACCTGATAGGTCTGGTCGGCCTTGCTGACCAGCGAGAGATTGCCGCCGGTCTTGATCTCGGTGCCGACGTGGGTGATCTGGGTGACTTCGTCGCGCTGTAGTTTCAGGTTGCCGAAGCCGCCCTTCTCCTTCATGTCATAGAGGGTGTAGTCCTTGTTCTGCGCGGCCAGCAGATTCAGGTCATTACCCGCGTAGACATAGGCTTCATTGCCTGCGCTGATCTTGCTTGCAACCAGCGTCGTATCGCGACCGGAGTTGGTCTTGACATCGCCACCGGCAATGAACTCGGCAGCCTTCTGGACAGTGTGGTTGTCTTCTTCGTGAACGCGTTTCTTGCCGTCCTTGCTGTGGGTTTCGAGGTTGTGTTCGTCGCCCGCCGAGGACAGGTAGATGTCGCGTTTGGCGTCGGCGGTCAGGTTGCCCTTGGCCTCGGCGGTGCTGGCCACGACATTGAGGTCGCGGCCGGCGTCGAGCTTCAGGTTGCCGCCGCTTTTCACGCTGGAGCCGAGGTTTTCCACGGTGGTGGTGATGACCGAGCGATGGCCGCCATCGAACGACTCGTGCAGTTCACTTTCGTTGCGCGTCGCCAACAGGTTGATGTCGCGAGTGGCGCTCAGGGTGGCGTCGCCGCCGCTGCTGATGGACGACGAGTTGACGAGGTCGCGGCCCGACTTGATGGTCAGCGTGTCGCGTGCGCTGATGTTGCCACCGTCGTCCACCAGGGTGCGCATACCGTTGCCGTCACGTACGGCGACGGCGGTGCGATCGTTGACGATGTCGCCCTTGAGGCTGGTGAGGCTGACCTGATTGCCGCGAATCTCGCCGGCCAATGCGTTGCGAATGCTGTCGGAGGCCATGAGCGTGATGCGCTCGTTGGCTTCGACCAGCCCGCCCTGATAAAGACTGCCTTTGACGTCGACAGACAGATCCTTGGTCGCCTGCAACGTGCCGACGTTGACCAGATCATTCCCCGCCATCAGTTCCAGGTCGCGACCTTGAATCAGACTGCCGCCACGCACGTTGCGTGACTCGGCCTGGGCCAGATAGAGCACCGGCACCAGCACTTTCTGACCGTCGACAACGCGTTCTTCCATCCAGACGATGTCGTGGGTCAATGCCGCCACCTGCTCGGACGTCAGGCTCACGCCTACCGACAGGTTCAGCTCATTCTTGCTGGCGAGCGCGTTATCCATCAGATAACGGAACTGCTCGTAATCGTTGTTCAGGCCACCAGCGAGGAAGCGCTGACCGGTCTGGGCCATCACTGCGTCGCTGATCAGTCGCGTCTCGTAGCGGCCATCGCCGAGTCGGCGCGCCGCTTCATCGGCGCTGAAGTCGAGTTTGCCCAGCAGGTAATCGGAACTCATGAACGGCGCGGATTGGGTCAGCTCCGGGTTGGTTTCGATCAGGTAACGGCTCTGCGGGTTCGAGCTCTGCACGAACATGCCGTACGGGCCTTTCGGCAGACGGAATGTCGAGGACGCCGTCGGATCCACAGCGGCAAACGGCACGCCTTTGAAGTCGACAGGCACAAAGCTGATCTGCTTCACGCCATCGGCGTCCACGCGCTCGATCCGGGTGACGTCTTTCGGCGCCTGGGCGCTGGCGTCAGTGCTGTGCTTGCCCAGGTTGATGTTGATGCCGCCGACCGAAGTCGTCTGATCGCTGGAGAGCTTGCCGGTCAGTTGATCGTAGGTGTTGTCGTAGAGCGTGCCGTTCTGGATGCTGTGAGCGACGTCCAGTTTGACTTTGCCACCGGCCTGGAGCACCGCCGAATAGACGTTGTTGCCGTTTTCATCCCAAGTGGTGACGTCACTCATCTGCGAAAAGCGTGAGTCGCTGGAGCGGCTGACCAGTTCGTTGAAGCGCTCCTCGTCGAAGTTGCCAGCGGCGACCGCCGCGTTGAAGGCCGGGATGTCGATGAATTCCATCTTGTCCCAGAGGCTGTTGTCGATGTGCCCGGGAGTACCGATCTTCACCACCCGATGACCCGAGCGCGACACGGCCCCCTGATTCAGCAGACTGTCGGCAGACACGGTCAGATCGCCGTTCGCGGCCAGCAGGCTGTAGCGGTTCTCGACGTTATTGGCATGAATGGTGAGGTTCTTGCCAGCGACAAACCGTGCTGCGCGAGAGTCCTTCAAGACCTGGTCGTTGAAATCGGTGGTGATGGTGATAGTGCCGCGCTTCCAGCCGTCACCGCCGCCGCAATGCTGACCACACACCCAGCTCAGGCTGCCGGACGACTGCCCCGAGGTCATCTCGAATTCGGCCTTGGCGTTTTCAAACGAAACGGCGTTGATGTCGATGTCACCTTCACCTTCAATGGTGCCCGACAGGTTGCTGAAGGATGAGGCCCGGCCACCGCCCACAGCGTCGAATGTCAGCTTGCCGCGGCTGTAGATATCGCCATAGAAGTTGCTCAGGCTGTTGCCGTGCAGCTCCATCGTGCCGCCGCTGAACAGCAGCGTGTCAGGGCCGTTGCTGATGCCGTTGGTGGCATTGAACAGAAGATTGCCTTGTGCGCCCAGCGTGCCTTTGTTGTCGATTCGGGCAGCGGAAACCGTGAGGTTCTGGTTGGCAATCAGTCGACCCAGGTTGTCGAGCGTGCCGCGCAGTGTCAGCTCGGTGTCGCCACCGCTGACCAGACGGCCATCCCGCTGAATCAGGTCGTTGGCGCCGATAACCAGTTTCTGTTTGGCGGACACCCGTCCGCTGTTGATCAGGTTGCCACCCAGGCTCAGCGTAAGGTCACCGTCGCTGGCCAGTTCGCCGGCGTTTTCCAGGCTTGCGACATTCAGTTTGAGCGACGAGGCACTGGCGATACGATCCCCGGCGTTGAGGGTCAACCCCTGCGTGCTGGTGTAGGTCAGGCCACCATTCAGTTGCCAGGTGCCCACGCCATTGACCGAAGCGATATCCCAAACGCCTTTGCCCAGGCCGGTGAGGCTGCCTTGAGAGCCGGTCAGGTTGCTCAGGTCCAGATCGAACAGCCCTTGAGCGGCGTGACGAACATTGCCGCTGAGGTTGTTGAGCTGGGCACCGGCAAGTTCCAGATCGTGGCTGCCGATCTCGATGACGCCGTTCTGGTTGTTCAGGTTGCCAGTCAGTTTGATCTGGCTGGAGGCGCCGCCCAGTGCGCGAATCTGCCCGCCAGCGCTGTTGTTCAGTTGGCCGCCGATCAGTTTCAGGTCCGTCGCCGACTCGATCAGGCCGCCCTGATTGAGAATCTGGCTGACCGCTTCAAGGCCCAGTCGATTGCCGCTGATCTCGCCGCCCGTGTTGTCCAGGCTGGTGCCATCGAAAACGACCTGGTCTTTGCCGAAGATCTTGCCGGCGCGGTTGGTCAGACGTGTCACCGTCAACTTCAAATCACCCAGCAGGCTGGAGATCAAACCGGCCTTGCCATTGACTGCGCTGTTGTCGAGGTCGGCGCTGGTGATGTCGAGGGTGTCGGCCTGCAGCGTGCCACCCTGGTTCTGCAGGTTTCCGGTGCCCAGCGCGAGTTCTGCGTGGCTGCCATTGGCGAGAATCGCGCCCTGCTGATTCAGCACGGTGCTGCCGACGATTTTCAGACCATCGCTGCCCGCAATGATCTGGCCCGCGTCACGGTTGTCGATGGACGTACTGGTGATGTCCAGACGCTGGCCGCGCAATGTGCCGCCGCGATTGTCGAGTTCGACCAGTTGTTCGAGCAGCAGGTGTTGCTCGGCGGCGTCGACCACGCCCGTGACGTTTTTGAAGACCCCGGCGATTTTCAGCGTAATGTCACCGCCCGTGCCGACGATGCCGCCCTTGTCGCTGTTGTTCAGTTCAATCGCGTTGACTTCAATGGTTTTGCCCAGCAGGACACCGGCACGGTTGTCGACCGTGTCGCTTTCGATGTACAGGTCAGCGTCGCTCTGGATCCGGCCCTTTTGATTAAGCAGTTGCGACTGACCGGCAACGGTTTGCTTGAGAATCAGCCGAGCGCCGTCAACACCCGCCGCCAACAGACCGCCCTCGCCGTTGTCGAGGCTGGCGGCTTGCAGGTCAAGGCGATCGCCGATCACCCGCCCGCCACGGTTGTCGATGTGGCCATTGCGAGCGACCAACAGCAATTGTTGCGCAGCCACCACGCCTTTGCGGTTGTCGACACTGTCGGCGTGAATATCTACATCACCCTGGCTGGCTTGCAGTCGACCCAAGGCATTGTTCAGGTGCTTGTTGACGACCAGTGTGAGCTTGCCGGCTTCGGCGCTGATAGTGCCTTTGTCATTGCTGGTGAGATTGTCCAGCGTCGCATCGACAACACCGCCGAGCAGTTGGCCGTTGGTGTTGTCCAGATCGCGTGCGGTCAGGTTCAGGGTCGTGTTGCCCTGAATCAGGCCCTGAGTGTTGTCCAGGTCTTCGCTGGCCAGCACGCTGTCATCGGATGAAATCGTGCCTTGGGTATTGTCGAGTTTGCCGCGACTGGTGAGCCCAAGTGTTTTACCGGTCAGGCTGGCATTGCGGTTGTCGATGCGCTGGGCCGCGACGTTCAAATGCTTCGATGCCTGCACCTTGCCGTCGTGGTTGTCGAGATCCTGATCCAGCGTCAGATCAACATTGCCGTTTTCGGCACTGATGACACCCTTGCTGCTGTTGTCCAGCCGAGTGCCGGTGATCCGAATCGAATCGGCGGCCAACGTACCGCCCTGATTGAGCAGCTCCGCACCCGATACGACGAGGTCGGTCTTTGCCTGGATCTTGCCTTTGCCGTTGTCCAGACGCTCGAGGGCAACGACTTTGGTGTCGCTTTGGCTTGCAGCAATCAGGCCGCCAGCGTTATTGAGTTGTCGGGTATCGATATCCAGACGTCCGGCGATGATCTTGCCGTCGTCGTTGTGCAGCGCCCGCGCATTGAGTTTCAAACTACCGCCGGCGATTTCAATCCGGCCTTTGCGGTTGTCCAGATTATCAACGGAGAGCGTTGCCGCCTGGCCATCGGCGAAGCGGATCAAGCCGCTGAGGTTGACGATGGCCGGGACGTTGAAAGCAAGACTGGTTTCGCCGTAGATCCGTGCGTCAGTACCTTGGTTGACCAGGCGAGTGGCGCTCAGCGCGACATTTTTGGCCTGGACGATACCGTTCTGGTTATCGAATCCGCCGGCGGCACTGGCGCTCAACGAACGACTGGCCAACACACTGCCACGGTTGCTCACGGTGCCGCTGTTGAGGGTGAGATCGCCATTGCTGTTGCGGCTGTTGTCCGCATTCACCCCGGCCTCGATCACGCCGGAATTGACCAGTTTGCCGCCACTGGTCAGGCGAACGCTGTCCCTGGCGGCAAGGCTTTGCTGGTTGACCAGATCCTGTGCGGTTTGCACCGCCAGTTGCGTGCCCGCGTAAACGGACTGCTGGGCTTCGAGACCCTTGGCTTTGATGTCGACCGCATTGCTGGCCGTGACTTTGGCCAGCGTCAGTTGGCCATTGGCGTCGATCTGGATATCGCCTGCGCTCGCCGCCAGTTCGCCTGCCAGTTTTACGCCGACACCGGCCTCGGTCCCGACCAGTTTGATTGCCCCGGCGTACATCCCGCCGAGTGCCGAAGAGTCGATCGCCAGCTGCGGCTTGGCGCTGCCGTCATCGGCACGCGCGGTGGCGTTGAGCGTTTCGGCGTTTACATCGTTGCGACCGGTGGTGATGTTCAGGCGTTTGGCGTGAATCTGCGCGTTGATCTGCGCACTGCGGGTGATGATTTCGAAGCTGTCGACAGCGCTGGCGTCCAGACCTTTGCCATCGATGGAAACGCTGCCCTGATCGACCTGGAAACGATCCAGCCGACCCGCGCCATCGAGTACCGGTTTACCGGTGGTGAGGGTGACGCGTGGTGTATTGATGAAGCCGCAACCGTTACAGCTGATGCCGTACGGGTTGGCGACGATCACCCGCGCTGACTGCCCCGCCACTTCGGTATACCCGCGTAACTGGCTCGGACTGCCACCGTTGACTTCGTTGAGGATGGTTTGCGCAGCTGCTGCGCGCAGATTCGGGTTACCGAGAATGATCCCGCCCATCTGCGTCAGCTGAGTTCGACTGGTCGCGTTGTTGAGGATCAGGCCTTGGGCGTCGACGTTGTAATCGTGGAACTGGTTGTGCGACAGCCCTGCGCCGTTGGGCGTGGCAATGTTGATGATCGGCACGCCGTTGCCCGCCCGGTCGAGCGTGGTGCCGGGCGCGCTGACCACAATACCGTCTGCCTGCGCCCACATCGGCTGCCAGAACATGACGTTGGCCAGCAGGAACGCCAGGCCGCGTTTGGGCATGCCCCAGAAGTGTTCACGGTTTTTTACGGCAGCAGAAGGCTGACTGGCCAGAAAGGCCAGTTGGCGGAAGTCCATAGCAGAATCTCGGAAAGGGCAAAAACTAGAGGAAGAAATCCACGCGGAAATAGATCGGCGCTTCGCGCTCGGTCAGCACGTCAGGGCGTTCCAGGGAATGGGCAAAAGTCACACTTGCTGCCACGTGTTCGCCACGCGCAAACAACTCCAGCGAGTTGCTCGACATGCGCCCGTGTTGCTCGCCGTTGTAACGGTCGCCACGGATCACGCCCTGGTCGTAGCCGAGGCTGGTGCCGTATTCGGCGAACACCGGGCGCAGCCATTCGGCGTTGATCGGGCGCGACCAGCGCAGGTCGTTGCGCCAGTAGCCGCCGCTGTCGCCAGACAGCGATTGATCCTTGTAGCCACGGATCGAAGACGACCCGCCGAGGCTGGTGCGCTGCGGGCTGAACAGCACGTCTTCGCTGCGCTGGCCGGTCATCAGGCTGCTGAAGCTGAAGGACTCGCCCCACACTTTGAATGGCTGCAGATAGCTCAGGGTTGCGGTGTATTTGCGGTAGCGCGCGTCAGGCTCGCCGGGGCCTGGATCGTGACTGCCCTGAGCGTCGAATGCACCGATACCTTCCTGCATGCCGGCGTCGAAGTTGACGAAGGCGCTGCCGATCCGCCGCCCATGGTTGAAGCCGAACTGTGCTTCGCTGATGCGGTTGCTGCTCAGCTTGAGCTTGCTGTCTTCGATGAAATTGTTGGTGCGCAGATACGACAGACCGGCGCTGAGGGAGGTCTTGCTGACCGAGTCGCGATGGATCACCCGCTCGGCGCGCAACTGATGGTTCTCGCTGTCGCCGGTCTGCTTGAAGTTGTAGCCGTTGGCAGCGATCTGCGAGCGGTACTCACTCTGGCTGTAGGTGTAGCTGAAGTTCCACCAGCCCCACGGCAGGTTGTAGTTGAGCATGGCGTTGTTGGAGGTGTGCTGATGATCGGTCATTGCGTCATGACCGCCGCGCAGACTCAATTGGTCGGCCAGGCCCAGCGGGCTGTCCCAGTCGAATGTCGTGCCCCACTGCTGCTCGCCGGTGCTGCGCTGGCCGTCGTTGCTGCGCGACAGCCCTGCGCGCCAGGGCTTTTGCGGAGTATTGGTGACCAGCACCTCACTGCCGCCAACGTTCTTGCCCGGCGAAAGCTCCATTTTTGCCTGATTGGACGGCAGACGATTGAGCTGATCGACCATCTGCTCGATCTCGCGCAGGTTCACCAACTCGCCGGCCTTGCCGGGAAACGCCATCGACAACTCACGCTCCGAAAGCTTGCTGTTGTCGGCGCCTTTCAAGCCCTCGAGTTTGCCTTCGACCACCAGTACTTTCAGGTGCCCGCCGGACAGGTCCTGTTGCGGCAAGTAGGCACGACTGGTGACCAATCCCTTCTCGATGTAGTGGTCGGTGATGACTTTCAGCAACTCGTTGAGCTGTGGCACGCCCAGGCACTGGCCGATGTAGGGCTTGAGCAGGCGAGTCCTGTCACTCTGCGACAGGCTGTCGGCGCCTTTGAGCTCGATGTCGTTGATCTGAAAGCAACGCGTGTCGGCGGGGGCTTCCGGCTGCGCCGGCTTGGCCTCTTTGCCGGGTAGATCCTTGAGCTCTTCGAGCCGGCGCTGCTGCTCTTCGAGCAGACGGTTCTGGCGTTCGCGAATCAGGTCGGTTTCACCGGGGGTGGGTGCTGCAAGTGCGGTTTGGAGCGGAGAAAGGCATAGCAAAGCCAGGCACAACCTCGCCACGAGGGCGGGTGAGGACATGTTCGATCCCTCGAGACGGAAAGCGATATCAGAATAGTGGCGCCATGTTAAAGTGCCACTATTCTGACGTCAATTTAAGGATTCACCGAAATAGTGTGGCCGACGAGCGGCATCGGTGAAATCGTCCGACTCCGACAGAGATGCAGGATGTTTCGTAGATCAACCAAGGAAAAACGGTCACCAAATCAGAGAACGTTCCGAAAAACGAAACATCCGACAGACCCCGCCGACTTCACCTCAGTGCTCAACAGCCCGTTTCGTCGCTACTTCGTCCGGTGCCAGAACTCGACCATCGGCTGACCGCAACTCAAGCTTGCGAATCGGTTGCCCCTTCTGCGCATCCACCATCACCGACCCCGCCTCACCCGGCTCGAACATGAACTCCCCCCCCCACTGCGACAACGCAACGATCACGGTTTGCAAGGCCCGGCCCTCTTCAGTCAGCACGTACTCCTTGTAGGCGCTGCCATCGGACGCCGGCGCCAGGCGCAGGATGTCGCGCTCCACCAGCCCTTTGAGCCGGGTGCTCAACATGTTCTTGGCGATTTCCAGGCTCTTCTCGAAATCGCTGAAACGACTGATGCCTTCCAGCGCGTCGCGGATGATCAGCAGCGACCACCAGTCACCGATCAGGTCCAGCGTCCGGGCAACCGGGCAGATGTTGCCCTCCAGGCTTTTGCGTTTCATTCAGCGCTCTCCAGCAAAACGGTCATCAAATCGTGGTTGCATCTTACAACTCTGACGCCCGCAGGCGTCTACGCTGATTGGCTGGCGAAACTTAGCACCTGCGTACAAGTAGACCAGACGCTTAACCGCGATAGTCAGCGATGCCATCCCGGCAACCACACACGCCCCGACACAAGGAGTTTTCATGATCACCTTCACGCCCCAAGCCGGCTCCGAGATCTATTTCAAGGACTGGGGCAGCGGCAAGCC
>Ga0157373_10002109_pt1 | contig 15050 bp, 13 predicted proteins | sample C65metaG_FD_113460 | JGI IMG/M metagenome (GOLD analysis project Ga0157373, IMG submission 113460) | Corn rhizosphere microbial communities from Kellogg Biological Station, Michigan, USA - C6-5 metaG | ecosystem: Host-associated > Plants > Roots > Rhizosphere > Soil | place: USA: Michigan... | reverse complement strand
CGGCGCGAGGTCCGCGGGCAGGAAGTCGCGGTGGATCGGTGCGAGCGCCGGCGTGAGCCAGCCGTAGTCGCCGCGCGCGAGCCGCCAGAAATGCTGGTGCGCGTCGATCGATTCGGTCTCGGTGGTGACGGCATGGCGGCTGCGGACGACCTCGTGCGCACGAACGTTCACGCCCGCGTTCCCGTGTGCGTGGACATGCCTCGCGATGTTCGCATTGGCTTCACGCCGGCAACGGCGCGTCGGCGCGGAGCAACCCTGCCGTGACGAGGTCGCGCCACAGTGCCCCCGGCACGGCCTCGGCGAGCGCGCGCAGGTTGCGCTCGACCTCGTCGGCGCTCACCGCCCCGATCACCACCGACGAAACGGTGGGATGCGCGAGCGGGAAGTGCAGCGCGGCCACCGGCAGCGGCACGCCGTGCGCGTCGCACACCGCCGCGATCCGTGCGACGCGCTCGATGACCGCCGGCGGCGCGGCGCGGTAGTTGTACTTCGCGCCCTCGGCGGGCCCGCTCGCGAGGATGCCCGAGTTGAACACGCCGCCCAGCAGCACGCCGACGCCCTTCGCCGCGGCAAGCGGCAGGAAGTCGTCGAGCGCGCCCTGCTCGAGCAGCGTGTAGCGGCCGGCGAGCAGCACGCAGTCGAAGTCGCCGGCACGCAGGAAGCGCGCGGCGACGTCGGCCTCGTTGACGCCGACGCCGATGGCGCGCACCGCGCCCTCGTGCCGCAGGTCGTCGAGCGCGCGGTACGCGCCGTCCATCGCCTCGGCGAAGCGCGCATCGACGGTGGCACTGCCGTGCGTGTGGACATCGACATCGTGGATCAGCGCGATCTCGACGCGGTCGGTCGCGAGCCGCAGCAGCGACTGGTCGAGCGCGCGCAGCGCGCCGTCGTACGAATAGTCGAACGCCGCGCGATGCGCGAGCCCGCCCACGTAGCCGCTGCCGGCGTCGCGGCGCGCGCGCGGGTCCATCACGCGTCCCACCTTGGTCGACACGACGACGGCGTCGCGATCGAAGTGCCGCAGCGCCGCGCCGAGGCGATGCTCGGCGAGGCCGTGCCCGTACAGCGGCGCGACGTCGAAGAGCCGGATGCCGGCGCCGTATGCGGCGGCCAGCGCGCCTTGCGCGGTGCGCTCGTCGAGGCGCGCGTAGAGCTCGCCGAGCGGCGCGCAGCCGAAGCCCAGGGTGGTCACCGCGAGGCCGGTGCGGCCGAGCGGGCGTCGTGCGAGCGTGGTGGTCATCGAGTCAGCGCTTCGGAGCCGCAATCTAGACGTTTCGCGCCGCCGGCACAACGCGCGCCGCCCCGGCAGGCGCATCCTTTGGTAGCATCGCGAAGGGCGCATCCGCCAGCGTCCGCCCGTCCACGACTCCCGTTCCCGCGACCATGGCCTCAGTCTCGTTCAACGCCGTCGAAAAGAACTTCGGCGCCACCAAGGTGATCCACGGCATCTCGTTCGACATCGCCGACGGCGAGTTCCTGGTGCTGGTGGGACCGTCGGGCTGCGGCAAGTCGACGCTGCTGCGGATGCTCGCCGGCCTCGAGGAGATCAGCGGCGGCGTGGTCGCGATCGACGGCAAGAAGGTCAACGACGTCGACTCGAAGGACCGCGACATCGCGATGGTGTTCCAGAGCTACGCGCTCTACCCGCACATGAGCGTGCGCGACAACATGGGCTTCAGCCTGAAGCTGCGCAAGGCCGACCCCAAGCTCACCACCGAGCGCGTCGCGCGCGCCGCCAAGATCCTCAACCTCGAGCCGTATCTCGACCGCTACCCGCGCGAGCTGTCCGGCGGCCAGCGCCAGCGCGTGGCGATGGGCCGCGCGATCGTCCGCGATCCCAAGGTGTTCCTGTTCGACGAGCCGCTGTCGAACCTCGACGCCAAGCTCCGCGTCGCGATGCGCGCCGAGATCAAGGCGCTGCACCAGCGGCTCAAGACGACGACCGTCTACGTCACGCACGACCAGATCGAGGCGATGACGATGGCCGATCGCATCGTCGTGATGCACGACGGCGTCATCGAGCAGATCGGCACGCCGCTCGAGCTCTACGACCACCCCGACAACCTGTTCGTCGCGCAGTTCATCGGCTCGCCGGCGATGAACGTCGTCAGCGGCACGCTGCGGCGCAACGCGGGCGGCGCATTCGTCGAGGCAGCCGGCGGCATCCGCTGGCCGCTCGCCGCGGCCGGCAACGGCAAGGATGGGGAGGCGGTCGTCTACGGCATCCGTCCGGAGCACCTGTCGCTGGCCGACACCGATGGCGCGCACGCGGTGACGGCGGAGGTCACCGTCGTCGAGCCGACCGGCGCCGAGACCGAGCTCCACCTGCGCGCGGGCGAAGCCGAGATCGTCGTCGTGGCCTCGGGCCGCACCAACGCGAAACCGGGCGACCGGATCGGCGTCATCCCCGACCTGTCGCTCGTCCATCTATTCGACCAGGCGAGCGGCCGGCGGCTTTGAGCCGCGCCGCCCGTACCGGCAGCGCGTGCGCGCGCGCCGTGCGAAAGCACGCGCCGCGCCCGTCGCCGGCGACCGAGGCAATCATCCAATGACGAAACCGAAGAAGCCCGCGGCCACGGCCGCCAAGCGCGTGCTGCGCTCGACCGAATGGTTCGGCCGCCACGACCGCGATGCGCTGGTGCATCGCTCGTGGATGAAGAACCAGGGACTGCCGCACGATCTCTTCGACGGCCGCCCGGTGATCGGCATCTGCAACACGTGGTCGGAGGTGACGCCGTGCAACGCGCACTTCCGCGACCTCGCCGAGCACATCAAGGCCGGCGTGCTCGAGGCGGGCGGCTTTCCCCTCGAGTTCCCGGTGATGAGCCTCGGCGAGCCGGTGATGCGGCCGACGACGATGCTGTTCCGCAACCAGGTGGCGATGGACGTCGAGGAATCGATCCGCGCCAACCCGTTCGACGGCGTCGTGCTGATGATGGGCTGCGACAAGACCACGCCGGCGCTCTTGATGGGCGCGGCGTCGTGCGACCTGCCGACGATCGGCGTGTCCGGCGGGCCGATGCTGAACGGCAAGTTCCGCGGCCACGACATCGGCTCGGGCACGCACGTGTGGAAGTTCACCGAGGCGCTCAAGACCGGCGAGATGTCGCTCGACGACCTCACCGAGGCCGAGGCCTGCATGTCGCGCTCGGCCGGCCACTGCATGACGATGGGCACCGCGTCGACGATGGCGTCGATGGTCGAGGCGCTCGGCATGGGGCTGCCGACCAACGCCGCGATCCCGGCCGTCGACTCGCGCCGCAAGGTGCTGTGCCGGATGGCCGGACGGCGCATCGTCGACATGGTGCGCGAGGACTTGCGCATCTCGAAGATCCTGACCAAGCAGGCGTTCGAGAACGCGATCATGGTCAACGGCGCGATCGGCGGCTCCACCAACGCCGTCGTTCACCTGATCGCCATCGCGGGCCGGCTCGGCGTGCCGTTGACGCTCGACGACTGGGACCGGCTCGGGCGCGACGTGCCGTGCCTCGTCGACCTCATGCCGTCGGGCCGCTTCCTGATGGAGGACTTCTACTATGCGGGTGCCCTGCCGGTGGTGATCCGCGAGATCGGCCGCTTCCTCCACAAGAGCGCGCTGACCGCCAACGGTCGCACGCTGTGGGACAACTGCAAGGACGCGGTCAACTACAACACCGAGGTCATCACGCCGCTCGCCACGCCGTTCAAGCCGCACGGCGGCATCGCCGTGCTGAAGGGCAACCTCGCGCCGGACGGCGCGGTGCTGAAGCCGTCGGCGGCAACGCCGGCGCTGATGCGCCACACCGGGCGCGCCGTCGTCTTCGAGGACATCGACGATCTCCATGCGCGGATCGACGACCCCAAGCTCGACGTCCGCGAGGACGACATCCTCGTGCTCAAGAACTGCGGGCCGAAGGGCTACCCGGGCTTCCCGGAGGTCGGCAATTTCGCGCTGCCGGCCAAGCTGCTGCGCAAGGGCGTGACCGACATGGTGCGCATTTCCGATGCGCGGATGTCGGGCACCGCCTATGGCACCGTCGTGCTGCACACGGCACCCGAGGCCGCGGCGGGCGGCCCGCTCGCGCTCGTCAAGAGCGGCGATCGCATCACGCTCGACGTCGACGCGCGCACGCTCGAGCTGCACGTGACCGCCGCCGAGCTCGCCCGGCGCCGCACGAAATGGCGGCCATTGCCGCCGCACGCCCAGCGCGGCTGGGTCAAGCTCTACTGCGCGACCGTACAACAAGCCGACAAGGGCGCCGACCTCGACTTCCTGGTCGGCGGCTCGGGCTCGACCGTGGGGCGCGAGAGCCACTGAGCAGCCACGCGCGCGGCGCGGGACCGGCGTCGCCTCCCCGTCGCTCCGCGCGTTGCGATGGCGAGTCCGGGCTCGAGGACGATTCCGCTCGCGGCGCAGTGCGCGTAGGATGCGCATGGCGCGACGGCGTCCTCACACCGCGCCGACCTGTCCCTTACACCGAACAGAGGAGGTCTACCCATGGATGTCCAAGGTCTGATCATCTGGCTCGTCATCGGCGCGATCGCAGGCTGGATCGCCGGCATGCTCATGAAGGGACGCGGCTTCGGCGTCATCGGCAACATCATCGTCGGCATCGTCGGCGCGATCATCGGTGGCTGGCTGCTCGGCTCGATGGGCATCTTCGCGGCCGGGACGCTCGGCACGATCCTGACGGCGGTGATCGGCGCGGTCGTCCTGCTGTTCATCGTGGGGCTCGTCAAGCGCGCCTGACCACGACTCCCTCTCCCCGCTTGCGGGGAGAGGGAGCACTACGGTTTGCGCGCGTAGTAGCCGTCGAACACGGTCTTCCATGTCGCGCCGGCGTCTTCCGACTGCTCCCACGTCTGGCGCACGCGGCCGTCGGCGAGCGGGATCCACGTGATGCGATTGCGCAGCGTGCGCGCGTGCTCGCGATCGACTGCGTCGCCGCTCAGCACCATCCTGCCGTCCGCGAACGCGCCGTCCAGCAGCGCCACGCCGCCGCCCGCATCCACCCACGTCTGGTGCCACCGCTGACGCTCGGCGTCCCACGCCGAGAGGCTCGTGCCCGTGCCGCCGCGCACGGCCGACCAGTGCTCCTGTAGCACGCAGCCGCCTTCGAGCGACTCGATGCGATTGGCGCCGATCACGCGACCGTCGGCGTTGGCGACGCTCCAGTCGCCGAGCCAGAAGTCGAATTGCCGGTATTCGGGCGTCATGCAGGGCTTCGGCGCCGGGGCCGCGGGCTCGGCGCGCGGCGCCGTCGCGACGAGCGCAGCGAGCGCGGCCACACAGGCGGCGCCGCATTGCGAGGCGGTTGAAAATCGCAGGGTCATCGCGAGTCCTCGAGAAGCATGACAACGCCGCGATTGTGGCGCGGGAAACGCCGCGCCGCGGCCCGTTCGCCACGCGCTTCGCCGCGTCCGCCCGCGCGAAGTTGTAGCGACCGCGCCGAGTCGAAGGTCCCGCTTCCGCCCGCACGGCGGCGCGGCGCCCGCGCTCAGTCGACGGCGATGCGCTTCTGCATGAAGCGCGACAGCACGTCGGGCTCGTACTCGCCGAACGGCGCGCACGGCGCGTAGCCCGCGCTGGTGTAGAGCGTCAGCGCCTCGGGCTGCGCGATGCCGGTCTCGAGGCGGATCACCGGCAGGCGCTCGTCGCGGGCGATCGTCTCGAGCGCGGCGAGGATGCGAACGCCGATCCCGGTGCCGCGTGCGTCGGGCACGACGTACATGCGTTTGAGCTCGCCGTAGCCGTCGCGCACCCGCAGCGCGCCGCAGCCGACCGCGACGCCGTCGCGGCGCGCCACGACGAAGCGCACGTCGTCGGCGGCGAGCGCGTCGATGTCGAGGAAGTGGTTGCTCTCCGCCGGATAGAGTGCGCTCTGGTAGGCGTCGAGGTCGCGGATCAGCGCGACGACCTCGGCCGCGCGCGGGCTCTCGCGCGCGATGACGACGTCAGAACTTGCCATAGCGATCGTACGCCGCGACCGGATCCATGCCGGCAACGAGCGCGCGGCGCATCTCGCTTTCGGTGGCGAGCACCTCCTCGGTGCGCGTCGCGACCTCGTCGACCACCGCCGCCGGTACGATGACGACACCGTCGCGGTCGGCGACGAGCCAGTCGCCGGTGTGCACGGTCACGCCGCCGATGTCGACCGGTTCGCCGTATGCGTCGGGAATCCAGCGGCCGACGATGTCGGCGGGCGTGGCGAAGCGGCACCACACCGGAAAGCCCTGGCGCAGCAGGAGCTCGGTGTCGCGCGTGCCGCCGTCGACGACGTAGCCCAGCACGCCGCGCGCCGCCAGCGTCTGCGCGGAGAGCTCGCCCATCAGCGCGATCTCGTGGTTGTGCGGCTGGCAGACGACGACATGGCCGCGCGGCGCCTTGGCGAGCAGCGTGCACCAGCCGCGCAGCGTGGCGTCGCGCGATTGCGAGCGGTCGATGTGCCCGGACACGGTCCATACCGGACCGGCGAGGCGGTGCGCGGGCTCGAGCGGCTTGATCGCCGCCGGCAGCACGATCGCGTCGTGGCCCATCGCGCGGAGCACGTCGTGCACCGCGCCGGAATACGCGCGGGCGAGGCGCTCGGCGAGCGCCGCGGAATGCTCGATGTCGGTCACGGCCCGATCCGCGAGGAGGCAAAGCCTCGAGTGTAGCAACGACCGGCGCGCGCGCCGCAGGGGCGCGCCGCACGGCGAGCGGTCAGCGCGCGACCATGAGGTCGATCAGCGTCGGCGCGCCGCGCGCGACCAGCACCTCGCTGCCGTCCGGCGAGACCGCAAGCGACCGGCCGAATGCCATCGGCGCGAACGGTGCGCGCAGCGAAATGCGCCGCCCGGCGATGTCGTAGCGCGCGAGCGTCGGCGGCTCGGTGGACTGGTCGAGGAACCAGATGCCGCCGGCGCCGAGCGTCCATGCGCCGAAAGCCTCGTCGCCGATCGGCAGCGGCAGCGCCTCGCAGGTGAGCGCCGGCAGCGCGCACAGCGTGAGGCCGCGGATCTGCGGCTGCGTGAAGGCTAGGTGCGTCGCGTCGATCGCGTAGCTCGCCGTCAGCGGCACCGGCAGCGGCTCCTGCGCGGATGGGTTGGCGACCGGCGCGCGCAGAAGGCGCATCGCCTGGCCGTCGAGGACGGCGAAATAGAGCTCGCGCCCGGTCGCGTCGACGAAGATCTCGTCGATGTCGTTGCCGAACGCGGGCAGCACCTCGGTGGCGCCGGTGGTGAAGTCGTAGCGCACGGCCGACAGCGCGTGCGGCGGATTGGCGTCGAGTCGCACCACGTAGAGGAAGCGGCCGTCGGGGGTCCAGTGCCCGTTCACGTAGCGGTAGCCGTCGGGCAGCTTGAGCCGCTGCGGCGCGGCGCCCTTGCTTGCCACGAAGAGCCCTTCGGCGCCTTCGCGATTGGACACGAACAGCACGCGCTTGCCGTCGGGCGAGTACTCGGGCTTCATCGTGAAGCGCGTCGACGGCCACGACGGCTCCTTCGCCGCCGCGCCGGTCGCCGGGTCGAACGCCCACAGGTCGGTGCGGAACTGCGCGTTCTCGAACACGATCGCGCCGGAGGGCGCGACGTCGGGAAAGCGCGCGCCGCGCGCGCCGACGAACGTCGCCGCATGGGTCGCGAGGTCGACGTCGTTGAGCGCGCGAAAGCCGAACCAGTCCGCGGCGACGAGCACGTGGCGCTCGTCGCGCCAGGCGGCGCCGTACACCGATCCGCGCGCGTTGGTGGCGGCCGCCGCGTCGCTGCCGTCGCGGTTCATCGTCCACAGCTCGCCCATGCCGACGACGCTGCGGAAGAACGCGATCCGCGTGCCGTCGGGCGAGAAGCGCGGCAGCGAATCGTCGCCGGCGTTGGCGGCCGGCAGCGTGAGCTCGCGCGTGCTACCGCTCTGGAGGTCGAGCAGCGCGAGCCCCGGCGGGAACTGCGGCCGGTGCATGTTGGCGTAGACGAGCCAGCGCCCATCGGCGGAGACGTCGAAATTGGGCATCGGCGCGCGCGCCTCGCCGACCAGCACCGACTCGGCGCCGCTGTCGACGTCGCGCTGCACGATCCGGCAGTGCTTCTCGCCGCAGCGCGCGTAGGCGATGCGCGCATGGCCGCCGACGAACACCGGCGAGCGGTAGCTCGAGCCGTCGTCGTCGGCGCCGATCACGTGGCGCGCGTCGGTCGCGCCGACGTCGAGGACGACGATGTGCGCGCGCGAGTCGAATTCGGCGCTCGACGAGAACGCGATCCGCGCGCCATCGGGCGCGAAGCGCGGCTCCATCTCGAGGCCCGGGTCGGACAGGTACGGCGTCGCGTTGGCGATGCGATCGGCGAGCGACGGCGAATGCTCGCCGCCGTTGCGCCATGCAATGGCGACGCCGGCGACCACCAGCACGACGGCAATGGCGCCGGCGACGAGCGGCCCGCGGCGCCACGAGGTCCGCGGAGCAATCGCGGGCGACGCCGACGCGTCCATCGCAAGCGGCGTCGATGCGCCGTCGTCATGGGCGGGCGGTGACGCGGCGGCGGTGCCCTCGGGTAGCGGCGATTCCGGGACCGGGATGACTGCGGCCAGCGACGGTTCGCGTGCGTCGACGACATCCGGTGTGACCTGAGCGTTGCCGGCGTGGCCGTTGCCATTGCCCGGGTGCCCATTCCCGTTGCGCGGCCCCGGCTTGCGGCCGTCATCGCGCGCCACTCCGGCATCGGCGACCTCGGCGACGAGGCGGTAGCCGACCGTCGGGATCGTCTCGATGTAGGTCGGGTGCCGGGGATCGTCGCCGAGCACGGTGCGAAGCTCGGCGATGGTGCGCGACAGGACCTCGTCGCTGACCATGCGCCGCGGCCAGACCTCCTCGAGCAGGCGGTTGCGGGCGATGACGACGCCCGGCTCGGCGGCGAGCCGCAAGAGCACGTCCATCAACCGCGGGCGCACCCGCAGCGGGCCTGCGGCGCCGACGAGCTCGTTGGACGCGGGCCACGCGACGAACGCGCCGATGCGGCGCGGCACGTCGCGGCGCCACGGCGGCGGCAGCGCGCGGACGAAGTCGGGTGACGACAGGTCGTTCATCAGGACGCGGCGCAGCGGAGGAAAAACGGACGAAAAAAGGAGAATAGTTTCCGGACGTCGCGGCGTCCAACCCGCCAGAGTACGCGTGCACCCCCACGACGGAGCCGTCCGCATGCCAAAGCCGCCCGTTCGCACCATGCCGAACGCCCGTTCGCGATTGTCCACTCGACCGCGGAGAGCCCGCAACCCCGACCATGAAAACTGACCTGACCCCCGAATTGGCCGATTCCTTCGACGCGCCCTGGCGGGAGCCGCAGCGCGCCTGGCTCGCCCGCATCGCCGTGCGCACGCTGGACCGCATCGTCATCGTGCCGGTCGCCGACATCGTGCGCATCGACGCCGAGGACAACTATGTGCGCATCCACGCCGACCGGCCGTACCTGCACCGCGAGACGCTGGCGGGCCTGTGCGCGCGGCTCGACCCGGCGCATTTCCTCCGCGTGCATCGCTCGCATGCGATCAACATCGAGCGCGTGCGCGAGCTGAAGCCCTTGTCGCACGGCGAATACCGGATCGTGCTGTCCGACGGCGGCGCGATCACCTCGGCGCGCAGCTACCGCGTCAAGGTGCAGGCGGCGCTCGGGCTGGCGCACGGCCTGCGCTGACGCGCGGCCGGCGCGCGCGGCGCGCGGCTCAGCGCGCGCGTGCCTGCGGCTGCCCACGATCGCGCTCCGCGACCAGCACGCCGCGCGCGAGCCGGGCGATGCGCGCCACCGGTAGCAGCGACTCGGCGTCCGCCTGCGCGCGCTCCCAGCACGGCATCGCGGCGTCGAAGCGACGCCGGCCCAGCGCGGTGCTGGCGACGACGCGCACGCGGCGGTCGTCGCCCTCGCGCACGCGGCAAAGCCGCGCGCGGGCGAGCCCCTGCACGGTGCGCGACAGCGTGGTGACGTCGGTGAGCGTCGCCGCGGCGAGGCGCGACATCGACACGGGCTCGAGCGCGACGATCGCCCACAGGAGCGCGAGCTCGCTCGCGCGCAGTCCGCAGGGTTCGAGCGCCTGGTCATAAAGCGTTGCGATCGCCCTCGACATCAGTTTGAGGTTGGCGTACGCGCATTCCCGGCCGCGCCGCCGGTAGTCGGCGGGCGGTCGCGCGCGCGTCGCTTGCCGCGACACGGTCATGCCGTTGTCCTCCGGGCGTGGTGCGCCATTGCCGTGGCCGGCCCGTCGCCGGCGCTGCCGCGGGACGCCCGGTCGAGCTTCCCGCCGCCATTACTTGCATATACAAGCATCGCCAGCATAGCGCGCACCGGGGTGGGCCGCAATGCCTGCCGTCCGGCCGCTTCATGCGCCGCCCGCTTCGCCACGCGCCTGCGCCCTCTCGCGGAAATGCGGTTGCGGCGCGCGCGCCGCGCGAGGCACGATGCAACGCGTGCCGGGGCGCATCACCAGCTTTCAACGGAGACCCCCAGTCCCCTTGGATTTTTCCGCGTCCCGGCACTTTCTCCCAGCGCTCGCCACGCCGTCACAAGACGCGCGGAGCACCGTATCACCCGGCAGCACTCCCCTAGCAGCGCTGGTCGCGGAACTGCCCTAGTCCTGGAACAGCCCGAGCTGGGCGTCGCGCGCGTCGCGGGGCGGCGTGAAGCGCGACGTGTCGAGCGGCGCGCCGCGGTGGTCGTCGATGCCGGCGCGGCGCTTCGCGACCTTCATCCGGTGCGCGATCAGCGCGGCGAACTGTCCCTCGCCGCGCATCCGCGTGCCGAAGCGCGGATCGTTGTCGCGGCCGCCGCGGATGTCGTGGATGAGGCTCATCACGTGCGCGGCGCGCAGCGGGTAATGCGTGTCGAGCCACGCGCGAAACAACGGCGCGACCTCGAGCGGCAGGCGCACGACGGTGTGGCCGGCACTGGTCGCACCGGCACGCGCGGCGGCCTCGACGATCGCCTCGATGTCGCGGTCGTTCAGCTGCGGGATGATCGGCGCGACCATCACGCCGACGGGCACGCCGGCCGCCGCGAGCGTCGCGATCGCCTCGAGCCTGCGATGCGGCGCCGCGGCGCGCGGCTCGAGCTTGCGCGCCAGCGCCTTGTCGAGCGTCGTCACCGAGATGTAGACGCGCGCCATCCCGTCCCTGGCCATCGGTGCGATGAGGTCGAGGTCGCGCTCGACCAGCGCCGACTTGGTGACGATGGTGAACGGATGGCGGCACCGCGCCAGGAGCTCGAGGACCGCGCGTGTGATCTTCCATTCGCGCTCGACCGGCTGGTACGGATCGGTGTTGGTGCCGAGCGCGATGGGATCGCAGACGTAGCCGCGCCGGCCGATCTCGCGCGCGAGCAGCGCCGCGGCCTCCGGCTTGGCGAAGATCCGCGTCTCGAAGTCGAGTCCCGGCGAGAGGTCGTGATACGCGTGCGTCGGCCGCGCGTAGCAGTAGATGCAGCCGTGCTCGCAGCCCTGGTACGGATTGATCGACTGGTTGAACGGGATGTCGGGCGAGTCGTTGCGCGCGATGATCGTGCGCGCCGGCTGGATCGTCACGATCGTCTTGCGCGGCGGCGGCGCATCGTCATCCTCATCCTCGCCCTCGACGGGCGCGTGCGCCCAGCCGTCGTCGGTCGCGGCACGGGTTTCGCGGCGGAAACGATTGGCGGGGTCGAACGTCGCCCCGCGGCCGCGCTCGGGCAAGTCAGGCTTGATGGCCATAGTCGGTCACGATCGCGCGACGTCGTCGTCGGGTGAGTGTTTACCCCATGCATGCTCGCTGTCGGGCGAGGGGCTTGGCCGCCGTCGCTTCGCGTTCCGAGGCGCGCCGTCGGCCAAGCCCGTCGCCCGACGACGTGCCGCCGGCGCGCCACGAAAGACAAGGCGGCCGCGGGACGTCACCGGGCGAGCGGCCACCACATTGAGCGCCTTGGACGCCCAGCATCTGCTCAATGTCGTCGGGTGAGGTGTTTGCCCGACGGCGCGCCTCGGAACGCGAAGCGCCGGCGGGCAAACGCCTCACCCGACAGCGAGGGGCGAGGCGAGAGTTGCACCGAACGATCGTTCGATAGCGTACCACGATCCCCGCCCGGTTGTCCGTCGGCATCAAAAGGGGGCAGCACGCACCGCGCTACCATCCCGGCGAACCGCAAGGACTCCGATGGCATCGACCAAGAAACCGAAGACGCATGGCTTCGACACGCTGTCCCTGCATGCCGGCGCGCGGCCCGATCCGGCGACGGGCGCGCGCGCCACGCCGATCTACCAGACCTCGTCGTACGTGTTCACGGACAGCGACCAGGCTGCCGCGCTGTTCAACATGGAGCGCGCCGGCCACGTCTATTCGCGCCTGTCCAACCCCACCTGCGCGGTGCTCGAGGAGCGGGTCGCGGCGCTGGAAGGCGGCGTGGGCGCGGTCGCCACGGCGAGCGGGCAGGCGGCGCTCTTCCTCGCGATCTTCACGCTGATGGGCGCAGGCGCGCACATCGTCGCGTCGCGTGCGCTGTACGGCGGCTCGCACAACCTGCTGGATTACACGCTGCCTCGCCTCGGCATCACGACGACGTTCGTCGCCCCGCGCGATATCGACGCCTGGCGCGAGGCGATCCGCCCCGAGACGCGGCTTTTGTTCGGCGAGACGCTCGGCAATCCGCTGCTCGACGTGCTCGACATCGCGCGCGTCGCCGAAATCGCGCATGTGCACGACCTGCCGCTCCTCGTCGACTCGACGTTCACCACGCCGTGGCTGTTGCGCCCGTTCGAGCACGGCGCCGACCTCGTGTACCACTCGGCGACGAAGTTCCTGTCCGGTCACGGCGTCGTCATCGGCGGCGTGCTGGTCGATTCCGGTGCGTTCGACTGGCGGCGCGCCGGCGCGAAGTTCCCGACGTTGACGGAGCCCTACCGCGGCTTCCACGACATGACGTTCGTCGACGAGTCGACCACCGCGGCCTTCCTGCTGCGCGCGCGGCGTGAAGGGGCGCGCGACTTCGGCGCGTGCATGGCGCCGTTCACCGCCTTCCAGATCCTGCAGGGCATCGAGACGCTGCCGCTGCGAATGGAGAAGCACGTCGCCAATACGCGCGCGGTGATCGCGTTCCTGCGCCAGCATCCGTTCGTCGGCGCGATCGGCTACCCCGAGCTGCCCGACCATCCCGACCATGCGCTCGCCGCGCGCCTCCTGCCCCGCGGCTGCGGCGCCGTGTTCAGCTTCGACATCAACGGCACGCGCGCGCAGGGGCGCCGCTTCATCGAGTCGCTGCGCCTCTTCTCCCATCTCGCCAACGTCGGCGACGCCAAGTCGCTGGTGATCCACCCCGCGTCGACGACGCATTTCCGGATGAGCGACGCCGACCTCGCACGCGCCGGCGTCGGCGAAGGCACCATCCGCCTGTCGATCGGCCTCGAGAACGTCGACGACCTGATCGACGATCTGTCGCGCGCGCTGTACGCCGCGTCCAAGTCCTGACGAAGCGCGTGAGGACTACGGCGTGCCGTACGCGCGCGTCAGGTAGTCGGCGAGCGGTCCGATGTCTTCCGGCGGGATCGGCGCGCCGTAGACGGCCTTCATCTTCTCGACCTCGGCCTTCCAGAACGCGAGCGGCTTGCCGCGCGGCTGGGTGATCACGTAGTCGACCGAATGGCAGGTCATGCACTGTGCGTTGGCGAGTTCGACTCCGGGCGCGTTGGCGAGGCGCGCGGTTTCCGGCGGCAACTCGATTTTCGTCGCCAGCGCGCCGCACGCAGCGGCGAGCGCGAAGGCGGTGGCGAGCGCGGTGCGGACGGGGAGGGTAGCGACTGACATGGCGCGCTCCTTCACGACGCGACAGCGGGTGACCCGCGTCGACTCGACGATGTTGCGCAGGTATCCCGCCGGATTCCACGACGCCGAGCGAGGCTGCGTCTGGCCGATCGCGTTGACCGCGCGCGACATCAGCACGTGCTCGCCCTCGCGCAGCCACACGCGGGTGCGAAAGCCGCGGAACGAGTACTTGCCGAGATCGGCGTCGAGCGTCGTGTCGACCCACGACTTGCCGCCGTCGATCGAGAGCGCGACCTCGCGGATGCCGAAACCGCCGTCGAACGCGAACCCTCGCACCTCGAACTCACGACCGGCGGGCACGCGCGCGCCGTCGGCGACGCTGGTGACGAACGATCGGATCGTGAAGCGGTTGATCGGTACGGTCTTCTTCGGTGCCGTGCCCGGCTCGACGCACGCGCACGGGTTGTCGGGAATGCGGTACGCGCTCTTCATCCAGAAGCCGTCGTACACGCTGTCGACGACGTTGATCGTCGCGAGATGATTGACCCAGTACGTGCCGAAATACCCGGGCACCACGAGCCGCACGGGGTGGCCGTTCAGCATCGGCAGGTCGGCGTCGTTCATCGCGTAGGCGACCATCACCTCGCTATCCATCGCGTGGTCGAGGTCGAGCGCCTTGACGAAATCGGGCGTCGTCGGCAGCACCGGGCCGTCGGCGCCGTCGAAAGTCACCTGCTTCGCGCTCGCATCGATGCCGGCCTTGTCGAGCAGGGCCTTGAGCGGCACGCCGCGCCATTTGGCGTTGCCGAGCGCGCCGTTGGCGAGCTGCCCGCTCGCGACGCGCGGATCGAAGAACCCGCGGCTGTTGCCCGAGCACTGGTTGACGGCGACGAGCTCGACCGCCGGCATCGCGCGAAGATCGGCGACTGACAGCGACAGCGGCGTCCTGACCTGCCGGTGACCGCGACGCGAAACGCAGCACCGTCGATGTCGAGTGGCACGCCGGCCAGGTGATAGCGGACGAAGAACGCGTCGTTCGGCGTGATGACGTTCTGGTCGTAGACCGCGAATGGCGTCTCGAGCTGCGGCGGCCGCGCGGTCAACAGGATCATCTCGCGCTTCGGCGGATAGGTCGCGAGCGGGCGTTCGCCGTTGCCGATCGGCAGCGTGACGGTGTCGGCGGCCAGAGCGCGCATGGGGGTGATCCACAGTACGGTCAAAGGCGCTGGCGGCGTTTTGCGTTTGCGCGGTTTTTCGGCGTTTTCAATAGGTAGCCTGGCGAAGCGGTTGAGTGCGCCGAACCACACCGAGTAGGTCTTGCCGGCGCCG
>Ga0157373_10002107_pt1 | contig 15059 bp, 12 predicted proteins | sample C65metaG_FD_113460 | JGI IMG/M metagenome (GOLD analysis project Ga0157373, IMG submission 113460) | Corn rhizosphere microbial communities from Kellogg Biological Station, Michigan, USA - C6-5 metaG | ecosystem: Host-associated > Plants > Roots > Rhizosphere > Soil | place: USA: Michigan... | reverse complement strand
TTTTCCTTGGTCTTAGAGAAAAAGGAAACATTCTGATCCTGCCGGATGCCCGACCCGGAGATCTGAGAGGTCAGCACCAGCCCATCCAGGGAGCGCAACCTGGACAATGCCACATAAATCTGACCCGGTGCAAAGGCACTACCGATGTCAATGATGGCCTTATCAAAAGTCAGACCCTGGCTTTTATGGACCGTGATGGCCCAGGCCAGTTTCAGGGGATACTGCGTAAAGGTCCCTACCAGCTCCTCCTCAATCTCTCCGGTCACCTTATCTGTAGTATACTTGATGTTTTTCCAGGTATACTTTTCCAGCACGATCTTACTGTCGCTTCCCTCAGGCTGCACCTCTATCCGGTCTGTTTGCAGATCCGTTACAACGGCAATTTTCCCGTTAAAAAAGCGCTGCTCGCCTGTAGGGTCATTCTTGATGAACATCACCTGAGCCCCCACCTTCAGGTCGAGAATGTGTTCTGCGGGATAGGACGACTCACTAAAGTCATCTTCAACCTTCGCCACATAAAGGTATGACGGCGACTTCAGCTCTTCCAGGCTACTTTTATTGAGCGCATCAGCCTTGTTGTTGTGTGTAGTAAGTGTGATGTATTTATCGTGTATAGACGGTTTAAAGTCGGCCTGATAATATTTTTCCAGGAGCGCCACATCCTGTGCGGTCACCTCGTTGTTCCGCAGGCTGTTCAGCAGGTTGATGAACACCTCATCACTCTGGCGGTAGATTTTCTCCAGCTCAATATAAATCGGGGGATGTTGCTGCAATGCCAGGGCATCGAAGAAATAGGCGCTGTTGTAAAACTGCCCCAGCAGGCTCCATTCGGAAGATTTCACCACTGGCGGCAACTGATGAAGGTCACCGATAAAGAGCACCTGCACCCCCCCGAAGCTTGCGCTGTTGTTACGGCGGATATAACGCAGCACCATGTCAATGGCATCCAGCAAGTCTGCACGAAGCATACTCACTTCATCGATGATCAGCAGCTCCATGTCCGTCAGCACCTTTCTCTTGGCGGAGTTCATGTTCAGGTGCCTCACGATGGACTTTGGCGTATTGTACTGCTGACTGTAGTGATTACCCTCTGCTGCAGGGGCCTTCGGCAGATACGTGCCGAAAGGAAGCTGGAACAGGGAATGGATGGTGACACCGGCCGCGTTGATGGCTGCAATACCTGTTGGCGCTGCAATGACTGCTTTTTTATGCGTCAGCTCCATCAGGTTACGCAGGAAGGTGGTTTTACCCGTACCCGCTTTTCCAGTCAGGAATATATGTTTGGAGGTATAATTTACAAATTTGGCAGCAAGCTCAGCGGGGTTCTTCTCAGACATATCTCGGCATCAGTTAAACATAGCGCCTTTTTTTTAACGGCAGCAGCAAAGATAACAAGAATGCCTAAATTAATGACTGGCCGTAGGTTGCTTTAAATTGTATTCGATAACCAGCTGCCTGATGAAGTCAAACGTAAACTTGTCGACCTCGTCATAACGCTTCGCCACAGCCGCATTGTCCTGGATCAGATCGGTGAACGCATCCCTCCTCTTTCTTCTGCTTAGCGTAATCCAGCTATTCTTCTTCAGCTCGACCAGCGGACCATCACCTTTCCTGGCAAACCATGTAATGTTATTGTACGAAGTGGTTCCGAAGGCCATGGGCTGACCGGGTCCCCGGGAGAAAGTATTTGAATAAGTACCAGAGATATTCAACTCATAAATACTCAGCCTTCCCTTCTCTACAACCTTCAGGAACTGTTGCTTTTTGGCGTCCGGTAGTACCAGTGGCACAAAATGTCCATCACTACCGGAATAGAACCCAAGCAAGTCGCTGGCCTTTATTTTCCCGGCCTTTCTGCTATCCAGTTTCAGAAATTTCAGCACATCCTTTTTATGACTTTTTACAATCCCCGGAACCGTATCTCCATTGGCAGTAATGAGATAATCGCCCTGGGCCATCATGTGCGGGCTCTCTAGAAGCAACAACAAAATACAAATAATCGGTAACGAAGGTTGCTTCAACCTGGCAATGAGCTTGTTCATATTTGGGCGCATAAAGTTGTCTTATGGGACGCAAATTAGGAGAAATCGTACAGACTGCCAATACTGAGTAAAAATTAACTAAAATTTAACCAAACCCGTTATATAGGCGTCAAAAGAGATAAAAGCGCTTGAAATAAATTAACACCTTTTAACAATTTCCTTATATGATTACTAAACATTTAGTTTTATCTTAGACTAACCAAATTAATGCCACTCATGAAGATCATTTTGTTCGTACTAATCTTACTATCCCTCAGCAGCTATACCTTTGGCCAGCATACAATTAGGGGAAAGGTTACTGATACCGCAGCCACCTATAAAATGACCAATGCCACCGTTACCATCCTGCAGCAAAAAGATTCCAGTCTTGTCGGATTTACCAGGGCAGATACCACCGGTAGCTTCCACATCAACCCTGTTCCCTCCGGACAATTTATGCTGATGGTCAGTTACCCGGGATATGCCGATTACATTGAGGAATTCCGTATTGACAGCGCCACTCAGCAGAAAGACTTCGGCCTGATCAATCTCATCCTGAAAGCCACGCTGTTGGAGGGTGTCGTCATACAGGGTAAGGCCGCAGCTATAAAGATCAATGGTGACACTACAGAGTATAATCCTGCGAGCTACAGCATACAACCAAATTCGAAGGTGGAAGACCTCCTGAAACAGCTACCGGGCATTCAGGTAGACAAGGACGGGAAGATCACCGCCCAGGGGAAAACCGTCAGTAAGGTGCTCGTTGACGGAGAAGAATTTTTTGGCGATGACCCCACGCTGGTCACTAAAAACATCCGCGGAGATATGGTCTCCAAGGTGCAGCTGTATGACAAAACAAGCGATAGGGCAGCATTTACAGGCATTGATGATGGCGAGAAAGCCAAGACCATCAATATACAACTCAAAGAAGATAAGAAAAACGGATACTTCGGAAAAATCAGCGCCGGCCAGGGAACCGATAAGTTTTATCAGCATCAGGGGATGTTCAATGCTTTCAAGGGAAAAAAGAAAATATCCGCGTACCTGACCACTGGAAACACCGGGCAGACCGGGCTTGGCTGGAGCGACAGCGAGAAGTATAGCGGCTCGGGCATAGAAACCACTGACGATGGTGCGGTGATGATGGTATTCACCGGCGGCGATGATGAGTTGGGCGGCTTCGATGGCAGGTATGGCGGACAGGGAATCCCAAAGTCTTACAGTGGCGGCCTGCACTATGAGCACAAGTGGAACAAGGACAAGGAATCCATCAACAGCAATTATAAAATCGGCAATATGCACATTGAGGGTGTCCAGAACTCCCTTTCACAGAACAACCTGCCCGATGGCATGATCAGCAGCAGAAGTGACCAGGACTTTCGCAAACACCTGTTTCAGCAGCGTGCAGATGCGAAGTACAGCATCTCCATAGATTCCGTAACTACCTTAAAGGTGAGCGTCAATGGTTCAATAAAACACAGCTCCACCGAAGACCAGTTTTTGTCGCAAAGCAACCGCGCCGACAACAGCCTGCTGAACAGCAGCAGCCGCAGCCTCAATAACAAAGGAAAAGGGCATAACATCAGTGCCGATGCTTTTTTCAGCAAGAAACTGCCGAAAAAAGGACGCACGTATACCATCCGGATCTCCGGACAAGTCAAAAATGACGACGCAACAGGATTTCTCCATGCTAAAAATGAATTCTTCAATACCAGCGGAACGTTGGACAGCAGCCAGCTGACCGATCAGTACAAGGTAAATGACATTCAGGACAACAGGTTCAGCACTGAACTCAGCTACACCGAACCACTGACAAAAGAGATCTCCCTGAGTGTCAGCTACGGCCTGAACATACTTCATGGAACATCCGACAGAAAGTCGTTCAATCAATCCGCAATGGGCCAGTATGACTTGCTGGACGAAACCTTCAGCAACAATTTCGACCTTCAGCAGCTCAGCAACCGCGGAGGGCTTTCCTTCAACTACAAGAAAGATAAGTCCGTCATCAATATCGGAAACGATCTTAGCCAGGTCAGCTTCAGGCAGAAAGACCTGTACAGGAACAGCAATTTTAACAGGAACTTTATCAACTGGAGTCCCAGGGCCGACTACAGATACATGATCTCCAAACAGCAGAGTCTTCAGTTCCGGTATGGCGGCCGCACCTCCCAACCGGGAATAGACCAGATACAACCTGTTAGAAACAACAACGATCCACTCAACATTACACTGGGTAATACGGAGCTGAAACCCTCATTTTCAAACAGCTTTAGCCTGAGCTACAACTCCTTTAAGATCCTGAGCGAGCAATACATCTGGATGCAGGGATCCTATAATTTCAACAGCAACGCCTTCAGCAGTAACGTCATCACTGATGCGACTGGTAAGACCACCTATCAAACGGTCAACCTGCAGGGACACACTCCGTCCAGTTACTACTTCAGCACTTTTATGGACAGGAAAATAAAAGCAATAGGCAGCAATGTAGGCCTGGAGTTCAACATCAATGGAAACACCAGTTTTAATATGGTCAACAATGCGATGAACACTTCAAAATCTGCCAGTTACGGGGGTAATCTCAATTTCAGAAAATCTAAGGAAAACAGATATGATTTCTATGTGCGCGGGGGACCCAATTACAATGCGAGCAGCGCTTCGCTGCAGAAAGCAACCAACAATAATGGCTGGGGAGCTTCCGGGGATGCCACCCTTAACATCTACCTGCCCGGCAAACTGGAGCTCAGCACTACAGCCAACTATGAGTTCAGGGGCAAAACACAGACCTTCGACGAGACTTTTGAGCGGCTGCTCCTGAATGCATCCATCAGTAAGAAGTTCCTTAAAACAGAAAATCTGAAGCTCTCGTTCAGTGGGCAGGACCTGCTGAACCAGAACGTAGGCTTCGACAGGACTGCTAACAACAACATGATCAACCAGAACAGCTATACCACCATCAAACGTTTTTTCCTGCTGTCGCTAAGCTGGGACTTCAATAAAATGGGGATAGACACCACTAAGAAATAAAACCATGGGCAGCATAAGAAACACCATTATCATCTTCCTTTTTTGCAACATCAGCATATATGCACAGCAGGCAAGGTTCACTTTCTCCGGCATCATTGAGTTTGAGAAAAGTACCAATATGTACGCCATCATGAAAAAGCGCATCAATAAAGACAATGAGAATTATATGCAGCCTGTGTATGAACAATACCGAAAGCGCAATCCGCAGTTTATGCTGCTGAAGAGTACTCTTGTTTTTTCGGGTCAGCAGAGCTTGTTTACCCCCATTGCTCCTGAAGCCAATGCGGAAATGGGATTTTTTAATGGTAACCCCATGGCAGATCAGCACAACATCATCTATACAGACTATCGCACCGACAGCTTTACCGCGCAAAAAAAAGTGTATGAAGAGACCTTTCTGGTCAGGGATAAACGAAGAAAGATCAATTGGAAAATCACCACGGAGACACGTGAAATTGCCGGGTATCCATGCAGGCGCGCCAATGCAATCATCCTGGATTCGGTTTATGTTGTTGCCTTTTACACCGACCAGATCCCCTTGTCCGGAGGACCGGAATCCTTCTCCGGGCTACCGGGAATGATCCTTGGCGTTGCTTTGCCGCATGAGAACATCACCTGGTTTGCAAAGTCTGTGAAAGACCAGCCGGTCAATGCAGCCACGATAAAGGCACCCACAAAAGGCAAACCGATGGACCGGGCCACACTGACAAGCACTCTTCAGTCCATTATGAAAAGCTGGGGCGACTATACCAGTACGGCTTTGAAGGCTTTCAGTCTTTAATTGACCAGCAGTTTATATCCCTTGCCATGTACGTTCAGGATTTCCACTTTAGGATCCTCCCTCAGGTATTTACGCAGCTTGCTCAGAAAAACATCCATACTTCGTCCGTTGAAATAGTTGTCGTCATGCCAGATGCTCAGCAGTGCTTCCTCACGTGTCAGAACAGCATTTTTTTTGAGGCACAGCAGCTGCAGCAACTCCGCTTCCTTGGTCGACAGCTTCTGTTGCTGTCCCTGGTAGTGAATAAGTTGGGTCGTATAGTCGAAGGTATAGTCGCCGATCTGGAATTGTGTCTGCGTGGACGCGGGCTCAGGAGTTTCCTTCACGGACATCCTTTTGAGCAGTGCATTGATGCGCAGCAGCAGTTCCTCAATGCGGAAAGGTTTCGTAATATAGTCATCACCACCAAGATCATAAGCCGAAGCTTTGTCTTCTATCATCGCCTTTGCTGTCGCAAAGATGATCGGCACCTGCTGGTTGATTTTACGGATTTCCTTTCCCAGTGTGAAACCATCTTTTTTAGGCATCATCACGTCCAGGATGCAGAGGTCGAATTCCTGTTTGGAGAAAGCTCTCAGCCCCTCATCGCCATCCATGCAAAGCACCACATCGAACTTGCCTTTCAGCTGCAGGTAATCTTGCAGAAGCAGACCCAGGTTCGGGTCATCTTCCACCAATAGTATCGTTTTCATTGGCTTAATCAGTTATGTTTTAGTGGTAATATGATTTCAAATGTTGTTCCTTTATCTTTCTCACTGTGCACCTTGACGGTGCCACCCATCTGTTCGATGATGTCCTGCACATAGTTCAGCCCTAGTCCGAAGCCCTTCACATCGTGAAGGTTACCTGTGGGCACCCGGTAGAACTGGTCAAAGATACGTTTCGTCTGCTCTTTGGTCATCCCGATGCCTTTATCAGACACCTCAATGATCATATTTTTGTTTGTATGTCTGGTGCTGAGCGTAATCTGCGGCGCGTCGGCACTGTACTTATTGGCATTGTCGATCAGGTTGTAGATGACATTGGAGAGGTGCAGTTCATCGGCCATGATCACCGGCGGCTCAGACTCCAGGTTCATGGTAATGTCTGCATTTTTTTTCTGCAGCTGCAGGCTCATGCTGTCGACAACCACCACAATCAGGTCGTTGATGTTTACTTCCGAGGGCTCCAGTCGCAGCTCCTTCTTTTCCAGGCGTGCGATGCTGAGCACCCTTTCAATGTGGTTACCCAGGCGCACGTTTTCATCGTAGATGATGCCTGCCAGCCTGTTCACGCGACTTTGATCGGAGGTGATCTCCGGATCTTTAAGAGCCTCGCTGGCAATCATGATGGTCGCCACAGGGGTCTTAAACTCATGCGTCATGTTATTGATGAAGTCGTTCTTCATCTCTGATATTTTCTTTTGGCGGAGGATCGTATAAAGGGTGTAAGTGAAGATGAAGATCAGCACCAGCAGCAATCCTGCCGAAGAGGCCATCGTGGCAAACAGGTTACTTATGATCAGGGAGTTTTCATCCGGAAAGTTCACATACAACATTCCAGGGTCCCGGAAGACGTCATTGCTGAACAATGCCACTTTATGTACATTCTTTTTTAAGGGCTCTTCTTCCACATTCGAAACTTTCCTGAAGTACAGGGAATCTTTGTTGGCGAGTTTCACCCAAAAGTCGTAATCCAGCTTGATGTTCCTGTTCAGCAGTTCCTCGCCAATGAGGGTATCCAGGACACTCCTGGAAATCCGCTGATTGATGGGAATGTTCTCCTGCTGCATTTCCTTGGCTACATCCTGCAGGTACAATAGGCTGCTGGGCTCGATGGTCATGGTATCGGCCAGCATATCCTTATATGACTTGTTAAACTTTGCATCTTCCAGATCATCCTCGCTCCTGAACTTGGCAGCCATTTCAGGACCAACCCTTGGCAGCGTGATCAATAAGGGTTTGCGACTGAAGGGATTGAAGGCAAGGTACCGGATACTGTCGGGAAGGCGGTCTGTAGACAGCTTGAATGTCACTGCCCGTACCGGGATAAAACTTTGGTTGATATTTGCAGAGATGATGTTTCCAGCAGCGTCAATACCGAGGTTAAGGTCGACCTGCAAAGGCGACTTTTTATTGTTGTCCATGCTCGACAGGGCCACATATTCCTTTTCCGTAATGATCATCGGCCGCAGGTAGTTGTTCCTGATGACACTATCCTGCATGTTCAGCTCGGCAATGATTTTCTTTTGCTGCTCCAGCTTACGCGCTTCTTCCTGTTCCTTATGCTTTTCTTTGAAGTCCACCAGCATTTGGGTCCTGCTGCGGAGCTCTTCTTCGCGTTCTGCCCTCAGTTGCTCGTCTTTTTTATTCAGATGGCGTGCAGCATACCGCTTCTGCACCTTGTTGACTACTGCATTGAGTGCCTGGCTGACATCCTGTTGAAAGACTTGTGTTTTAAGCTTATATGCCTCCCTGATGTAATACAATTGCATTACAAAGACCCCCAGCAAAGCGATGGTCATTAAAATGGTGATTAACCAGAGACTCTTCTTTTTCATGTGATAACATTCAAAATTAACTAAGCGCCGACAGAGTGGTACCTAATTTAACAAATTTTAACACACCGGGAATATGGATTCCTCAATCCCTCCGCTTTCCCCGTCATAACGATACGATTTTCCCTAAACTTAAACCGGAGCAAGTTGGTACACGAGCTATACCAGGCCTGTATTAAGCCCACCTTGCGTCCACATCACCTCCACGTTTAGTCCACGTTTTTATGTCAAAAAGTGGCTTCGAGATGCATCTATTGCGTATTCAATATGGATCCAATACGGCGCTGCACTAGCGTTGGTATTAACTAAGGGTTAACCATGGCGAAAAATGAAGTTGTGAGCCATGGAAGCCTATTGAATTTCTGAGCCTGCCGCTTAGAAATCAAGGGGCAAAAAAAATGCCGGAAGGTATTTCCGGCAAATTGGTCAAATTTGTTTATTAAAAAAGATCTTTAGAAAGGAAGGTCATCTTCCTCTGCTGCAGTATTGTTCAAATCTGCCGGTGGTGCATACGCTGGTGTTGAAGCAGCAGCACCTGCATTGGTAAGGGCATTGATACGCCATACCACCAGGCTATTGAAATATGATGTTTTGCCAGTTTTATCAGTCCATGGACGACCGCGTAGGTTAAAGGAAACTTCCACATCATCACCGGTTTTCAAGCTATCGAACAAAGCAGTTTTATCTTGTAAAGCCTCAAACCTGATGTATTCAGGATAAGTAGGGTTTTCTGCATATTCTATAATCAGGTCACGTTTTTTAAAAGTCTCACTCACCTGCTGTAATGCACCAATTTCATGCACTTTTCCTTTTATTTCCATAACAAATACTCTTTTATTCTCGTAAGAAGCTCAAATCTCTATATTTTTATTGATAACTTCGCACAATATATTATGCAAGTTTTCCACACCAAAAGTAAGGTTATCCTAACCTGTAATAAACGTCTTTCTTCCTATTTACAGGAGGAGGTAAAAGCCCTTGGCTATAGCATTGTAAGAGACTTCCCTACAGGGGTAGAGCTCAACATCACGCTTACAGAGTGCATCAAGCTGAATTTAAACCTGCGTTGCGCCAGTCAGATCCTCTATTGCCTGAAGAGCTTTAAAGCCAATAATCCTGAGGAGTTATACCAGGAGCTGGTGCAAATGCCATGGGAAGAACTGATCGATTTCGCAGGATATTTCTCGGTCACCTCGAATGTGGATAACCCAACCATTACCACCCCGCTTTTTGCAAACCTGAAAGTGAAGGATGCCATTGTCGACAGGATAAAAGATAAGAAGGGCATCCGTCCAAATTCTGGATCCGATGCCAATAAAGCGGTAGTCCACCTGTACTGGAAAGACAGTGAGGCCGACATCTTTCTGGACACTTCCGGCGAGACACTCGCAAAACATGGTTACCGTAAGATTCCCGGCAAAGCGCCGATGCTTGAGGCACTGGCTTCCAGCGTAATCTTCAGTACGGGATGGGACCAGAAATCGCCATTTGTAAATCCCATGTGCGGATCAGGGACATTGGCCATTGAGGCGGCGCTCATCGCTACCAACAGAAGGCCGGGTCTTTACCGCATGAACTATGGTTTCATGCACATCCTGGGTTATGACGAAGAGGTCTTCTTCGCCGAGCGCAGAATATTAAAAGATCAGGTGATCAAAAACACAGACATCCAGATCATCGCAACAGATATTTCAGAGGATGCAGTGGATGTGAGCCGTAAGAATGCAAAAACTGCAGGTGTCGACGGACTGATTTCCTTTGAGGTGTGCGATTTTGCCGATACGGTTGTCCCTGAAGGCGGTAAAGGAGTAGTCATCTTTAACCCTGAATATGGAGAGCGTCTTGGTGTTCATTCCAAGCTGGAGCTGACCTATAAAAGGATGGGTGATTTCATGAAACAGCACTGTAAGGGATACTCCGGATACATCTTTACCGGAAACCCTGACCTGGCCAAGAAAATCGGGCTCAAGGCAGCAAGAAAAATTGAATTTTACAACGGAAAGCTCGATTGCAGGATGCTGGAGTATGAATTGTATGACGGCACGCGCAGGACCGACACACGAGAAGATATTTAATATATTTATTCATCATACAAATCCAGACCTTAATGCTTTTCGTTAATCTACATTATTAAACGGAAACAAATTTTTATATCATGAAAGAAGTCCTTAAATTGAATATCGAGGATGTGGCGGGTAACATCAAGAAGATTAGAAAGATAAAATCTTTGACACAGGAGTTTTTGGCTGCCAAACTCGACATTTCGCAGAATGCCTACAGCAAAATTGAACTAGGACACAGCAAGCTGACCGTAGAACGTATGTACCAGATTGCAGATATTCTGAATGTTGACGTGATACAATTGCTCAGCCCGATACCAAATAATTTTAGCGATAAATTCTACGCCTCCGTATAATTATCAACAAATTACTTTTTATCCTGTGATTACAGATACATTTGCCCCAAAGCAATGATCTGATGAATTTAATTATTAACGATACCATACAGTTTGTTAAGGAAACTCTGGCCGGCGCTGAAGCTGGCCACGATTGGTTCCATATCGAGCGTGTGTTTCATAATGCAAAATCAATTAATGAAACGGAGCAGGGAAACTGGCTGGTGGTCGCACTTGCCGCACTGCTCCATGATATCGCTGATGCGAAGTTCCATAACGGGGATGAAGAAATTGGTCCTGAAACGGCAGCAGATTTCCTGACTAGGAAAGGCGTCGATCCCGACGTCATTCAGCATGTCCGCGACATCATCAGTAACATGAGTTATAAGTCGAGCCTCGGTGAGGTAACCTTCCGATCTAAAGAGATGGAGATCGTGCAGGATGCAGACCGGCTGGATGCAATCGGTGCCATCGGCATTGCACGTGCATTCACTTATGGAGGTTACAAAAACAGGGCTTTGTACGATCCGGCAATTCCGCCAAACCTGCAGATGAGCAAGGACGAATATAAAAACACAACTGCCCCCACCATCAACCATTTTTATGAAAAGCTGCTGAAGCTCAAAGACCTGATGAACACCGGAAAAGGCAAAGCCATCGCCGCACAGCGCCATGATTTTATGGAGGCTTACCTGGAGCAGTTTCTGCAGGAAGCTGAAGGAAAGCGTTAGCCAAAATTTACCGTTGTTTATTTCTTAAAGAGTTCCAATCTATTTGTAACTTGGCTTCATGAAGTTAAGTGTTTTAGTCCTCATCGCTGCCTGTGCCGTAGGGCTTTCCATCGGCCTGGTCAACTTTTATTTCCAGAAAGACTGGTATTTTATGCTCATGTCTTTCGGGGTTGCTTTTGTGACGAGCTTTATTGTATTTTACTACCTGCTGGAAAAATACATCTACTCCAAGATTGTACTGATCTATAAGTTGATCCATAACCTTAAACTGGGCAAAGACCTGAAGGACGCGCTTGGCGAATACGTCAGTTCCGATCCCATTAATGATGTGGAACATGAAGTAAAAGAATGGGCTGGAGCCAAGAAGCGCGAGATTGAGATACTGAGAAAACAGGAACAGTTCAGAAGAGAGTTTCTATCCAATGTATCTCATGAGTTTAAAACACCTTTGTTTGCAGTACAGGGATATATAGAAACGCTGCAGGATTGTCTTCTTGACGATCCGGAGCAGGCAATGAAGTTCCTGAAGAAGGCGGAGACGAATGTGGAACGCCTGAGCTACCTCATCAACGACCTGGATTCCATTTCCAAGCTGGAGTCTGGTGAGATCCCGATCAACTACGAGAAGTTTGACTTTGTGGTGCTGGCAAAAGAAGTAATGGACGTGCTGGAAGACCGTGCAAAAACCAAACACATCACCATCTCCTTTAAAGATAAATACACACATCCTGCGTATGTAAGGGCCGATAGGGAGAAGATCCGTCAGGTGATGATCAACCTGATCCAGAACTCCCTGAAATATGGCAAAGACCATGGCTCCACTGCCATTAAGATCTTTGAGCTGCACGATCAGTACCTTGTAGAAGTGACAGATGATGGCATTGGTATCGACGAGAAACACCTGCCCCGATTATTTGAGCGTTTTTACCGCATCGATACCCATCGTTCCCGTCAGGAGGGCGGCACAGGACTGGGCCTTGCTATAGTAAAACACATCCTGGAAGCACACCAGCAGATCATTTCGGTGAGAAGCACACTTCAAATAGGCTCCACTTTTGCATTTACATTGGAAAAGATTGGTTAACAGCGGGTCAGCTTTTTAAAAATAACTTAACACTTAACATTAAATTAACATTACACTCATACTTTTGTATCATATTTTATAGAGCGGATGGTCTTTGCCTCAGGCGGTATTCATCCAAAAATTAAAGCAAAATATAAACATAAAGATGAATAGCATTTTTAATTTCTTTACTCCTAAGGACAAAAAGTTCCAACCTCTATTTGAGCAGGCCGGCAGCAATGCATTAAACATTTCTAAGGCCCTTCTGCTTGCCCTTACGGCAACGGATCTTGAAAAAAGAAAAGAATACATCAAAGAAGTAGAGCGCTTAGAGCATGTTGGTGATGACATTACCCACTCCATTTTCCTGGAACTTAGTAAAAACTTTATCACTCCTTTTGACCGTGAAGACATACACGCACTGGCAAGTGCCGTAGATGACATTGCAGATTACATCCATGCTTCAGCAAGTAATATCGAATTGTACAACATTGTGAACATCGGTGATGCCATGGTGAAACTGGCAGAGCTGCTGGTAGAGATGTGTACAGATTTGGAAAAAGCGATCAAAGAATTACGCAGCTTTAAAAATATCCGTGTAATTGCTGATGCCTGTGTAAGGATCAACAGCGGCGAGAATCAGGCTGACTATGTGACTAACCTGGCCATTGCCCGTTTGTTTGAATTTGAGACTAATGCTATTGAGCTGATCAAACAAAAAGAAGTCCTTCAAACGCTTGAAATGGCTACAGATAAATGTGAAGATGCAGCCAACGTGTTGGAATCTATCTTGGTAAAGAACGCTTAAACCTTTAAAAAATGGTAACTACCTTATTGGTTGTTGTAATTGTCCTTGCAATTGCCTTCGATTATATTAATGGCTTTCATGATGCAGCGAATTCAATTGCGACTATTGTATCTACCAAAGTATTGTCGCCTTTTCAGGCCGTATTATGGGCCGCTCTCTTTAACTTCGCTGCATATTTCTATTTTACAGATCATAAAGTAGCCAACACGATCGCGAAGACGGTGGTAGAAAACTTCATTACGCTTGAAGTGATTCTTGCCGGTCTAATTGCTGCGATCACCTGGAACTTATTCACCTGGTGGTTCGGTATTCCTTCCAGCTCCTCACATACGCTGATTGGCGGTTTTGCGGGTGCTGGTATGGCGAAGGCAGCAACGCTGGGCGCAGGCATCATGTCGGCGATCAACCTTGCTCCTATCCTGAAAGTTGTAGCCTTCATTGTGCTGGCTACGGTGATCGGTATGATCATTTCCGTGATCATTTCCATCATTATCCTGCACATCTCAAAAAATGCGCGTCCTTCCGTAGCTGAGAAATGGTTTAAAAGACTACAGTTGCTTTCTTCCGCAGCCTTGAGCTTTACCCACGGTGGTAATGATGCACAGAAGGTTATGGGGATCATCTATGTAGCCATGGTGGCTTCAAATGTGCTTAAAACGGGTGATGCAATGCCGGAGTGGGTTCCAATCTCCTGTTATGCGGCTATCGGTCTGGGTACTATGAGTGGTGGCTGGAAGATTGTAAAAACTATGGGATCTAAGATTACTAAAGTAAATGCCTTCGAGGGTGTAGCTGCAGAGACTGCAGGTGCGGTAACCTTAGGTATTACTGAGCACTTCGGTATCCCTGTATCAACGACACATACCATTACCGGATCTATCGTCGGTGTAGGACTGCTGAAAAGGGTCTCCGCTGTACGCTGGGGTGTAACGGTAAGCCTGCTTTGGGCATGGGTGCTGACCATCCCTGTATCGGCTACACTGGCAGGTATAGTTTACGGGGTCATTCACCTGTTCTTTTAATTGAAAGCTTATCAGACCCCGGTCTGATATTACATACCTAAAATATTTGAAGGTGCTGGAGTCTGAAAAGATGATTCCAGCACCTTTTTGCATCTGAGGGGGAGACATTGAGAGCTAAAAGAAATATTATTGTATCTATATTATAAAAACAACTTTATATATTTATGTACAATTAAGCTCAAATGAACAAAAACACGCTCTTCACATTCTCGATACCTTTCTGTCTTTTGCTTTTCCAATCTACTTGCACTAAGGATATATGGTATTATATCATAAGATCAGAACTAAGGCTTAAGCGCTCAGCTTGAATCGGCAACTAAATAAACTTAACCTTATAAATAACCTTTGACAAGACCCTGAGTCCCTTTAAATCAACCAGTAAATAAAAAAACTTCAACATGTTTAAATTAAAAATATTAATGGTTTTTATGTTTTTCGGTATAAGTGCAACGAAGGCCCAACCACCTAAGCAGCTCCAAAATGATACGACTAATACTTACAAACTCATAATTGATGGCGACAATACTCAATTCACAGCTATAAGTGTCAACTTCAAAGATCAGGATGGTTATGAGATGCGGGGGCGAGTTGGGATCCGAGACCAGGATGGCCAGTCCATCGCCAGCTATCTATCAGATGGCAAGGGGTTTGTTCAGCTAATAATCTGGAACGATAAGC
>Ga0157373_10002105_pt1 | contig 15069 bp, 10 predicted proteins | sample C65metaG_FD_113460 | JGI IMG/M metagenome (GOLD analysis project Ga0157373, IMG submission 113460) | Corn rhizosphere microbial communities from Kellogg Biological Station, Michigan, USA - C6-5 metaG | ecosystem: Host-associated > Plants > Roots > Rhizosphere > Soil | place: USA: Michigan... | reverse complement strand
TGCTCTCCGGTGTCATGCGCGCGTCGGGCGCGGTGCTGGTGCCGGTGGCGATCACCATCGCCTGCATCGCGTTCATCGAGGTGCCCTCGGCGTACACGCTGTCCGCGCGCTTCGGCCTCGAGGGCGTGTGGATGGCCTACCCGATCGCGTTCGTCGCCATGCTCGTCGGGCAGACGCTGTACTACCGGCTGTTCTGGAAGAAGCGCAGGATCGAGCGGCTGGTGTAGCCGGTCGCGCGGGCGTGGGTTCGACACCGTGGCGCCGCGCATCCTTGTATAGTTTCTCGACGCGGGTGCGGCAGTGCTTTCGCCGGCCACCCGGTCAATCGCAGAGGAACCGGTCTTGAACGCATCCAGCTCGTTGCAATCGTGGGCGCCGCGCGCGTTGAGCGTGCTGCGCATCGTCACCGCATTCCTGTTCATGGTGCACGGCAGCGCCAAGCTCCTGCACGTGCCGCACCAGGCGATGTTCGACAACCTGAAGCTCATGTCGCAGTTGGGCCTGCAAGGCGTCCTCGAGCTGGTGGGCGGCGGGCTACTCGTCATCGGGCTCTTCAGCCGCCCGATCGCGTTCCTGCTGTGCGGCGACATGGCGGTGGCCTATTTCATCGCGCACTGGCCGAAGAGCTGGCTGCCGATCCTCAACGGGGGCGAGCTCGCGGTGTTGTTCTGCTTCGTGTTCCTCTACGTATGGATCGCGGGCCCGGGACCGTGGAGCGTGGACGCGGCGATGCGCCGCGGCCGTTGATCAGGTCTCGCGAGACGCCGGGCTTCGTAGTCTCGCCAACATGACCGACACGACCGGCGCCGCGATCGGCCACGCTCCGCGCGAGCTGTCCGACGAGGCGCAGCGCGGCAATATCGCGCGCCTGTCGATTGCCCAGGCGCTGGCCGGCGCCAACTCGGTCGTCGCGTACGCGACCGGCGCGATCGTCGGCAATTCGCTGGCGCCGGACAGCAGGCTCGCGACGCTTCCGCTGTCGATCTTCGTCGTCGGCATGGCGGCATCGATCCTGCCCGTCGGCGCCATCGCGCGTCATCACGGGCGCCGTACGGCGTTCCTGGTCGGCACGGGTGCCGGCATCCTCGCAGGTCTTCTCGCCACGCTGGCGGTCCTCGAGAGCTCGTTCTGGCTGTTCTGTGTCGCCACGTTTCTCGGCGGCGCCTACGCGGCGGTGGTGCTGTCGTTCCGCTTCGCGGCGGCCGACGGCGTCGATGCGACCCGGCGCGCGCGCGCCGTTTCGCTGGTGATGGCCGGCGGGGTCGCGGCGGGCGTGCTCGGACCGCAGCTCGTGACGCTGACGATGGACGCGTGGCCGCCCTACACGTTCGCGGCAACGTACATCGCGCAGGCTGCGGTCGCGCTCCTGTCGATGGGCGTGCTGGCGGGCGTGCGATTGCCGAAGCCCACCGCCGCCGAGATCGCCGGCGGACGGCCGCTCGCCGTCGTCGCGCGACAGCCGCGCTTCATCACCGCGGTGATCTGCGGCGCGGTGTCGTACATGCTGATGAACTTCCTGATGACGGCAGCACCCTTGGCGATGAAGCTCTGCGGGCTCTCGCAGCAGAGCGCGAACCTCGGCATCCAGTGGCACGTCATCGCAATGTACGGACCAAGCTTCTTCACCGGACGGCTGATCACGCGCTTCGGCGCGAGCCGTGTCGTGGCGGGCGGGCTCGTGCTGATGGGCGTGTCGGCGCTGGTGGGACTTGCCGGCATCGACGTCGCGCATTTCTGGCTGACGCTGGTGCTGCTCGGTGTCGGCTGGAATTTCAGCTTCATCGGCGCGTCGACGCTGGTGCTCGAGAGCCATCGCCCCGACGAGAAGACGCGCGTGCAGGCGCTCAACGACTTCATCGTGTTCGGCCTGATGACGATCGGCTCGTTCGTGTCCGGCAGCCTGCTGTCGGCGTACGGATGGAACGTCGTGCTGGCCGCGTCGTTCCTGCCGCTCGCGATCGCCGTCGTCGCGCTGATGGTCACCACGCGCGTTCATCGCGCGACCGAGGGCGCGCGGGCGTAGACGCGACTATCCGTGCCGTTGGCAACGGCGCGCTGCATTGCCCGCCTCGCGAGGCAATGGCACGGGAATTGCAAAACTGCCGCGAACGAAATCGATCGGACGGACGCTTCGGGATTCCTCGCCGTGCGACGGCACGTCGGCGCGCGCAACGCAAGCCACGGGAATCAGAGGTCAATCGCCCGGCCCATCCGCAAGGGGAACCCTCCGGTGATGAAGATTCTTCAAGCTCGCGCATCGTCGATCGCGCGGACGATCGGCGTGATGATCGTGCTGCTCGCGTCGAACGCGGCCGTCGCACTTACGACGCTCACCGTCACATTGTCCTCGGACAACAATCCCGGAGGCGTCGGCGAGCCGGGCGACCTGCGGTACGCGCTGAACGCGATGAACCAGGGGCTGAACACGATACCCGACGATTACGCGATCGTCTTCGCCTTTCCGATGACGATAGAGCTCAACGGCATCCTGCCGATCGTCAACAATTCGCCGAACCCGGTGAACGTCACGATCGGCAACGCGGGCTCGACGCCCACCGTCACGATCGACGGCAACGGCGGCGCCTATCCCGGATTCTTCATTCCGATGGGGAACGTCACGCTCCAGAACATGGTGCTGCAGAACATGACCGCGCGCGGCGGCAATGGCGGCGACGGCATCTCGGGCGGTGGCGGCGGCCTCGGCGCCGGGGGCGCGATCTACGCGCCTCAAGCGTTCCTGAACGGCTCGAATCCTTCGATTGCGCTGCAGAACGTTTCGATCAACGACACCGCGGCCGTCGGCGGGAACGGCGGAAGTTACATCGGCGCGGCGTCGACCGGCAACGAGGGTGGCGGTGGCGGCGGCGGCTTCGGTGGACACGGCGGGTCCGTCCTGACCACCGGAATCACCGGAGGCGCTGGGGGCGGAGGGTTCGGTGGGGACGGCGGCAATGTCACGCTGTCGACCGACGACATTCTCGGCGGCGGCGGCGGTGGCGGTGGGGGACTTGGATCCCGCGCCACAATCGGCACGCTCACGAACCTGGGCAATGGCGGCGCCGATCAGGCCGTCGGGCTGGCTGGCAGCGGCTATGGCCTTTCGATCACCGCGGGCTCCGGCGGGGGCGGCCTGAACGGCGGCAACAACGCGGGAGGCGGTGGTGGGGGTGGTGCGATCGGCGGGTCCGCGCTGTCCGGCGGCGGCGGAGGAGGAAGCGCCGGACAAAACGGACTCACGGCGCAAGGCTCGATACCGCCGATGCTCAAGGACGCGTTTCGTTCCGGCGGCAACGGCGGCGACGGCGGCGGCGGTGGCGGCGGCAGCGTGGTCATGACGAATTTCTCGAACGAAATCGACGGACAGGCCGCGGATGGGGGCTACGGAGGCGGAGGTGGAGGCGGCTCCGGCACCGGTGCCTTCGACATCGATTACACCGTCCATGGTGGTGCGGGCGGGTTCGGCGGCGGTGGCGGGGGCGGCGGCGTCAATCTGTCCGGGATGACGTTTGCGGACGGCGGCAATTCCCTTGGCGGCGGCGGCGGTGCCGGCGGCGGACCCTCGAATGGCTTGAATGCCCAAGGCGGCGCCGACATCGGAAATCTCGGCGGAGGGATCGGAGGGATTGGCGCCGATACCTACGGAGCGGGCTTCGGCGGCGGCGGCGGTGGAGGTGGCAGCGGTCTTGGCGGCGCGATCTTCGTCGATAGCAACCTGAATTTCACCGTGCAGGCGATGCCGGGAATTCCGACCACGTTCAACGCTTCGAACAACACGACGCAGGCAGGCGTCCATGGGACGGGCGGCCCGGGAGGTTCGGACGGCGGCGACGGTTCGGCGCTCGGCAACAGCATCTTCCTGCGCGCCGGTTCCACGCTTACGCTCCTAGCGAACGACGCGGGCGATCTCCTGACGCTCGGCGATCAGGTCGCATTCGTCGACGACACCGTTTTCGGCGCGGGGGGAACCCGCGTCTTCGTCAAGGGAAACGGGACCATCGTCTACAACGGGACGACGGATTACCGGGGCAACGTCCAGGTCTACAACGCGAATTTCAGGGTGAATGGCGAGATCGACGAAGCATCGGTGCTCGTCACGCGAAACCTCGGCTTCAGCGCGCAAATGGGGACGCTCGGCGGGACCGGGACCTTGACCGGAAGCGTCGACGTCATCGAAGGAGCGATTGCGCCCGACGCGGGCGGGACGCTGACGCTTGGAAGTCTTGTCCTCAACTCACCGAGCGCCGTGCATGTCGGGATCGATTCCGGCGGCACGTCGCGGGTCGCCGTCACGGGCGCTGCAACGCTGGCCGGCACGTTGCACATCGATCTCGATCCCGCCGCCAACAAGGCCGGCTCGTACACGGTGCTTTCGTCGGCCGGCATCACGGGCAGCTTCGACGCCGTCACGTTCGCCGGATCGACGCCCGCGAACTACACGCTCTCGTACCTTCCGGACGGCGCTCCCACGCACGTGCAGCTCGACATCTTCGACTCGGCCGACATGACGGTGTCGGCGAGCTTCCCGCCGTCGGCGATCGCGGGCTCGACCGTGAACGGAACGTTCACCTGCGCGAACAACGGACCGAATCCGGCCGCCGCGGCCACGTGCGCCATCAGCGGACTTCCGCCCGGTGCGACCGTGACGTGCACGCCGCCCGTGCCGACGGCGACGCCGCTCGCCGCGGGCAGCAGCATCACCTGCACGGCGACGTACACGGCGCCGGCGGCGGGGAGCGTGACGCCGACGATCACCGCGGGCAGCAGCACCAGCGATCCGAACGGCGCGAACAATGCATCGCCAGTGACGACCGCGGTGAGCGCGGCCGCCGCGACACCGGTTCCCATGAACGGGTGGTGGAGCCTCGCCGCGCTGATGCTGGCGATATGCGGCGCGGCGGCGGTGCTGAATTACCGACACCGTTAGCCCGATTTGGCGGGGCCGCGCCGGCGGAACATCCGAGCCCGCTTCGACCGCCGCCGATAACCAGGATCGAATGGAGCCGCCGTCCGGGACTGGGACGGCGGGCTTGCCGGCGCCGATGTCCATTGGCAATCGTCGACGTCGCGTTCCCCGCGCATGGGCGCTTCCCCCCGCGAACCGAGTTCCAGCCGGGCGCCGCTGACGGTGAGTCCTTACGACGCTATCAGCCAACGCCGATAGTCACGCCAAGCCGATACACGCAGCATCCACGTTCCGGGCCGAGTGTCGTGACGCAGCCATGCTCGCGCCAATCGACCCGGGCTCGAGCGTCGCAGGCGCTTGCAACGAAGACTCTTTTCGTCGGTTCGAAAGGGTTGGGAGGCGATCCTCCGGGACGCGCAGCACGCGACCGCGGTGCGCGTCAGGCTTGCCGAACCGTTTCGCAACGATGAAGGAGTCGTCATTGTCTTCGCCGAAATCCCGTTCCAGGAAGTCACCGCCGGCCGGTGCGGCCGCCCCCGACGAAGGCGCCGCGAGATCGACGGCACGCTCGACCACCAGTGGTCCCGCGGAGGGCGTTGCGGAGGTCTCCGACGCGGCCACCGCCAAGCTCGCGGGCACCGAAGCGGTGGCGTCCAAGTTTCCGTTCAATGCGGCAAAGCCCGGCGAGTTCGGCGCGCGATCGCGCGATCCCGCGAGGGGGCAGAGCGTCGAACCACCCCACCCGCTGGTTGCCGGAAGCACGCTCACCGAGATCAATGCCTCGCAGAAGGTCGGAAGCGGCAATCCCCAGATGAGCTTCAACCCGGGCAACGCATCGCTGGATCGCGTGCGCACCGACTCGGGAGGGCGCGTCCTGACCACCAATCAAGGTGTCCCGGTTGCCGACAACCAGAACTCGCTCAAGGCGGGCTTGCGCGGTCCGGCGTTGCTCGAGGATTTCATCCTTCGCGAGAAGATCACCCATTTCGATCACGAGCGCATTCCGGAGCGCGTCGTGCATGCTCGCGGCTCCGGGGCGCACGGCTATTTCGAGTGCTACGCGTCGCTCGCCGAGCTGACGCGGGCCTCGATCTTTGCCGAAGCCGGCAAGCGCACGCCGGTATTCGTGCGCTTTTCGACGGTGGCCGGAGAGCGGGGATCGACCGACACCGCGCGTGACGTGCGCGGGTTCGCCGTCAAGTTCTACACGGACGAGGGCAACTGGGACCTCGTGGGCAACAACATCCCGGTGTTCTTCATCCAGGACGCGATGAAGTTCCCGGACCTGGTGCATGCCGTCAAGCCCGAGCCGCACCACGGCATGCCGCAGGCGGCGTCGGCGCACGACACGTTCTGGGATTTCGTGTCGCTGATGCCCGAGTCCACGCACATGTTGCTGTGGGTGATGTCGGACCGCGCCATCCCGCGGAGCCTGCGGATGATGCAGGGCTTCGGGGTGCACACGTTCCGCTTCGTCAACGCCGATGGGGATTCCTGCTTCGTGAAGTTCCACTGGAACCCGTTGGCGGGGACGCATTCGCTGGTCTGGGATGAGGCGGTCAAGATTTCCGGCGCGGACTCGGACTTCCATCGCCGCGACCTCTGGGAAGCCATCGAAGCCGGTGCATTCCCGCAGTGGGAGCTCGGCGTCCAGGTATTCACCGAGCAGCAGGCCAACGGTTTCTCGTTCGACGTGCTGGACGCCACGAAGCTCGTGCCCGAGGAGCTCGTGCCGGTGACGCCGATCGGACGAATGGTGCTCAATCGCAATCCCGACAACTTCTTCGCGGAGACGGAGCAGGTCGCGTTCTGCACCGCGCACATCGTTCCCGGACTCGATTTCTCCAACGACCCGCTGCTGGCCGGACGCATCCATTCCTACGTCGACACGCAGATCTCCCGGCTCGGCGGACCCAATTTCCACGAAATACCCGTCAACGCGTCCGTCGCGCAGGCGCACAACAACCAGCGTGACGGCATGCATCGCCAGGCGATCCCGCGCGGGCGCGTCGCCTACGAGCCCAACTCGCTCGGCGGTGGTTGCCCGTTCCAGGCCGGAAGCGCGGGGTTCACGTCGTTTCCCGAACCGATCGCCGCGGACAAGTTGCGCGGCAAGCCGGAAAAATTCGCGGAGCACTACAACCAGGCGACGCTGTTCTGGAACAGCCAGACCGACGCCGAGAAGGCGCACATCGTGCGTGCCTTTCGCTTCGAGCTCACGAAGGTGCAAACGCCGGCGGTGCGGCGGCGCGTCGTCGCCACGCTCCGCAATGTCGCGGACGAGTTGGCGACCCAGGTCGCGCACGGGCTCGGCATGCCGCTGCCGGAACCGCTTCCTCGTGCCATCGATCGCGTTCCTAGTCCGGAAGTCGGCGTATCGAGCGCGCTGTCGCTGATGGCGCGTCCCGGGCAAAGCGGCGTCGCGACGCGGCGCGTCGCGATCCTCGTCGACACGGGATTCGCCGACGACTCCGTCGTCACCGCGCATTCCGTGTTGCTCGCTCAAGGCGCCGTTCCTCGCTTCGTGGGCCCCCGGCTGGGCGGCTTCGAGTCGTCGCAAGGGTCCAGGGTCGAGGCGGAGATTTCCCTCGAGGCCGGTCCTGCGGTGCTCTACGACGCGGTCGTGCTGCCGGGAGATGATGCGGCAGCGCGACTCGCCGGCAACGGCGCGGCGGTGGAATTCGTCAAGGACATGTATCGCCATTGCAAGCCGATTCTCGCGATAGGCGAAGTCAAGGTATTGCTCGACAAGGCGGGGGTGCCTGCTGCGCTCGCCGACGGCCGTGACGATCCGGGGCTGATCCGCGGGGACGCCGGCGACATCAAGGCGATCGAAAAATTCGTTGCCGCGCTCGCCGGCCATCGAAGCTTTGCACGAGAAACCGACCCGCCGGTCGTGTAGGAGCCGCTCATGTCGACGACCAACCGGATGCAAGTGCGCGAGCTTCTCCTCCAGGCGCTGGAGCACGAGCGAGGCGGTGCGCTGGTCTACTGCACCGCGCTCGAATGCGCGTTGAACGACGACTTGCGCGCGGAATGGGAGAAATACCGGGACCAGACGATCCGCCACATCGACATTCTCACGGAGGCCTGCATCGGAATCGGGCTCGATCCCGATGAATCGACGCCGGGTTGCCAGATCGTGCAACACAACGGCAAGGCCCTCGTGATCGCGATGAAGATGGCGCGCGCGGCGGGCGATCCGGCAGCGGCTCAACTCGTGGCATGCGATTGCATCGTGGTCGCCGAGACCAAGGACCACGCCAACTGGGAGCTCATCGGACAGTGTGCCGCGCACATCGAGGGCAAAGCCGCGGCACTGATGAAGGCGGCGTATGAGCAGGTCGAGGACGAGGAAGACGAGCATCTTTATCACACCAAGGGCTGGTGCCGGGAACTCTGGCTGAAATCCCTCGGGCTTCAATCGACGTTGCCCCCGCCGGAAGAGAAGCGCGATGTCAAAAGCGCCATCGAGGCGGCGAAAGTCGAAAAGTCGCGAGCGGCCGAGGGCAGGCGCCCGTCCTGATTTCAAGAATCCCGCTGCGCGGATTCTCGCCGCGAGCGTTCCATACCCCACTTCGGAGAGTGCCATGCAATCAGCCGCCATCGTGTCAACGGACGTCCCGTCACCGTATTCGTCAGGCCCGATCGAGGCAGCCGGAGGTACCGCGTGGCGCGCCATCATCGCGGGCGCGGTGGGCGCGGCAGCGCTATCACTGATCCTCCTCGCGTTGGGAAGCGGTCTCGGGCTGTCGTCGATTTCGCCCTGGAGCTATCGCGGCGCGACGGCGACGAGTGTCGCCATCGGCGCGATCGTCTGGCTTCTCCTGACCGCGGCAGCGGCATCGGGCCTGGGCGGATATCTGGCAGGCCGATTGCGTCCGAAGTGGGCGCAGCTCCCCGACGACGAATCGTTTTTCCGCGACACCGCGCATGGCTTCCTCGCCTGGGCGCTGGCGACGATCGTCAGCGCGGCACTGCTGACCAGCGCTGCATCGGAGATGGTCGGCACGGCGGCGAAAAGCGGCGCAGCCGTCGCAGGAACCGCTGCGGCATCCGCCGCGGCCGCAGGCGCGTCGGGCCTCGACCGGACGTCCGACCCGCTCGGCTACTACACCGATATGTTGTTTCGCGGAAGCACGCCCGCGGAGGCGGGAACCGATCGCGAAGCGATTCGCGCGGAGACGACGGGCATCTTGACCAACGCGCTCCGACAGGGCGAACTCGGCGCGCCTGACAAGACTTACCTGGCGCAGCTCGTCGCGCGCCGCACCGGGGTGTCACAGCAGGACGCGGAGCAGCGTGTGTCGCAGGTCACTGCCGCCGCCAAGGCTGCCGCCGACGCCGCGGAAGCAAAAGCGCAGGCGGCGGTGGAGGCGGCCCGAAAGGTCGCCCGGTCCATGGCGTTGTGGATATTCGTTTCGCTGCTGCTCGGCGCCTTCTGCGCCACGTTCGCCGCAACCGTCGGCGGGCGTCATCGCGGGCTCTGGGTCACGTCCCGCTAATGCTTAACCTCGGGAGTCAATGATGCGATCGATGCTGCTTTGGATACTCGGTGTGCCCATTCCGATCATCATCCTGATCGCGCTGTTCGTCCATTGAGCGGAGCGACGAGGTGATGTCGGTGACCCGGAGACGAACGCAATCGCTGGACTGGATGAATCTGGCCTTCAAGGCTCACGAAACGCTGTGGGCATCGGCCGTCGTGATCGCGCACCGGACGCAGCGCATGGCGATGGCCGGTGCGGTGCCAAGCGCGCGCGATCATGCCGAGTTCGCGCGGATGTGGCCGGAGAAAGTGGCGGCCGTCGCAAGCTCGGCGCGACGCGTCGCGATGTCCGCGAAGCCGTCGGACATCACGCTCGGGGCGCAGGTAATTGGCGCGTCGATGAACGCCTGGCTCGCCTATGCCGCATTGGCCGGCAGCCGGACGCCGGGCCAATTTCTCTCCCGGCAGGCGCGCCTTGCCCAGGCGCTCACGGCTGCTCAACGCGCGACGTCGGCGGCCACGGCACGTTCGGCGAGAGTGGCGAGCGCCGCCATCGATCCGTTTCATCGGACGACCCGCAGCAATTCGCGGCGGCTTGGGAAGCCGAGGCCGCGAAGCGCCCGTTGAGTGCGCATCCGCGAATCGGCCATAAAAAAACCGACGGGGGCGCCGTCGGTTTCGGGATGATGGTGGAGACGAGGAGGATCGAACTCCCGACCTTCGCATTGCGAACGCGACGCTCTCCCAGCTGAGCTACGTCCCCGGAACAACTGGTCATTATAGCGAAAGCGCGAAGGCCGGCAAAGCGCGGCTTCACGACCGGACGTCGGCGTAACATCCGGCAACGATATGGCTGCAACGCCGCCGCCGCGCGTGCCGGGAAGCGCCGTCTTCTTCCCCATGGCCGCCGCCTACGCGGCGGTCGTGCTGCCGGCGTCGGTCGCCGCGATGACGGGAATGACCGGCGCGTTCCCGGGCCTCGCCACGCCGGCGGGCCACGCGCATGAGATGCTGTTCGGCTTCGCGCTCGCCGTGGTCGCGGGCAATCAACTCGGGCTGCGCACGCGCGGTGTTGTCGTCGTGCTGGTGTCGCTGTGGATGATCGCGCGCGTCGCTTTCGTATTCGCGCCGCACGGCCGGTTCACGACACTCGCCGATGTTGCCTTTCCCGTGCTGCTGGCGGGACACCTGGCGCCGCGTCTTCTGGGCAGCGCCAAGAAATGGCGCAATCGGGCGTTGCCGGTCATGCTCGCGGCCATCTGTGGCAGCGCCGTCGTCGTTGCATTCATCGTGCATGGCGTTGGGCCGGTGCAAGGACCTTTCGCCGATCCGCACCGGGTCCTGCGCGTCGCCGTCGCCCTCTTCGCGCTGCTGCTGCTTTTCATGGGCGGACGGATCACTGCGCCCACGGTCGCGGGCCAGCTCCAGCGCCAGGGCATCGCGATGCCCGCGCGCGTGCAGCCACGCGTCGAGGGCGCTCTGATCGCGCTGATGCTGGGAGCAACGATCGCGCTCGCGGCGAGGCCCGAGCCGGCGGATGGCCCGCAATGGATGGCCGATGCGGCCGGTGCCGCGCTGATCGCCGCCGGCGCGCTCGCGGCAGTCCGACTCGCGCGCTGGCGGTTGTGGGCGCTGCGTGGCCGTCCCGACCTGTGGTGCCTCGCGGCGGGCTCCGCGTGGCTCGCGCTCGGGCTGGTGCTGCTGGGCATGGCGCAGGCGGGACTCGTGCTGGGATCGCGCGAAACGACCGCCGCGCTGCACGTCATCACCATCGGCAGCCTCGGCACATTGACGCTCAACGTGATGGCGATGACCGCCCTGTCGAGGGTGCGCGATGCGTCGGCGGCGCTGCGGCGGCTGCCCGTGGTCGGGACGCTACTCCTCGCGGCGGCGGTCGCACTGCGGCTGGCGGCCGGGAGAGTCGGAGACCTGCGCACGTTGCTGGTCGCCGCGGCGATGTGCTGGGCTGCGGCGTTCGCGTTGCTGTTCGTGCTGCTGCTCCATGCGCGGTTGCAAGCGCGTCCCCGCCATGCGCGCGCCGTCGTGACGCGCTGACGCCGAATCGCCTCGCCGGCGCGCGGCGGGGCGCGCTTGCTACACTCGCCGTCACGAAGGAGGCACCCATCATGAGCAAGCACGAGATCCAGAGCGCAAGCGCGCCTTCCGCCATCGGTCCGTACTCGCAGGCGATCCTGCGCAATGGCACGCTGTGGATGTCCGGGCAGATCGCGCTCGATCCTTCGACGATGCAGATCGTCGACGGCGGCATCGAGGCGCAGGCCGCGCGCGTGTTCGACAACATGGCGGCGGTGCTTGCCGCCGCAGGCGGCGGCTTCGACGACGTCGTCAAGCTGACGATCCTGCTCGTCGACTTGGGCGACTTCGCCCAGGTCAACGAGATCATGGCGGCGCGCTTCAGCGCGCCGTACCCCGCGCGCTCGACTTACCAGGTCGCGGCGCTGCCGCGCGGCTCGCGCCTCGAGGTCGAGGCGGTGGCGGTGCTCGCGCCCTCCGGCGTGTCGGAAGCGCAGCAGACCGGCTGGCGCGACGCATTCGACGCGAACAAGGCGGCCTGACGCACGCCGAAGCGAGGTGCGCCGTGGCCCGCAAGGGCGCCCGATCGACGTCGAGCAAAGGCGCGGAAGCGAAGCGCTCGAACACGCTAGCCGACAAGCTCGCGCGCCTCGACATCGCGCGCGAGGAGGACCTCGTGCTGCACCTGCCGCTGCGCTACGAGGATCGCACGACACTGACGCCGCTCGCCGCGGTCGTCGCCGGCAACACCGTGCAGACCGAAGGGCGCGTCGTGCGTGCCGACATCCAGTACCGGCCGCGCCGCCAGCTCGTGGCGATGATCGAGGACGGCGAAGGCGGCCGTCGCGCGCAGCTCGTGCTGCGCTTCTTCACTTTCTATCCCAACCAGCAGAAGGCGCTCGAGCCCGGCACGCGCGTGCGCGTCTACGGCGACGTGCGCGAAGGCCACTTCGGCCCGGAGATCGTGCATCCGCAGTTCACCGTGCTGCACGACGACGTGCCGCTGCCCGACCGCCTGACGCCGGTCTACCCGACCACCGCGGGCCTGGGCCAGGACGCGTTGCGCAAGCTCGTCGCGCGCGCGATCGCCGCCGATCCCGCGCGTCTCGCCGACGACCTTCCCGACGATCTCGTGCGCCGTCGCCAGCTCTGGAAGTTCGGCGACGCCGTGCAGTTCCTGCACGCGCCGCCGCCACGCCTCTCACCGCTGACGCAGCGCGCGCTCGACGCGCGCACGCATCCGGCGTGGAAGCGCATCAAGTTCGACGAGCTCCTCGCGCAGCAGCTCTCGATGAAGCTGCATCGGCGCGCGCGTGCCGAGCGGCGTGCGCCGATCCTCACCGGAACGGGCGCGCTCACCAAGGCTCTGCTGGCGCGCGTGGCGTTCAAGCTGACGCGGGCACAGGAAAAGGTGTGGCGCGAGATCGCGCATGACCTGAAGCGCGGCCAGCCGATGCAGCGCCTGCTGCAGGGCGACGTCGGCGCAGGCAAGACGGTGGTCGCGGCACTCGCGGCGTTGCAGGCGATCGAGAGCGGCCGGCCGGTCGCGTTCATGGCGCCCACCGAGATCCTCGCCGAGCAGCACTACCGCAAGCTGGTTGCGTGGCTCGACGGATTGCCCGTCAACATCGCCTGGCTGTCGGGTTCGCTGCCGGCGAAGGAGCGGCGCGCGGCGCGCGAGGCGATCGCCTCCGGCGCCGCGCAATTCGCGGTGGGCACGCACGCGCTCTTCCAGGAGGGCGTCGACATGCCGGCGCTGGGACTCGCGATCGTCGACGAGCAGCATCGCTTCGGCGTCGCGCAGCGGCTCGCGCTGCGCGGCAAGAGCCTCGCCGACGCGCACCAGCTGATGATGAGCGCGACGCCGATCCCGCGCACACTGGCGATGTCGTTCTACGCCGACCTCGACGTGTCGGTGATCGACGAGCTGCCGCCGGGGCGGACGCCGGTGGCGACGCGACTCGTCAGCGAGAAGCGCCGCGCCGAGATCGTCGCGCACGTCGCACGCCGCTGCGCCGGCGGCGGACAGGCGTACTGGGTGTGCCCGCTGATCGAGGAGAGCGAGAAGCTCGAGCTGCAGACCGCGGTCGCGCTGCATGCGGAGCTCACGAAGGCGTATGCCGGGCTGCCCCGCGTCGAAGGCGTATCGCGGCCGCTCGCCGTCGGCCTGCTGCATGGCCGGTTGAAGCCCGCGCAGAAGGCGGCGACGATGGAGGCATTCGTGTCGGGTGCGATCGACGTGCTGGTCGCGACGACGGTGATCGAAGTCGGCGTCGACGTGCCGAACGCATCGACGATGGTGATCGAGCATGCCGAGCGCTTCGGCCTCGCGCAGCTCCACCAGTTGCGCGGCCGCGTCGGCCGCGGCGCCACCGAGAGCCAGTGCATCCTGCTGTTCGAGGAGCCGATGAGCGACACCGCGCGCGAGCGCTTGAAGGTCATCTACGAGAACACCGACGGCTTCGAGATCGCGCGGCAGGATCTTTCGATCCGAGGGCCCGGCGAGTTCCTCGGCGCGCGCCAGTCCGGCGTGCCGCTCCTGCGCTTCGCCGACCTCGAGCGCGACGCCGCGCTGATCGAGGAGGCGCGCGACGTCGCGGACGAGCTGCTTCGCAGCGATCCGGAGGCGGCACGCCGCCACCTCGAGCGCTGGCTCGGCGGCAAGGCCGAGTTCGTCAGGGCGTGACGCGCCGGGCACGCGTCGCGCGCGATTGCGCTATCGTGTCGCGCGACGTGCTCTGCTTCCGCCGAGCCGACCTGCCATGCGACTAGCCGACTGCCACAACTTCCACGACTTCCGCACGCTCGCGCAGCGCCGGCTGCCGCGGCCGATCTTCGACTACATCGACGGCGCCGCCGACGACGAAACGACCTATCGCCGCAACACCGCGAGCTTCCAGCGTTGCGATCTCGTGCCCAGCGTGCTGCGGGGCGTGGCGGACGTCGACCTGTCGGTGACGGTGATGGGACAGAAGCTCGCCGTGCCGTTCTACTGCTCGCCGACGGCGCTGCAGCGATTGTTCCATCACGAGGGCGAGCGCGCGGTCGGCGCTGCGGCCGCGGATTTGGGCACGATGTTCGGCGTGTCGTCGCTCGGCACGGTGAGCCTCGAGGCCATGCGCGAGGCGCACCCGACGCCGCAGGTCTACCAGTTCTATTTCCACAAGGACCGCGGACTCAATCGCGCGATGATCGGGCGCGCCAAGGAGGCCGGCGTCGACGTGATGATGCTGACGGTGGACAGCATCACCGGCGGCAACCGCGAGCGCGACGTGCGCGCCGGCTTTTCGATCCCGTTCCGGCTGACGCTTCGCGGCATGCTCGCATTCGCGCGCAAGCCGATGTGGGGCCTCAACTACCTGACTCACGAGCGATTCAGCCTGCCGCAGCTCGACGAGCACGTCGACATGCGCGGCGGCGCGCTGTCGATCCAGCGCTATTTCACCGAGATGCTCGATCCGTCGATGACGTGGTCGGACGTGGCGGCGATGGTGCAAGAATGGAACGGCCCGTTCTGCCTCAAGGGCGTGATGTCGGCGGCCGACGCGAAGCGCGCGGCCGACATCGGCTGCAACGGGATCGTTCTTTCCAATCACGGCGGCCGTCAGCTCGACGGCTCGCGCGCGGCGTTCGACCCACTCGC
>Ga0157373_10002104_pt1 | contig 15078 bp, 6 predicted proteins | sample C65metaG_FD_113460 | JGI IMG/M metagenome (GOLD analysis project Ga0157373, IMG submission 113460) | Corn rhizosphere microbial communities from Kellogg Biological Station, Michigan, USA - C6-5 metaG | ecosystem: Host-associated > Plants > Roots > Rhizosphere > Soil | place: USA: Michigan... | reverse complement strand
TTTTGCTTTAGGTTATTATGATGATCAATCCTTAATTCCTACACAGGATTTCAAACGTTTTTCTTTGAATACGTCCATCGATCAGGGCATCGGTAAATACATTCGTGTAGGTTTCGCAAGTAATACCGATTATAATGTATCGAATGGTTCGCAGGTTGGATTGTATAATATTTTGAGCATGTCACCGCTGGCAAGTCCATATAATGCGGATGGCTCATTGAAACAAAGCATCCAAATGCCTTTGGATAATTCATGGAATGAAACAAGATATATTGTCGACAGCCTAAAAGATCAATGGCTAAACCCGATAAAAACACTTGGTACCTTTAATAATATTTATGGAGAAATAAATATTCCCGGAGTTAAAGGTTTGAAATACCGCGTGAATGTTGGTTTGAATTATAGCACGGTTGACAATGGCAGTTATACCGGAACCGGCATCACCAGCACCAATGCTACCACTCCTTCTGTGGCTACTGTGATCCATTCTGTTTCATTGACGAAAACCATAGAAAACCTCCTTACTTATGACCGGTATTTTGGTGAAAAGAATCATTTGAATTTGACTGGGCTTTATTCTGCTGAGCAGGATACTTACACCAGTTCCAATGTTTCCGTACAGGGAATTCCAAATGATCAATTTCAATTCTATAATCTCGGACAGGCACTTGGACAAACGACGATCAATCCAAACAACCAGATATATAATCAAAATGGATTGGAATCATGGATGGGACGAGCGATTTATGAATACGACAATAAATATATGTTGACAGCGATTGTCCGTTCTGATGGTTCGTCAATTCTTGCGCCCGGTCATCAATGGCATACGTATCCTGCAATTTCTGCCGGGTGGAATATTGCCAATGAATCCTTTATGAGAGGCATCTCGTTGATTAATGAATTAAAGTTGCGCGTTGGTTATGGCCAGACTTCCAACCAGGCAGTAGCTCCTTATTCCACATTGGGAAGGTTGAGTACCATGCCTTATAATTTTGGGCCAACAAATGATGTGGTAGGTTATTATGTATCATCGTTGCCAAATCCAAATTTGGGGTGGGAGTATTCCAAAACATGGAATTACGGTTTGGACTTCTCACTGCTGAAAAATCGCCTCTCAGGAACTGTTGAATATTATATAACTAAAACAAATGATCTTCTTCTCGGTGTTGCATTACCAGCAACAACTGGTGTGGGCAGCTATACAGCCAATATCGGAAATACGGAGAATAAAGGATGGGAGGCATCATTGAACGGAGTGATCCTGGATAACGATAATGGTTGGACATGGACTGCAGGTGTGAATTTTTATAGTAATAAAAACAAACTCGTATCGCTCGCATCTGGCCAAACACAGAATATTGGAAACCTCTGGTTCGTAGGTCATCCCCTGAATGTGATTTATGATTACAAAAAGATCGGCTTGTGGCAGGCAAAAGATGCAAACATCGATATTTTGGAACCCGGTGGGAATGTAGGGATGATAAAGGTGCAATACACCGGCGATTATCAAAATGGTGTTCCTACAAGAGCTATCGGTCCTGCTGACCAACAAATTATGGATATGGATCCTAAATTCCAGGGCGGTTTCAACACTACCGTTGCTTATAAAGGATTCGATTTCACTGCTGTTGGACTCTTCCAAAATGGTGGCATACTTGTAAGCACATTATATTCCTCATCAGGTTATCTTAATTTATTGACAGGACGTAGAAATAATGTAAAAGTGAATTATTGGACACCAACCAATACCAATGCAACTTATCCTAATCCTGCAGGAGTGTTGAGCGGGGATAATCCAAAATATGGAAGCACACTTGGTTATTTCAATGCATCTTACCTGAAAGTGCAAACCTTGTCACTTGGTTACAACTTTTCAAATATGGGTTGGTTAAAAAATTCTGGTATCAACAGGCTGCACCTTTACTTCCTTGTGCAGAATCCATTTGTAATGTTCTCTCCCTATTACAAACAAACAGGAATGGATCCGCAAACCAATTCGTACGGTGATCAGAATGCGGCGGTAACAAGCACTTATCCACATCGTATTTTGACAGTTGGTACAAACACACCGGAAACACGAAACTATATTCTTGGACTTAACCTGACCTTTTAAATTGATATAATCATGAAAAGAATCAATAAAAATTATTTCAGCTTATTAGCAATAGCAGCAGTTTCGCTAATTTTTGCGTCCTGCTCGAAAATCCTGCAGGAAACACCGCGTAGCGTTTATACGCCTGATTTTTTTAAAACAGAAGCAGGTGTAACCGGAGGAATCACCTCATTGTATGCAAACCTGCGCAACATTTATGGAAATGCATATTACTACAACACAGGTGAAACCGGAACGGATGAAGTAACCTACGCACAAAGCGCTGATCAGAATTTCCTGGTGATGGATCTCTCAGGCCAGGGCGATATTACTTCACAAACAAGCCGTTCAGATGTGTTATGGAACAATTCATTCGGTGCAATTAATACAGCGAGTGGTGTAATTCAAAACGGAACAGCCGCCAATGTTTCACCCGCGCTTGTTGCAGAAGCACGTTTCTTTCGGGCATTTTATTATTTCCAGTTGGTTCAAACTTTTGGCGGAGTTCCATTGGATTTGGGTTCAGGAATATTAAAGTTTAATACAAATCCGGTAGCTCTTTCTACACGAAATACAGTTCCTGAGGTTTATACCAAAGCAATCTTCCCTGACCTTGACACAGCAATCATGGATCTGCCAGTAAATCCACGCGTAATTGGTGGTGTAACAAAAACTGTTGCACGATTGTATTTAGCGAAGGCAGCGCTTACGTATGCGTGGTGGTTGAAAAATCCGAACAATATTCCAACATATCCGGCAGCGGACCGAAAGGATCCGAACGGGAAAGATGCCGCTTATTATTTCCAGGAGGCTTACGATACTGCAACTGCTGCTATCAACGACCCCGGCCCGTATGGTTTGATGCCTACTTTTTATGATCTGCACAATGGCGCAAACGATCGCAATAAAGAAGAGCTTTTGTATGCTGATCACACACAATTGAATGAGCTTTCAAACGGAGCAAGTCTTACTTATGGTAATGGTGGCGGACAGGATAATTTTGCAGGCTGGATGATGACCTGGAATTATACGGTGTTAAGAAGTAGCACTTCCAGTTCAAACTGGAGCCCGGTAAGTTCTGTTCAGCGTGCTGCCACTCAACCGCTCGGTCGCCCATGGACTCGTATGGCGCCCACGATTGGAGCGATTATGAACACTTTTGCAGATAAGACCAACGATTCACGCTATGATGGAACTTTTGTAACCACTTATCGCGGCAACTGGGATCTGGCGGGAACCGGCGTTAATCAAACTACTTTATACAACGCAAATAATTTACCTATCAATCCCGGCGATGCGGTACTCACATTTCTTGACGAACCAAATGCTGCGATCAGCTATCCAAGCGGACAAGGAAACAGCAATATCGGAGCAGGTACTTTACCAGGAAATTCAAGCTTTGTGATCGGGCCTGATGGAATCAGCAGGGTAGTTTATCCGGGTCTTTGGAAACTGGGTGAATATCGCACTGACAACAACGGAACTCTGGGACAGCCAAATGCTGCGAGCACACGTCCTTTTGTAATCGCTTATTTCTCCGAATTCTATTTTGTTGCAGCAGAAGCAGCGGTGATGGGCGCTACAACCCAGGCAGGACAAAGTGCACGTGATCTGGTGAATGTGATTCGTGCACGTGCCGGCATGTGGAGTTATAGTAACAATGGAAATACTCCTTTGGTGCAGGATAATAGTGCCGCGATGATCGCTGCCACTCCTGCTACGATTACGATTCCTTATCTTTTACAGGAACGTTCCCGCGAATATTTCGGAGATGGCAGGCGCTGGCTCGATCTGGTTCGTACACAAGAGTGGGCAAATCTTGCTTCCTCTTATCAAATAGCCGGTAAAAATTACGGTGATCATACTCCACAAACAATAACCAGGAATATTCAGCCGTATCTTTATCTGCGCCCGATTCCGATGGGCCAGTTGAATAACATGCAAATGAGTACCGCTGATTTGGCAGCTTATCAAAATCCCAACTATCAATAAAATTTGTTTTTGGCTAAAGGAGTGTTTATTTAAGCCGTTTTTTCTCGTAGATGTATGATTGGGGGGGTGAATTTCATCCTCCCTTTCATCTTATAAACAATACTTTTCTCATAAGTTGTATCTTCAAAGTTGCAAAATCAATACAACAAAAGTTCATCTGGGATAAGTATCAACTTACTACAATTCACTAAAGTAGAAAAGCGGGTAAAAAAAGAAATAAGGAAAGTTTTTATTTCTCAATGCATTGTTTGCAAAAACAACTTTGTTTAAAAAATAATCCCTTTGATTGTAAAAACGGGCTATTTCATACAAACATTATGACTTAAGCTACTAACTTTAATTATTTGATCATGAAACAAAAAAAACACATAAAACTTCGTTTACTGTTGTTGATAGCAGCAGCTTTTTTCATCACGCCAGGATTTACACAAACACCTGTTATTACATTAAATGTTGCGAAAGCAAATACAAATGTAAGCCCGATGTTGTATGGCCTGATGACCGAAGAAATCAACCATTCTTACGACGGCGGATTGTATGCCGAATTGATTCGCAACAGGATTTTCAAAGATAGCAAAACGGAGCCGGAAGGATGGAGTTTGGTGAAAGATGATCCTTCATCGAAAGCTGAAATAAACTTGATCGGCGCCGAGGAACATGTGCCCAATGATGAACGCAGAAACGCCATCAATGGCGCTATGCAGGCTTGCTTACGTCTTACCGTAGAAAAGGCAGATGGAAGAGTCGGCGTTGCAAATGCCGGTTATTGGGGCATTCCCGTAAAACCTTCAACTACATACAAAGCATCTTTCTACATCAAAGGTACAGACAGAAGTGAACCGCCGCGTTGGCCTTGGGAACCAAAACCGACCACACCGCCGCTTCCGGTAATTGAAAATAACACGCCCGGCCCGATAACAATATCTATCGAAAGTACTGATGGCAAAACGGTTTATGCAAAAGGAACCATCAATCTTGAAAAAAGTATTTATTGGAAAAAATATGAAGTTGATTTGACCACGGCTGCTGACGTGAAACCAACAAAAGATGCACGCGTCGTGATTTCTACTGATAGAGTTGGTGTTTACTACTTCAATCTCGTTTCTTTATTTCCTCCAACTTATAAAGATCAACCAAATGGTTTCAGGCCAGACCTGATGCAACTGCTGGTGAATATGAAGCCAAAATTTTTACGTTTTCCCGGAGGAAATTTTTTGGAAGGTCCGAAAATTACTGATGCATTTCCATGGAAAACAACACTCGGCCCGATTGCAAACAGGCCCGGGCACAATGGTTCGTGGGGTTACCGCGCATCTGATGGAATGGGTTTGCTTGAGTTTTTAAAATGGTGTGAAGATATGGCCGCACAGCCGCTTTTAGCAGTTTATGCAGGTTATTCCCTCGATGGAGATCATATTGATGCAGGCCCGCTTTTGAAACCGTATGTGGATGATGCGTTGGACGAAATAGAATATGTGATTGGAGATACGAGCACGTATTGGGGCCGCAAACGGGCAGAGGATGGCCATCCGGAACCGTTTAAATTGAAATATGTAGAAATTGGCAATGAAGATTGGTTTGACAGGAGCAATAGTTATGACGGAAGATTCAATCAATTCAGAAATGCTATTGAAGCAAAGTATTCGCAACTGATCTGTATCTCTACCATTCCGAGTACTCAATATCCTTCTATGAAAGTTACGACAGGAAAAGAACCCGCGGTAGTGGATGAACATTATTACCGTAATTCATGGGAGATGTGGGAAAATGCTTCGCAATATGATACATACGACCGCAACGGGCCAAAGATCTTTGTGGGAGAATGGGCAACCCGCGAGGGAAAACCAACTACCAATTTAAATGCGGCCCTTGCTGATGCCGCCTGGATGACGGGCATGGAGCGCAATTCAGATTTAGTTATCATGTCGTGCTATGCACCCTTATTTGTAAATGTCAGCATAGATTCTGCTACCGGGAAAAAAGCATGGCAATGGGATTCTGACCTGATTGGCTACGATGCTTTGAACAGTTATGGCTCGCCGTCTTATTATGTTCAAAAATTATTCAGCCATTATTTGGGAAATAAAATTGTTCCGGCAACGATTGCCAATATTCCTATGCAAAAAATGCCGCTTTCAAGAAGAGATAGTGCCGAACACAAAGCCCAAAAATCTGTTCCAACGCTTTTTTATTCAGCCACGATGAATGATACAACAGGAACACTCTATCTTAAAATTGTAAATACAATAGCCCGAAAGCAAGAGGTAAAAATAAATTTTGATGGAGCAAAAGTGTCTCCGGAAGCAACTTTAGTGTTGGTGAAAGGGGATCATCCTGAGGAGACAAATTCCATTTCAGATCCGCAAAAAATAATTCCTGTCAAAGAAACTATAAAAGGAATTAAAAAATCTTTTTCAAGAAAATTGAATCCTTATTCTGTAAACATTTTTGAAATTAAAACCCAATAATAAAAGTATTATAACGCTATATCTTTTCGAAGAAAAGCGAAAACTTTCCTGCACAAATTTTCCAAATGAAATCATTAATCCTTAGCATCATTTTTCTTTTTCCCATTTTATCTGCGAACGCGCAAAAAGGCCATGAGCTTTGGCTCCGGCCTGTAAAAGCAAAACCAGTAAATGTCATTTGCAAAAGAAAATCTCCTACCTTATCTATTGCTATTCAGGAATTGAAAGACAGGTGGCAGGGCAATGATAACGCTTCTGTTACACTTATCATCAAAAAAGATAAGGCATTAAAAAGCGATGGTTTCCGGCTTGCAAAAAATTCCGTTCACGCAAACACAGACATCGGAATTTTGTATGGGGTTTATGAACTATTGCGTCGCCAGCAAACCAGTGAACCAATAAATAATGAGATTTTTAATCCTTCTTATGAAGTTCGCATTTTAAATCATTGGGACAATCTGAATGGAACGGTCGAACGCGGTTACGCAGGCCATTCAATTTTCTGGAGAAAAAACGATCCGTTCACTGTTACAGATAATGATAAAAAACTTTGGCAGGAATATGCAAGGGCAAATGCATCTATCGGCATCAATGCTTCTGTTCTGAATAATGTAAATGCATCGCCATTAATATTGAGCGCCGATTATTTGAATCGGGCAAAAGAGATTGCAAATGTGCTGCGGCCTTATGGAATCAAAGTCTATCTTGCTGTAAATTTTGCATCTCCTTCTTCGCTTGGAAAATTAAAAACAGCTGATCCGCTTGATAAAGAAGTAATCGCATGGTGGAAAGAAAAAGTAAAGGAAATTTATAGTTTGATTCCTGATTTTGGTGGCTTCCTTGTGAAAGCCACCAGTGAAGGGCAACCTGGCCCGCAAAACTATGGACGTTCGCATGCTGACGGTGCCAACATGCTGGCTGATGCATTAAAACGTTATGGCGGAATCGTGATGTGGCGCGCTTTTGTGTATTCTGCAAATAATGAAGACCGCGCCAAACAAGCGTACGATGAATTTATGCCGCTCGATGGAAAGTTTCGCGATAATGTAATCATCCAGGTAAAAAACGGGCCGATAGATTTTCAACCGCGGGAGCCGTTCAGTCCTTTATTTGGAGCGATGAAAAAAACTTCTGTGATGCCGGAATTTCAAATTACGATGGAATATCTTGGGCACGCCGTTTACCTGGTTTTTTTGTCTACCATGTGGGAAGAATGTTTGAAAAGTGATACATATGAACAGGGTAATGGAAGTACAGTGGCGCGCTGCACAGACGGAAGCATTTATCCTCAAAAATATACAGCGATTGCGGGCGTTTCGAATGTCGGACTCGATACCAATTGGACAGGCCATCAATTCAACCAAGCCAACTGGTACGCATTCGGAAGATTGGCGTGGAATGATACGCTATCAAGTGAACAGATTGCCGATGAATGGATAAAGCTTACTTTTTATGGTGATTCTTCTCAAAAATCCAATGAACCAAATTACGCTTCCGACTGGAATAAAAATTTTCTTTTGCCGGTGAAAAATATGATGATGGAAAGCCGTGAAGCTGCGGTAAATTTTATGATGCCGCTTGGCTTGCACCACATCATGTCGGCAAATGGGCATTATGGTCCGGGTCCATGGTGGGCGCCGAAAGGCATGCGGCCCGATTGGACACCGCCATATTATCACAATGCAAGCAGCACTGGCATTGGCTTTGACAGAACTACCAAAGGGAGCGATGCCGTCAGCCAATATCATGAGCCATTGGCTTCAGAGTTTAATAATGTAGCTACCTGCCCTGAAAGATATTTGTTGTGGTTTCATCATTTGCCCTGGGATTACAAAATGAAAAATGGCCGCACGTTATGGGATGATTTGTGTTATCATTATGAAAAAGGAGTGAACCAGGTTCGTGAGTTTCAAAAAGTTTGGGACAAAGCTGGCCCTTATGTAGATAGCACACGATTTATGGAAGTGCAGCGCAAATTGCGTGCGCAGGAAATGAATGCCGTTCTTTGGAAAGATGCCTGCACGCTGTATTTTCAGCAGTTCAGCAAAATGCCGATACCTTATGAATTGGAAAGACCGGTGCACAATCTGGATGAAATGATTTATAATGACAGGGGTGATGGGCAGTCGCATTAGTTTTTGCAAATTGCTTCGGTAAAATTTTTAATTGTCTGAACGAGAGAAATTTTATTGCAAAGAGAAATTGGGGCAGTAAACCAACAAATAAACAGGATCTTCACATAAAGTTAAAGAGTGGGTCGCTTTTAAAAACTTTGTTTTAAGAAAAAAATGTAAACGATTACATCTTAATGAAAATGCATTATTTTAGTCGGCGAATATGGCCGCAACATGCATTAGATTGATTTCGATTCAAATTGATACTTTTTTCTTTAATACCAATTCAAATAGATTAAAAAATATAAATCAAAAACGAAAAAACTATGTCTGTAATCACTGGAAAAAAACAGTACTTTAAAAACATTCCGGAAATAAAATACGAAGGCCCGAAAAGCGACAATCCTTTTGCTTTCAGATGGTATGATGAGAATAAAAAAGTGGCCGGAAAAACAATGAAAGAGTTTTTCAAATTTGCCTGTGCTTACTGGCATTCATTCAATGGAAATGGCTCTGACCCTTTTGGGGAACCGACGCATATTTTTCCCTGGAATGAAAAAGAAGACCCAATAAAAAGAGCGAAAGATAAGATGGATGCGGCTTTTGAATTTATTACCAAAATGGGTTTGCCGTATTATTGTTTTCATGATGTCGATATTGTTGATTTCACCAACGATGTGGCCGATAATGAAAAAAGATTAAAAGCCATTACTGCTTATGCGAAACAAAAACAAAAAGAAAGTGGCGTAAAATTATTATGGGGAACCGCGAATCTTTTTTCTCACAGAAGATATATGAATGGAGCTTCCACCAATCCTGATTTCGCCGTGCTCACTCATGCTGCTGCACAAGTGAAAGCTGCGCTGGATGCGACTATTGAACTCGGCGGTGCAAACTATGTTTTTTGGGGCGGGCGTGAAGGTTATATGACCCTGCTCAACACTAACATGAAAAGAGAACAGGAACATTTGGCAAAATTCCTACACATGGCAAAAGACTATGCAAGGAAAAATGGGTTTACCGGTACTTTTTTTATCGAGCCAAAACCAATGGAACCCACCAAACATCAATATGATTATGATGCGGCTACCTGCATCAGTTTTATGCGACAATATGGTCTGATGGATGATTTTAAATTGAATATTGAAGTAAATCACGCCACTCTTGCAGGCCACACGTTCACTCATGAGTTACAAGTTGCTGCTGATGCTGATGTTCTCGGAAGCATGGACGCAAACCGCGGAGATTATCAAAATGGCTGGGATACAGATCAGTTTCCAAATAATATTAATGAGCTAACAGAAGCAATGCTGGTCATCCTCGAAGCCGGCGGACTGAAAAGCGGCGGAACAAACTTCGATGCAAAAATTCGCAGAAATTCTATCGACCCTGCTGACCTTTTTTACGCTCATATCGGCGCCATGGATGCCTTTGCAAGGGCATTGATAATTGCCGATAACATTTTGAATAAATCTGAGTATAAAAAATTAAGAGAAGAGCGCTACGCTTCTTTTGATAAAGGAAAAGGAAAAGCTTTTGAAGAAGGAAAGTTGACTTTGGAAGACCTGAGAAATCTTGCTGTTGAAAATGGAGAACCTGAAATGAGAAGCGGCCGGCAGGAATACATTGAAAACCTCATCAATCGGTTTATTTAAAATTAACTACTAACCATTAAAAACCATAGCTAATGCACTTCCTGGGAACGATTGATATCCTGTTTGTAGTTCTTTACCTGGTAATTATTGCTGGCGTTTCTATTTGGTCTATCCGAAAAAAACGAGGAACGCCGTCCGATTATTTTTTGGCCAACCGGAATCTGGGCTGGTGGGTTATTGGCGCTTCAATTCTTGCTTCCAACGTAGGCTCCGAGCATATCGTAGGCCTTGCAGGCACCGGCGCTACTTCCGGGCTTGTAATGGGCCATTATGAAATGCACTCATGGGTTGTGTTGGTGTTGGGCTGGGTATTTGTTCCATTTTATATGCGAAGCCAGGTTTATACAATGCCTGAGTTTCTGGAACGGCGTTTTAATGCAAAATCACGACGGCTGCTTTCGATTATTCAACTTTTAAGTTATGTGATTGCAAAAGCTTCTGTTACGATTTTTGCCGGTGCGCTTGTCTTCAATTCTTTTCTTGGCGTCGATTTCTGGACCGGTGCTATTATTCTCGTAATCATCACCGGAATTTATACCATCCTTGGCGGCTTGCATACGGTAATGTACACCGAAGCGATTCAGGCTTTTGTTTTATTGCTGGGTTCTGCGGTTTTATTGTTTATTGGATTAGATAAAGTTGGTGGCTGGCACGGGTTGATGAATTCTGTTCCGAAGGAAAAATTGAATATGTTTCTCCCTTTAAGTGATCCTGAATTTCCGTGGCTGGGAATCACTTTTGCGGCACCGATTGTGGGAATTTGGTATTGGTGTACCGACCAGCATATTGTGCAACGATGCCTTGCCGGCCGTGATGAAAGACAGGCGCGAAGAGGTACGATATTCGCGGCTTATTTAAAGCTACTTCCTTTCTTTATTTTCCTGGTTCCGGGATTAATTGCAGCGGCACTTCATGCACAGGGTAAACTGAATTTGGAAGTGAATGATGAAGCATTTCCAACACTCGTAAAAGCATTGATGCCGATAGGATTAAGAGGTTTGCTTGCGGGTGGTTTGCTTGCAGCGTTAATGAGTTCCCTTGCATCAGTGTATAATGCTTGTTCTACTTTGTTTACCATGGATATTTATCAAAAAATAAAACCCGAAGCTAATGGAAAGGAATTGGTGAAAGTCGGACGAATTGCAACCGGAGTTGTGGTGCTTCTTGGTATGGCGTGGATTCCTCTAATGAGCAGGATTTCCGGCACTTTGTACCAATATCTGCAAAGTGTGCAATCCTATTTAGCGCCGCCGATTGCGGCTGTCTTTTTACTTGGAGTTTTCTTCAAGCGCATTAATGGAATTGGAGCGCTTACAGGAATGGTTGTAGGATTCATTTTAGGCATTGTAAAATTAACTTTAGAGTTATTTCAAAATGATCTCACTGGCTGGCTGCATTCATTTGCTACTATCAATTTTCTCTATTTCTGTATTTATTTATTTCTCTTTTCAATCGTGTTGATGGTAGTTGTAAGCCTGCTGACACCGAAACCCGATGAAGCACAAATCAGGGGACTTACATTCGCCACTACAGTTGCTGAAGACCGAGCTGCGAGCCGCGCAAGCTGGAATCAATGGGATGTGATACTATCGTTGATCGTGCTCGCAATTGTGATTTCTGTTTTCGTTTACTTCTCTCCGTTGGGAGTGGCGGGTTAATTTGAAATACGTTTAACAAAAAAATATACCATGAAGAAACAATTTCTAAACCTGGTACTTTTTATAGCGCTTGCTTTTTCCGCAGGTGCCCAAAAGAAATATGATTTTCCATTTCAAAATCCATCATTATCAACGGAAGCAAGAGTCAACGATTTGGTTTCCAGGTTGACCTTGGAAGAAAAAGTGAATCAAATGCTGAATTCCACCCCGGCAATTCCGCGTCTGGCAATTCCGCCCTACGATTGGTGGAATGAATGTTTGCATGGGGTAGCGCGTACAAAATATCCGACCACTTCTTATCCGCAGGCAATTGGAATGGCTGCAACTTTTGATGTGGATGCGATGAAGAAAATGGGTGATTTTACTTCTGATGAAGGACGCGCGATTCATAATGAAAGCCTGAAGAAAAAAGATTACAGCAGATATACCGGTTTAACTTATTGGACACCCAACATCAATATTTTTCGCGATCCACGTTGGGGTCGCGGACAGGAAACCTATGGCGAAGATCCTTTTCTTACAGCGAGTATCGGAACTGCATTTGTAGAAGGTTTGCAGGGAAATGATCCGAAATATTTGAAAGCAGCGGCCTGTGCAAAGCATTACGCCATTCATAGCGGCCCGGAATCTGAACGTCATGTGTTTGATGTGAATGTAAGTGATTATGATCTCTGGGCAACTTATCTTCCCGCATTCAGGCAATTGGTGGTCAATGCAAAAGTTGCCGGCGTAATGTGTGCGTACAATGCTTACCAGGGACAGCCTTGTTGCGGAAGTGATAAACTGATGGTGAATATTCTCAGAAACAAATGGAATTTCAAAGGCTATGTAACTTCTGATTGTGGCGCAATTGATGATTTCTACCAGACGCATAAAATGTTTCCGGATGCAGAAAGTTCTGCTACAGATGCAGTGTTGCACGGCACCGATGTGGAATGCGGAAACCATACTTACAAAACGTTGATGCAGGGGGTAAAAGATGGAAAGTTAACAGAGAAAGATATTGATGTTTCATTAAAAAGATTATTTACCATTCGTTTTCGCCTTGGCATGTTCGATCCCTTGAGTATGGTAAAATACGCGCACATCCCAATTACAAATTTAGAAAGCCAACCGCATAAAGATCTTGCATTGAAGATGGCGAGAGAGTCAATTGTTCTGCTTCGCAATGCGCCATCCGGCGGACAAAAAAATAATTTGTTACCTCTTAATAAAAACATTAAACACATCGCGGTACTTGGGCCAAATGCAGATAATGCCAACACGCAATTGGGAAATTATAATGGTCATCCGTCTGTAGTGACAACTGTTTTGGAAGGAATAAAAAGCAAGTTGAAAAATGCAGATGTTTTTTATTCTAAAGCAACCGATTTTGTGTCTGAAGAACCGCAGGATTTTTCAAAATTAATTGACAGTATTAAAGATGCTGATGTGATCATTTATGTCTGTGGTATTTCTCCGCGTTTGGAAGGTGAAGAAATGAAAGTTTACGTTCCTGGTTTTAGCGGCGGCGACAGGACAAGCATTAATCTGCCTGAAGTACAAACTGAATTTTTAAAAGCATTGAAAGCAACAGGAAAACCGGTGGTGTTTGTAATGATGACCGGCAGCGCAATCGCCATTCCCTGGGAAGAAGAAAATATTCCTGCAATCATGAATGCATGGTATGGAGGAGAAGCAGCAGGAACGGCAGTTGCAGACGTTTTATTCGGCGATTACAGTCCTTCCGGAAAATTGCCGGTTACTTTTTATAAAAGCGATTCAGACCTCCCACCATTTGAAGATTATTCGATGAAAAACAGAACCTATCGCTATTTCAAAGGAGAAGCTTTGTATCCGTTCGGTTTTGGTTTGAGTTATACCAAATTTACTTTTACAGGCCTTCATTTATCCAAAAGCAACATTAAAAAAAATGAATCAATCAATGCAGAGGTAACCATTACAAATACCGGAAAAGTAGCCGCCGACAATGTGATTCAATTATATCTTACTCATTTGTCGGGAGGCAAAAATATTCCGCTGTATTCATTGAAAGGATTTAAACGGATTTACCTTGCACCGAGCGCTTCCCAAAAAGTAAGATTTACTATTACTCCGGATATGATGAAATTGGTAAATGAAGCCGGAGAAAGTGTATTAAATTCCGGCAAAATAAAAGTTAGTATCGGTGAATCTTTGCCATCAGAAAGGAGCACCGAATTAGGAGCAGCAAAACCAGCGGAAGCAATCTTTAACATTCAATAACAGGAGATATAAAATCGTTTTATTTCTCCTGTTACTGAAATAAATAAAATAGAGGTGGACAAAACAGATATGAAATTAATGGAGCAAACGATGCGCTGGTATGGGCCGAATGACCCTGTTAGTTTGTGGGATATACGCCAGGCAGGTTGTACAGGAATTGTAACAGCGCTGCATCATATTCCCGTAGGAGAAATATGGGGCAAAGAAGAAATCAATAAAAGAAAAAAAATGGTGGAGGATGCGGGCATGAGTTGGACGGTAATTGAAAGCCTTCCGGTCCATGAAGACATTAAAAAGCATTCCGGTAATTATCAACAATACATTGAAAATTATAAAGAAAGTTTACGGAATGTTGCGGCGTGCGGATTGAAAGTAGTTACTTATAATTTTATGCCAATACTGGATTGGATGCGCACTGATATTTCTTTTCAAATGCCGGATAAAAGCAAGGCATTAAGATTTGAAAAATCGGCTTTCATTGCATTCGATTTGTTTTTATTAAAAAGACCCGGCGCTGAAAAAGATTACACAAAAGAAGAAATTGAAAAAGCAAAACAACGGTTTCAAAAAATGACTGATGGAGAAAAAGAAACTCTTTATCGAAATACTTTATTGGGATTGCCGGGAAGCGAAGAGCGTTTTACAGAAGAAGAAATTTTAGCAGCCTTAAAAACTTACGAAGGAATTGACGCAAAAAAGTTGAAACATCATTTGTTTTATTTTCTGAAAGAGATTACGCCGGTTGCAGAAGAGGTTGGTTTAAAAATGGCGATTCATCCTGACGATCCGCCGTATCCAATTTTGGGTTTACCAAGAATTATGAGTACCGGAAAAGATGCACAGGAAATGCTC
>Ga0157373_10002103_pt1 | contig 15081 bp, 13 predicted proteins | sample C65metaG_FD_113460 | JGI IMG/M metagenome (GOLD analysis project Ga0157373, IMG submission 113460) | Corn rhizosphere microbial communities from Kellogg Biological Station, Michigan, USA - C6-5 metaG | ecosystem: Host-associated > Plants > Roots > Rhizosphere > Soil | place: USA: Michigan... | reverse complement strand
CCTGTTGCGCCACCACGGGTGCGGGTGCGGCGGACTGTTTTGCCTGCGGGAGCTTCAGCATCCGGCGGCAACTGGGGCACACCAGGCCCAGCCCATCATGGCCACGGGGCACCCGGAATACCAAGCGGCAATCGGGACACACATAGCCGGACCAGCGGCGCTTTTGATCCTTCTCTTCGAACACTCCCGAACACTGTCTTGGACAGAATCTTCCTGCAAGTCCCTGTGTGTCAAAAAAACGCCGCCATTCCCTGAAGGAATCGCGGCGTTTCAGAACAAGGAGTTTGGAACGGTATCAGATTTCCGCGATCGGCAGATTCGCCACCTCGTCGCGCACCTTTTCAGCAAGTGGAGTGGAGAGATAGCGCTCCGTGGAGGAGCAACCGACGGTGACGATGCGCTTGCCGGCGAATTCCGGGCGCTTGGCCACCTGGATGGCGGCCCATACATTGGCACCGGTGGAGATACCGGCTGGAAGACCTTCCAGTTGGGCGAGGGCCTGGGCAGTGGCGAGGGCGTCCTCATTACTGACCTGAATCACTTCGTCGATGATGTCCACATTGAGATTCTTGGGGATGAATCCGGCACCGATCCCTTGGATCATGTGCGGGCCTGGGGCACCACCGGAAATCACCGGACTGGCCACTGGCTCTACGGCGAAGACCTTGATGTCCGTGCGGGACTTCAGCACTTCACCTACACCGGTAATGGTGCCGCCCGTACCCACGCCCGCGACGAAAGCGTCGATGTTGCCTTCCGTATCGCGCCAGATTTCCTCGGCCGTCGTTTCACGGTGAACTTGTGGGTTGGCCGGATTGTCAAACTGGCCCGGACCGAATGCTCCGGGAGTTTCCTCGATGAGTTGCTTCGCCTTGGCGATGGCACCGCCCATGCCCTTGGCACGAGGGGTGAGCACCAGCTCAGCACCCAGCAGGCGGAGCAGCACGCGGCGCTCAATGGACATGCTCTCCGGCATGGTAAGGATCACGCGGTAGCCTTTTGCACGGGCAACGAATGCCAGGGCGATGCCGGTGTTACCGGAAGTAGGCTCGATGATCAGGCCGCCTGGCTTGAGGAGGCCATCACGCTCGGCGGCCTCGATCATGGCTTTTCCGATACGGTCTTTCACGCTGAAAAGCGGATTGAAAAACTCAGCCTTCACGTAGATCTCGGCTTCGAGACCGGCGGTGAGGTGGTTGAGGCGAATGAGCGGAGTGTTGCCGACGGTGGCAACCATGTTTTCTGCGATAGCCATGATGATGGGATATGGGGTGTGAAAATGAATCTGTCAGGACAAAAACGAAGGTAGGATCAAATTTGGAAATCGGAGGTGCCTGAGTCGAGGTGCAGGCCGCACTCGTATTTTTCTCCGCCGAAGCGGCTGTTCTCCGCATCATCCTTGGAAGCCGGGCGGGTGCTGTGCCAGTCACCCATGGTGACATATCCTTTAGCTTCCAGCGGGTGGCGTGGCAGGTCGTTCTGGTGATAGTAGATATCCACCTGTGCGTCTGCCCAATCCAGGATCGGATAGGCCTTCACGGTTTTCTTCTGTTGCTCGACGAATGGACGATCCGCACGGGTCTTCGATTGGGAACGGCGCAGACCGCTCAGCCAGACATCGGAACCGATCTCGGTAAGGGCTCGGTTCATCGGCTCCACCTTGGTAATGAGACCGTACTTGTCCGCACCTTCCTGGCCATTTTCCCAGAGATTCCCGTAGAGGGCCTGCAGGCGGGCGGCGGAAATCTTTGGCTGATAGACACGTAGATCAATGTTCGTCAGACGGGAGAGCAAGTCTTCCGCATACTGATAGGTCTCCGGGAAAAGGAACCCGGTATCAATGAAAACGACCGGGATTTTCGGCGCATGTTCATTGATGAGGTGAAGCATCACGGCCGCCTGCAAGCCGAAGCTGGTGCTGGCGACCAGACGATCGCCCAGTTGTTCGTATAGTACGCGAAGGCGCTCGCCTGCACGCAAGGGAGAGAGAACAGCAGACAGCTCATCCGGATTGATGTCCGGAGTTACCACTGCTGGATGTTCAAATTTAATGGCTTCCATATAGGAAAAGTCGTTTCTGTTGGGATCAGGCCTTGGCAGCATACGCCTCAGGCTTGATGTTCTTGTGGAAATCACCGCCTTGGTTCGTCTGGGCGACGTAACCAGCGCGGATACAGAAATCACCGAAGCGTTCGCCGTCCTGACGCGTTTTCGCGTAGTCGGAAATGATCGGTGCGAGCAGGTCCTTCAGTTTGGTGCCTGGAATGTTTTCGCGGTAGAGCTTCGAGAGGCGTTGGCCGTGGAAGCCGCCGCCCAGATAGACATTGTAGGCTCCCGGCGAACGGCCGACGAAACCAATCTCTGCGATGAATGGACGGGCGCATCCATTAGGACAGCCGGTCATGCGGATGGTGATGGCATCATGGCGCAGGCCATTGGCCTCCAGCACTTCCTCCAGCTCACCCACCACATCCGGCAGGTAGCGTTCCGCTTCCGCCAGGGCAAGGCCGCAGGTAGGAAGGGAAACGCAGGCCAGAGAGTTGAGGCGCAGGCCGCTTCTGAGGTGGCTGTCCTTGATGCCGTATTCCTCCAGCAGCTTTTCAATCTGCGGACGCTTTTCCTTGGAAACGTTCGCGATGATCAGATTCTGATTGGCCGTGAGTCGGAAGTCACCGTCATGGATTTTCGCGATTTCGCGGAGTCCGGTGCGCAGCGGATAGGAAGGGGTGTCAAGGACTCGGCCGCCGGAGATGTAGAGCGTGAGGTGGGACTTGCCATTCTCATCCTCCACCCAGCCGTAGCGGTCACCATTGTCTTCGAAAACGAAGTCACGGACAGGCCCCAGATCATAACCGAGGTATTCGTTCAGCTTCGCCAGAATCCAATCCGGGCCCTTGTCGTCCACAGTGTATTTGAAGCGGGAGTGCTTGCGGTCCGTACGGTCGCCGAAATCGCGCTGCACCAGCACGACCTTCTCCGCCACATCCACCACCTGCTCCGGGGTGCAGAAACCGATGACATCCGCCACGCGTGGGAAAGTGGCTTCATTGCCGTGAGTGGAACCCATGCCACCGCCTACCGCGACGTTGTAGCCGACCAGCTCACCGCCTTCGACGATGGCGATGAAGGAAAGGCAGTTCGCATAGATATCCACATCATTGGAGGGTGGCACTGCGACGGCGATCTTGAACTTCCGTGGAAGGTAGGTCTTGCCGTAGATCGGCTCCACCACTTCTTCCGTGGAAACCACTTTTTCCTCATCCAGCCAGATCTCGTGATAGGCACGGGTCTGTGGGGTGAGGTGCGCGGAGATGTCCTTTGCAGCCTGGAGGGCCAGCGCGTGAATCTTCGACTGATACGGATTCGGGTTGCTCATCACGTTCCGGTTCACGTCACCGCAGGCGGCGATGGTGTCCAGAGCAATGGCGTTGATTTCCTTCATCGTGCGCTTCAGATTCGCCTTGATCACACCATGGAACTGGAATGCCTGACGGGTGGTCAGCTTGATCGTGCCATTGGCGAACTGGGTGGCCAGACGATCCACCTCCAACCACTGGTGGGAATTCACCACGCCACCCGGCACGCGGATGCGGATGAGGAAGGAATATGCCTTGTCCAGGCGATGCTTGCGGCGGCCGGCGCGGAGGTCGCGGTCGTCCTGCAGGTAAGCACCGTGGAATTTGATCATCTGCTGATCGTCTTCGGAGATGGCACCGGTGGATTGATCGGCCAGACCTTCGGCAATGGTGCCGCGCAGGTAATTGCTGTCGATCTTGATGTATTCGTTGGCTGAAAGCTTCTTTTCGCTCATTGGAAACAAAAGGGATGGGGTGAGGAACCGGGGGCGGGCGGATCAATAAACGTCACGCTGATAGCGCTTGGTTTTCTTAAGGTTCTCGACGTAGGCCTCTGCGGCTTCGCGAGTGATGGCGGCTTCATTTTGAACGATGGTGATGAGCGCCTCATTCACATCGTGAGCCATGCGGCTGGCGTCTCCGCACACATAGAAGTGAGCACCTTCCTCCAGCCAGGCATAGAGTTCCTGGGAGCGTGCGATCATGCGATCCTGCACATACACCTTTTCCGGCTGATCCCGGGAGAAAGCGACGTCCAGATGGGTGAGTGTGCCATTCTTGAGATGGTCCTGCCACTCGATCTGGTAGAGGAAGTCATAGGTGTAGTGCTGGTCTCCGAAGAAGAGCCAGTTTTTCCCTTGGCTGCCGAGTGCGCCGCGATGCTCGATGAACGAGCGGAACGGTGCCACACCGGTACCGGGACCCACCATGATGATAGGGATGTTCCCATCCGCAGGCAGGCGGAAGTTTTTGTTCGGCTGGACGAAGAGCTGCACGCTTTCACCCTGCTTCGCTACATCGGCCAAGTAGGTGGAACACACGCCCTTGCGCTTGCGGCCATGGCTTTCATAACGCACGGCAGCCACGGTGAGGTGAACCTCATCCGGATGAGCCAGCGGGCTGGAGGCGATGGAATACAAGCGCGGTGGGAGCTTCCGGAAAATCCCGGCAAGTGCCGTGGCAGACAGGCCATGAGGAGCGAAGTCATGGAGCGCATCCACGATTTCACGACCATAGTTGTAATCCTTGAGCTGGTCCTTGGCGTCTTCCGCCAGGAGTTCGCGGAGCTTTTCGGAATCGGCAGCCTCGGCCAGCTTGGTCAGCACGGCGCGGGAGAGTCCCGTGATATCGAAATCCTCACGAAGGGCGTCCGCCAACAATTTTGTGCCGACGTTCTTCACCTCGATCTCTTCGGTGCCGACGAGCTTGGCTGCTTCCAGAACGGACTTCACCACATCCGGTGCATTGATCGGCACGACGGCCAGCGCATCACCCGGCTCATAGGTAAGCCCGGAGCCTGCGAGGGAAAATTCCACGTGGATGGTCTCCTTGGAGGTGCCTTCGCCATTGAGGACGATGTTTTCCTGCACCTCGGACGGGAAAGGATTCTTCTTGCCGTATTCCACCACGGGAGCAGCAGGCGCACTGAAGGCAACGGGATGCTCCACCGCTGTAGGGGCGAAGGCCTTGAGGGCGGCATTCAGCCAGGCGTGGTAGTTTTCCTCATAGTCCACATCGCAATCCTGGCGATCCAGAACGCGCGAGGCACCGTAGGCTTGGAAGCGTGCATCGAAGTCCTTGCCCGTCTGGCAAAACTTCTCGTAGGCCGTATCGCCCAGAGCGAGGACGGAATACTTCACGCTGGAAAGGGAAAGCTCCGTGCCCATGAATTCCTTGTAGAATCCGGCAGCAGTTTCCGGTGGCTCGCCATCACCCCAAGTGGAGACGATCACCAGCAGATTCGGGATCTTGGCAATGTCTGCCGGGGAAATGTCCGACATGTTTTTCATCACCGCTTGAAAGCCACGCTTTTTGGCTTCCTTTACCGTCCGGTCGGCCAAGCCTTCCGCATTGCCGGATTCCGTGCCATAGAGCACGGTCAGCTTTGCGCTCGCTGCAGGCGCAGCCGCGGGTGCTGCAGATGCAGCTCCGGCAGCAAGAAATCCACTCAGCCATCCACGTTGGATAGGATCGAGGGAAGGCAGTAGTGAGTCCAGCAATCGACGCTGGTCGGCATTGAATGGGGCGTGCTCTGGAAGCATAAATCCTTAGTTACTTACCTCAAATTATGAGGTTTCCGCCAAAAAATGCAGGGAAATGGCAGAATGCGCAACTAATATTTGGGAATAACTTACAAACCAATCCGGCATGGTTTTGCCAGGAAGGGGTGCTTGCCTACCCGCAGAAGAGGGAAACAGGTTTACAGCCAGAACCAGTTCATCACCACTTCGATATCGGGATGAAGGCTGTGATGGACGGGACAGCCGCGGGCGGCGCTTTCGAAGATCTTCCGTTCGGAATGATCGGCGGGCAGTGGCATGCGGAGATCCAATTCCAGCTTACTGATGCGTCGCGGCTGATCCTCGGACATATACTTGCGGATGCTGACAGTGAGTCCCTCCAGGGGGATCTCCTTGCGGCGGGCGACGATGCCCATGACGGTGGCCATGCACGATGCCATGGCAGTGGCTACCAGATCCGTAGGGGAAAAGGACTCCCCTCGCCCGTTGTTATCCTTCGGCGCATCGGTGACAAGTTTCGTACCGGAAGGGACATGAACGGCGCTGCAATGCAAGTCACCTTCATATGCGAGGAGGATTTCAACCATGATGAGGATTATTTCAGCGGATTTTTCGAAAGGACAACCCGAAAGCCATAGATTGTATCGGCAAAATTCACTGGGACTGCATTTCGTGCGCCGGTGTAGAGATTTTGCTGCTGGTAGGTATTCCACCCCCCACCCCGCAGGACGCCCAACAGGGTATTCCCCATCTTGATGTAATCATCCTTCACCCATTCCTGCACATTTCCACTGAGATCGTAGATGCCCAGAGCATTCGGCGGAAAGCTGCCCACCGGGGCGGTGCAGGTGAAGCCGTCCTCGTATCCCTCGATGGTGCGATCCCACATCATCCCGGGCAGGGCCACCGTGGAAGCATCGGCAAAGTTTCCCGTCCGCGCGGGAGGTGGCCACTGGCTGCCCCAGGGAAAAATTGCGGTCTTGCGGGCATCCCGCCACGCTGGGCCAGTCCCTTTCTCCTCCTCCAGCCCCGCCATGCGGCTCCATTCCAGATCAGTGGGCAGGCGGTATACATGAGTGGGGGCGATGTTTTCCTCCTTTTGCTCCCGCCGTGTGAGCCATTTGCAGAAATCCTCTGCATTCTGCCGCGTCACATTCACCACGGGATGCTCAGAAGTCTGAGGAAAATCCGGCGGCTGGTAGGGCCGCTGGCCGGGCTCCTTGAGGAAAAGCCGGTAGTCCTTCAAGCGTGTCTCCCAGATACAGACCATGAGATTCTCCCCCAGCGGGACGAATTTCATCTGGAGGCCATTTTCCCAAGGTGCTCCGAAGATCACTCCCCGGTTCTTCACGAGATTCACATTTACGGGCATGTCCTTGTTCTCCTCCACGGTCACGCTGAGAGAGGCTGGTTTGTAGCCCTCACTGATGATGGAAAGATCCGCATTTCCCGGCTTTACCTGAGCGATGACAAGGGGACCATTGGCCACGCCCTTGCTCTCTCCATTCAGAAACACCTCCGCGCCGGGTGGATCTGTAATGATGGTAATGCTGCCGTAGGGAATCTGCCGCACTAGAATCTGGAATGGCTCCAGCCCTTCCTTGCGCACCGTTTCACTTGCATCTGGAACGGCAAATCCCGCAGCGGGGACAACGAGGCATTCCTGATCCTTGGAGAGGTAGCCATTGGTGATGGCATCCTCCCGCAGCCACTGGCTGAAGGCATTCTGATCCTCCCGCCTGACGAGGGCGATCTCCTCGACTTTTCCATCTTTGTTGTATGGGTAAAACTCGTAGTGACCCGGCTTGCGGACGATCCCTCCCGGCTTCTTGGCATCCATCGACCAATCGACAAATTTTTGCCACGCCTTGCGGGAAATGAAACTGCTGGAAACGTGCTCCGCCCCCTGCGGCAGGTAGGTGGCCCCAAACTGGTCATTCCAGGGAATACCCTTTTCGGGTGGCGTAAAATTCGTGAGAACGGCGAGCAGGAAAAGCGGCTCGTTCACGGAGGAAGGCTCCAGCTTTCCCTTCACTTCACGAGGCAGGAAGCGGCTCTTGCGGATGGTGAAGGAAACCTCCTGCCCCACGGTGGCCTCCATGGTTGGCAGAGGAGTGGTGCCCATGAAATTTCCATGAGAGTCATAAACATCCGCTCCTTCCGGGATGCTCTGGACCCACAATTTCCCGATAGCAGGCGGCACGGGAGCCTCAGGCGGCTTCACTTTGGCGAACCATTGGCTGTCCTTGACCGCAAGCCATGATACGGCAGCGGCAAAGGCCACCAATACCGTGGAGGTAATCCATGCGGCGCGGCCCCGGATGCGGCGGCGCTTCCCATGCTGGAGGCGGCGCAGGGCATCTGCCAAATCCGCAGCAGTGGAGATGGTGCGCTTTGAGATGCGCGGCTCGCACACCTCACAGATAATCTTGTTCAGTTCCAGCCAATGCTTTCCCTCCGCACCGGTGGGCAGATCCTCCGGCAGATCCGGGAAATCCAGCCGGTCCTTTCCTGAGGCAATCTCATACAACACCTTGCCCAGGCTGTAGACATCCGCCTGCTCCGAGCCAGGCCCCTCCGGCGGAACAAACCCTTCGGTGCCGACAAAGGTGCGTTGGCCGCGGGCTGCCACCAGGCCAATATCCGCCAGCTTTGCCCGGCCATTGACGAAAATCACGTTGGACGGCTTCACATCCCGATGGGCAAGGCCCTTGCCATGAAGGTGACCTAGTGCTTCAGCCAAACGCAGCCCCGCATCAATGCACTCATGAGTCTCCCAGCGGTGGCCAGGGGCCTGCTTGTGGTCCGCCCGCAGGGTGCGTGGCTCGTACTCGACTGGATTGATGTCCTGCCCGGTGCGTATGTCATCCCCCAGCTCCATCACATAGTAGTAAAACGCTGCACCATCCGGGCTGCGCCCCACGTGCAGGATATTCACCAGCGCGGGATGATCCCGCGAGATCGGCTCGAATTTCAGGATGCCTTCAAATTCCCGCTCGAAAGTCCGCTCGTCTTCAAAGTCCTCCCGCCACAATACTTTCACCGCCCGGAGGGCACCGGTCACGCCTTTGGCCAGCCACACCTCGCCATAGGCTCCGCCGCCTATTTTCCGCAGCACCTCATGGTCGGGAATCGCAGGATGGGGGCGCACCTTAATCGGCATCGTCTTCAAGTTTCGCGAGTTCCTTCTTCAATACGCTGCCCACCCGGTGCTTGGCCAGATAGATCTGCGCCATGCTCACATCCAGTTGGTCCTGCACTTTTTTGGCATCCCACTGCTTCATTACATAGCAATCGAAAATCTGGTACTGTTTGGGGGAGACCTGGGCCTTTACTCGCGCCAATGCAGCATCCGCCAGGTTTTTCTTCCATTCCATGTCCCATACCCGGCTGAGAACGTCTCCATTTGGATCCTCGATGCGGTCGATCATTGCGGTTTTCCGCTCATCTTCCCATTCACCACCTGCCATGGCGGTATCTTTCTTCCGCTTGCGGAATTGATCGTTGATGCGCCAGCGGGTCATGTTCATCAGCCACGTCTTGAAAGAACCCTGCTCTGGATCATAGAGGTTTTTCTTACTCTGCTTTGCGATGGAAAGGATCGTTTCCTGCACACAGTCAAAGGCCTCCTCGGATCGCAAGCCCGCCTTTACCGCCACAGAGTAGATCAGCCGCCAGTAGATCTGGTAGAATTCATCCCACGTTTTCTGGTCCTCCCAGTTGTCCAGCCGCGCGATCAGGCTCTTGCGCGTTTTCGCATACGCACCGGCTAAAATTTCGTCCCGTTTATCGGGTTTCTCCTCATCATCCTCAGGCATCACGGCACGTTACAGGATTCACCCGCTACTGTCTTTCATTGATTCGGATTTTTAGTTCAGGTGATCCCACGGATTTTTAAAAAGGTTACTACGCATCACCGTGAAATCGCCAAAAGCGAAGGAGCATTGAACTTATTTACAATGACTCAGGTGTAGCTTTATATTCCGTCACTCATCACTCAACCGTGTCCTGATTTCCCCCCGAGATTCAGGACCCCCCCACGGAGAGCTGAAATGCAAGCTACCCCCCCCTCCATCAATCCCTCGCAAGCCGTCGAGCGGATCCGCGAAATCATCGTGGGTCGGCATCTCGAACGGTTGGAGCAGCGCATCGCCAAACTGGAAGCCCCCATTTCCCGTTACGGGCATGCGGATCTGACGCCGCTCGAAGATCGGCTGCTGGCCAGTGAGGCCAGGCTGGAGGCCCTTCATGCAAATGTGGGCCGCATGGTGGATAATAACCGCGAGGAACATGAGCGCCGTGCGCAGGTGCAGCGTGAGGAAACGCAACGGCTGGCCGCCCAGATCCAGCAAATTTCCGCCGCTCGGATGGCCTCCGCCCCCTCTCAGGACATCGCGGGGCTGGAGCGCAAGCTCGGTAACTGGCTGGGCGAGTGGCAAAAAGCCCTCAGCGAGCATCTGGACATGCGGGAGCAAAAGATGACGGAAAAACTCCGCGCCGAGGTGGCCCAGCTCTGGGAAAACATTGAGGCACAACTCACGAAGTTGCAAAGCCGCACTCTGGATCATGCCGCCATGGAACAGCGTTTCAGCAAGATCGCCGCCGCTGCCCGTGCCCTGGCGGAATGTGCATCCCCCGAATCTCCAGCCGCCCCCCGCTGATGCCTGCCATCCTTACTCCCCTCCCCGCACCGGATCCCTCTGCTTCCCGTAAAGAGCGGCCCCGCCCGCGCGCCCTGGCCCCGCTGCTTTTCACCGATGCTGCCAACACTCTCCCCCAGGTGGAAAAGCCTTCCTTCTCAGGATTGGGAGCGCTGCCATCATGGGCTGCCTATGCCGAGTTGGAGGCCTCCGACTTTCCCTCCTGTTGGCCAAAGCCTCTCTCACTGCTACCCGCGATGGATGAGCGGGCACCCGCGCCTTTCACCGCTGTGCCTTCCCTGATTCCGGATGAACAGGAGCAGACCACCGCCGCCCGGATGGAGGATGCAGCCGCAGCCTTGCCGCTGGATTATACGGACGAGGATCTCTACCAGGCCTTCGCGCCTATTATCGAAAACGCTTTGCGAAACAGCCTTGATGGCTACCAAAGCGGTATTGATCCCCAGTTGGAGCCCATGCTGCGCGCCACTATCCGCCGCGCCCTGGCGGAGTACACCCCCGGGCAGCGTCCTTTCCGAGCTCCCGGTTCCTTTGATCGCTTCCTATGGCGCATGCAGGCACTTTTCAGCAGCCGCTCCTACGAGGACATCCTCTTCGAGAAAACGCACCGCTTTCAAGTGGAGGAAGTTTACACGCTGGATCTGCGCACCCTTGCGCTCGTTTCCTACGCCAGTTGTGATCCGGCGCGCCATTCCTCCGCTCAGCGCGTGCAGGGCATGGTCCAGCGCCTGGCCCTCCAGGTGCGGGATGAAGAAGGGAATGTCCGCCCGCAGATTGCTCTACCGGATCACCGCATGGTGATCAGCCGCAGTGGCCAGCATCTCGTGCTCATGGTCATTATCCGTGGCCCCTCCAATGATCTGGTGATTTCCGATCTGGATTTCTCCTTGCGCCGCATCGAGGAACGCTTCCGCGAGCAGTTGGAAACCGAGGGCGTGCCCCTCCTTCATGAGCTGCAACCCTTCCTGGAGGATTGTCTCCTCATTCAGGCACCTGCAAGTGCCGCTTGAATGGTGGTTGACCGCGCCTTCACACGCCATTAATACAGCGCCCGCATGGGATTTGACACACTTGGGCTCTCCGCAGCCGTCCTGGAAGCCATTGAGGAATCCGGTTACACCACACCTACACCGATTCAGGCGCAGGCGATTCCGATTATTCTCGAAGGAAAGGATGTCATTGGTGCATCTCAGACCGGTACAGGTAAGACGGCCGCCTTTGCTTTGCCATCGCTTTCCAAGATTGAGAAACTCGGTAGGCCGCAGATCCTCGTACTGGAGCCTACCCGCGAGCTGGCCCATCAGGTGGCGGAACAATTTGAAAAATACGGCAAGCACACCGGCATGAAGGTGGCTCTGCTTTACGGTGGTGTCGGTCTTGGCAAGCAATCGGAAGATCTGGCTGCCGGTGCAGACATCGTGGTGGCCACACCGGGTCGCCTGGTGGACCATTTCTACCGTGCCACCATGCGCTTCGGCGATTTGAAGGTGCTGATCCTGGACGAAGTGGACCGCATGCTGGACATGGGATTCCTCCCGCAGGTGCGCAAGATCGTGAATCTCTGCCCATGGGAAGGCCGCCAGACGCTGTTCTTTTCCGCCACCATGCCGCCGGCGATCCAGACCTTTGCCCAATGGTGCCTCACCGATCCTCAAAGCATCGAGATCGCCCGCACTTCCATCCCTACCAGCGTCACCCACGCTTTCTATCCGGTGGCCATGGACCAGCGCGATGAGCTGCTCCTGGAACTGCTCAAGCAGACGGAATATCACTCCGTGATGATCTTCACCCGCACCCGCAAGGAAGCCGATCAACTCACCTCTCTCATCAAGGCCAATGGCCAGCCAAAGGTGGCGGCCATGCACTCGGACATCAATCAGGTGGACCGCATGAAGGCTCTTGCTGGCTTCAAGGCCGGCGATTATGAAATCCTCGTTGCTACGGACGTCGCTGCTCGCGGTATTGATATTTCCGGAGTCTCCCACGTCATCAACTATCGCGTTCCTGAAAACGCGGAAGACTACGTGCACCGCATCGGCCGTACCGGCCGTGCCAAGGCAGAGGGAGATGCCTTCACCATCCTCACTGCCGACGAGCTGGACTACGCCAAGTCTGTGGAAATTTTCATCGATAAGACCATCCCGCGCCGCAAGCTGGAGAACTTCGATTACATTTACACCGCACTGCTCGACGACTCCCCGATCAAGCCCGTCCGCCGCAAGAAAGTCGGCGGTGGCAAGAAGCGCCGCTAAGCACTAAGGAGGAGGGACATTCTTTTCCTTCTCTTGGCTTAGCCAAGAGTGTTCATAGGAACGCGTTTTAGGGATTGATTCCCGGCGAGGATTCCCTACTCTCCCTTCCATCTTCCGATGGATCACTTGGAGTTCCCTCGTTTGAAGTTTCCTCAAACCCATGCGAGTTCTCTCCATTGATCCAGCCGTTAGAAACACCGGTTACGCCGTGTTGGAGGGAGATTCGCGCCGTCCTACAGTGCTGGCGTTCGATGTGATCAGCATCCCGCAGAAGATTCCACAATCCGCTGCACTCTCCGCCATTCGCACGCACTTGGTGAACGTAATCACCAAATATCAGCCGGATGAAGTGGCGGTGGAAGGCATCATCTACGTGCAGTCCCACCAGACGGCCATCTCCATGGGCGCAGCCCGCGCTGCCACACTCATCGCTGCTGCAGATCACGGGCTACAGATTTACGAGTATTCGCCGAAAAAAGTGAAACTCTCCGTCGTGGGAAAAGGCACGGCTAACAAAGAACAGGTTGCCTTCATGGTCCGCGCCCTCCTCGGCCTTGCGGAAACCCCGCCCCCGGATGCAGCGGACGCACTTGCCATCGGCATGGCCCACCTCCAGGCTTCCGATCCCATTCGTGCAAAACTGCTGGAACGCAGGCTCGTGTGAGTTTTTAAAAACATTTCTTCATGCTGGAAATCAAACATCTCCCGGAACTCCTGGAATACGAAGCCGGTCTCCAGCTTCAGGAACAGCACGTGGCAGACATTCTCGCCGGGCAGACGGGGGAAACCATCTATCTGCTGGAGCACCAGCCCGTCTATACCATCGGCCGCCTGCGGGATCGTTCATCGCTGCGAGAAACCACCGCCCTCCCCTTCCCCGTGTATGAGACCAACCGTGGCGGCCAGGCTACCTATCACGGGCCAGGCCAACTCGTAGGCTACCCCATTCTTGATATGAACTTGCGTGGCCGGGATCTCCACGAGCACCTGCGCAAGCTGGAGGAAGCGCTCATCCGTGCCTGCGCCCACTTCGGTGTCACTGCTGGCCGTCGCGATGGACTCACCGGCGTGTGGGTGGAGGATCGCAAGATCGCCTCCCTCGGGGTGGGGGTAAGAAAATGGATTTCCATGCACGGCTTTGCCATCAACATCACGAATCAAAGCCTCGGTCCATTCTTCGCCATCACTCCCTGCGGCATTCAGGGAGTGACCATGAGCAGCCTGGAGCAGGAAGCTGGCCGACCTATCACCGTCACCGAGTTCTCTCAAGTCGCCACTGCTGAACTGCGCAGCTTGTTCGAGCTCTAACTGCCTAAAATTCAGCCACCTTCCATTTTCCTGCCCAAAATTTTCCTGCCAATTCTTCTTAAGACCGTGGTGGGCGGCAAATTGGGGACCACTCATGCCGCTGTTTTCAAAAGCGTCCACAAAGGCTCTTCGCTGTGCGGCGTTGAAACGCAAGCGTCCTACCCGATCCTGCCGGATCAACTCAAGGTTCGTAGATGTCATATTCACTACGACTCTGACATCTACGACATCACCGGAGCAACGGTAAGCGAATGGCGCTTCAAACCACGCTTACGCCAAACTGATAAATCTCTGTTTCTGCTCAATAGCTGACACGTTTTTCCACGGCATGCGCCAAGTCTAAAATTTATCCTCTTATTTGACTCCACCTCTTTGTAACTCAATAATGCAAATATTATTATTTTGATTATAAAATTTACATTTAGATGTATCCAGAACAAATTTCAAGTTATATATTTTGTTTTTTTCAGGGTAAAACAGAACACCTCCTGATTTATATTCCGATTTCACTTCTTTGTTTAAAATATAATCTGGAAATATGCGTTGGGCTTGAACATTGTTTTCGACATTCACATAGCCATTCCACTTTTCTAAAGAAGATTTAAATGAAACAACATTTTTTCCAACATCGTCGGTAATTACATAATAAGCATTTATTTCAGTCAAATCGCTCATTTTTATATTGGAAAATTTAGTCAAACCAGGCTCATACAAACTAACAAAAAAAGTCCACGCTTCATTGCCCCTTTTTATCCCAGATGTACTAATTGTGCTTTTCCAAGTGTATACACCATTTTCAGAGGCTTCAATGGGAGGACTTGCGTACTGATATCCTTTAGTTCCTAAAAGTCCTCCTCCTTCAACTAATTTAACGTTTTGAATACGATTGTCTTTCAGTTCAACAACTTGACAAGAGACACAAATAAGACCAATTGAAAAAAACAAGAAAAGAAATTGATTCATGGCGTTTTTAATGGATTTGGAGAATTACCTTATATTTTGTACTGTAAGCTTTCCGTCAAATTGAACATTTCAAATTGAGAGTTTTCGGGCGGTTTTTTGGTTAGTTTGTTGTTGGCGGAAAAGGGTCGGAGGGATGTTGCCCAATGATTGGTGCGGGCGTTCCTCGTTGTAGCTGGTGATCCAATGATGCACATGTTCCCGCACTTCATTGAGACTGGCGAAGACATTTGCATCCAGCACTTCGTTGCGGAAACTGCGGTTGAATCGCTCAATGTAACCATTCTGCATCGGACGGCCCGGT
>Ga0157373_10002101_pt1 | contig 15084 bp, 18 predicted proteins | sample C65metaG_FD_113460 | JGI IMG/M metagenome (GOLD analysis project Ga0157373, IMG submission 113460) | Corn rhizosphere microbial communities from Kellogg Biological Station, Michigan, USA - C6-5 metaG | ecosystem: Host-associated > Plants > Roots > Rhizosphere > Soil | place: USA: Michigan... | reverse complement strand
TCACCGCGTCGAGAAAACGCGCGGAGGCCGCGGTCATGGCTCGCGGACCTCGATGCCGGCCGCGCGCATCGCCGCCTTGGCGTCGCCGATCGAGAACTCGCCGTAGTGGAAGATGCTGGCGGCGAGCACCGCGTCGGCGCCGCCCTCGCGGATCCCGTCGACGAGGTGCGAAAGCGCGCCGACGCCGCCGGACGCGATCACCGGCACGTCGACCGCGTCGGCGACGGCGCGGGTGAGCGCCAGGTCGAAGCCCGCGCGCGCGCCGTCCTGGTCCATGCTCGTCAGCAGGATCTCGCCTGCGCCGCGCGCGGCGACTTCGCGGGCCCAGGCCACGGCATCGAGGCCGGTGGCAGTGCGCCCGCCGTGCGTGTAGACCTCCCAGCCGCCGGCATCGCGCCGGCGCGCGTCGATCGCGGCGACGATGCACTGCGCGCCGTAGTGCGTCGACGCCTCGCTGACGAAGCCCGGGTTGCGGATCGCCGCGGTGTTGATGCTGACCTTGTCGGCGCCCGCGTTGAGGAGCGCGCGGATGTCGTCGACGGTGTTGACGCCGCCGCCGACGGTGAGCGGGATGAACACCTGGTCGGCCACCGCCTCGATCATGTCGTACAAAAGGCCGCGCGACTCGATGCTCGCGCGGATGTCGAGGAACGCGAGCTCGTCGGCGCCCTCCGCGTCGTAGCGGCGTGCAACTTCGACCGGGTCACCCGCGTCGCGCAGGTTCTCGAACCGCACGCCCTTGACGACGCGGCCGCCGGCGACGTCGAGACAGGGAATGATCCGTTTGGCGAGGCTCATGCGTGGATGAAGCGCGGCGCCGGGCGGCGCGCCGCGGGCTCGGTCGTGCGGCGCCGCTACGCCGCGGCGGCCGCGCCGCCCTTCGCCGCCTTGACGGCTTCCTTGAAGTCGAGCGTGCCCTCGTAGATCGCGCGCCCGGCGATCGCCCCGGCGATGCCCTCGCCCTCGTATTGCATCAGCGCCTTGATGTTGTCGATCGACGCCAGGCCGCCCGATGCGAACACCGGCACCTTGACGGCGCGCGCGAGCCGCACGGTCGCCTCGATGTTGATGCCCGATTGCATCCCGTCGCGTCCGATGTCCGTGTAGACGATCGCCTCGACGCCGTAGTCCTCGAACTTGTGCGCGAGGTCGATCACGTCGTGGCCCGTCATCTTCGACCAGCCGTCGGTCGCCACCTTGCCGTCGCGCGCGTCGAGGCCGACCATGATGTGGCCGGTGAAGGCCGAGCACGCGTCGTGCAGGAAGCCCGGGTTCTTGACCGCGGCGGTACCGATGATCACGTAGCTGATGCCGTCGTCGAGGTAGCGCTCGATCGTGTCGAGGTCCCGGATGCCGCCGCCGAGTTGCACCGGGATCTCCTCGCCGATGACGCTGACGATCTCGCGGATCGAGAGCTCGTTCTTCGGCTTGCCGGCGACCGCGCCGTTGAGGTCGACGAGGTGCAGGCGCTCGGCGCCGAGCTCGAGCCAGTGCTGCGCCATTGCCGCGGGATCCTCGCTGAACACGGTCGCCGTGTGCATTTCGCCCTGCCTCAAGCGCACGCAGTGGCCGTCCTTGATGTCGATGGCGGGAATGATCTGCATGGCGCGGAGGGGACTCGCGGGCGCGGGCGTCGGATGCAGCGTGAGGGCGCTAGGGACCGTCCCAGGCGACGAAATTGGCGAGCAGGCGCAGGCCTGCGCGGTGGCTTTTTTCCGGGTGGAACTGCGTTGCGAAGATATTATCCTTGGCAATCGCGCAAGTAAACGCCACGGGATAAAGCGTTTCGCCGGCGACGATTCCCCGGTCGGCGGGAACGGGATGGAAACTGTGCGCGAAATAGAAGCGGCTCGCGTCGTCGATCCCCGACCATAGCGGATGGGACCCGCGCTGCAGGACGCGGTTCCACCCCATGTGCGGCACCTTGCAGCGCTCGCCGCCCCTCGCCATTGCCGCCTCGTCGAAGCGGACGACGTCGCCGGCGAGGATGCCGAGACCGGGCGTGGGCCCCTCGGCGCTCGTCTCGAACAGCATTTGCAGGCCCAGGCAAATGCCGAGGAACGGGCGCGTGGCCGCGGCCCTGCGGACCGGCTCGGCGAGCCCGCTCTGCTCGAGCATCCGCATGCAGTCGGGCATCGCGCTCTGGCCCGGCAGCACGACGCGCTCGGCGCGGTCGACGACGGCGGCATCGCTCGTGACGACGACCTCGGCGTCGGGTGCGACGTGCATGAGCGCCTTGGCGACCGAGCGCAGGTTGCCCATTCCGTAGTCGACGACGGCGATTGTCATGCGTAAGGTGAAGGCGCGATGCGGGTCTCGATGCCGCGGAAGCGGCCCCCGACGGGCGGCGGCAACGTCGCGGTGCGTCCTACAGCGAGCCCTTGGTCGAGGGCACGCCGGCGGCGCGAGGATCGCGCTCGACCGCCATGCGCAGCGCGCGGCCGAACGCCTTGAACACCGTCTCGCACTGGTGATGGGCGTTGTCGCCGCGCAGGTTGTCGAGGTGCAGCGTCACCTGCGCGTGGTTGACGAAGCCCTGGAAGAACTCGTGCGCTAGGTCGACGTCGAACGTGCCGATCATCGCGCGCACGAACGGCACGTGGAACTCGAGGCCGGGCCGGCCCGACAGGTCGATCACCGCCCGCGACAGCGCCTCGTCGAGCGGCACGTAGGCGTGGCCGTAGCGGCGGATGCCCGCCTTGTCGCCGAGCGCCCTGGCGATCGCCTGTCCGATTGTGATGCCGATGTCCTCGACGGTGTGATGCGCGTCGATATGGAGGTCGCCGGTGGCGTGCACCGTAAGGTCGACGGCGCCGTGGCGCGCGACCTGCTCCAGCATGTGGTCGAGAAACGGCACGCCGCTCGCGAGATCGGCGCGGCCGGTGCCGTCGACGTCGACGGCGACACGGATGTCCGTCTCGCGCGTCTTGCGCGACACCTCCGCGCGGCGCGCGGCGGCGACTTCGGTCAGCGGTGCGTTCATGGTCGGGGGCCTAGCGCTGCGAGCACGCGATCGTTGTCTTCGATCGTGCCCACGGTGATCCGCAGGCACTGGGCGAGCGCGGGATGCGTGCCGTGCATATTCTTGACCAGGATGCCGGCGCGGCGCAAATGCTCGAACGTCGCGTTGGCGTCGGCGAAGCGCGCCAGCACGAAATTGGCGCGCGACGGGAACGCGCGCACCCGCGGCAGCGCCGCCAGCGCGGCATGAAGGCGCTCGCGCTCGTCGACGATCGCCTTCGCCTGCGACTCGAGCAGCGCCGTCTCCGCGAGCAGGATCGGCGCCACCACCTGCGTCAGCGTGCCCACGTTGTACGGCGGGCGCAGCTTGTCGAGCTCGCGCATCCAGCCGGGATCGCCGACCGCGTAGCCCAGGCGCAGCGCCGCCATGCCGATCTTCGACACGGTGCGCACCACGATCACGTTGTCGAAGTCGCGTGCACGCAGGATGAACGAGCGGTTGGCGAACGCGTAGTAGGCCTCGTCGATCGCGACGATGCCGGGCGCCTCGCGGACGATAGCCTCGATCGCGGCGGTGTCGAAGAGGTTGCCGGTGGGATTGTTCGGGAACGCGAGCCAGACCAGCGCGGGGCGCTCGCGCGCGATCGCCGCGCGCATCGCGTCGACGTCGAGCGCGAAATCGTCGGCGAGCGGCACGCCGACGTAGCGCAGGTTGGCGATCGCCGCGCTGACGCGGTACATGACGAACGACGGCTCGGGTGCGACGATCGTGGCGCCGGGGCGCGCGACGAGCGCCGTCAGCATCGCGATGAGCTCGTCGGAGCCGTTGCCCAGCACGAGGTCGACGCCGTCGCCGAGCGCGAATGACTCGCGCAGCGATTGCTTCAGCGCTTCCGCCGTCGCGTCGGGATATCGGTTGATGGGCGCGCTCGCCGCTGCGGCGCCAATCCGCGCGCGCAGGTCCTCGGGCAGCGGGTACGGATTCTCCATCGCGTCGAGCTTCAGCATGCCGTCGCCGCGCGGCGCGTGGTAGGCGCGCATCGCGAGGACGTCGTCGCGCACCACGCCGCGCACGCGCGCGTCGATCGCCGCGGCGCGCGCCTCGTCGGCGGCGAGCGACGCCAGTGCGGTGTCGGGCATCGTCTCGGTGCCGGGCACGGTCATCGGACGGCCCTCCGGGCCGCGCGGTTCGCGGTTGATGCGTGCATGGGGTGACGCTGCACGCTCATGTTCGCCGCCTCGCCTCGGCCGATTGCGCGTGCGCGGTGAGGCCCTCGCCGTGCGCGAGCGGCGCGGCGATCGCGGCGAGCGCATGCGCGCCCTCCGCCGTCACGCGCAGCACGCTCGAGCGCTTCTGGAAATCGTAGACGCCGAGCGGCGACGAGAAGCGCGCCGTGCGGCTCGTCGGCAGCACGTGGTTCGGCCCGGCACAGTAGTCGCCGAGCGCCTCCGACGCGTAGTAGCCCATGAAGATCGCTCCGGCATTGGCGATCATCGGCAAGAGCGCGTCGGGATCGGCGACGGCGAGCTCGAGGTGCTCGGGCGCGATGCGATTGGCGATCGCGCAGGCCTCGGCGAGGTCGCGCGTGCGGATCAGCGCGCCGCGCCGCGCGAGCGACGCGGCGATGATCTTGGCGCGCGGCATGTCCTTCAGGCGGCGATGGATCGTCGTCTCGACCGCGTCGAGCAGCGCCTCGTCGGGGGATAGCAGGATCGCCTGCGCGAGCTCGTCGTGCTCGGCCTGCGAGAAGAGGTCGAGCGTCACCCAGTCCGGGTTCGCGCCGGCGTCGGCGATCACGAGGATCTCGCTGGCGCCCGCCACCATGTCGATGCCGACCGCGCCGAACACGCGTCGCTTCGCCGCGGCGACGTAGGCGTTGCCCGGGCCACAGATCTTGTCCACCGCGGGGATCGTTGCCGTGCCGTAGGCGAGCGCCGCGACTGCCTGCGCGCCGCCGATCGTGAACACGCGCGACACGCCGGCGAGGTGCGCGGCGGCGAGCACCAGCTGGCTGCGCACGCCGCCCGGCGTGGGGACCATCATCACGATCTCGCGCACACCCGCCACCTTAGCCGGCAGCGCGTTCATCAGCACCGACGACGGGTACGCGGCCTTGCCGCCCGGCACGTAGATGCCGACCGAATCGAGCGGCGTCACGCGCTGGCCGAACTCACCGCCGTCCGCCATCTTCACCGTCCAGCTCTTGCCGAGCTGGTGCTCGTGGAACGCGCGAATGCGATCGGCCGCGGCGATCAGCGCGTCGCGCAATGCAGGATCGAGCCCGGCGAAGGCCGCGGCAAGGTCGGCTTTGGCGACCTCGAGGTCCGCGACGCGTTTTGCGGTGAGCTTGTCGAAGCGCTTGGTGTACTCGAGCACCGCGGCGTCGCCGCGCATGCGCACGGCATCGACGATCGCCGCCACCGCGGCGTCGATGCCGGCGTCCTGCGCCGCCTCGAACGCGACGAGCTCGGAGAGCGCGGCTTCGTAGCCCGGGAACGACGTGTCGAGGCGGCGCACGGCGAGCCGCGCCGCCGACGCGGACCGGCCGCGTGCGCTGCGCTCCGCGGCTTCCGGGCTCATGAAACTTCCACGCCGCTTGCCGCCTCGGCGAGCGCGTCGACCAGCGGCTTGACGAGGTCGCGCCGCAGCTTGAGCGCCGCGGGGTTGGCGATGAGCCGCGAGCTGATCGGCATGATCGTCTCCACCTCGACGAGATCGTTGGCCCTGAGCGTGCTGCCGGTGGAGATGAGGTCGACGATCGCGTCGGCGAGGCCCACCAGCGGCGCGAGCTCCATCGAGCCGTACAGGCGGATCAGGTCGACGTGCATGCCCTTCATCGCGAAATGCTCGCGCGCCGTGGCGATGAACTTGGTGGCGACGCGGATGCGCGCGCCGCGCTGCACCGTGCCCTTCCAGTCGAAGCCGCGCCGCGTGGCGACGCTCATCCGGCAGCGGCCGATGCGAAGGTCGAGCGGCTGGTAGAGGCCTTCGCTGCCATATTCGAGCAGCACGTCCTTGCCGGCGACACCCAGATCCGCCGCGCCGTGCCGGACGTAGGTCGGCACGTCGGCAGCGCGCAACAGCAACAGCTCGACGTCCGCGCGCGACGTGCCGACGATGAGCTTGCGCGTCGTCGCGAGGTCCTCCGACGGCACGATGCCCGCCGCCGCGAGCAGCGGCAGCGTCTCGTCGAGCGTGCGACCTTTCGACAGCGCGAGCGTGATGCGCGACATGCTTCGTGGATACCCCTGGAGCGGCGCTCGATTCTACCGCAGCGCAGCATCGCGTCGCGGGGGCGCTACTGGACGAGCGTCGGGCGCTCGAGGATCGCGACGTCCCCGCGCCGCCGCCACGGGCTGATGTCGATGCCGCCACGACGCGTGAAGCGCGCCGACACGGCGAGCGCTTCCGGCGCGCAGGTGCGCTCGACGTCGACGAAGATGCGCTCGACGCAGGTCTCGTGGAAGCCGGGGTGATGGCGGAAGGCGACGAGGTAGGCGCGCAGCGCCGCGGCGTCGATCGCGTGGCCGCGATAGGCAATCGCGATGCTTGCGTAGTCGGGCTGGCCTGTGACGGGGCAGACCGAGCGGAAGCGCTCCGTGACGAGCGTCTCGTCGGCGCGGCCTTGCGCGAGCCGGAGCTGCGCGGCGCTTGGCGCGGCGTACGCCTGCGCGAGCGGCAGCACGTCGAGGCTCGTGCCGGCGGGCGCGCCGCGCGCGAGCGCCGCCGCGTCGCGCGGGTCGACGAGGTCGACGCGCACGCGAGATCCCGTGGCGTTGCCGAGATCGCGCGCCACTGTCGCGCGAAAAGCCTCGGCGGTCGCGAAGCGAGTGTCGTCGAGCGCGGTGAAGTAGAGCTTGACCGACTTCGATTCGACGATCGCCGGGCTCGTCGCCGGCACGCTGAAGCGCACGACCGCTGCCTGGGGCCGGCCGTCGGTGTCGAGCCACTGCGCCTCCCACGCCGTCCACGCGTCGCTGCCCTCGAACGGCAGCGACGACGAAAGGCCGAGGCTCGCGCGCTGCGGCGCGCGCTCGACCGCGTACAGGAGGCCCGGATCGTAGCGAGCCGTGTAGACGGTGGCCTTGCCGAGCGGCGAGCCGTCGGGCGTGCCCATCGCGGTGCGTCAGGCGACGCGCTCGACGCGCGCGCCGAGCGCGGCGAGCTTGTGCTCCATGCGCTCGTAGCCGCGGTCGAGGTGGTAGATGCGCCCGATCGTCGTGCGGCCCTCCGCGACGAGGCCCGCGATGACGAGGCATGCCGAGGCGCGCAGGTCGGTCGCCATCACGTCGGCGCCGGCGAGGTGCGACGCGCCCTTGACGATCGCCGTGTTGCCCTCGACCTCGATCGCCGCGCCGAGGCGCACCAGCTCCTGCACGTGCATCATGCGGTTCTCGAAGATCGTCTCGGTGATCACCGACGTGCCCTCCGCGCGCGTCGCGACCACCATGAACTGCGCCTGCATGTCGGTAGGAAACCCGGGATAGGGCGTGGTGCGCAGGTTGACCGGCGCGAGCGGCCCGTCGCGCGCGATGCGGATGATGTCGGCGCCCGCGTCGACCGTCGCGCCCGCCTCCCGCAGCTTCTCGATCACCGCGTCGAGCGTGTCGGCGCGCGTGCCGGTCAGCGTCGCGCGCCCGCCGGCGGCGGCGACGGCGGCGAGGTACGTCCCCGTCTCGATGCGATCGGGCATCACCGCGTGCGTCGCGCCGTGGAGCGCGGCGACGCCGTCGATCACGATGCGGTCGGTGCCCGCCCCGGCGATGCGCGCGCCCATCGACGTGAGGCATGCGGCGAGATCGACAACCTCCGGCTCGCGCGCCGCGTTCTCGAGCACCGTCGTGCCGTCCGCCAGGGTCGCCGCCATCATCAGGTTCTCGGTGCCGGTCACGGTGACGAGGTCGAACACGAAGCGCGTGCCGGCGAGCTTCTTCGCCCGCGCGCTGATGTAGCCGCTGTCGAGGTCGATCTCGGCGCCCATCGCCGCGAGGCCCTTGAGGTGCAGGTCGACGGGCCGCAGGCCGATGCCGCAGCCGCCCGGCAGCGACACGCGCGCCTCGCCGCAGCGGGCGAGGAGCGGGCCGAGCGCGAGGATCGACGCGCGCATCGTCTTGACGAGCTCGTAGGGCGCGAGCGGCCAGTCGATCGTCGCGGCGTCGAGCGTCATCGCGCCGTCGTCGCCCGACGCGACCTTGACGCCCATCTGCGACAAGAGCTTCGCCATCGTGCGCGTGTCGTTGAGGCGGGGCACGCGCGACAGCACGAGCGGCTCGGCCGTGAGCAGCGCCGCGCACTGGATCGGCAGCGCAGCGTTCTTGGCGCCGGAGATCGCGACCTCGCCCGCGAGCGGCACGCCGCCCTCGATGACGAGCTTATCCATGCGATTCGCCCTTGCGCGCCGCCCACTCGTCGGGTGTCAGCGTCGTCATCGACAGCGCGTGGACTTCTTCGCGCATGCGCTCGCCGAGCGCCGCGTAGACGCGCTGGTGGCGACGCACGCGCGAAAGGCCGGCGAACTCGGCAGCGACGACGAGCGCCTCGAAATGGTGGCCGTCGCCGCGGACGTCGAGCTCGCTGCAGTCGAGCGAGCCCGCGATCGAGGCGCGGATGGATTCGGGAGTGACCATGGCTGTCAGTGGCGCAGCTTCCAGCCGCGCGAGAAGAGGTTGAGCGTCAGCGCCACCAATACCACGGCGAAGCCGACGACGACGGCGAGGCTCGCCTGTGGATCGACGTCGGAGAGCCCGAAGAAGCCGTAGCGGAAGCCGTCGATCATGTAGAAGAACGGGTTGACGTGCGAGGCGCGCTGCCAGAAATCCGGCAGCGAATGGATCGAGTAGAACACGCCGGACAGGAAAGTGAGCGGCACGATGATGAAGTTCTGGAACGCCGCGAGCTGGTCGAACTTGTCCGCCCAGATGCCGGCGATGACGCCGAGCGTGGCGAGGATCAGGCTGCCGAGCAGCAGGAACGCGAGCACCCACAGCGGGTGCACGACGGCCGCCACGCCCGGCGCGAACGCCAGCGTGACGACGAACACGCCGCAGCCGACGACGATGCCGCGCACCATCGCCGCCAGCACGTAGGCGAAGTAGAGCTCGGCGGGGGTGAGCGGCGGCAGCAGCACGAAGATCAGGTTGCCGGTGATCTTCGACTGGATCAGCGACGACGAGGTGTTGGCGAAGCTGTTCTGCAGCACCGACATCATCACGAGGCCCGGCACCAGGAACTCGGCGTAGGACACCCGGTCGCCGTACACCGACACGCGCGTCGACAGCACGTGCGCGAAGATGAGTAGGTAGAGCACCGCGGTCAGGATCGGGGCGGCGATCGTCTGGAAGCTCACCTTCCAGAACCGCAGCAGCTCCTTGTACAGGAGCGTCGTCCAGCCGCGCGCCATCATCGAGCGGACGAACCTCCCGGCGCGACGCTCCTGCACGCTCATGCCGTGCTCCCCATGATGTTGAGGAATGCGTGCTCGAGATCGGTGTCGGTGAGCGCGAGCTCGCCGATCGCGATCCCGTCGCGGCGCAGCGCGGCGAGCAGTTGCTCGAGCTCGGCGTAGTCGGCGAGGCCGAGGTAGCGCACGCTGCCCGACTCGCGCACGACGCGCTCGCGCCAGTCCTCGGGCACGCGCGCGACGTCGACGCGCACGGTGAGCGCGGCGGCGAAGCGCGCGAGCAGGTTGCGCGTCGTGTCGAGCGCGACGATGCGGCCCGCCTTCATCATCGCGATGCGCCCGCACAGCGCCTCGGCCTCCTCGAGGTAGTGCGTCGTCAGGATGATCGTGTGGCCGTCGGCGTTGAGCTTGCGGATGAACGCCCACAGGCTCTGCCGCAACTCGACGTCGACGCCGGCGGTGGGCTCGTCGAGCACGATCAGCGGCGGCTTGTGCACCAGCGCCTGGCCGACCAGCACGCGGCGCTTCATGCCGCCCGACAGCGCGCGCATGTTGGCGTCGGCCTTCGACGTGAGGTCGAGGTGGTGCAGGATCTCGTCGATCCAGTCGTCGTTGCCGCGGATGCCGAAGTAGCCGCTTTGGATGGTGAGCGTCTCGCGCACCGTGAAGAACGGGTCGAACACGAGCTCCTGCGGCACGACGCCGAGCAGCCGCCGTGCCACGCGGTAGTCGTCGACGACGTCGTGGCCGAGGATGCGCACGCGGCCCCGGTCGGCACGGGTCAGCCCCGCGAGGATCGAGATCAGCGTCGTCTTGCCGGCGCCGTTCGGCCCGAGCAGGCCGAAGAACTCGCCGGGCGCGACAGTGAGGTCGACGCCCGCGAGCGCGTCGACGTCGCCGAAGCGGCGCGCGAGCGACTCGATCTCGACCGCCTGGGTCACGGGTCGCGTGGAGTCGGGTTTTTGGCTGCGGTCAGCTCGCGGCGACGGCATCGGCCGCAGGCGCCAGCAGCTCGTCGATGCCATAGACGCGCGCAATCGCGGCGAGCGCGGCGGGCATGGCCACGATCGCGAGCGGCGTGCGCTCGCGCGTGCCGCGCCGCAGCAGCGCGAGCAGCAGCGCCAGCGCCGACGAATCGGCATGCGCGAGGCCCGAGAGGTCGACGATCGCGCGCGTCGGCAGCGGCCGGTCGGCGAATGCCGCGTAGACGGCGGTTACGTTGTCGAAGGTGATGCGGCCCTGCAGATGCCAGACCGCGGCGTCGTCGCTGGGCGCGACGGGCACGCCCGGCATCGGCTCGATCGCGCTCACCGGCGCGCCCTTCGCCCGACGCAACCGATGGCCGTGCGACGACGGCCCGGCCGATCGACGGCCGTCCCGCGGGATCGAGTCGCGCGCGCCATCAGCCGCCGTTCTTGGTCTTGAGCGTCGCGATGAGGCCGTCGACGCCACCCGACTTGATCTGCTCGTTGAACTCGTCGCGGTAGTTGGTGACGAGCGACACGCCGCCGACGATGACGTCGTACGCCTTCCAGCCCTCGGGCGTCTTGGTGAGGCTGTAGTCGATCGGCACCGGCGAGCCCCCGCCGGCCTTGACGACCAGCGTCTTCACCGTGACGTCGGTGGCCGACGGCGCCACGGCCAGCGGCTTGTACTCGATCTTCTCGTCGCGGTAGCGCGACAGCGCGCCCGAATAGGTGCGCACCAGGAGCTGCCTGAACTGCTCGGTCAGCTCCTTCTGCTGCGCCGGCGTGGCGTTGCGCCAGTTGCGGCCCATCGCCAGCGCGGTCATCCGCGTGAAGTCGAAGTGCGGCGCGAGCTTGCCGTCGATCACCTCGTGGATCCGCGCCTGGTCGCCCGCCTGCACCTTCGGGTCGGACTTGGCGATCGCAAGCACATCCTGCGACACGCGCTTCACCAGCGCGTCGGGCGCCTCCTGCGCGAACGCGAGCGTCGCCGCGAGCATCGCCGCGAGCGGCAGCCATCGAATCGTCTTCATCGAAACCGGCATCATTCGTCCTCTTTCTTCGGCGGCACGTTGCCGTCGTACAGCAGGTATTCGCGCCGCTGCAAATACGCGCGGCGTATGAACGCGTACTGGTCGAGCGCGGCCTCGCCGACGAACGACACCGCGCCTTCCGCCTGGTAGCGGGCATCGACGACGCCGAACGCGTAGATCGTGTTGCGGATCGGCACGTCGGGGATGTAGCCGACCGGGCTCGCGCCGAAGATCCGCACCAGCCAGCCCGTGCCGTCGCGGACCGTCGTCGGCCCGAACAGCGGAATGAACAGGTACGGGCCCTGCTCGAAGCCCCAGGTGCCGAACGTCAGACCGAAGTCTTCATTGCCGCGTTCCACGCCGACCTGGCTCGCGATGTCGACCAGGCCGAACATTCCGACGCCGGAGTTGATGAGCACGCGTCCAAGATCGTTGCCCATCTTCTCGCGCTTGCCCTGCAGGCCGTCGTTGATCGCCGAAATGAAGTCGTCGATATTGTTGAAGAAGTTGGAGATCGCCGTGCGCACCGGGCTCGGCACGATGTCGATGTACGCGCGTACCATCGGCTGCATAACGTCGCGGTCGATCGGCACGTGGACCTTTTCGTACATCACCCGGTTCCACGGCTCGAACGGGTCGTCCTTGTTGGGCCCGGTCGCGCAGCCCGCCAGCGCCGCCGCCGTGGCGACGACCAGCACGTATCGCGTCATCGATGTCATTTGGCCGCTCCCGCCGGTGCCGGCGCCGACGACGCCTTGTCGAACATGAACTGCGAGATGAGCTTCTCCAGCACCACCGCCGACTGCGTCTTGCCGATCTGGCCGCCGTCGGCCAGCATCTGCGGGTCGCCGCCGACGGCGAGGCCGATGTACACCTCGCCGAGCAGGCCGGAGGTCAGGATCGAGGCGATCGTGTCCTTGCTGAACTGGTAGCCGTTGTCGATGCGCATCGTCACCACCGCCTCGTAGCTCCTGGGGTCGAGCTGGATGCGGTCGACGCGGCCGACCGCGACGCCCGCCGCCTTCACCGGCGCGCGCAGCTTCAGGCCGCCGATGTTGTCGAAATGCGCCTCGAGCCGGTAGCTCGGCGTCGTCGTGAGCGAGGTCAGGTTGCCGACGCGCAGCGCGAGGAACACCACCGCGCCGATGCCGATCAGGACAAAGATGCCCACCCAGAAGTCGATGGTCGTGCGATTCATTTGGCTCCCATGCCGCGGAACATGAAGACGGTGAGGACGAAGTCGAGGGCGAGGATCGCGAGCGAGCCGATCACCACCGTGCGCGTGGTCGCGGTGGCCACGCCCTCCGCCGTCGGCTTCGCCGTGTAGCCCTCGAACACGGCGATGAGGCACACGGCGACGCCGAACACGCAGCTCTTGATGATGCCGTTGGTGATGTCCGGCCAGAAGCCGACGCCGGCGCGCATGTTGCCCCAGAACGTGCCGCTGTCGGCGCCGATCAGTCGCACGCCGACGATGTTTTCGAAGAACACACCCACCACCGAGAACAGCGCGGCGAGCAGCGGCATCGAGATTACGCCGCCCCAGAAGCGTGGCGCGACGATCCTCGACAGAGGGTCGACCGCCATCATCTCCATCGCGGCGAGCTGGTCGGTGGTCTTCATGAGGCCGATCTCGGCGGTGATCGCGCTCCCCGCGCGGCTCGCGAACAGCAGGCCGGCGACGACCGGCCCCAGCTCGCGCACCAGCGACAGCGCGACGAACACGCCGAGCGAGTCGCCGGCGCCGTACTTCTCGAGCACGTCGAAGCCCTGCAGCGCGAGCACCATGCCGACGAAGAGTCCCGACAGCAGGATGATGACGAGCGACAGCACGCCGGCGAAGTAGATCTCGCGCGTGGTGAGGCCGACGCGCAGGATCGACTGCGGCGAATGGGTGAGGATGGCGACGAAGAAGCGCGCGGCATAGCCGATCCGCACCACGGCGTTGATCGTGCCGGCGCCCAGCCTTCGCACGCCGCGGCCGAGGGCGTCAGCCGGCATGGGCGGCGAATTCGGCGGCGAGCGGACGGGCTCGCACATGGAACGGCACCGGCCCGTCGGGCTCGCCGTCGACGAACTGGCGCACGAACGGGTCGGTCGACGCACGCACCTCGTCCGGCGTGCCCTTGGCGATCACGCGCCCCTCGGAGACGAAATAGATGTAGTCGACGATCTTGAGCGACTCGTAGATGTCGTGCGTGACGACGACCGACGTGCTGCCGAGCGCGTCGTTCATCCGGCGGATGAGCTGACCGACGACGCCGAGCGAGATCGGGTCGAGGCCCGCGAACGGCTCGTCGTACATGACGAGCATCGGGTCGAGCGCGATCGCGCGCGCCAGCGCAACGCGGCGTGCCATGCCGCCCGAAAGCTCGGACGGCTTCAACTGAGCGCTGCCGCGCAGGCCCACGGCGTTGAGCTTCATCAGCACGAGGTCGCGGATCAGCTCGTCGGGCAAGTCGGTGAGCTCGCGCATCGGAAAGGCAATGTTCTCGAATACGGTGAGATCGGTGAACAGCGCGCCGAACTGGAACAGCATGCCGACGCGCCGGCGCAGCCCGAACAGTCCCGCGCGATCGAGATCGGCCACCGACTGCCCGGCGACGACCACGCGTCCCTTGACCGGGCGAAGCTGCCCGCCGATGAGGCGCAGGATCGTGGTCTTGCCGCTGCCCGACGCGCCCATGATCGCGACCACCTTACCGCGCGGGATCGTCATGTCGATCGCGGCCAGCACCGGCCGGCGGCGGTCGTAGCCGAACGTGACGCCTTTCAACTCGACCGCGTTGGCCGACTGCGCGTCGAACGCGACACTGCTGGCGCGGTGCTTGAGGTGGGCCAAGGGGATGCGGTGACGGCGCGGGCAAAGAGGGCGATTGTAGCGTCGCGTCTTCGCGCGTCGCAATGACCTCGAGTCAGTTGCGCAGGGCTGCCGGCGCCGCGCCTATTTGCCGCGCAGGAGCCGGCTCTCGGCGCGGTCGATGTCACCAGGACGGCCGAGCAGCACGACGACGTCACCCGGCTCGAACCGCCAGTCGTCGCCGGGCCGCTCCGAGCGCGTGCCGCGGCGGCGCACGCCGGTCACTTCGACGCTGCCCTTCATCGGCACCTCGCCGAGCGTCTTGCCGATCGCCGACGCGCCCTCGGCAAGCAGCACCGAATGGAGGCGCGGCTGCACGGTGTCGGCGACGGCGGCGGCGTCGGTGACGCCGTGGAAGAAGCCACGGAAGAGGCTGTAGCGCTCCTCGCGGATCGCGCGGATGCGCGCCAGCACGCGCGTGAGCGGCGTGCCGAGCAGGAGCAGCGTATGCGAGGCCAGCATCAGGCTGCCTTCCAGGATCTCCGGCACCACCTCGGCGGCGCCGGCCTTGAGGAGCTGCTCGATGTCCGACTCGTCGTACGTGCGCACGATCACCGGCAGCTCGGGCCGCGTGTACTGGACCTGGTGCATGATCTTGAGCGCGAACCGGGTGTCGGCGAACGTGATGCACACGGCGCGCGCCTTCATGAGCCCGGCGGTCAGCAGCGTCTCGCGGCGCGACGCGTCGCCGAACACGACGTTCCCGCCGCCGACCGCCGCCTCCTTGACGCGCTGCGCGTCGTTGTCGAGCGCGAGGTAGCTGATCTTCTCGGCCTCGAGGAGCCGCGCGAGGTTCTGCCCGCTGCGCCCGTAGCCGCAGATGATCACGTGATCCTGGCGCGACACGTTGCGCGCGGCGATCT
>Ga0157373_10002100_pt1 | contig 15087 bp, 13 predicted proteins | sample C65metaG_FD_113460 | JGI IMG/M metagenome (GOLD analysis project Ga0157373, IMG submission 113460) | Corn rhizosphere microbial communities from Kellogg Biological Station, Michigan, USA - C6-5 metaG | ecosystem: Host-associated > Plants > Roots > Rhizosphere > Soil | place: USA: Michigan... | reverse complement strand
CGTGTGAGAAGGCGACGTTCACGTAGCGCCGCATGTGTTCTTCTTCACCGCCGTCGATAAAAAGAAGCTGTCCGCCGGGAGTCTCGACCATCGCGCCGTCGCCTTGTCCGATGTCGACAAACCTGACCTTGAGCACTGAATCGTCTCTGAAGATCGTTTTCTTCGGCAGCAGGCCGGCATACTTTACGAATCTGTATTCTCCGTCATCTTCACTCCACTCACGTTGCTGAAATTCGGCAACGTGCTGGTCACCCTGCTTGCCGGTGATTCTCACCTGGTCTCCCCAGAAGAGAACGATTGTTTTGAGTTTGTCGCCCGTGGGCTTGCCCGAAGCGTTAGGCTTGAAAGCTGGAACGCGGATAATGTCGTTGTCGAGAAATCTGGTCTCGGCTGCCATAAGTGTCCTCCATTTAGTTGGCGTGAGATCTAAAGGCAATTTTTTGTGGCCTCTTCGTAGCTGATTGCACTCACCTTGTCAATTGTTTAATTATGAGAGCCACAAAAAGCACAAAGGAGGCGGCTTGGCTCAACCTCATAAAACTGCGCGATTCGTCATTGGACTGCTGGCGCTGTTACTACTTCCCGCCACATCCGCCTTATCGCAAGACAAGAGCCGGATCGTCGAGTGGCATCAACCACCCATCTCGGACAAGAACACAATACCGGTAAAGGGAACGCAAGCAGTTTCACAAATCGACGTACTGGAAATCACCGGCGTTGTCGTCGATGGAAAGTCAGTGAAGCTTGGACAGAGCTTTACCGCCGATGATAACTGGATCGAGAAACTTACCGTCAAAATAAAGAACGTTTCAAACGTCACGGTTTCGAAGGTGCAAATGAACTTGTTTCTTCCGCAGGTTATGCCGGGTGGTCCACTGGTTACCTTCTGTTACGGCTGTGGGCCGACGGTGGGTAAAACCATCTCGCCTGGTGAAGAAGTGGAGATGAAAGTGGTTTTTTACAGTTGGCTTACCGGCGAAATCAAAAAGAAGAGCAGTCTCGCGGAGATCACGAAAGCTGAGATTAACGACGTCACCGTCGCGGCGGCGGATGGTACCAAGTGGCTCAGCGGTTGTGTCAAAGCTGCTGATCCTGCGAATGCTTGTCCGCCATGATTGCAGCGTCGCCGGAGTTGAAATTGAACCAGGCTCATCCGCTCCTGAGCGTCAACTGCAAAAAGTCGAATGCACGCTGGAAGAATACAAGCGAAAACTGAACTAGCGCGGTTCAGCTTGGAAAAATACGCCGAAGGCGTTGGCTAATTCGAGCCCAGGGTTGGAGCACAGCGACAACCCTGGGAGTAAGACAAAACGCTTGAATCAACCCTGAAAGGGTTAATATCGCACATGCCTAACGCTTTCAGCGTTAATCCGTCTTATATTGCGCGACCCAGGGTTGTCGCGTTCCGCCAACCCTGGGCTCGAATTAGCCAACGCCTTCGGCGTATTCTTTCAAACTGAACCAATACCACCGGCTGGATATAACGCGCGCCGCCATCCGTGTTGTGATAAAAATTGCAACTCGGATAAATGGCAACGACCTTACCGCTCGTAACGAGAGTGCGTTCCGGCATCAGTTGGAACGTTTCTTCATCACTGCTCGGGCAATTCATCGGATTTCTGCGCTCGGTAACCCTGGCGCGAATTTTGGCGCCCGAGGATTTCGGCCTGTTTGCCATGGCTTTGACCGTCGTGACCGCGGCTGACGCGCTGACCACGATCGGACTAGACCGCACAATCATCGCCAATCAGTTCCAGACGCGAGCTGAGCTCGAGGCCCACCTGGACACGGTGTGGTCCGCCGAATTGATTCGAAGGATCATCGTCGCTCTGGTTGTATCACTCTCCGCGTTTCCAATGGCGCAGTTCTACAGGCAGTCAGACCTCAAAATCATCATTCCCATTCTCGCGTGCGCAAATCTCGTGCAAGGTTTTCAAAACATCGGTCTCGTGCTTCTGCAAAAAGAGATCAATTTCAGACGAGTCTTCTGGTTCGACTTGACCACGAACGTTGGCGGAGTCGTGTTAACGATCGCGCTCGCCGCCGTTCTTCGAAACGTGTGGGCACTCGTGCTAGGCATGCTGCTGGCCGCGACGATCGGAACGGCCTTGTCTTATGTTTTCCATTCGTACCGGCCTCGTGTGAAGTTCGAGCGAGTTGCTTTGGCGAAAGCCGCGCATTTTGGAAAGTTCGCAATTGTCTTCGCCGTTGCCTCTTACGTTGCCAACACGGCTGACAACATTATGGTCGGGCGTTTACTCGGCACTGCCGCACTCGGCAATTATTCGCTCGCTTTCAACATTGCCAGCGCGCCGATCATCGTCGTGATCTTCTCTGTCAGTGCCGTGCTCCTGCCGGCATACGCTGAGATCAATTCGCAAGATCCGGCGATGCTTGAGCCGGCCTTCACGAAATCATTCAATCTCACGGTGCTGATCATGCTGACGATCGCAGTGCCGCTCTTTTTTTTCGCTGATGAAGTCGTTCAAGTACTGTTTGGCGCTCGCTGGACCAGTGCGGGATCGGTCCTCCGTATTTTGGCGCTGGTCATTCCACTACGCGGTCTAACGCTGCTCACTTCCACCGTCTTTTGGAGCGCCAACAAACCGAGAGAGGTCGCGACTGTCAGAACTCTTGACGCTGTCGTTTTTTTTGCTGCATTGTACCCATTGATCTCGACATCCGGACTTCCGGGCGTTGCGTGGGCAGGAGTGATCGCTTACGCATTCGCGTGCGTGAATCGCACGATCGCTCTCAACAAAATAATTCCCGGCATCTCGTGGAAGCTGCTGCGAGGTTTGCTGGCAGTGCTCGTGATACTAACGACGATAGTGTTGGTCAGATTGCTGCTCTACGGATAAACTAGCGGCCTCTTATCCCGTATGAATTCGTCGACTACTCCTCTCATCAGCGTTGTAATGCCAGTCTACAACGCATTCGATTTTCTCGACGACAGCATGAGCAGCATTCTCGGACAAACTCTGAGCGATTTTGAGTTTGTTATTCTCGACGACGCTTCCACTGACAAATCGCTCGAACGGGCACGTGAGTGGGCAGCTCGCGACCAACGCATACAGGTTCACGAGAGTAAGAACCGGCTTGGATTGTCCGGCAGCTCAAACGCCGTCGTTGCGAAGGCGCGTGCTCCCATTGTCGCGCGCATGGACGCCGACGACGTTGCTCATCCGGATCGACTGCGACGGCAGTGGGATGTCCTTCAGAACCGTCCCGAGGTTGCTGTTGTCGGCACGCTTTGCAATGGAATTGATGCGACGGGTCGTGAAGTGCGTCCGCGCGACCGCTGGCGAATCGTGCGTCGTTCTCGTTACATTCCATTTCCTCATGGCTCGGCAATGTTTCGCCGCGAACTGTTCGACAAGGTCGGCGGCTATGATGAAAACGCGATCGGCGCCGAAGACCAGGAACTGTTTTCGAGAATGGCAGCGCACGGCCGGATCGTGACACTGCCCGACGTTCTCTACAGTTATCGTTATCATGCAAACAATGCGACGCTCTTCAATGGCCTGCGCGCTGTCAGCGAGAACCATTCAAGCAACGGCGATTCGTTGTCAGCGCTCTACATGCTCGGCGCGATGAGACTCTGGGCTGGCGAAGCACCGATGTTGCTCGAACCGATGCGGAAATCTTTCAAGTGGGACTCCAGTAGTTTGATGATGTTCACTTCCGCTTTGTGGGGACACATTAGCCCGTCGACACTGAAAGCTGTTCTTCGTGGTTCGATCAGAATGCGCGACCTGATCGCAGGCTTAAAAATCAAGGACGGGAAACCTTACGAATGGCGATCAGAATAGCCGTCGCCGGTATGGGCGCGCGCGGTCAGGACTGGGTACGCGAGCTCAGAGCTGCGCCCGCATTCGAGCTGGTCGCGTGTGCTGATATCGATACTGCTGCGTTGCGGCAAGCATCAGCACGATTTGGAATTCCTGCCGATCAGTGTTTCACGAATCTGGGAACGGCGTTGGATGTCACTCGTTCTCAGGCCCTGATCGTTGTGACTCCTGCGGATTGTCATGCGACAACTTGCCAGGCAGCGCTCGATCGCAAACTCGCAGTGCTCGTCGAAAAACCATTCACACTCCAACTGGGCGACGCCGTGCGGCTCGTTGCACTCGCCGAGACAAACAGAACGCCGCTCCTGGTAGCACAGAACTATCGCTACCTTCGCTCCTTTCGAACGATCAAGCGACTCATTGACGAAGGTTTACTCGGAAGAGTCGGAATGGTCGTTTGTCACTACTACCGTCCGTTTCACTCCATACCCGATTCACTCGCAAGGCTTCAGAACAGTGTGCTTTGGGGCATGAGTGTTCATCATCTGGATGCCATTCGATACGTGCTTGGCTCGAAAGTTACGAGTGTCAGTGCTGAAACTTTTACGCAGCCATGGGGTCGTCTTCCTCGCGGAGCGTCGTTGCAGTTGCTGCTCGCGACTGCAAACGACACGCGCGTTTCCTATTCAGCAACGTACGAATCGACCGGCCACACGCTTTTCGAAGGTGGTCAGGAATTCTATGCGCGCTTCATCGGTGAGCGCGGCACGCTGCACGTCTTCCAACGTTGGTTGATATTTTGGGAGAACGGCAAGTTACCGCGGCTGGTCCGTCGCGGACCGAGAAAGAAGACTGAAGAACGAGTGCTGCTCGACCAGTTAGAGCGTGCGTTGGTTAACGGCGAACAACCGGAAGTCAGCGGCCGCGACAACTTGGAAACCGTCGCAATCCTGGAAGCGTGTGTTCGATCCGCAACGGAAGAAAGAAAAGTGAATCCACAGGAGTTGCTCGTTGCCCACCAATAAAAATTCATCGGTGCTCGCGATCGGCATTGATGCCGCTGAGTCAACATTGGTGCGGCGACTAATCGAACAAAACGAATTGCCCGCGCTCGCATCGTTACTCGTCGAGGGGAAATGGGTGGAACTGCGTTCGCCGTCCTTGATCGGTAGCGGAACGGTGTGGCCCACCTTTTTGACCGGCCAGGATCCGGCGGTCCACGGGATCTACAGCGAGTGGAAATGGCTGCCGCGGACGATGGGTCTGCGCCGCTATGAAGGTCATCATTTAACTCCGTTCTGGCACTCACTGGCCCAACAGGGAGTTTCCGTTGGCGTGTTCGATGTTCCTTTCGCGCCGCCAGTGGGAATCACGCGAGGGTTTGAAGTGTGCGAATGGTGGGCCCACGACTCGACCGCCGCGGGCCTTCGAGTTGGTCCTGACGAGATTCGTGCGGCGGTGCGCGAATCGCCGCCGCATCCTCTGTCGTCAAATAGATTTGTGACAGTCACGCCAGATAGCAAAAACGATATCGAAGATCTCGCGGGCGCGTGTTGCGAGGGAGCACGATTGAGAGGATCGCTGGCGCGTCGCCTAATCTCTGAAACAAATCCGGAGTTGTCAGTGGTCGTCTTTCCGGAGATTCATCACGCAGGTCACCAGCTTTGGCATACGATCGCGCCTGATCATTCGGTTTACGATGAACTGGAGCGCAACGGCGCATCGTTCGAACCATTGCTCACGGATGTGCACCGCGCGATCGACGAACAAATCGGCGAACTGATCAGCTCGAGTAGAGCGGAGACAGTGATGGTGTTTGCGCTTCACGGAATGCGACCAGCGTCGGGTTTTCCAGCGTACCTCGGTCCACTTTTGTGCGAACGTGGTTTTTCTCAGCTCGCGGGGTGGCGCTCACAAAATTGGACCAGTCGCATCAGATCTGCATTCGGAGCAATCAAACGAAATGCACCAGTACCGGTGAAGAAGCTTTATTATCAAGTCACACCGGCAAGTGCCGCCTACAAGCTCGCCCGGCCGACCATGTTGCCTGCGTACGATTGGCAAAACACTCGTGCGTTTTCACTGCCGACTGATCAGTATGGATGGATTCGCATCAACCTGATGGGCCGGGAAGCGGAGGGAATCGTTTCGCCTGGCGAATATGAGAATCTGTGCTCGGAACTAACCCAGATGCTGTTAACTCTCTCGTCGGAAAACGGAGAGCTGCTGGTCGAGGAAGTTGTGCGCACTGCTGGCGACGTGGAAAGCGCGCGTGTTAATCCGCTTCCGGACCTGGTGGTCCACTGGAGTTACGCGGCGTTCTCTTCATCGCTGAAGATCAAAGGGAGCAATGTGCCGGCGCAAATGGTGAGTAAAAAATCGACGGGCCAACACGCCTCACCCGGATTCTGTATTTATCGTGGGAAGAATGGCGCCGGCCTGAACGGTTCGATAGCGGCGAAGGATTTGTGGCGCTTGATTGCGGGAGCTGGGCGGGGCGGACTATAGCAAAGGTTTCAAATTTGGACGCGCCTGATTCGTGAAACGCCAGCACCTTATTTCGTGTACTGGTCCGCCCCCAGGAAATGCAGCGATACGTAAGGCTCCTCTCCAATCACCCAACTATCGTGGGCCACCGGAGGGATATAAAAGAGGTTCCCCGGTGTGAGCTCGACTAATGTGCCGTCTATCAATGCTGCCATCGCGCGACCGGAAAGGACCAGGCCTACATGTTCGACTTCGCAAAGAGCTGTACCTGCCAACGGACTAACGTCTTTGGACCATTTCCATCCGGGCTCGTAGGTTGCCCGACCGATGGTTACGCCGCCAATTTTCACAATTTCAAACTTCCCGTTCTCAAATGTCCGCGTCTCATCGGGAGCTTCAAACTGCTTGACGATTACTTCGAGCATTTAACCAAACTCCTTCCGTGTACGCAGCCGTCATCGTAACACTTCAGCAAGTGCAAGAGACGCGACGAACCCTGCAAACAGAATCGCTACTCCGATGATACAGAATACGACGACGACGATCGCCGAAGCACCAAACCTGCCCAGCGATTTACTCCTGGCCAGGCGCTTCGCCGCAAACGGGCTGCCGGCGCCCAGAGCGAAAGATGAAGTAAGACTGAGAGCGATATACAAGATGAGCCCCGGCGTCGCTTGTCTCTCGCTATACCCATTGAGCCCCACCAGCAAAACGAAGAAGCCGATCGCCGCGGCCGCAAGTTGAAACACGACGATCAAGATCAAAGCGAGTATTGCCATTCGTGAACTATGAACGGAACTGCGTTAACCGGGCCAAACCGTCAACCCTCGAGCAGAATCTCTGGGTGCTTTTAGCAATCGTTAACAGCTTAAGCGCCGGACTGCGTCTCGCAACGTGAGTTTTTATGCGTTCGGTTGCGTATCGGCCGATGCTAATGTGTTTTTGCCCCATTGTTCCAGATTTCCAAGTTTTGAAACAACATTCAACGGTTTGCCTGCGATGCTCGCGAGTGTCGGAGGCTTTCGAGCTCTTTCCTGAGCGGCGCCCAATATTGCCGATCAGCTTCACGTTCCTTCTGCTCTTCTGCGAGCAGCGCGTCTGCCAGTGAGGAGCTACCGCCCGTTAAAGCAAGTCCCAGAAGTGGACGCTTACGACGTAGGTGAGCCGATATTCGTCCTTCTGACTGAGCTAATTCGATCAGCAGATTGGGCGTCCGCAGTTCGAGAAACCAGAAACGGACCTGCTCACGAGTTGGATTTTCACGATTCTCGAAGTAGTTTACCTCGATGAGTCGCCGCAGCATTGGCCAATCCTTGTCGCGCTGTGTTTTCTTGGCTTGGACCAGATCGGGAAGCGACATCAGATTTATCGAGTTACCATCGATCTCGACAGTCGTACGTCTGGTCCAAAGTTTGGGGAATGGGTCGACACCACGCATCTTTGTCATCACGTCGACTCGCATTCCAATGGCTTCAGAGTGATGGCACCTAAAGTGTATGGCGTGTCCTTTGCGGAGATACTTTGCTTCAAATGGCGGCACTGCGATTACTTCCGCCTGCAAATCTCCTAATGCTTTTTTGAGTCTGGCGAGGTTCTCAGAACTGGCAAGAATAGCGAGATCCGTGTCGCGGCTAAACTCGGCTGCGCCGTAGAACACGCATGCCTGGCCGCCCATTAAGAGGGCGTGTACGCGGTGCGCGCGGATCAAAGAAAGGACTTTGAGTATCGGGTTGCGTGTCAAGCGACCCACCAAGGTGGAAATAAACGGTCCAGAGTTTTTCCGATTCGCGCCACCGCTCAATTGGTGATAAGCGATACCACGCGGCCCATTCCTCACCGACAAGTTCTTCGGGTGAGATCATGGGTTAGAGTGTACTCGGTCACCTAAAGAAACGCATCTCCATCGCGCCATCCGGGGGGTACTCTTCAACAGCTGATGCGCAGGTAAGTTTGTCTCTTTCGAAAGAGTCAACCGAGGTAGCTGTCTATTCGCCAATCGGTTGCTGTTATAGTAGTTGGCTTACGACTTAAGTAAAACTCTAATAATTAGAGGATTGTGTCGATGAATATACCGGTGACGGTGAGGATTCAGGGTATGGGGGTACTCAAGAATTCTCAAAGACAGAGTGGGGTGCTGTGAACTAGTGCCTCATTTTTCACGTTAGCGAAGCTCCGACGTGTAGGACTTAGAAGGCGTGCCGTTTAATCGTGTCCTCACATCTGAGATATAGAAAGACTAAAGTCTGCCCGTATTTCACACGAAGGCTCGGATACCAAAAGAGAGTTTAACTTCGCGTCATCTTGGACTTCAGGACGCATATTGCGCGAACTCAAAACTGCAAGTTTAAGATTGAATGAAGCTTACATGGTGCCCCCGCAGGGATTCGAACCCCGAACCAACAGATTATGAGTCTGCTGCTCTAACCGTTGAGCTACAGGGGCACAATCATTGACCCAAGAGTTTATAGCGCAGTCACTTTGGAAGCCGCAAATCGTCTCTAACGTCAAAGACTGTCACTTCCCTATCGTCGCCACGAACTTAACAGACCGCGAGTATTTCCCATCGGTCAAACTTCCATCGTTGTCGTCGAAGCCGCGTACGACATCGCTCTCCACTTTGTAATCCTTCAGCTTGTTGCTCGTGCTCTCCTGATACTGACCCGGATGGAAACGAACCCACATGCTGTTTTCATCAATAACGTATTCGAGACCACGTAGCTTTTCGCCTTCGAGCAGCGGCGTTGATTTGATCTCTTCTGCCACGGCATCGGGAGGAATGGGCGTTTCCGTCAAGAGCACGACCAGCGATTCGGCGCCGAAGCGAACAGCACGACCAGCGTAGGCATATTTCAACTCTACCTTCTGGCCCTTCGCCGTATAACTTCCGCTCGCCTGTCCTGGTTGCAAGCCATCGGATTGAACTGGCGCGGTTGCGGCCGGCGTGGTTGTCGACTGTGCCGTAGCCGGTTGGTTGTTGTTTGGAGCGGAGTTACCAGTGTTGCCTGACGGTGACGATTTGCTAAACGAACATGCGGAAAAGGCGGCTGTGAAAAGGAGAAAACAGAAGAGTAGTCGGGCCATTTTTTGAGCTCCTCGGGGAAATAGGCAATCCCGGGAATCCTACCACGGCAGCCCACTCAAACGATTGCAGGCTCAACTTTTTCGGGATCCGAATCCGTGATTAATCGCACGTACAACGGCAATAAAATTCGCTTGCCATTTACGCGCGTCTGAGATAGTTTTTTGCCTGCTTTCGCCCAACCAGTCGTCATACCCTTCCGATCAAAGATGCAACCACGTGTCGTCGAGGAGTTAGTTGGATATCACGCAAGAACAATTTGACTCGTTATTGGACTGGTTAGACCACGACCGAGATACCGCAGGCAGAAAATACGAAACCATTCGCGAAGGACTTCTCAGGATCTTCGCTGCCAAGGGTTTCAGCGATGCTGAAGACCTCGTCGACGAGACCATAAATCGCGTCATTATCCGTCTGCCTGACATAAAAGACACTTACGAGGGAGACCCGGCGCGCTTCTTCCATGGCGTGGCGCGCAACATCATCCGCGAAAGACTGCGGCGCAAATTAGTGCCACTCGATGATGAACCGGTTCTACCCAATCCACCATCTGAAAAACAGGACGACGACCGCCACGAGTGCCTCGATCTCTGTTTAGACGTATTGCAGGCGCAAAAACGCGATTTGCTTCTGACTTATCTCGAGTATGAAGGGCGTGAAAAAATCGAACATCACAAGCAAATGGCCAGAAAATTGGGGATTACTGAAGGCGCTCTGAGGGGTCGAGTTCACCAGATCAGGGCCGGTGTGGAGCAATGTGTGAAGCAGTGTGTGCGGCGCCGCGAAAACGAAAAGGCACGAAATATCATCGTTAATGATCTTGCTACGGGAGGCGGCAACTCATCGTTCAAGAAAGAGATCATCAGTTAAAACAGTACCTTCTTGGTGCGCTCGGCGAGGCAGAAGAAGAGGAACTGGAACTTCGACTGCTCACGGATCCCGAGTACGCCGGGGAGTACGATATCGTCGTCGACGAAATAATCGACCAATACCTGGCCGGCGAATTTCAGGGCGAAGAGCTCGAACGTGTCCGGAAAAATTTTCTCAACTCACCTGAACGCCACGAAAAACTGCGGTTTGCGTCGGCACTGAGACATCGAAGGTCGCGCGCACGGCGCGTCGAACCGAAAAGAAAATCGATTGCGCCCTATCTGAAAATTGCCGCATCCGTCGTGGTGATGTTTGGCGTGGGGTTGGGTGTTTGGCAGGCACTACGTCCGAAATCCAATTTGAACGATGGATTAAACGCTCTCCAGGCTGCCTACCGGCAAGAAAGGCCGGTCGAGGCGCGCGTTTCTGACTTCAAATACGTGCCGTTGCCGAACCAACGCGGCGGCACGCCCAGGGTCGATATTTTGCAGCGCGATCTTGCTGCGAATCTGCTGCTCAAATCCGTCGCGGATCAACCCAGCGCAGCCTCGCATCACGCCGCCGGTAAGTATTACCTCTTGATGCACCAGTTTGAGCAGGCAAACCAGGAGTTCACCGCAGCACTCGCACTCGAACCATCAAACGCAAAGATTCACAACGATTTCGGCGCAGCACTCCTCGAAGAAGGCCGAACTCAAAACGCAGAAGCCGAGGGCAAACAACTCGAGCTCTTTGGGCGAAGTCTGGAGCAGTTTCAGAAAGCACTGGACTTCGATAACAACCTCCTCGAAGCGCGTTTCAATCGCGCGCTTCTTCTCCAATACATGAGGCCATCGGACCAGGCAAAAGCGGCGTGGAACGAATATCTCGAACGCGACAGCACCTCTCAATGGGCTGACGAAGCGCGGCGCAACCTCAAACTGATCGAGCAGCAAAGAGGAGATTCAAAGACTACGAGCGATTACCTTCTCGCCTTTCTGCAAGCCAGGCGCGAATCAAACGACGCAGCAGCCTGGAAAGTACTTACGCAAACCTACAAATCATCCGGAAACCAGATCACGAACTACCTCGTCGACGCACTTCTTGAAGTTGAAAATCAAACAGTCGACGCCGACACCGCGCTCCCGGCGTTGTTGTACGTCGCCAGGCTGGAACGAGCTCATTATGGTGAAGTATTCACGTCCGATCTCGTGAACTACTACAGTCGCGCCGGGCCAAAACTGAAGCCGATTCTCGCCAATGCTCGCCGCCACATGCGAAGCGCCAACTCCTCATTCGAAGCAACAAAATTCGCAGAGGCCATCCGCGATTACGCAAAAGCAAAGTTAAGTTACGAACAAGCACATGACAAAGCAGGACAGGCTTTCGTCGAGTTCAGGCTCGCACATTGCTACGTTCTTTTGCCCGACGCAGAAAAGGCCCGGCTCGCCTACAGTCGACTGCTGACAATTTCCGAGACAAATCAATATCGCTGGCTCACGGCCCAATGTCTTTACGGACTGGCTCACGCAAGCATTGACTCGAGCGAGTATTCGAAAGCCATCGAATACAGCGATCGTGCTTTGGAGAAGTTTCAGCAGTCCGGAGATGTGAACGGCATCGTGAAGACGTTGGCCCAACTCGCCGACTTCAACCAGGCGATTGGCCTCGTCGGCAAAGCGTTAAATTACCTCAGCCGAGCCTGGCAGTTAACGGAGACCATCCAGACAGAGCCGAAGCCAAGATGGGCAATGCTCAATCAGATAGGTTTTAGCATGACTTCGCTGCAACTCTATGCAGCCGCGCTCTTCTATCAGAAAGAAGCATTGAACGTCGCGCTCGAAACGGGTGCACAAATGTACGTTTCCCGCTCTTACGGGTATGTCGGTTCGGCCTACGCGGCCATGAAGTTGTATCGCGACGCGTTGAATGAAGCCGCGCACGCTTTTGACATTGGCGCACGGGCGGCTAACGACCCGGAAGGGCTCGAGATCATGGCGAACGCATCGCTCCAGCTCGGCGACATCTATCGCGAGGCCGGTAGCTGCGATAAGGCTATAGAAAATTACGATCGCAGTCTGAATCTTTACCGTAAGTTGGACACTGATAACTACAGTTACGCAGCGGAAAAGGGAAAGCTTCATTGCTTCCTCGCCGCGTCTGACAAAGAGGCCGTGCGTAACGTGCTTCATTCAGTGCTGAGCCGCTCCGAGTTCTACCGGTCCAAGTTAACCACCGAGAGCGAACGAAACAGCTTCTTCGATATGGAACAAGGTGTTTATGACCTCGCCATTTCCTATGAAGCCGGAATGGAGAACGATTATGTCGGAGCATTCGACTACTCTGAAAAGAGTCGTGCGCGTTCCTTGCTCGATGCAGTGAAGCGCGGCGTCGACATTGCCCGGAAGCAGGGCGAAATAGCTCTTAACCTGCCGGTGGTTTCCTCTTCGCTTTCGTCGATTGAAATCCAGAACAGAATGCCTGCTTCGGCTCAGATCCTCGAGTATGCGATGTTGGACGATCGGCTCGTGATCTGGGTCGTGACGAAGGAAGGAATCAAACACAACGTCGTACCTGTCAGTGCTGAAGCACTAACCGAGAAGGTCAGCGCGTTTTTGGAAATGGTCAACCGGCAGCCAATTGGAACTGATATCCACTACCGAGATCGCGCGTCGGAGTTGTACAAGGAGTTGATTGCGCCAATCGAAGAGTTTTTGGACAAGTCAAAAACTCTCTGCATCGTGCCCGACAAAACACTCCACTATTTACCATTTGCGGCCCTCGTATCGCCCGCCACTGGAAAGTATTTAATTGAAGAATTCGACCTGGGGACGGCTGCGAGTGGAAGCCTGCTGGTGAAATTGTCCGAAGCGGCGGAAGCAAAAGCCGGCGGCGCGGATGAGAAGTTGCTGGGTATTGGTAACCCAAAGTTTAATCGCGCCGCTTTCAACACGCTGGCCGATCTCCCCGCGAGTTCTTCGGAAGCCAGGGCTGTTTCGGATTTATACCCGCAGCGGCGTCTGCTTTTGAGCGATGACGCAACCGAAACAGCGATCAAGCGCGAGATTGAAATGGCTGACGTGGCCCATTTCGCGACGCACTTCGTTTTGAACGAGCGCTCGGAAATGCTTTCGGGGTTTCCAGTGACGCCTGAACACTCGGGGGCGAATCATGCCGGAGCATCGGATGGATTTCTACAGTCGTACGAAATCTATGGCATGAATTTGCGCCGTCTGCGCCTCGTGGTCCTGTCAGCCTGCCAAACCGGAATTGAACGACAATACAGAGGAGAGGGCGCAGTAGGCGCGGCACGACCGTTTTTGGTGGCAGGCGTTCCGACTGTCGTGGCAAGTCTTTGGCCGGTTGACTCAGACTCTGCCGCCGAGCTGATGGTCAAGTTTCATCAGCATCGACGTAGTCCGCTACCAGTAACACAAGCGCTCAAGCGCGCTCAGATTGAATTGATCCAGGGCAAGGACGTGCGTTTACGTCATCCTTACTACTGGGCGCCCTTCGTCGCGATTGGTGGTCTAACTCGAAACTGAATTTGGTGGTCTAACAAAATTGCCGAAATTACATTGCAGTTAGGAGGAGAAAAATCATGGTATTTGAAGAAGTCCCTGAGTTACCGCCGGATCCGACAGTGAAAATCATTTTCACGGGTCTTCTAATCTTACAACCGTTGCCAGACAAAACCTGCCAGACTTTTGTCCACAACGTCAGCCGAGATCATGATTTGCTGGTCGAAGTGAGGCGAAAGCGTCCCGGTAACCCGGATGTTATCATGATGCGCGCGCCGGGACCGCTAAGGTTTACCGGTGGTCACACGCCGCCAGCACATGGACTCTTGATCAGCAAGGTGGGCGTACCCGCTGCTCAAAAAGGGGTCAAAGCATACACCGGACGTCCAACAGACGAAGGTCAGAGCCTTTCGGAGTCGCTTAATCTCAGCACGCTGCTTGATGTGTCGCCCGGCAGCGTTGACACGGTTGGCGGGCGCCCAAGCGTTCTGATCGACGATGGAATTTTCTACACGGCGCAAGTTCTCCCTGTTCATTTCAAGCTTAACAAGAGGGACGGGACTAAGACGATTGAGTTCCATGAAATGGGAACCATCATCGGCGCCAACATCTATCTCACAGCTCCGGAACAAACAGTTAATTTGCGGTGGAGGCGACCGGGGGGCGACGTAACTCTCGATCTGGAAGTCAAGCCACAAACGACGTACGAGATCTACATAAATAACGAACCTCTCTTCGAAGACGATTCCGCGACTGGTCCGGCGCACGACGAATTCGTGGAGTACTTCAAAATACTTCCAGAGGTCGAGACCGGTGAACAGTTTACGATGGAGTTTCTGCCGCCGCTTCCTGATCGTGGTTCGAGTCGCACGCCTTGCGCGTCAGTTCTGTTAAACGACTAAAGGAGGTAATCATGACTCAAGGTATTTCTTTGCACGTGGGCATCAATAAAGCCAGCTCAGCTTTTCCAAACGCTGCCACGCTGACCGGCGCGGAGAACGACGCCCGCGAAATGGAAAAAATCGCCGCGGCCAACCTCTTCACAACTCGCGATCTGCTTTTAGGGTCTGATGCAACGTATGGCCGCGTTACCACGAAGATCCGGACTGCCGCTAAGGCTCTACACCAGGGCGACATTTTTCTCTTCACCTTCGCGGGACATGGCTTTCAACGGCCTGACGCGGGAGACAGCGATGAAAACGATCGTAAGGATGAAACGATTCTCTTGTATGACTTCGAACTGTTCGACGATGTGATGCGAAGGGAGTTGCTGCCGCTCTTTAGGCCAGGCGTCAGGGTTTTAGGGATCCTTGATAGTTGCCACAGTGAAAGCGCATTCGCGATCCCGCACGGTCCGACT
>Ga0157373_10002090_pt1 | contig 15132 bp, 14 predicted proteins | sample C65metaG_FD_113460 | JGI IMG/M metagenome (GOLD analysis project Ga0157373, IMG submission 113460) | Corn rhizosphere microbial communities from Kellogg Biological Station, Michigan, USA - C6-5 metaG | ecosystem: Host-associated > Plants > Roots > Rhizosphere > Soil | place: USA: Michigan... | reverse complement strand
GGCGGACGGCAACGCCCGCGACGCAAGCTCGCGGCCGTCGACCGCCAGCGGCGCGTCGAGCGCGTCCTCGCGCGTGACGGCGATCAGGTCGACGCCGCCCGCGGGCGACGGCACGGCGTCGACGACGATGCCCATCGCCTCGTCGCGGCCGGCGGCGTGGAGTGGCGCGCCGGCGGCGGGCGCGGGGGCCTCCATGTGGAAGCCGCGCAGCCGCTCCTTGAGGCGGCCGAGATACTGCATCCGCGCGATGATCTCCTGGCGCGGGTCGCAGCCCTTGCGGAAATCGACGCCGCCGACGAGCTCGTAGTTGGCCGCCTGCGCGATGATGGCGTCGCTCGTCGCCGCGGTGATGTGCGCGACGCCGGCGCGGATGCCCGCCCAGCGCCAGAGCGTCTCGTCCCCGGCCGCGATATCGACGAGCGCCGCCGGCATCGAATCGCCTTCCGCGTCGACCAGCACGCGGCCATCGGGGAGCGCCAGCGCGTCGCCCCCCTCGACGCGCACGCCCACGAAAATGCCGGCATCGCCGGCCAGCGCGGCGTGCGCCGCGGACCCCACGACGCCGAACAGCGCGCGCGGCGACGCGGTGAGCGTGACCTTCGCACGCAGCACGTACATCGCAAGCCGCTTGTGCATCGCCGCAGCGAGGTCGGCCGCGAGGACGAGCGTGACGCGGTCAACGGCGCGCCGCCAGACGATCAGCGTCGCCAGCATCCGGCCCTTCGGCGAGTTGTAGCTCGCGTACTGGGCGGCGCCGACGGCGAGGCCGCGCACGTCGCTCGAAAGCTGTGCATGGAGAAAGTCGCAAGCGTCGGGGCCCTGAACGTCGAGAGCGGCCAGCGACGGGAGGGCCATTTGGCGGGCGTCCGCGTTCAGCGGCGGAAAAGCCGGGGAGGACGCCGGCGACGCGGGGGAGGGTTCGGGGAGGCTCATGGTCATGCGGTCGGGCAACGGGGTCGTGCGGTCGGGTGCAAATCCGTGCTAGAATAGCAAGTTAGCTCGCATCCGCGAGCGAATCCGCACATCGCGCAGGTTCAGGGTGTCCGCCGCCCGGCAAGGGCGTGCCGATCATCGCTGCCGATGGAGGTCAACAACCCTGACAAGGAGTACCACCGCATGTCCGTCACGATGCGCCAGATGCTGGAGGCCGGCGTCCACTTCGGCCACCAGACCCGCTACTGGAATCCCCGCATGGCCGAGTACATATTCGGCCATCGCAACAAGATCCATATTGTCAACCTCGAGCGCACGCTCGAGAAGTACAACGACGCGATGAAGTACGTGCGCCAGCTCGCCGCGCGCAAGGGCACGATCCTGTTCGTCGGCACCAAGCGCCAGGCGCGCGAGATCATCTCCGAGGAAGCGCAGCGCGCCGGCATGCCATACGTCGACCACCGCTGGCTCGGCGGCATGCTGACCAACTTCAAGACGGTCAAGCAGTCGATCAAGCGCCTGAAGGACCTCGAGACGATGTCGACCGACGGCACGTTCGACCGCATGTCGAAGCGCGAGGCGCTGTCGCACAAGCGCGAGCTCAACAAGCTCGCCGAATCGCTCGGCGGCATCAAGGACCTGACGGCGCTGCCCGACGCGATGTTCGTCATCGACGTCGGCTTCCACAAGATCGCGGTCACCGAGGCGAAGAAGCTCGGCATCCCGGTCGTGGCGGTGGTCGATACCAACCATTCGCCGGAAGGCATCGCCCACGTGATCCCGGGCAACGACGACTCGAGCCGCGCGATCCGTCTCTACGCGCGCGGCGTCGCCGACGCGGTGCTCGAGGGCCGCAGCCAGTCGATCCAGGAGATCGTGCAGGCCGGCGACGAGTTCGTCGAGGTCAAGGACGACGCCGCGGCCTGACGCTCGCTTGGGCGGCAATGGATCGACCGAGGGGGCCGCAGCACGCCCCCTTGTTCTTGTCCGCGCGGGCAATCGTGTCCGCAGGACGGCAACACGACTGGAATGGAGTTCTGGCATGGCCGAAATTTCCGCGAGCACGGTGATGGAGCTGCGGCAACGCACCGGGCTCGGCATGATGGAGTGCAAGAAGGCGCTGACCGAAGCCGGCGGCGACATCGCCAAGGCGGAGGACATCCTGCGCATCAAGTCGGGCGCCAAGGCATCGAAGGCGTCGGCACGGGTCACCGCCGAGGGCGTGATCGGGCTCGACGTCGCCGCCGACGGCAAGGCCGCGGCGCTCGTCGAGGTCAACTGCGAGACCGACTTCGTGTCGCGCAACGACGAGTTCAAGGCGTTCGCCAACGCGCTCGCCGGCATCGTCGTGCGCGCCGACCCGCCCGACGTCGCGGCGCTCGCCGCGGCGAAGCTCGACTCGGGCGAGACCGTCGAGGCGCGCCGCATCGCGCTCGTCCAGAAGATCGGCGAGAACCTGTCGATTCGCCGCTTCGCGCGGCGCGTCGCCACCGGCCGCATCGCCTCGTACGTGCACGGCACGAAGATCGGCGTGCTGGTCGACGTCAGCGGCGGCGAGCCTGCGCTGGGCAAGGACCTCGCGATGCACATCGCGGCGTCGAAGCCGGAATCGGTCGATCGCACCGGCCTTGGCGCCGACGTGATCGCCAAGGAGCGCGAGATCGCCACGGCCCAGGTCGCCGAGGAAGGCAAGACCGGCGACATGGCCGCGAAGATCGTCGAGGGCAAGGTCGCGAAGCTGCTCGCCGCGAAGACGCTGGCCGGGCAGCCGTTCGTCAAGGGCGACGGCAAGGAGACCGTCGAGCAGCTCCTGAAAAAGAGCGGCGCTACGGTCAACGGCTTCACGCTCTACGTCGTTGGCGAAGGCATCGAGAAGAAGAAGGATGACTTCGCCGCCGAGGTCGCCGCGATGACCCGCGGCTGACCCGGTGAAGCGCGGGCCGCCGGTCATCCCCCGGTGGTCCCTCACGAACTTCCCATCCCGCAAGGAGTGACGATGAACCCGCCTACCGCCGCGCCCGTCTCGATCGCTCCTTCCGCCGCTCCCGCCGCGCATGCGCCCGCGGCGGCGCGCGAGCCCGCCTACAAGCGCATCCTCCTCAAGCTGTCCGGCGAGGCGCTGATGGGCGAGGACCCGTACGGCATCAACCGCGCGACGATCGACCGCATCGTCGCCGAGATCGCCGACGTCACGCGGATGGGCGTCGAGACGGCGATCGTCATCGGCGGCGGCAACATCTTCCGCGGCGTCGCGCCCGGCGCGGCGGGAATGGACCGCGCGACCGCCGACTACATGGGGATGCTCGCGACGCTGATGAACGCGCTCGCGCTACAGGACGCGCTGCGCCGTGGCGGCGTCGAGTCGCGCGTGCAGTCGGCGCTGCGCATCGAGCAGGTCGCCGAGCCGTACATCCGCGGCAAGGCGCTGCGCTACCTCGAGGAGCGCAAGGTCGTGATCTTCGCCGCCGGCACCGGCAACCCGTTCTTCACCACCGACACGGCGGCGGCGCTGCGCGGCCGCGAGGTCGGCGTCGACATCGTCCTCAAGGCGACGAAGGTCGATGGCGTCTACACCGCCGACCCGGTCAAGGACCCTTCGGCGCTGCGCTATCCGTCGCTGACCTTCGACGAGGCGATCGTCAAGAACCTCAAGGTGATGGACGCCACGGCGCTCGCGCTGTGCCGCGACCAGAACATGCTGCTCAAGGTGTTCTCGATCTTCAAGCCGGGGGCGCTGAAGCGCGTCGTGCTGGGCGAGGACGAGGGCACGCTCGTCCACTGCTGAGGCGCGGCGACGCGCGGCGGCGCCGGCCGCCGGGGCCGGGACGCTAGAATGACGGCCACGCCCGCGCAAGACGGAGGCAAGATGATCAACGACGTCAAGAAGTCGGCCGAGCAGAAGATGGCCAAGTCGGTGGAGGCGCTCAAGACCGACCTCTCGAAGGTGCGCACCGGTCGTGCGCACACGGGGCTGCTCGACCACATCCACGTCGACTACTACGGCTCGTCGATGCCGCTCGCGCAGGTGGCCAACGTCACGCTCGCCGACGCGCGCACGATCGCCGTGCAGCCGTGGGAGAAGAAGATGATCCCGGTGGTCGAGAAGGCGATCCGCGATGCCGACCTCGGACTCAACCCGACGACGCAGGGCGACGTCGTGCGCGTGCCGATGCCGGCGCTGACCGAGGAGCGCCGCCGCGACCTCATCAAGGTGGTGCGCCATGAGGCGGAGAACGCGCGCGTCGCGATCCGCAACGTGCGGCGCGAGGCCAACGAGCACTTGAAGAAGCTGCTCAAGGAGCACAAGGTCGCCGAGGACGACGAGCGCCACGCGCAGACCGACGTGCAGAAGCTCACCGACCGCTTCATCGCCGAGGTCGACAAGCAGCTCGCGACCAAGGAAGCGGACCTGATGGCGGTCTAGCGCCGCCGCCGCTCACGGCGCCGTCGCGGCGCCGGCCGCCCACGCCATGTTCACCTCGTCGACCCGCGAAGTTCCCCAGACCGACGCCATCCCGCGCCACGTCGCCATCATCATGGACGGCAACGGCCGCTGGGCGAAGCAGCGCCTGTTGCCGCGCGTCGCCGGTCACCGCAAGGGGGTCGAGTCGGTGCGCGCCACCGTGCGCCGCTGCGCCGAGCGGGGCGTGCGCTTCCTCACGCTGTTCGCGTTTTCGAGCGAGAACTGGCGGCGGCCCGCCGACGAGGTGTCGATCCTGATGGATCTCTTCGCGCGCGCGCTCGAGGAGGAAGTGGCGAAGCTCGATCGCAACGACATCCGCTTTCGCGTCGTCGGCGACGTGGCGCGCTTCTCGCCGCGGATTCGCGAGCTCGTCGCCGACGCCGAGGCGCGCACCGCCGCCAATGCCGGGCTGACGCTGACGATCGCCGCGAACTACGGCGGCCGCTGGGACATCGCCCAGGCGGCGCGCGCGTACTACCGGCTGCACCCGCAGGCGCTCGACGCCGCGGCGCCGGTCGACGTCGACGCATTCGCGCCGCACCTCGCCATGAGCTACGCGCCCGAGCCCGACCTCTTCATCCGCACCGGCGGCGAGCGGCGCGTGTCGAACTTCCTGCTGTGGCAGCTCGCGTACACCGAGCTCCATTTCACCGACCAGCTGTGGCCCGACTTCGACGCCGCCGCGCTCGATGCGGCGATCGCGTCGTACGGCAAGCGCGAGCGCCGCTTCGGCCGCACCAGCGACCAGGTCGCCGCCGCCTCCGAGCCGCTGCGGGTCGGATGAGGCGGCGCCCATGACGCCGCGCCGGTGGCGGCCCGCGAAGCGCGCATCGGGGGGGCAATGCTGAGCTGCGAAGGGCCGCTCCCGAGCAGCTCGCCCCCCTCCGGGGGGAGGCGCGCGAAGCGCGCATCGGGGGGGCAACAATGCTAGCCCAGCGTGTCACGACCGCCGTGGTGCTGCTCGCGGCGCTTGTCGCGGCGATCTTCCTCCTGCCGCCGGCTGGCCTCGCGGCCGTGCTTCTTGCACTGGTGCTCGCGGCCGCCTACGAATGGGGACGCCTGGCGGGCTATTCGCAGGCCGTCGCGAGCGCCTACGCGATCGGGGTCGCCGCGGTGTGCGTCGCGCTCGTTTCGACACCCTCTGCGCGCTTCGAGGCGGGATGGCCGCCGGCGACGGTGCTCGCGATCTGTGGCGCCGCCACGGCGTTCTGGGTGCTTGTCGCCACGCCGTGGGTGATCGCGCGCTGGCCGGCGCGGCCGCGCGCGCTCGTCGCCGCGGTCGGCGTGCTCGTGATCACGGCGACGTGGATGGCGCTCGTCGCGCTGTGCGCGCGCTCGCCGTGGACGCTGCTCGCGGCGATGGGCGTGGTGTTCGTCGCCGACACGGCCGCTTATTTCACCGGACGGCGTTTTGGGCGGCGCAAGCTCGCGCCGCAGGTGAGCCCCGGCAAGACATGGGAGGGAGTTGCGGGCGCGGCCGTCGCCGTCGCGGTCTACGCGATCGTGTGCGCGCGCCTCGCGAGCCTCGCCGGTGCGAAATCGCTCGCGCTCGCCGTCGCCGGTGCGCTGGTGCTGGCGGCGCTCGCGATCGTCGGCGATCTCTTCGAGTCGTGGCTCAAGCGCAACGCGGGCGTCAAGGACAGCGGACGCATCCTGCCGGGCCACGGCGGCGCGCTCGACCGCATCGACGCGCTGCTCGCGGCGATGCCGCCGGCGGCGGTGGCAGCGGCGGTACTGGTGCAATGAGCGCGCGCGTCGAGCAGGGGCTACCCCGATGATCGACATCCTGTGGAAGCTCGCGAGCTTCGCGATCGTGCTCGGCGTGCTGGTGGTGTTCCACGAGCTCGGCCACTACGCGATCGCGCGCCTGTGCAACGTGCGCATCCTGCGCTTCTCGGTAGGCTTCGGCCGCGTCGTGTGGTCGCGGCGCCTCGGCGCCGACGGTACCGAATGGGCGCTGTCGCTGATCCCGCTCGGCGGCTACGTGCGGATGCTCGACGAGCGCGAGGGCAACGTCGCGCCGGCCGAGCGTGCGCGCGCGTTCAATCGCCAGAACGTGTGGAAGCGCATCGCCATCGTCGCCGCGGGCCCGATCGCCAACCTCGTGCTCGCGATCATCCTGTTCGCGGCGTCGTACGTCGCCGGCGTTCCCGGCCAGCGGCCGCTGCTGGCGGCGCCACCGGCTGGCTCGCCGGCGGCCGCGGCGGGTGTAGCCTCCGGCGACACCATCGAGAGCGTCGACGGCGTCGCCGTGAAGAGCCTGCAGGACGTGCGCTGGCGCATCGCCAAGGCACAGTCCGCGGACGAGGTGACGCTCGGCGTGCGCGCCGCCGACGGCGCGAGCGTATCGCGCCGTGTCGCGCTCGGCGCGATCGATGCGCGGCAATGGGAAGGCGACTTCATGTCGCCGCTCGGCCTGCGCGCCGACCTCGGCCCGCCCCGCGTCGAGGACGTGGTCGCCGGCAAGCCGGCGGCGCGCGCCGGCATCGAGAAGGGCGACCGCATCCTCGCGATCGACGGCGTGCCGATGCGCTCTCCCGGCGCCGTTGCCGCGGAGACCAATGCGCATGCCGATGCGCCACTGACGTTCCGCGTGGCCGGCGCCGCCGGCGAGCGCGACGTCGCGCTGACGCCGGAAGCGAGCGAGGTCGACGGCCATCGCGTGGGCATCGCCGGGCTTCGCCTCGCCGTCGATCCCGCCGAGGCCGACAAGGTGTCGATCATCGTGCGCTACAACCCGGGCGAGGCGCTCGCGCAGGCGTCGCGCCGCACCGGCGAGCTCGCGCTCTTCACGCTCAGGATGCTCGGGCGCATCGTCGTGGGCGACGCCTCGGTGAAGAACATCAGCGGCCCGATCACGCTCGCCGATTACGCGGGACAGTCGGCGAAGGGCGGCCTGCTGTCGTTCGCGAGCTTCATCGCGCTCGTCAGCATCAGCCTCGGCGTGCTCAACCTGCTGCCCGTTCCGCTGTTGGATGGAGGGCATTTGCTGTATTATTTCGCCGAGTTCATCAAGGGTGCTCCCATTTCCGACCGTGCATTCGAGGTCGGCCAGCGCATCGGCATGGCCATCCTGGCGGTGCTGATGTCTTTGGCGCTGTTCAATGACGTTTCCCGACTGTTCTGACCGCCGCGGCGCGCGGCGACGGCCGCGCCGCGCGCTCTTTGCATTGTGTGCGGCGCTCATCGCGCCGTGGATGGTGTCGCTCGCGCTCGCCGTCGAGCCGTTCGTCGTGCGCGACATCCGCGTCGAGGGCGTGCAGCGCACCGAGGCCGGCACGATCTTCAGCTACCTGCCGATCAAGACCGGCGACCGCGTCGACGACGAGAAGATCTCGGACGCGGTGAAGGCGCTGTACGCCACCGGCTTCTTCCGCGACGTGCGCCTCGAGCGCCAGGGCGACGTGCTGGTGGTGATCGTGCAGGAGCGGCCGACGATCTCGTCGCTGACGTTCGTCGGCAACAAGGAATTCGACACCGACACCGTCAAGAAGGCGCTGAAGGACATCGGCGTCAGCGAGGCGCGCATCTTCGACCGCTCGGCGCTCGACCGCGCCGAGCAGGAGCTGAAGCGCCAGTACGTGTCGCGCGGCTACTACGGCGCCAAGGTGCAGACGACGGTGACGCCGCAGGAGCGCAATCGCGTGGCGATCAACTTCACGATCACCGAGGGCGACCCCGCCAAGATCGCGCGCATCAACATCATCGGCAACAAGGCCTACACGCTCGCGCAGCTGCGCGACGAGATGAAGCTGACGACGCCGGGCTGGCTCACCTGGTACACGAAGGACGACCAGTACTCGAAGCAGAAGCTCTCCGCCGACCTCGAGGCGCTGCGCAGCTTCTACCAGAACCGCGGCTACCTCGAGTTCTCGATCGACTCGACGCAGGTGTCGATCACGCCGGACAAGCAGGACATCACGATCACGATCAACATTACCGAGGGCGAGAAGTACAAGGTCGCCGGCGTCGACCTCGCGGGCGACCTCGTGCTGCCGCGCGAGGAGATCATGCGCCTCGTGCAGCTCAAGCCCGGCGACACGTTCTCGCGCGCGAAGCAGCAGGCGACGACCAAGTCGATCAGCGACCGCCTCGGCGCCGAGGGCTACGCATTCGCCAACGTCAGCGCCGTTCCCGACGTCGACAAGGTCAAGCACACGGTCGCGTACACGCTCTACGTCGACCCGGGCCGCCGCGTCTACGTGCGCCACATCAACATCGTCGGCAACGCGCGCACCCGCGACGAGGTGATACGACGCGAGGCGCGCCAGCTCGAAGGCGCCTGGTTCGACAGCCAGCGCATCGACCGCTCGAAGGTCCGCATGAAGCGGCTCGGCTTCTTCGACGACGTCAACGTCGAGACGCAGCCGGTGCAGGGCTCCAGCGACGAGGTCGACCTCCAGTTCAACGTCGTCGAGCGCACCACCGGCAACCTGCTCGCCGGCGTCGGCTACTCGTCGTCGGACGGAGTCGTGTTCTCGGCGTCGGTGTCGCAGGAGAACGTGCTCGGCACCGGCAACTCGCTTGCGGTCGGCATCAACACCAGCAAGATCAACCGCACGATCTCCGGCGTCTACACCGATCCCTATTGGACGGTGGACGGCGTGTCGCGCACGATCGAGCTCTACCAGAAGAATATCGACCCGACGTCGCTCGCGGTGTCGAACTACGAGTCGTCGACGCTGGGCGCCGCGATGTCGTTCGGCGTGCCGATCAGCGAGAACGACACGATCAACCTGGGCGGCCGCGTCGAGCACACCAAGCTGTCGCTGTTCGCCGAGAGCCCGCCGGTCTATATCGACTACGTCAACCAGTTCGGCTCGATCACCAACAGCTACATCCTCACCGCCGGCTGGTCGCGCGACACGCGCGACGACATCCTGTACCCGAACTCGGGTCGGCTGCAGAGCTTCGTGCTGGAGGTGGGGCTGCCGCTGTCGAACACCGCGTATTACAAGGCCGAGTACATCAACCAGTGGTTCACGCCGATCTTCGCGCCGTCGATCCTGATGCTGCGCGGCGACATCGGGTACGCCGACGGCTACAGCGGCAACCCGCTGCCGTTCTTCAAGGCGTTCTTCGCGGGCGGCGTCGGCTCGGTGCGCGGCTACGAGCAGAGCTCGCTCGGGCCTCGCGACATCTTCAACAACGCGCTGGGCGGCAAGCGCAAGATCATCGGCAACGTCGAGTGGTTCTACCCGCTCGTCAAGGGCGAGAAGGCGGTGCGCGCGAGCGTGTTCGCCGACGCCGGCCAGATCTACGCCAACGGCGACCAGCCGGACTTCGAGTCGTTCCGGTTCTCGGTGGGCGCCGGCGTCGCCTGGAACTCGCCGGTGGGACCGCTCAAGTTCAGCTACGCGCTGCCGATCCACTCGCAGCCGGGCGATCGCGTCCAGCGCTTCCAGTTCCAGGTCGGTACGGTATTCTAAAGCGCTCGGAAAGGGCCTTCGGCCGATTGCAGGAGAGATCCTTGACCAGACTTTTCTTCATCCTCGCCGCGGCGCTCGCCTGCGCCGCCGCGCCGGCCGCTGCGCAGGCCGCCGACTACAAGATCGGCTTCGTCAACGGCGAGCGCCTGTTGCGCGAGGCCGCGCCGGCGAAGCGCGCGCAGGCCAAGCTCGAGAAGGAGTTCGCCGGGCGCCAGGCCGACCTGCAGAAGCTCGACAAGCAGGTGCAGGCGCTGCAGCAGTCGCTCGACCGCGACGGCACGACGATGAGCGAGTCCGACCGCCGCAACAAGGAGCGCGACCTCGCCAACATGACCCGCGACCTGCAGCGCTCGCAGCGCGAGTTCCGCGAAGACCTCAACCTGCGCAAGAACGAGGAGCTCGCCAGCATGCAGGAGCGTGCCAACAAGGTGATCCAGCAGATCGCGGTCGACGAGAAGTTTGACCTCATCGTGCAGGAGCCGGTGATCTACGCGAGCCCGCGGATCGACATCACCGATCGCGTGATCAAGGCGCTTTCCGACAAGTGACCGCGGCGGCGCGGCCCGCGCCACCGCGACCCGCGCGCATCGCATGCCGCACGACGCCCGCGCCTACCGCCTCGACGAGCTCGCCCGCCTCGCGCGCGCGACGCTGGTGGGTGACGGCGCGACGCTGATCGCGCGCGTCGCCACGCTCGACAACGCCGCGCCGGGCACGATCGCGTTCCTCGCCAACCCGCGCTACCGGCCGCAACTCCGCGAGACGCGCGCATCGGCGGTGATCGTCGCACCCGATGCGGCGGAGCTGACGTCGCTGCCGAAGCTCGTGTCGCCGAACCCGTATGCGGCTTATGCGCGCGTGGCACGCGTGCTCGCCGGCGACGACGCCGTACCGCCCGGCGCGCATCCGACCGCGATCATCGACCCATCGGCCGACGTCGCGGCGAGCGCCGCGATCGGCGCGTTCGCGACGGTTGGCGCCGGCGCCGCGCTGGGCGAGGGCGTGATCCTCGGCGCGCGCGTGTCGATCGGCGCGGGGGCATCGATCGGCGAGCACTCGCGCATCCATCCCAACGTCGTCGTCTACCCGCGCAGCGTCATCGGCGCGCGCGCGATCGTGCACGCCGGCGCGGTCATCGGCGCCGACGGCTTCGGCATGGCCGAGGAGGACGGGCGCTGGATCAAGATCCCGCAGATGGGCCGCGTGGTCATCGGCGCCGACGTCGAGATCGGCGCCAACACGACGATCGACCGCGGCGCGATCGATGACACGGTGATCGGCGACGACGTCAAGATCGACAACCAGGTGCAGATCGGCCACAACTGCGTGATCGGCGACCACACCGCGATCGCCGGCTGCGTCGGCATCGCCGGCTCGGCGCACATCGGCAGAAGCTGCCAGATCGGCGGCGCGGCGATGATCGCCGGCCACCTCTCGATCGCCGACGGCGCGATCATCTCCGGCGGCACTTTCGTGTTCCATTCGATCGATGCGCCGGGCGTGTACACGAGCCTGTTTCCCACGCTGCCGCATGCACAGTGGAAGCACGTGGCATTGCATACGCGCAACCTCCGCGAGCTCGCGGACCGCGTACGCGCGCTCGAGCGCAAGCTGCGCATCCGCGCGGCCGGCGAAGACCGCGACTCGCACTGACGATCAAACGGGAGGAACGATGCCTGCGCTCGACATCAACGCGATCAAGCGGATCCTGCCGCACCGCTACCCGATGCTGCTGGTCGACGCCGTGTCCGACTACGAGGTCGGCCGGTGGATCCGCGGCGTCAAGAACGTCACCGTCAACGAGCCGTTCTTCGAGGGCCACTTCCCGCACTACCCGGTGATGCCGGGCGTGCTGGTGATCGAGGCGATGGCGCAGCTCGCCGGCCTCCTCACGCTGCTGTCGGGCGTGGCGCGCACCGACGGCAGCCAGCTCGTGCTCTTCGCGGGCATCGACGAGGCGCGCTTCAAGCGCCAGGTGATGCCCGGCGACCGCCTCGCGATGCAGGTCGACCTCGTGCGCGCGATCCGCGGTGTCGGCCGCTTCCGCGCGACGGCGCGGGTGGAGACCGAGGTCGTCTGCGAGGCGATGCTGCTCGCCGCGGTGCGCGGCATGCCGAAGGGCGACCTCGACTGACGACAATGGCGCGCGTGCATGCAACCGCGGTGGTCGAGCCCGGCGCCGAGCTCGACGTCGACGTCGAAGTCGGCGCGTTCGCGCTGGTCGGGCCGCACGTGCGCGTGGGCGCGGGGTCGGTGATCGGGCCGCATACGGTGGTCACCGGGCGCACGACGCTCGGCAAGCGCAATCACGTCTTCCAGTTCGCCTCGATCGGCGAGATCGCGCAGGATCGCAAGTACGGCGGCGAGCCGGTGACGACGACGATCGGCGACGACAACGTGTTCCGCGAGTTCGTCACGGTGAACGCCGGCACGGCGCAGGATCGCGGCGACACGCAAATCGGCGACGGCAACCTGTTCCTCGCCTACACGCACGTTGCCCATGACTGCGTCGTCGGCGATCGCACGACGTTCTCGAACAACGCGCAGATCGCCGGGCACGTGACGATCGGCGACTACGTCGTCATGGGCGCGTACGCCGGCGTCCACCAGTTCGGGCGCATCGGCGCGCACGCGATGGTGGCGGCCGGCGCGATCGTGCTGCAGGACGTGCCGCCGTACGTCACGGTGCAGGGCTACCCGGCGAAGCCGCATGGCATCAACGCCGAGGGGCTGCGCCGCCGCGGCTTCAGCGGCGACGACATCCTCGCGGTGCGGCGCGCGTACAAGACGCTGTACCGGCAAGGCCTCGCGCTCGATGACGCGCGGACCGAGATCGCCGCGCGCGCGGCGTCCGAGCCGGTCCTCGCGCCGCTCGCCGCGTTCCTGGCGATGCCGGGACGCGGGATCGTGCGCTGATGGGGGCGAGCGACATCGCCGCCGCGGTCGATCGCGCCGCCGCGGTCGCCGCACCGGTGATCGGCATCGTCGCGGGCGAGGCCTCGGGCGACGTGCTCGGCGCCGAGCTGATCGGCGCGGTGCGCGCGCACAATCCGGCGATCCGCTTCGTCGGCATCGCCGGCCCGAAGATGCTCGCGGCGGGCTGCGAATCGCTGGTGCCGCAGGAGAAGCTCGCGCTGCGCGGCTTCGTCGAGGTGGCGGCGCACCTGCCCGAGCTCGTGCGCATTCGCCGCGCGCTCGGCGCCGAGCTCCTGCGCCGGCGCGTGCCGCTCTTCATCGGCGTCGACGCGCCCGACTTCAACCTGGGCCTCGAGCGCCGACTCAAGGCGCGCGGCGTGCGCACCATCCACTACGTCAGCCCGTCGGTGTGGGCCTGGCGGCGCGAGCGCATCGGCGGCATCGCGCGCGCCGCCGATCGCCTGCTCGCGCTGTTTCCGTTCGAGCCGGCGCTCTATCGCGACGCCGGCCTCGCCGTCGACTTCGTCGGCCACCCGCTCGCGCGCGCGGCGGCGACGCCCGCGTCGCGGCGCGAGGCGCGCGAGACGTTCAAGCTCTCGCCCGCGACGCCGGTATTCGCGCTCCTGCCGGGGAGCCGCGCATCGGAGGTCGACATGCACGCGTCGCTGCTGCTGCGCGCCGCGCGTCTCATCGCCGAGGCGCGCGCCGACGCGCAGTTCCTGATGCCGCTCGCGTCGCGCGCGACGCGCGAGCAGATGCGCCAGGCGATCCACGACGAGGACGCCGAGAGCCTGCCGATCACGCTGATGTACGGCCACGCCGACGATGCGCTGCGCGCCGCGGACGTCGCGCTGGTCGCGTCGGGGACGGCGACGCTCGAGGCCGCGCTCGCGCGCTGCCCGCACGCGATCTTCTACAAGGTCGCGCCATTGACGGCGCGGATCGTCGCCCGCAAACTGCTGCTGCCTTATGTCGGATTACCGAACGTGATCGCCGGACGCTTCGTCGTGCCGGAGCTCTTGCAGGACGATGCCACGCCCGTCAACCTCGCGCGCGCGGCGATCAATCTGTTCGACGACGCGCTGACGCGCAGGCGCCTCGACGCGGTGTTCGCAGGCTTCGCGCGCGCGCTCGCCGCCGATTCGCCGCGTCTCGTCGCCGCCGCGGTGATGGCCGAGCTCGCGAAGGCGGGCGCGCGGTGCTGATCGCCGGCGTCGACGAGGCGGGGCGCGGCCCGCTGGCGGGCCCCGTCGTGGCCGCGGCGGTGATCCTCGACCCGGCGCGCCCGGTGCGCGGCCTGCGCGATTCCAAGCTCCTCTCCGAAATCCAGCGCGATCGGCTCGCGCCGCGCATCCGCGATCGCGCGATCGCCTGGGCGGTGGCGGTTGCCGACGTGGCGGAGATCGACCGTCTCAACATCCTGTGGGCGTCGATGCTCGCGATGAAGCGTGCCGTCGAGGCGCTTGCCGTCGCCCCCGACGCCGCGTGGATCGACGGCGACCGCTGTCCCGAGCTCGCCTGTCCGGCGCACGCATTCGTCGGCGGCGACGCGCTCCACGCGGCGATCGCCGCGGCGTCGATCCTCGCCAAGACCGCGCGCGACGCGATGCTGTGCGAGCTCGACCGCGCGTATCCGCACTACGGCTTCGCCCAGCACAAGGGCTATGCGACGCCCGAGCATCGCAGCGCGCTGGCGCGCCACGGCCCGTGCCCGGCGCATCGCCGCAGCTTCGCGCCGGTTGCGCAGACCGAGCTCCTGCTGGTCATCGACGTGCAATGAGGCGGGACGGGGAACGTGATCCTGCGGGTGCGCGGGTCTTCGCTGGACGCGCATCGACTCCTGCCCGCGTGACGCGGACGGTGTTCGGGTGATCGCGACCTCGCTGCGGCACGACGGGCGTGTGGCGCTCGTCACCGGCGCGAGCTCCGGCATCGGCCGCGCGCTGGCGCACGCGTTCGCCGCCGCCGGCGCGAGCGTCGTGCTCGCGGCGCGCCGCGCGGACGTGCTTGCGAGCGTCGCCGATGCGATCCGCGCCACGGGCGGCGCGGCGGTCGCGGTCGCCGCCGACCTTGGCTCGCGCGACGGCGCCGAGCGCCTCGCGGACGCGGCAGCGCAGCCATTCGGCGCGCCGTCGATCCTCGTCAACGCCGCCGGCATCAACATCCGCAAGCCGATCCTCGAGCTCACCGCCGGCGACATCGACTCCACGCTCGCGATCAACCTCGTCGCGCCGCTCGTGCTCGCGCAGCGCCTCGCGCCGGCGATGCTGGCCGCCGGCTTCGGGCGCATCCTCAACATCACGTCGCAGCAGCAGTCGCGCGCATTCAACCACAGTGGCATCTACGGCGCATCCAAGGGTGGTCTCGCCGCGCTGACGCGCTCGATGGCCG
>Ga0157373_10002089_pt1 | contig 15133 bp, 19 predicted proteins | sample C65metaG_FD_113460 | JGI IMG/M metagenome (GOLD analysis project Ga0157373, IMG submission 113460) | Corn rhizosphere microbial communities from Kellogg Biological Station, Michigan, USA - C6-5 metaG | ecosystem: Host-associated > Plants > Roots > Rhizosphere > Soil | place: USA: Michigan... | reverse complement strand
GTCCTGGACGACCTCCATGGTGCCCGAGCCGCTGATCTCGACGCCTTCCTCGGCGACGGTCTTGAGGATCGCGAACATCATGTCCTGCTTGCGCATGGAGTTGGCGTTCTCGATCTCGAGCTTCTCGGCCAGCGCCAGCAGGTCGGCCGGGGATTTCTCCTTCAGCTCCTGCAGGCTCATCCTGGTGACGCCGAGCGCGGCGATGGCGGCGCTGACGGCGGCGCCGTTGTCGTCGTCGGCGGTCTCGGTCAGATCGACGCCTTCTTCGGCGGTGATCAGGCCGGTGTCTTCGTCGAGGACTTCGGTGGGGGTTTCTTCAGTCATGGGAATGGACTCGTGTCTCGCGGACGCAGCTAGGGCGTCCTTTGGAAAGATGGGCCGCCTGAGGGCGGTGATGGTTTGCGGGCCGGACTTCGGCGGTCGTCTCGCGATGTCCGGAAAAGAGGCGGGAACGCCGTTTTGGCGTCGTAGGTCAGGAAAACCACGAGTAGGGAGGCCGGGTCAAGCGGTGCGTGGTTCGAGACGCTCGGCTGAGGCCTCGCTCCTCACCATGACGAACTCAGAAATTCGTCATCCTGAGGAGGTCGCGCAGCGGCCGTCTCGGAGGACGCACTACCGCCCGAACTCGAGGGTGACGGCGAGGACCATGACGATGGCGACCAGGAAAGGCAGCTCGTTGGTCATCCGCCAGAAGCGCTCGGAGCGACGATTGCGGCCTTCGGCGAAGCGCTTCCTCGCAATGGCCAGATAGTGATGCCAGCCGGTCTGGAACAGGATGCCGGCGATCTTCGTGCTCATCCACGCCTGGCCAAGGTAGCTCCACGAGCCGTAGCGCGCCCGGTCGGCGAAGATCAGGCCAAGCCCGAACACCCAGGTCAGCACGAAGGCCGGGTTCATGATGATCCGGAGAAGCTTGCCCTCCATGGTGCGGAAGGTCTCGTCCATCTCCGAGCCCGGCGTGGCGCGCGTGTGGTAGGCGAACAGGCGCGGCAGGTAGAGCAGCCCCGCCATCCAGGCGATCACCGAGATGATGTGCAGGCCCCGCAGCAGGTCGTAGTGGGCCGCCAGCCAGTTGCTCATGCCGCCATCTCCGTTCGAGGGCATTTGGACCAGCCGCGGCAGGCGTAAGCCGAACCGGGGCAGGTTCCACCGGCGCGCTGTAGGGCTTCCGCCGTGATCTTCGCAAGCGAGCCGATGAAGCCCTCCTGCACGCCTAGCGCCGGGACGCGGAGATAGGCGGGACATCCGTTGGCCTTGGCCAGCGCGGCGTACTCGTGATCGAGCTCCACCAGCGTCTCGATGTGCTCGGAGACAAAAGCGATGGGGACCACCACCAGCGCCAGACCGTCCCGCGACGCCTCGACAATGGCCTCGTCGGTCGCCGGACCCAGCCACTTCATCGGTCCGACCCGGCTCTGGTAGCTGATCTTCCAGTCGGTGAGGCCGGAGAGTCGCCCGGCCACGGCGGCAGACGCCGCCTCCACCTGCGCCTGATAGGGATCACCGCCCTGCACCACCTTTTCCGGCAAGCCGTGAGCGGAGAACAGAACGCGGGCTGGTGAGGGTCGGCCGGCGGCTTCCCACGCCTGTTCGATCAGCGCCGCGTAGCCGCCGACGAAGCCCCCAGCCTCCGGATAGCAACAGACGGCGCGGGTCCGGCCGGGCCCCCGATAGACCTCTCGCCACGCCTTCAGCGAAGACGCCGTCGTGGTCGTCGAGAACTGCGGATAGAGCGGCAAGAGAACGATCTCGTCCGGCGCGAAGGCTTCCACCACCCTGGCTGTCTCCGCCGTCATCGGATGCCAGTAGCGCATGGCGATAAAGCAGCGGACGGCGTCGTCCGGGAGCGCCATCGCCAGTGCAGTTTCCAGCGCATCGGCCTGCTTCTTCGTCTCGGGCAAGAGGGGCGAGGCGCCGCCCATGACCGCATAGTTGGCCTGCGCGGCCTTCTCCCGGCGGCTGGAGATCAGCCTGGCCAGAGGCGTGCGGGCGAACGCGGGCAGGCCGATGATGGCCGGGTCGTTGAACAGGTTGAACAGGAAGGGCTTCACGGCCGCCGGTCCGTCCGGGCCGCCGAGATTGAACAGGACGACGGCGATGCGGCGGCTCATGTGCCGGTCACCCGCTTCAACACCTGCTCGACGTGGGGGATTGGCGTGTCGGGCAGGATGCCGTGGCCGAGATTGAAGATGTAAGGCCCGCCGCTCCACTGCTCGAGCAATTGCTCGACCCGCCGGTCCAGCGCCGGCCCGCCAGCTCTCAGCAGCAGCGGATCGAGCGCGCCCTGGATGGCCTTCGTCTTCTGCACGGCCCGCCCGAGATCGGCGCTCGCCTGCGTATCCAGCGCCACGCCCTCGACCGGCGTTTCGGCCGCATAGCGTTCGACCAGCGCCCCGGCCCCCCGGGGAAAACCGATGAAGGGCGCATCCACGCCCGCGGCCCGAACCCTCTCCACGATGGCGTTGTGAGGCCGGATCACGATCCGCTCGAAGAGATCCTCCGGCAGGCCTTCGGCCCAGCTTTCGAACAGCTTGAGCACCTGGGCGCCGGCCTTCGCCTGCATGACCAGGTATCGCGCCGTCGCCTCCGACAGCACCTCCAGCAGCGCGTCCAGCCTCTCCGGCTGCTCATAGGCGAAGGTCCGCGCCCCGGTCCGATCCGACGAGCCTCCCTCGATCATGTAGGTCGCCACCGTCCAGGGCGCGCCGGCGAACCCGATCAGCGCGCGCTGCGGCTCCAGCGCCTCGCGCACCCGCATCAAGGTCTCGCCGACGGCCGACAGCCGGCCTTCGCAATTGCCGAGCTCGGCCTCCAGCGTGGCGACCCCCGGCAGCGGTCCAAGCTTCGGCCCCTCGCCGGCCTCGAACCAGACCTTCTGTCCCAGCGCGCCAGGCAGCAGCAGGATGTCGGCGAAGACGATGGCCGCGCTGAACGGGAACCGCCGCATCGGCTGCAGCGTCGCCTCCGCCGCCATCTCCGGGTTCAGGCAGAAACTGATGAAGTCCGGCGCTTGGGCTCGCAGCGCCCGATACTCGGGCAGATACCGCCCCGCCTGGCGCATGAACCACACAGGAGGGCGCTCAAGCGTCTCACCGGCGAGGACACGAAGAAGATCGGGACGGGGGGCGCTCATCGGCTGGCTTCTTAAAGGTCCGGCCCGAAGGCTCAAAGCCCTCCCGTCCCCTTCCTTCTCTCTTAAAGAATTTAAGAAAGAGAATGATGAGGTGGTGAGGCGTGGGCAAAGCGGGGACGACCGCGCCCGCTCACCGGCTGTCAGACCCTTTGCCGACCGCCGCCCCCTGGGTTGTCCCCAGAGGCGGTCTCGCCTGTGAACTGCGTGGACAGTGGGCCAGAGCCTTCAGGGGCATGGCGAATTTCGGCCGGAATGTGGCGGATGAAGATGTGGAACGGGCTGTAGGCGCGCCACTGTCGATGGATTACGGCGAATGGCGGCTAACAGCCGGCTCGAACTGGGGACGATCCCGAACGAAAACGGCCGCGCTGCACAGGCCGACCGGATGGACGAGCCAGGCGCGCGTTTGATCCACCGGCGAACAGGGGTTCGCCAGCGTCCGAGTAACGCACGATCCACAGGGTGGTTCCTTGCGCTCGCGCAAGTTATGGGAAGGCCATGAGCCCGGCCTCGCGGATCGCGACCTACTTCCACATCCACCTCGTTTCGGACTCCACCGGCGAGACGCTGAACGCCATGGCCCGCGCCGTCTGCGCGCGCTTCACCGATGTGCTGCCGATCGAACACATCTATGCGCTGGTCCGCTCGCACCGCCAGCTCGACCGGGCGCTGGACGAGATCGCCGGCGCGCCGGGGCTCGTCATGCACACCATCGTCGATCCGGAACTGCGCGAGGCGCTTGAGGAAGGCTGCCGCAAACTGGAGATGGCTTGCGTGGCGCCGCTCGACCCGGTGGTCTCCTCGATGTCGCGCTACCTCGGCGTGCCGCTGACCAACCGGGTCGGCGCCCAGCACGCGCTCGACGCCGACTACTTCAACCGGATGGAGGCGTTGAACTACGCCATCAGCCACGACGACGGCCAGGGCGGCCAGGATCTGGAACAGGCCGACGTGGTGCTGGTCGGCGTCTCGCGGACTTCGAAGACCCCGACCTGCATCTACTTGGCCCACCGGGGCATCCGCGCCGCCAACGTGCCGCTGGTGCCGGGCCGCGATCCGCCGGCGAAACTGCTGGCCTTGAAGAACACGCTGATCGTCGGTCTGATCGCCTCGCCCGACCGGCTGATCCAGATCCGCCGCAACCGGCTCCTGTCCCTGAAGGAGGACCGCGACACCACCTACATCGACCAGGAAGCGGTGCGGCAGGAGATCATCGCCGCGCGCCGGCTCTATGAGCGCCACGGCTGGCCGATGATCGACGTGACCCGCCGCTCGGTCGAGGAGACGGCCGCCGCCATCATCAACCTCCTGTCCGGCGGCCGCGGCCAGGTCGAGGTGCTGGGATGACGCCGGTTACGCTGGCCTCGAAGAGCGCGGCGCGGGCGAGCGTGCTGGCGGCGGCGGGCGTGAAGTTCGAGACCGTCGGCGCGGGCGTCGATGAAGGCGCCGCCAAGCGCGAGCTGTTGGCCAAGGGCGCCGGTCCTCGCGAGGTCGCCGATACGCTGGCGGAGCTGAAGGCTGTGAAGGTCTCGCAAGGCCGCGACGGCCTGGTGATCGGCGCGGACCAGACGCTCGACTTCAATGGCCGCCTCTTCGACAAGGCCGAAAGTCTGCACGAGGCCCGCGAGCGGCTGCGGATGCTGCGGGGGCAGCCGCACAAGCTCCATTCGGCAATCGTGTTGGCGAAGGACGGCGCCGTCGTTTGGCGCGAGGCGCCGGCCGCGACGCTGACCATGCGCGACTTCAGCGATGACTTCCTCGAGGCCTACCTCGCCCGCCACGGCGAAGGCCTGCTGGACTCCGTCGGTTGCTACCGGCTGGAGGATGACGGGGTGCAGCTGTTCGAGAAGATCGACGGCGACTACTTCACCATTCTTGGCCTGCCGCTCATGGGCCTGCTGGACCAGCTGCGCCGCCACGGAGCGCTGACCGCATGACCGTCACCGCGGGCGTCGTCGGCAACCCCATAGCCCACTCGCTGAGCCCGGCGATCCACAACGCCTGGATCGCCGCGGCCGGACTGGACGCCGAGTACCATGCCTTCCTCTCACCGCTCGACGGGTTCGCCAGCTTCATCGCGGACCTGCGGACGAAGGGCGTGCGGGGCGTGAACGTCACTATTCCCTTCAAGCAGGAGGCGCTGGCGCTCGCCGACCGCGCCAGCGACCTCGCCCGCCTCGCCGGCGCGGCCAACCTGCTGGTGTTCGAAGACGGCGAAGTCCGCGCCGACAACACTGACGGCCCGGGCCTCCTCGTGGCGCTGGCCACCCAAGGATTCAAGCCGGCCGACGGCCCGGCCGTGCTCCTAGGAGCCGGGGGCGCGGCCCGTGGCGCGGCGGCGGCGCTGGTGCTGGCGGGCTCGCCGCAGGTGCGGATCGTCAATCGCACGCGGGAACGGGCTCAGGCGCTGGCCGCGAGCCTCGGCGAAAAGGTGCGGGATTACGAGCGCGCCGAGGAGGCCTTCAAGGGCGTGGCGGCGATCATCAACGCGACTTCGCTGGGACTTGGCGGCGGCGAAGGTCCCCCCGCGCCGTTCGACCGCGCGCCCGGCTCGGCGGTGGTGATGGACATGGTCTACAAGCCGCTGGTCACCGATTTCCTCGACCGCGCGGCCGAAGCCGGACACCCGACGGTCGACGGGCTGGAGATGCTGATCGGCCAGGCCCGCCCAAGCTTTGAAGCCTTCTTCGGCCGCCGCCCGCCGCCGGAAGTGGACGCCCGCACCGTCGCGCTGGCCGCGCTGGAGGCGATGGCGTGATCGTCGTCGGCCTCACCGGCTCCATCGGCATGGGCAAGTCGACCACCTCGGCGATGTTCCGCGACGAGGGCGTCCCCGTCTATGACGCCGACGCCGCCGTCCATGAAATCTATGCCCCCGGCGGGGCGGCGGTCGGGCCCATCGAGGCGGCGTTTCCGGACGTGACCGGCCCGAACGGCGTGGACCGCGCCCTGCTCAGCGCCCGCGTGGTCGGCAAGCCTGACGAGCTGAAGCGGCTCGAATCCATCGTCCACCCGCTGATCGGCCAAAGCCGCGCCGCCTTCTTCGAAGGAGCGGTGGCGAAGGGCGCCGACATCGTCGTCCTCGACATCCCGCTGCTGTTCGAGACCGGCGGCGAAAAGGCCGTGGACGCGGTGGTCGTCGTCACCGCCCCCGCCGACGTTCAGCGCTCGCGCGTCCTCGCCCGAGAGGGCATGGACGAGGTCAAGCTCGACGCCATCCTCGCGCGCCAGACGGCCGACGCCGAAAAATGCGCCCGCGCCCACTTCGTCGTCGACACCAGCCAGGGCCTCGACCACGCGCGCGCCCAGGTCCGCGACATCCTTGCGACCCTTCGGCGCGAGGGCGTCCCGAAGGTTGCTCCGGCGGGCGAACCCCGGCACTAAAGGACATGGCCCGCGCGATCGTCCTCGACACTGAAACGACCGGCCTCGACCCTAGGTCCGGCCACCGGCTGATCGAGGTCGGCTGCATCGAGCTCGACGACTACATTCCGACCGGCAAGACCTTCCACCAGTACGTCCACCCCGAGCGCGACATCGATCCGGACGCCGAGCGGGTGCACGGCATTTCGCTGGCCATGCTCGAGGGAAAGCCGAAGTTCCACGAGGTCTGCGACGAACTTCTGGACTTCGTGGCGGACGCGCCGCTGGTCGCCCACAACGCCGCCTTCGACCGGGGTTTCATCAACCACGAGCTCGAGCGCGCCGGGCGAGAGGCCCTGCACGAGAGCCGCTGGGTCGATACCCTCAAGCTCGCCCAGAAGCGCTTTCCCGGCATGTACAATTCGCTCGATGCGCTCTGTAAGCGGTTCAAGATCTCGCTGGCCGAGCGCGACAAGCACGGCGCCCTGCTCGACGCGCGGCTGCTGGCCTCGGTCTATCTGGAGCTGCAGGGCGGCCGCGAGCGGGCTTTCGACCTCAGCGTCCAGGCGGTCGTCGCAACCGCGACCTCGGCGGCGGTGCAGGCGTCCTACGGCTCGCGCCCGCGACCGCTGGCGCCACGCTCCACCGACGAGGAACGCGCCCTGCACGAAGCCTTCGTGCGCGATGTGCTGAAGGACAAGGCCGTCTGGCTAAAGCACGGCCTCTAGAGACCGCCTAGGCGGTGCCGCCCGGGTTCTCGCTGGCGGCCTTGCGGGCGAAATAGATGCCCTGGAAGTCGATCGGGTCGATCATGAAGGGCGGGAAGCCGCCTTCCGTGGTCAGGTCCGAGATGATCCGCCGCGCGAACGGGAACAGGAAGCGCGGGCACTCGATCAGCAGCACCGTCTCCATGTTCTCGGGCGCCACGCCCTCGATGGCGAACAGGCCGCCGTAGAGCAGCTCGATATGGAACACCGCCTCGCCCGAGCGGTCTGCGCGGCAGGACAGCTTCAGCTCGACCTCGAACAGGCCGTCTGGACGGCCCTTGGCGTTCATCTCCACGCCCATGTCGATGTCGGGCGGCGCGCCGGCCGAGCGCAGGCTGTCGGGCGCGTGCGGGTTCTCGAACGACAGGTCGCGGACGAACTGGGCGAGGATGCGGAAACCCGGCTGCTCGGGCGGCTGGGGCTGCGGCGGCGAAGGCGGCGCGGCGGCGGTCCCGTTGTCGTAGTCGCTCATGCTCGGATGTCCGTTCAAAGTCGAGGCGGCGCTGCTATCACGCGCCTTCCCACCGCGCAACGGCGAGGGGCGCCTGACGCGGCGGGCGCCATTGCCTATATTGCATTCAACAGTTCACCGAAGTCTGGTCCCGCCTTGCAGCTCTTCGAACTCATCATCTTCGCCGTTCTGGCCGCCGTGGTGCTCTTCCAGCTCTATTCGGTGCTGGGCCGGCGCATCGGCCGCCAGCCCGAGGAGGCCCGGCCCGGAGTCCCCGCCGACCGGGCGCCGGACGACACGGCCACCGAGGCGCCGCGTTCGGGCGTTCCGCTCACGGGCGTCGCGGCCGTGCGCGCCCGCGATCCCAACTTCGAGGCCGGGGCTTTTCTAAGCGGGGCCAGGCAGGCTTACGAACTGATCGTCACCGCCTTCGCGCGCGGAGATCGTGACGCACTGCGCCCGCTGCTCGCGCCGCAGGTCATGGACAACTTCGAGCAGGCCATCGCCACACGCGAATCCGAAGGGCGCACCGAGGAGGTGCAGTTCTTCCACCCACCCCGCGCCGACCTGGAGAAGGTCGATGTCAGCGGCGATGTCGGCCGCGCGGTGGTGCGGTTCCTGGCCGAATTCCGTTCCCGCTCGAAAGGGCCGGAGGGCGAGGCGGTGGACGACCGCCGCACCGCCGAGCTGTGGACCTTCGAGCGCAACCTGCGCGGCCGCGACCCCAACTGGACGCTGGTCCACGTCGACGCCGCCGAGGCCTGATGCGCTGGTCGGGGGGACTGGCGGCCGCCTTGGCGACGCTGACGCTTGCCGCCTGCGCGACGGTTCCGCCCGCGCCGAAGCCGCTTCCCAGACCTCTCCCGCCGCCCATCGAGCAGCCGCGTGAACGGCCGCGGCCGGTGACGCTGGAGCTGCCGGCGCTGCCGGGTTGGGCGCAGGAGGATCACGCGGCCGCCTTCGCCGCGTACCGCGCGACCTGCCGGGTTTCGCGCGACCCTGACCTCGCCGCGGTTTGCCGGAGGGCTGAGGCCGCCGGACCCCTGGATGAGTTCGCCGCTCGACGCTTCTTCGAGACCAACTTCCGCGCCGCGCCCAGCGGACCGGACGGATTGCTGACGGGCTACTTCGCGCCGGAATACGAAGCGCGTTTCTCGCGGCAGGATGAGTTCACGGCCCCGATGCGGCCAAGGTCCGCCGACCTTGGGTCCGGACCCTATGCCGACCGCGCGGCCATCGAGGCGACGCCCGAACAGCGGCCGCTGGCCTGGCTGCGGCCGGAGGACCTCTTCTTCCTGCAGATTCAAGGCTCGGGCACACTGCGGCTGCCGGACGGGCGGCGGCTGAAGGTTCTCTATGACGGCAACAACGGCCAACCCTACACGCCCATCGCCGCGCCGATGCGCGAGCAGGGGCTGCTGGGCGCCGACACCTCGGCGCAGGTCATCCGCCAGTGGCTGGCCGATCATCGGGGGCCTGAGGCCGACGCGGTGATGGACCTCAATCCGCGCTACGTCTTCTTCCGCACCGCGCCCGATGACGGCCTGGATCCGGCCGGCGCCGCCAACGTGCCGCTGCCGGCGGGCCGAGCCATCGCGGTGGACCTGAGCCGCCATGTGCTGGGCGACCCTTACTGGATCGACGCCAGCGCCCCGACCTTGCCGGGCGCCTTTCCGGTCTACCGGCGGCTGGTCATGGCGCTCGACACCGGCGGCGCCATCAAGGGCGATGTGCGCGCCGATCTCTACGTCGGCCGGGGCGACACGCCCGGGACGGAGGCCGGGCGCATCCGGCATACGCTGCGCCTGTACCGGCTGATCCCGGTTCGATGAAACGGCCCGAGGACCATCGCCTCTGGGCGCGGGTGGCCGCGACCGTTCACCCGCTCGCCGGGCGCGTGGCCCCACGCATCGAACCCCAGGATGTCCCCGCCGCGCCGGTCGAGAGGCCGCTGCCCGTCAAAAACCCGCTGAAGACCCGCGCGGCCTATACGGCGCCGGCCGACATCGAACCCAACCGTCTGCGCCGCATCGTCCGCGAGCCGATGGAGGCGCGGATCGACCTGCACGGCATGGATCAGGATCGGGCCAAGGCGGCGCTCGAAGGGTTCCTGATCCGGGCCTGGAGTGAAGGCTACCGCTCGGCGCTGGTCATCACCGGCAAGGGCACGCGCGGCGAAGGGGTGTTGAGGCGGCGGACGCCCGAGTGGCTCGCTTCACCCACGCTGCGGGACATTGTGGCAGGTGTATCGGAAGCCCATCGCCATCACGGCGGCGAGGGCGCGCTGTACGTGGCGCTGAAGAGAAAGCCGCGACCTTAAATACATCCGCTCATCCCGACGAAAGTCGGGACCCAGGTCTGTCCAGTCAGCACTCCGCTAGAAAGTACTGGGTCCCGGCTTTCGCCGGGATGAGCGGTTTAGGAGGACGAGCGCGAGGCTTTTTCGGCGAGGCCTGATTGTCCCTCGCGCGCCGAAAGCTTCTCCGCCACCGCATCCGTGCTCACCCCGCTCGCCGCCAGAAGCACGAGCCAGTGGTAGAGCAGGTCCGCGCTCTCGGCCGCGATGGCGTCGGGATCACGCTGCCCCGCGGCGATCACCGTCTCCACCGCCTCCTCGCCGAGCTTCTTGGCCGCCCGCGCCGGGTCGGAGAGCAACTGGGCGGTGTAGGACGACTTCGGGTCCACGCCTTTGCGGGCCTCGATGGTCGCGGCCAGCCGGTCGAGGATTTCGGCAAGGCGGCTCATGCGAACGCCCCTTCCGGCAGGCGCACGGGGATTCCCGCGCGCGCCATGGCGGCCTTGGCCTCGCCGATGCGCACTTCGCCGAAGTGGAAGATGGAGGCGGCTAGCACGGCGTCCGCGCCGCCGATCTGCACGGCTTCGATCATGTGGTCCACGTTGCCCGCTCCCCCGCTGGCGATCACCGGCACGCTGACGGCCGAACTGACGGCGCGCAGCAGCGCCGTATCATAGCCGATCTTCGCCCCGTCGCGGTCCATGGAGGTGAGCAGGATCTCGCCCGCTCCCCGCTCGACCGCCTGGGCGGCGTAGTCCACCACGTCGAGCCCTGTGTCCCTGCGCCCGCCATAGGTGAAGACCGACCAGCCGCCACCCTCACGAGCCTTGGCGTCCACCGCCACCACCGTCGCCTGCGAGCCAAAGGCGTCAGCCATCCCGGACACGAGCTCGGGATTCTCCACGGCCGCAGTGTTCACCGACACCTTGTCCGCGCCCGCCAGCAGCAGTCGCCGCGCGTCCTCCACCGTACGCACTCCACCGCCGACGGACACGGGCATGAAGCAGACATCCGCCGTGCGCGCGACCACGTCGAGGATTGCGCCACGCCCTTCGTGACTAGCGGTGATGTCGAGGAACATCAGCTCGTCGGCGCCGGCAGCGTCGTAGGCCCGCGCCTGTTCGACCGGATCGCCCGCGTCGCGTAACTGGACGAAGTTGACGCCCTTCACCACGCGGCCGTCCTTCACGTCGAGGCACGGTATGACGCGGACCTTCAGCATCAGGCGGCGGCCCGCAGCGCTTCGGCCGGGCGGATCGCGCCCGCATAAAGAGAACGGCCAAGGATGGCGCCCGCGATCGGCACGCCCTTGCGCGCCTTCAAAAGCTCGATGTCGCGCACCGACGCGACCCCGCCCGATGCGATGACCGGGATGTTGACGGCGTCGGCGAGTTCACCGACCTGGTCGACGTTGACGCCGGTCATGGCCCCGTCGCGGCTGATGTCGGTGATGATCAACGCGGCGACGCCCGCGTCCTCGAACCGCCGCGAGAGCGTAATGGCGTCGAGGTCGGACGCGCCGACCCAGCCCTTCATCGCGACCTTGCCGTCCTTCACGTCCACGGCGACGGCGATCTGCTCGGGCCACTCCCGCGCCGCGCGCTTGACCAGGTCCGGGTTCTCGACGGCGACGGTGCCGAGGATCACCCGGCTGACGCCCGCCTCGATCCAGGCCTCGACCTGCTCATAGGTGCGGATGCCGCCGCCGAGCTGCACAGGGATCGAGACCGCGTTGAGGATGGCGTTGACCGGCTCGGCGTTGACCGCGCGGCCCTCGATGGCGCCGTTGAGGTCGACGACGTGCAGCCACTCGAAACCGTCCTTCGCGAACTGGCGCGCCTGGTCGGCGGGCGAGGCGTTGAAGACGGTCGCCTTGTCCATGTCGCCGTGCAGCAGCCGCACGCACTGGCCGTCCTTCAGGTCGATCGCGGGATAGAGGATCACGGACGCCACTCCAGGAAATTGGCGAGCAGCCTCAGGCCCGCCGCTTGCGACTTTTCGGGGTGGAACTGCACTCCGGCGACATTGTCCCGCGCCACCGCGGCGACAAAAGGCCCGCCGTGGTCGGCGAACGCCAGCACGTCGGAGCTATCGGCCGGCGCCAGCGCGAACGAATGGGTGAAATACATGTGCGCGCCGTCCGGCTCGCCCTCGAACAGCGGGTGAGGCCGCGCGATCTCCAGCGAGTTCCAGCCCATGTGCGGGATTTTCAGGTGCGGATCGTCGGGCTGCATCCGCGCCACATCGCCGGCGATCCAGCCCAGCCCCGGCGTCTCGCCGAACTCCAGCCCGCGCGTGGCGAGCAGTTGCATCCCGACGCAGACGCCGAGGAACGGCGCGCCGCGCGAGCGCACGGCCTGCGTCATCGCCTCGACCAGCCCCTCGCGCTCGTGCAGCGCGTTCATGCAGGCGGCGAAGGCGCCGACGCCCGGCAGCACGATGCGGTCGGCGCGGGCCACCGCGTCCGGATCGGCCGTAACCTGGATGTCGGACGCAAGACCGCGCTCGCTGGCGACCCGCCGCAGCGCCTTTTCGGCCGAGCGCAGGTTGCCCGACCCGTAGTCGATCAGGGCGACGCTCTCCATGGGATGATCCTAGAGCACGCCCTTGGTGGAAGGGGCGTGGCCGTGGGTCTTGGGGTCGAGCTCCACCGCCGTGCGTAACGCCCGCGCCAGCGCCTTGAAGCCGCTCTCGGCGATGTGGTGGGAATTGTCGCCGTAGAGGGTCTCGATGTGCACGCAGGCGCCGCCGTTCATCGCGAAGGCGTGGTGGAATTCCTTGAACAGCTCTGTGTCCATCTCGCCGACCTTCGGGCGCGAGAAGACGACCTTCCAGATCAGGTATGGGCGGTTCGACAGGTCGATGGCGCAGCGCGTCAGCGTCTCGTCCATCGGGATGTAGGCGTGGCCGAAACGCCGGATGCCCTTGAAGCCGTCCAGCGCCTTCAGCACCGCCTGGCCGATGACGATGCCGGTGTCCTCGACGGTGTGGTGCATGTCGATGTGCAGGTCGCCCCTGGTCTCGACCTCGAGGTCGAAACCCCCGTGCCGGGCGAACGATTCCAGCATGTGGTCGAAAAAGCCGACCCCGGTCGAAATCTTCGATTTACCGGAGCCGTCGAGGTCGATGGCGACGCGGATCTGCGTCTCCTTCGTCTCGCGAACCACCTCAGCCGTCCTGGCCATCGTCTTAAAGTCCTTGCGCCGCCGCGAGCTCTTTTAGGGAGACCTGCGGGCGTGGGCCGTAGTGCGAGATCACCTCCGCCGCCGCCAGCGCGCCCAGCCGCCCGCACTCGTCGAGCGGCCGCCCTTGGCTGAGGCCGAAGAGAAATCCCGCCGCGTATTGGTCGCCGGCGCCCGTCGTGTCCACGACTTTTTCCACCGGCGCAGCGTCGATCTTGTGCGTCTTCTTGCCCGAAACGATGACCGAGCCCTGCTCGCCGCGGGTCACGGCGGCGATCTTCGCGTGCTTGCGGACCTCTTTGACAGCGGCGTCGAAGTCGGTCTCGAACAGCGCGGTGATCTCCGCCTCGTTGGCGAAGAGAATATCCACCTGGTCCTCGATGAACTCCATCAGCGCGCCGCGGTGGCGCTCGACCACGAAGCTGTCCGAGAGCGTCAGCGCGATCTGCCGGCCGGCGCCGCGCGCCAGACCGGCCGCCTTGGCGAAGGCGCGGCGGGCCTCGTCGGGGTCGAACAGGTAGCCCTCGAGATAGACGATCTTCGCGCCTTCGATCGTCGCCTGGTCCACGTCGAACGGCGCGAACCGGGTCGAGGCGCCCAGGTAGGTGCACATGGTTCGCTGGCCGTCGGGCGTCACGTTGATCAGGCAGCGCGCGGTCGAGGGCCCGACCCGCAACGGCTGGGTCTGGTAGTGGGCGCCGACGGCCCAGATGTCGTGCACGAACACCGAGCCCAGCTGGTCGGCGGCGACCTTGCCCATGTAGGCCGCCTTGCCGCCGAGGCTCGCCACCCCCGCGATGGTGTTGGCCGCCGAGCCGCCGGAGGCCTCGATGGCCTGCGCCATCTTCTTGTAGAGCCTGGTCGCCTGCATCTCGTCGACGAGCTGCATCGAGCCCTTCACCAGCCCCTCGGCTTCGAGGAAGGCGTCGGTGGCGGGCGCGATCACGTCGACGATGGCGTTGCCGATGGCGGCTACGTCGTAGAGGTCTGTCATGGGCGCTCCTATAGGGGCGGCCAAGCTAGATGAACAGATCGCGCGACGGGCAAAGGTCGCGCACGACGCATTCCCCGCACTTCGGCCGCCGCGCCACACAGACGTAACGGCCATGCAGGATCAGCCAGTGGTGAGCGCGGGTCAGGTAGGGCTCGGGCGTGATCCGCATCAGGTCCTGCTCGACCTCGTCGGGCGTCTTGCCGGCCGACAGCTTCAGCCGGTGGGCGACGCGAAAGACGTGGGTGTCGACGGCGATGGCGGGTTCGATCCGCAGCTCGTTCAGCACGACCGAGGCCGTCTTGCGTCCGACGCCGGGCAGCGACTGAAGCGCCTCCCGCTCCAGCGGGACTTTGCCGCCGTATTGGTCGATCAGGATCTGGCTGAGCCGGATGACGTTCCTGGCCTTGGTGCGGAACAGGCCGATGGAGGCGATGTAAGGGATCAGGCGGGCCTCGCCGAGTTCGAGCATCTTTTCCGGCGTATCGGCGACGGCAAAAAGTTTCTCGGTCGCCTTGTTCACCGACTTGTCGGTCGCCTGCGCCGACAGCACCACCGCCACCACCAGCGTGAACGGGTCCTGGAATTCCAGCTCCGTGCGCGGCTCCTCGATGGTTTCACGGAAGCGCCGGAACAGCTCTTCGATGCGCGCCTTTTCGGCGGGAGACAGGCGTTTGCGGGCGGGTTTTGCGGTCTTCATCGGCTGGCGAAGATGGCCTGACCCGGGATCGCCGCCAAGCTAATGTGAGGCGATGGCCGGCCGGCTCTACATGGACGCGACCCTGACGCTCAACCGCTCGCTCTCGCCACGCGGGTTCAAGGTGCTGTTCGGTCTGGTCGTGGCCGCCAACGTGCTCTTCGCCATCTTCCTCTTCGTACTGGGCGCCTGGCCCGCGCCGATGTTTCTGGGTCTGGACGTGCTGGCCGTCTGGCTCGCCTTCCGCGCCAGC
>Ga0157373_10002088_pt1 | contig 15135 bp, 17 predicted proteins | sample C65metaG_FD_113460 | JGI IMG/M metagenome (GOLD analysis project Ga0157373, IMG submission 113460) | Corn rhizosphere microbial communities from Kellogg Biological Station, Michigan, USA - C6-5 metaG | ecosystem: Host-associated > Plants > Roots > Rhizosphere > Soil | place: USA: Michigan... | reverse complement strand
TGTGAAAGCACCGTCCTTTTAGAAATCGACCTTGCCAGTGGTACAGACGATGAAATTGCAGAGTCTATCAAATCAGCTCTTCCGCAATGGAGACGCGTGAAGGGGATTGAAGCTGACGAGTCAAGAGCTGTGCGCTTCGGCTACGGCACAATTAAGAAGGTTATCTCTTATCGGCTCATAGCAATGCTCGACGTGCTTCTGTGGGCAAAAATGAATGACCTACGCCTTTCAGACGACAGGCTGTCGAGACTTTTGTACACAGACGAAGATGATGAGGCAGTTATTCGTCTGCACTACCATATCAAAGACGCAGACAGACCCCTTGCGATGAAAGCTGCGACCATAGATTTCATTAGGCAGTTCAACTTCTTCATAAATCGAAACCTACACCTGAAAAACATGAGAGTTTCGGAGGTTATGAAACTCTCGGATTCTAACTGACCTATCCTTCAGCGGTTCTGTTGTCTTGAGTCGCACTAACCCTCCTCTCCATATCTCCCTTACATTTGCTCTCGTCGAAACTGCACCGAGGAGAGCAACATGAAAACACAAAATACGAAACTAATGCGTTTACCTGCTGTGATTGAGAGGACTGGTTTTAGCCGTTCTTGGATCTACGAGTTGATCAATCAAAAGCAGTTTCCTCAACCTATCAAGATTGGCTCTCGTGCGGTGGCATTTATTGAGGGTGAAATTGATGAATGGATTGAAATGTTAATTTCTAAATCACGAAGCGAAACCTTTTAAGAGGGCTTTATTATGAAACTGAATGATTTTATCAGCACTAATAAATATTTCGCGGACATGAATAAACAAGCATTTGATGAAAAATTCGAACATGACGAAGTTGTAGCCATGTGTAATGATGAATTTTCTAAAAGCATTGCTTTCTGGTTGGGAGAATATCTCTCAGGGAATATAAAGGGGGCAGTATCTGCTATTTTTGAACTTGAGTTTAAAATACAGTACGCGGTCTTTTCAATATGGATGACTTTATTTAAACAGAAAGAAGATGTTGAAAATTTGGCAAAAATGATCCTTTTATTTAAATCTGAACATGAATTTAAGAATTTTAAGTTGTAAGATTTTTTAAAAAATATTATTTGTATAGAGTTAATTTGGCAGTAACAGGAATGGGGCCATGTATCATATGCATGACCCTTCATATATATGAATTACAATCTGTATGGCTTTTTTATGGTTTCTGATAGTGGTTCAATCTTCGAATCCAACACTTCCTGTTCATTTTTAATTCTTTGAGTTAAATGTTCGCTTCTAAGATCGGCAACACGTGATTGAATAGACATAAAGTTTTCGAATTGCGGTTCTCCGTCGAGAGTGAATTGCTGACCAAATCCATAGCTTATGAGTTGAGATATTGAATGTTTATCATCAAGATTATTATCTATTTTGTAGTCTGATAAATATTGGAAGAAATCAAGGAACTCACTTGCTGATAACTCTAACAGGTAGCGATCGTAGAACTCGAAGGCAGATGATTCATTTAATTCTTGCAGGATCTCGTTTTCATTATCAGGAAAATATACCCACATAATTTCTAAGTTATTTTTAATATCAATCATAGGCTCTCCCTGGTTTTTATTTATATATAACAAATGATAAAGTAAAAGCAAGTATTGACTAGTTAAATAGTTGTGTTATTAAAAATTAATGCCGTGAAAGTTGTCGATAAAATGGAAAGAATTAAAAGCCAAAACAGCTTAAATTTTGCAAAATTCTTTACGGAAATAAAGCGAAGTTAGTTATATCAAGCTACGCAGAGTGTTTTTAAAGTATCAGGTAAATAGAATCCACCTAATATATACCTTATTAACATTTGGAAAGAATATTTAGTACCATCCTTTATTGACAGTTATTAAGCGGTATATTAATAAAATATTCTTGCAAAATTATTGTAGGCCATTGTTTTTGAATATTTAACCTATACATCTTTTGCAAAGAATTTAACTGAAAAAAAAGGAGGGTTTATGGAAAGATTTGGTATTAAAACGTTTAAAATGAAAAATGGTGAGCGCTATTGCATTATAAAAAACAAGAAGACAGGTATTCCGGTGTTTTATCCATGTTTATTTATTACTACACAACTGAGAAACAGTAGTGAATCGATAAAAACAATTGAGACACAGGCAGGGTGTATCGCACTTTTTTATCGGTTTCTTTTTATACGAAACATAGACATTGAAGAGCGAATTAAAACAGCAAGATTCCTGGATAACAACGAAATTGATCTTCTGCGGGATTTTGTCGGTAACAGGATGAGAACTGCGAAAGTGATTAGTATCAAAGATCATCATCCTGGGGTATGCAGTGCGACAAAGTACATACGGCTTACGACCATAGCAAAATATCTCGAATGGTTGTGTCAGCTAACTATCAAGAATATAGATGAAGGCTACAGGAAAATCTCCTACTTTGTGAAAAAAATAAAAGCCAGAAGGCCGAAGATAAAATATAGGAATTCTGAAGGCAATGTCTATAAAACAATTGAAGAAGAAGATCTGGATATCCTTCGTTCTGTTATTGATCCTCAATGTGAATTCAATCCATTCGACAAAAAAGTTCGCCTGAGAAATCAGCTTATAGTCATGATATTACATTCGCTAGGAATAAGATGTGGCGAGTTATTGAACCTGAGAGTAGAAGATATTGATTTTGCAGCGCAAATGCTTTTCATAAGAAGGAGGGCTGACAGTATTGAGGACACAAGAGTCAATCAGCCTCTCGTAAAAACGCTTGAAAGAAATTTACCCATGTCTGACGAACTTACCAGACTTCTCCATTCTTATATTACAGGGGAAAGGAAAGCCAACATCAGAAAGAAAAAGCATGGATACCTTTTTATTACGCACAAAGAAGGAGAGACACGCGGCAATCCTTTGTCTGTTCCTTCATACCATAAGATAATTTATAGACTTAGAGGCATTGACTCAGGTTTGAGCAAGTTGACTGGACATAAGTTCAGACATACCTGGAACTATTTATTTTCGAAACTGATGGATGAAAGTACCGAGTATGTGAGTGAAGAGATGCAAGAGAAAATGCGTTCCAACCATATGGGTTGGGAGCCGGGTTCTGGAACAGCACAAACCTACAACAGACGGTTTATCGTTTCAAAATCAGAGGAAGCAGCCCTGGCAGTTCAGAAAGTTATTTTCCAAAAGCGCAGTGGGGTGTCTTATGAATAAATTAAATTTTCTGAAAGCGCATCGCGATATCTTTCATGCAAAAAATGAAAGTTACACATTTGGATTGGATGACGAATTCTGGGAGTTAAGTAGAAATATAAAATTGAATGTGGGTGAGGTAACTAAAAGGTTGTCAGATAACCTCCAGTTCGGTTATGTGAATACGCTGAAGTATTTCGCAGAAGAAATCAGCCCCGGTTCTGTTAAGCAAATTAACAGGGTTTTCATGAAATTCATTTCGTTTATGAGCTTTGATTCAATTGACGAAGCTGTAATGCTAACAACAAAATCAAGTGATAAGTTCTCGAATCAGGATCTCATTTGTCTCAGAATCCTAATCAAAAAATGGTATGAACTAGGTTTTGAGGGGATTACCAAAAATTGTGTAGACCTCGTTGATAACTGGACGATAAAAGACAATAAAAAGGGGGAGGTTGTTAAAAGACGAGATCCTTATCAGGGCCCTCTGACAGACATGGAGTTTGATAACTTTTACGATGCTGTCTCACGTGCATACCAGAAGGATACGATATCCTATTCTGATCTGGCAATGGCTTTAATTACCATTCATACGGGAAGAAGAAGTTTACAAATCACACAGATAAAAACTAAAGACATCATAAACGAAAGAGCTATAAACGAATGCTATATAAATATCCCCAGAATAAAGCAAGGTGAAAAGTATAGAGCCTCATTCAGGCGATTCAGGATCACACATGAACTATTCGATATATTTAAAAAGCAGGCACGTATTGTCTCTGAGGCTTTTAGCAAGCAGCTCGGCAGAAAACTCTCTGAGAAAGAAATGTTTGAATTACCATTGTTTGTCTGTCAGGAAAGGCTTGAAGCGATTGTTGATTGCGAGAATTTACATGAGATTCTTTCTTCAGACAGACTTCATGCTTATGCAATAAAGTGTACTCAAACGCTCAAAAAAATAGCTACAACAGAGAACGTGATCTCGGAAAGGACGGGTGAAGTAATAAATATGAATGCCAGGCGGTTTCGCTATACTTTGGGTACCCGGCTTGCAAGAGAGGGATATGGTGAAGTCGTCATAGGTGAACTACTTGATCATTCTACTTTAATGTATACAGGCGTTTATGTTCAGTCAGGTCCAGATAGTTTGAATAAAATCGAAGATGCCGTTTCAGCTGAGCTTGGCTACTACTCAAAGCTGTTTCAGGGAGTGCTGATTAACAATAGTGAGGATAAATATCCCGGTGGCAGTATCAGAAATAAAACTGGTGAAAAAACAGGACAATGCGCCAGTTGTAAATCCTGCACTGCATGTGTGCCCATCCCCTGTTACACCTGCATGCATTTCAGACCTTTTGTTGAAGGGCCACATGAAAAACTACTCGAATATTTACTCGATGAGCGTAACAGGATTCAGTGCATAGTGGCTGATCCTATGACTACACAAATACTGGACAGAACAATTATTGCAGTATCAGAAGTGATAAATAAGTGCAAAGAATTTAAATCAAACCCGGAGGTGTTAAATGGATAATATCAAAAATGATAAAGTTAAAATACTCGAAACGCGCAGGGAAAAATATTGCGCGCAGAAAATAGATGATTTTATAAGCTACTGTCGGTTCACTCTTAACAAAAACGACCTTGTGAGCTGGGAGGAGGTTAACTGGTCTAAAATTTTCCTTTTCACAAAAAAACCTGTTAAAGGTGTTAAAAAAAATTCAGTTATTGCAAATCAACCATTAGACATGAATTTTATTGAGTTCGCTAAAAGCTATGTTCTTTTCCAGTACATGAATGGGGGCAAGAAAATCAATCAGCGTCTGAATATCGTTTTCAGAACACTTGAGGCTGCCCTATTGCAGGTCAATGGCCGAAGTCATGTTCAATACCTTAACCTCACAGTTCTGGACCAGTGCGTTGTCACCTTAAAAAGCACATACACCAAAGCAGTAGCGCACGCCTGCGGCAAAGTACTGGAAGGACTGGTTTCATTTCTCAGAGAAAAAGAATTCCTGATCACGCAGTCACTGCTCTGGAAGAGCCCGCTTAAAGCGCCGGAAGCAAGCCACAGGCTCACTAAAACTGCACAAGAGGCTCGTGAGGCAAAGTTACCTGACGAAGAGTCATTGAATGCCATCGCTGAAATCTTCGCACTTCCAGACGATCAGCTTTCAGAAATGGACGTGTTCATAAGCTCTGTCTTTGCGTTGCTTATGTGTGCGCCTTCCAGAGTAACAGAAATCCTGACGCTCCCTGCGGATTGTGAAATCCGTGAGGCGGACAGGGAAGGACAGCTGAGGTATGGTCTGAGATTCTATTCCGAAAAAGGCTTTGGTGGAAATGTGAAGTGGATTCCAGAAGTCATGGTCCCGGTTGCTGAGATAGCTATCAGGAGGCTGAGGACTCTTTCAGAAAACGCCCGGACATATGCCAGGGAGATTGAGATTTCTGGTGAGGGCCGTGAGCTTTACCCAGACTTCCCTTGGTACGACAAAGAAAAGAACGTCCGATACAGCAACGCACTATGTCTTCTGCTCCGGTATCAGCTCAGTGCAAGTTTAACGACGCAAAGATCTCTTTTCAGACCAACCGCCAATCTGGTCAGCGCCAATCTGGGAAGCACTGAGTATCGCAGGACGCACTCCATTTCTACGATTTTTGACAGGCACGGCTACAAAGGGTCAATGGGGAATAACCTTTCACTCAGAAGTCATCAGGCAAGACACTTACTTAATACGATTGCACAACGTGGTGGGCTTGGAGATTTTGAACTAGCCAAGTGGTCAGGACGAGTGAGGGAGACACAAAACAGGACCTATAACCACGTCAGCCAGGAAGAGAAGGTCCAGGAGTCAGTTAAGTGTGGTGTGCAGAATATTGGCATTAAACCAGAAAACACCACCCCAAGAGCTATAGCAAACCCTTCATGGCGTATTGATGTCAAAGATACAGGCCACGCAGCCATTCACGTGACAGAGTTCGGCTACTGCACTCATGACTACGTAATCTCTCCGTGTACGAAGTTCAGGGACTGTATCAATTGCAGCAATCATGTGTGCGTGAAAGGGGACAAAGCCTCGCTAGGCAGGCTGGAAACTACTGCGGCCTACACAGAGCAGCTTCTTGAAAAGGCAAAGGTTGATATGGAAGAGGAATACGGGGCTGACAAGTGGGCGGCCTATCACGAAAAAACTCAAGCAAGACTTCTGGAGTTGATAGCGTTACTCAAAAGCAAAAATCTTGAGGACGGGGCGCTGGTAAGACTGGAGGGTGATGATTTTACACATATGAAAAATCTCACGGGCGCGAGCAGAAATGAAATGATTGGAAATGAAAGGATAAATCATAATTAAAAGGAGAGTTATATGGCTAAACATCTAGATAATAAAGATATCAGCATAATTAAAAACACAATAGCAGGTTGGGACAGTGAGAAGTCAGGTAAGCTTTCATGGGAATATCTTTGTGACAGGCTTGAACCTCTGATTGGTAAGCGACCAACCCGTCAGTCACTGGGACTTCACAAAGATATTGTCATGGCTTTCAATATTAAGAAGAAAAATATTAAGTCTGGAAACGATGAAGAAAAACGGCCAGCTAATTTAAAAATGGCCTCACAGCGCATCAGTAATCTCGAATTCAAAAATAAAGTACTGGCAGAAGAGCTCAGGAGTCTGGAAGAGAGGTTTGTTGTATGGCAGTTTAATGCTATAAATCACGGAATCAGTTTTGAACAACTTAATAATGGGTTGCCCAAGATAGACAGGGAAACGAATGCTGATTAAATATTTGATTGCGCAGATGTTGAGCAATTTAAATTATATGTTATCTTGTATATACAACCAGGGGTGGTTGATCAATTTTGCAAGGACGCAATCTATGAAAAATACAGACGCTCTTTCAAGGGAAGAAAAGTTACTTTTGCTTTTGCAAATGTTCATTGAGAGATTAAAAAAATCAGGTTTTGCTCAGGACAAGATAATTAGATATATCTGGCTATTCTGTGTCGGCTACTACATTAAGTACTACCTTCCACAAGCTAAAACAGACCTTGCAGATCGTTTTACGATCATATCTATGCTTTCAAACGCTCTAAAATCGAGTTCTCCAAGAATCATTCAGCACCTTGGCTATGAACATGAGATCACGTTTTTCTTTCGCTTTATGATTCATTATGCCATTGATAATGAAGAAGAGGCGGAAAGTATTTATCGTGAGGAAAGGGTAAAGTATGAGAAAGCTGTACTTCTTAATCAGGTTGTTGCTGCCAGAAGAAAGAGAAAGAAAAGGAGAATTTTAAGAATCGATAATAAAAACCTATGATTACTGAATCATTAATTTTTTAAAGGTAATGCGTATTATTTATAATTAAAAGTCTAATTAAATTTACATTAATCAACCAAATTGCGTTCCGAAAAGCCAAGATTTTGGATCTTTATCAGATAGCTCAAGGATGACCGATTTTTTTATTTCATCAATATCTGTTTCTGACAGTATGCCTAGGTTATTTGTATCACAAATTTGTTCAAGAGAATCAATGCTGATATTGACGTAGTATTGAAGGCTATGTTTACGAACGAACTCTAATACTACTTTAAAAATAGTAGCTTTTTGCCTAATATCCATTTCAGAAAAAATGCATCCATCATGAGCTATAAGGCCAAATAAATTTTTGTTTAAAAGAAATAATAGCAGATCATAGCAAAATATTTTCACTTCATTAATACCCTGTGACTTGTCACGTGGCACATACACATCAATATCGAATAGATATTTAGCATCATCAGCTAACTTTATTTTAAGTGACCCTCCGTGATCATCATAGAATTTTTTAACCAGTTCTCTGAAAATTTGCTCAATTAAATCCAGCTTACTTGAATTTATTTCAAGGTAATCAATCCCTTGGTTAATTATTTTTTGCTTTTCTAGTTCATAACGATGTTTGTCTTTGGAGAGCGAATTAACCATTTCATCATATTTATTTATATCAAATATTTCTTTTTCTAAGCTTCTTATACGTTCATTAATTGAATTATATTCTTCTAAAGCGCCCATTGAATTTAGGTCTTTAAGAATATTATCTCTCTTAACTTCAATAAGATTAAGATCGCTATTCAATTCATCATACTGACGTGATAACTTTTCAATTTCAATTTCCATGCGAGAAATTCTACTATTAATTAATTTCTTATGAAAAGCTTGAGCGTCGTCAAGAGTTTTAGATATTTTCTCAGGGAAATGGAAATTCGCCTGCTCATACATGGATCGAATTTTCTGTAAATCCACATCAATATCTGAAGATTGTGATAGTTTAATACTACGCATTTTTCTAGTAAGGTTCTTTTTTATAGTGTAAAGTTCGTTCCGCAATTCATTTATTTTAGAGGTCAAATCATCAGCTTCGGCTTTGAATTTGTCATAGTTATTAGCAATAATAAATTTGTCACGATTACTAATAACTTTATCTAACTTATCTTGCAAATCTAATACATTAACATCACTGATTAACTTTTTCTGTGTATTAAGAAAAGACTGAGTTTGTTTTAACACTGTTAATTTTTCATTAATTGATCGTTTTTGTGCAACAAGGTCAGTTTCAATTCCTAGTAAAGAAAGATTAACAACTTGCTGATAAAAATCATTCAATGGTCGACCTTGTTGTGCTAATGCGTCCGAATAATAAATTGAACTCGAATCATAGCGTCTTGCAAAAACATTAAGCACTTGTTTAAAGGTAATGTCTTTTGGGTATGCTGGTCCAAAAACCAAATTCGTTAAATATTTTATTAAATTACTTTTTTTAATTTCTTTATTATTAATATAGGTCTCATTCTCAGAAAAATCTCTGCTGAGAATATGTTCTTCCCCATTTACCTCAAAACTAAGGAAAAATCGGCCATACTGTTCCAAAAAATCTTTAAATTTAGTATCGCTTCTAGATTTTGGATTAAATTTGCCACCCATTAAAAGGTGTATAAGATTCAAAGAACTGCTTTTACCAATTCCATTTATTGTTTTTTTGTCGTCATCAGACAGTTTAAGGCCAACAACAATATTCAAGCCAGAGTTAAAGTTCAGAGTTTTGAAATTAGGATTCTCGCTAGTTAACTGCAATAATTTCATCATTTCTCATCTCTATTTTATCTAAAATATATAAAAAATTTATAGCAAGATATACATGCTCAGCCGTGATTTTTTTTGGGTAAGAACTATATAGATTCAACAATAAATCATCAAAAGACAAATAATCTGCTTTATTCAATATATCTAAAACATACGCACCAATACAGACTAAAGAATCTACGGGCTTTATATTTTTAGAAGGCAGTATCATTTTCTTCCGACCTCACAAATCTCAAAATAATAAGCGATAATGACCCAAGGTATATTCATGCTGTTAAAATCATCAATCAATGCCTCTGCAGTGATTCTTTCGGATAATTTGCCAAGCACTTTGCTAAAATCAACATTATGTTGTGACGCTAAGTCATGTAGTAAATCTATGCTCATTTCATCATCAAGCTTGACTTTACATTTTAACTCTTTTATTAAGATTTCTCTATAAAAATCGTCTACAACTACAGATTGTAGTTCCGATACAGTCTCGCCATCGTCTATTTTTTGTACGATTGCACTATAATCTAACCCAGTGTTTATTGAAGCCCGAACCCTCGGATTAATATTATTAATTTGAAGTTTTTCTGCTACTTCTATCGAACCAAATGAGTCATCGTATCTTACTATAATGGTTTTATAATCTCTTATGAGCTTTCTGAAAACAAGATCTAAAACCTCTTCATCGGTATATTTTGTTTCTATGTGACTAAAACAATTAATGTATAGTTGTTCTATTTTTTTATCTTCTAACTTTTTGATGTCGGATAGAATGTCAGTATGATCTTTTAGTCTGGGTTTTATATCAATACTATGGTCTTTTTTTATTTCATCTATTGTCTCTTTATTGAATGAGGGCTTATTGAGCAAATAAATGAATTCAAGGTGGTGTTTTTTATACTTTGGGTTTTTATAAACATTCAAGGTGTTTATTATTTTTTCCTTTGTGCGTGTTGTTGTTATTTGAACGATTTTTTTATTTTTGTTATCAATTAAGTCTATATATGGCTCGTTTTTACCTCCACTATTTCCATTAATATATTCAGCGTTTGGTGTTATACTGTTCAAAATGTTTTTAAAAAAATCTTCACCATGTATATTTAAACTAAAATCATTTATTGATTGATGTTGTTCAATATCATATCGAAGAATGGCTAAGCATTTACTTATATTATCAAACATGTCTTTTCTATTATACATAAAACCTCCTTTTTTAGAATTGTAAGTCATTGATTCTTCATTATCAATAAACAAATTTAGATAAGGCTTTGATTTTTTATTTTTTAGTTTTTTATATTATGATTTTTACCATAACTTGAAAAACCACTGTAGGGAAAAGAAAAAAAGATGATATAACTTCGTAAGGAGAATTGAGTTTATTATATCAGAAATTTTTCTAGATATGTTTGCATTTTCAAGCGTATTATATCTTGAGATTAACAAATGCTGAGAGTTATCAATGGAAGTTATCCCTAGCGATATACAGTCAAGGCTACAGCTAGTCATCTCGAAAGCGGCCGTGCTCTTACCATCTGACGTAGGCCAACAACTTCTTGCTATGGTCACCCCCTCAGCATTAGCAACTATGGCGGGGGTAGTCATGGTTTGGGCTGGTGCGCACTTTTTTGGGATTGGTGAAATTGCTGATTTAGTGCTTCTCATTGTAGGTTGGGTAGCAGTAGGGGGCGTAGCGGTTGAAGCGGCTAAGAAGTTGTTTGATTTTGCAACGAAGACTAACGCAGCTCGTAGCGAAGGAGATCTTGACGTTGCTGCTAAGGATTTAGCAGACGCGATCACTCTGATAGGCGTTAATACTGTCCTCGCACTTCTTTTAAAGAACAAGCCTGGTGATACATTTAAAACTCCTTTCAGGGGAGTAAAAATGCCTAGATACAGCAGCGATATTGGAAGGAAAATGAACCTGCCTCGTAATGGAGGCTGGCGTTATACCCCTAAGATAAAAATTACAAAGCATAGTGATGTCGTTCAGGGGCGCACAAAACCCTGGGGGGACGTAGAAGTAGGACGTAACTACTATCCCGGTGCTATGTCAAAAGATGATGCTTATTTGCAAATGCTTTCAACTCTTTACCATGAACAGGTTCATATGGCGATTGCCCCTAAGTTCTATTTATTGAGAGAGTTAAGAGTGTTTATGAGGCAAAGTGCGTATACAAAATCATATATACTCCGATATTTGGAGGAGGCGTTCGCTGAAACTATTGGTTTATTAAGAGCAAGAGGAATGAGCAGAGAATACATCATTCAAGGGTTTAAATTTCCTCTCGGCAACACTTATGAAATCACTTATACGTTATTGAGGCATGAAACCGCAGGTATTCTTTTAGGCCCGGTGGTGGTTGGTGGGTTAATGTATAATGTATGGTATGGAGTTCATAAATGATAACAGAAAAAAAAGCCATTGAAATTGCAAAAGAATATGCAATTGAAAATGATTCTGGTTGGGATGAGCGTTTTCATGAGACCGAGAGAACGTCGCTAAATGGTAAATCTGTTTGGCTTATTTCAACCTCTGACTTGAAGTTTTCTGAAGAACTTCCGTGGATGATGGAAAGTATGCCTAATCCAATAAAATATTATATAGATGTCTCTAGTGGTGAATGTATTGCAATAGGCGGGAGAGGTGGTGCGATTCTTCGATTGAATAAATGAAAATTTTTATTATCGACTTTATAAAACATGAGAGTGCTTTCTCAAAAATTTAAATGCTTTGTATGCAGGTTTCAAAGGTACAAATATATATAAAATAACCAAACCTGCTACAAGCGTGATTGAATACGAAACAAGGTTTTCTTGTGTACCACTGCGAATGGTATAAATGAGTCCTGCGAGAAGGATTGCTATTAAGATCATTGCAACTATGAATCTTTTCTTTAACTGTGAAAGGAGCCAGGGATAAGGATAACCGTCTTTCTCAGCATGCTGACGTATCACAGAGACTTCTTTTGGTGTAAACCCCTCTTTTACAAGCATTTCTTCGATTTGCATTTTGTTCATAATAAGCGTCTTTCATTTGTCTTACGATAGTCTGATTGTAACTCATTACCTAAGCCCTATACAAACCGGACACACCTTTGAAAGGCTTCTGGTTTTTTATTTTTTTGAATGGTTCCCTGGTGCTAACACTTGCGCATAAAATATGTGCTTTGAAATTTTGTTGAAAAATGAGTTTGTTAATTGTTGGATTAAATTAAGGTGATACTTTCCAGTTACCCTCATTTTTAGTGAATTTGAATTCAGCCACCGTCTGTTTTTCTCCGAGGTATGGCAGAGTAATGTCTGTATCAACTTTGCAGAGATAAGTGCCTTTTGCCTCTGACGCCTTGCAGGAAACCTTGTCAGCTTTGTTCAGAGTCGTGAGCATGTCTTTGCTGTTCTCACCGAAACGTTGCTTGGCTTGCTGGTTTGTATGGTCAATGTTGTCTTGCATAGCCTTTTGAATCTCTGCAGATGAGGGTTCGCTGTCGCAACCTGTGAGTAAAGCTGCCAGAAAAACAACTGCAATTGCTGAAATTTTATTCATTTCTTAATCCCTTATTTGATATTGATAATTATTGTGTTCCTGTGTTTTTGTTAAGTGCCTGGTCAAAAATTTCACACCATTGCTTCAACTGCATTTCTGTATCGCGGATCCCGCGTTCATGGTGGAACCGGCCTTTACGGGGGTGAAATTTGATCTGCCACTCCGGGCATTCAATATCTTTCACCTGGATAAAGAACCCTGAGTTTTCGAAATTTTTAAGGCGAGTGAGGTTGTTGTGACCTTTAGCCCCTGCCATACCCACCAAATCAAAAGCTACGATTTCTCCTCCATTAGCCAGGTGGTATCTCCAGCCTTTGACGTCACTGAACTTGTAAGCTTTTTTGCGCTTGCCAGCTTCCAGTGTCAGCAGCTCTCGGTTGGTATCAATGGTCATTTTGCTGTCCTGGAATTCATGACTCCAGATCCCGCTATTGTTGACGTTCAACAGATCAATCGTCGAGGCGTTAGCTCTTTTATGTGTGTATGACACATATGCGGTGAGGAGTAAGAAGAATGCAGGTAACGTCCACATGAACAAAAATCCTGCTGTGTCCTTAGGATTTGAATCAGCCAGTATCCAGACAATTACTAGTACAACAATCCAGAATCGGATTGAACGGAAGAACGAAGGTTTACGTACTTTCCGGTCATTCAAAGCTGCTGTATCCATTTTATATACCTATGTCGTTACGTAATTCATAACTAGCTGATTGGTAACTGCTTTTAAGACGCATTTTTGAACGAGTTCAAAACTTAAGCAAATCACTTGTACCGATCGATGATCTCATTTTGATAGGTAATGACTATCATATATGACTTATCGATCTGTAAAAACGATCAATTGTTTGCTCAAATAAGGACTTAGGCTTGAAAATTGCGTTGAGGCAGGAGGTTAACGAAAGGGCACTGCTGTGCGTTCAGTCACTATTTTGCTGCTGCTTGGTGGCTCAGAAAACTCAGGCTCAGCTGAGAGGACTGTATGAATTGTCAAAAATGAGGATTTTTGGTGGAGAAACGTCTTACCTGCCTTTTTGAGCAGGTCTGTGAAAGTGGCCAGGTAAGGAATGCTCATTAGCCACTTCAATACCCTAGTCATGAAGTAGTCAGCACTGCTGGTTTTCTCGCTTGGCATACGCGTTGTGTTGAGAAGTGTTTGCGCTTCAGGCCCTTGTTCATGTACTTGAGAATGCGTAATTGCCTTAGCCTCTACCTCTAAAGAAGCCGGTGAGGAGAGCGCAGGATCTCCTAAGGTCACCTGAGTGTCTGGTTCACTTGTCTCACTACTTCCCACTGCTGAAGCTTTCAAAGTAAAGAGTAGGGGATTATCACGTTCGGGTACGTAGCGAAGCTTCTCTTGCAGATTAGCCCATGAGTAAGATTTTCCCAGTTGGGAAGCTTTGAATGCGATCCCGGAGTATTCGAATGAGAAACCATTCATGCGGCCAGAAGTGGCAACATTCGGAACGGGCGTTATGCCGTGCTCGCGAAGTGCTTCAACGAAGCTCTGAATGTCATTGTGAGTACTAAGGATCGTGCCTACTGTATCCTGCAGGAATGTCTTGGGCGTTGGCTGACCTTCACGCTTCTCCTTCTGTTGCTCGCCACGTGATAGCTTCTTGCGCTCTCTGACAGAGGAAGGGCTGTGTGAAGGAGAGGGGCCTTTTGTTCTGGTCAGGTCATGAGTCAACTCAAGTTCCTGGATTACTCGTGTACTAATCAGGTTTTCATTCCTGCCCAGATAGAGCTTACCCCCTACTAAATCTACTCTGCTGGCAATGATATGAATGTGTTGGCCGGCCTCATCGTCATGCATAACATAGCAGCGTAGGTGAGTCTCACTGAACCCCATTCGATTCATGTAGTCGTCAGCAAATGACACCCATTGTTTTGTCGTGAGTGATTCACCTATAGATAGGCGAAGCGAGTTGTGCCAAACCGGTTTGGCAACGTCAGAGCGAAGTGAAGCAGAAGCGCAGAATTCAGTAATCAGATCTGTTGCCGAATCGCCCAGCATGTTCCCGCCGATAACAACCGGATCGGTTTTATGGTGCTTTCCTGGCTTCAACGCATATAGAACAACTCCTGCGAAGCTCTTACCTCGCTTGATCTTCTGCATGCCCTTCATTAGAGGGGATACTCCATAGATCAGCGGTAAGGAGGCGAGAACGAAGCTCACTGATTTGCCGCTTTACGGCGAACAGTTCTGTCTTGGTAAGAGGGTTACATGACTGCTTTGCGTTAAGGTGGTTAACAATCTCATTGAGCCTGTGATTTATCTCGCCAAATATT